>ERZ1034361.535-NODE-535-length-23964-cov-7.965881_pt1 | contig 23964 bp, 18 predicted proteins | sample MGYA00520617_ERZ1034361 | MGnify/ENA primary metagenome ERZ1034361 (study PRJEB33736, sample SAMEA104284507) | Azolla filiculoides | biome: Urban; feature: Water surface; material: Ditch water | place: Netherlands | collected 2015-10-28 | depth 0-0.1 m ...
CAGATGGAGCAAGGCAAATTGAGCCGCGCCACCTTCATGGCCGAGATCGCGGCCATGACCGAGCACATCGTCAAGAAAGCCAAAGAGTACGACCGCGACACTGTGCCCGGTGACTACGCAACGCTGACCACGCCTTGCCCCAACTGCGGCGGTGTGGTCAAAGAAAACTACCGCAGGTACACCTGCACCGGGGCCCATGGCGCTGCTGAGGGCTGCGGCTTCTCGTTTGGCAAATCGCCGGCCGGGCGCACCTTTGAGCCAGCCGAAGTCGAGCAATTCATGCGCGACAAGAAGATTGGCCCGCTGGACGGCTTCCGCTCCAAAGCTGGTTGGCCTTTCGTGGCCGAGATGGCGCTCAAGTACAACGAAGAAGAAAAGAACTGGAAGCTCGAATTCGATTTTGGTGACGACAAGAAAAACGAAGACAGCGGCGAGATCGTCGAATTCACCGATGAATCACTGGGCGTGTGCCCCAAGTGCGGCAGCGCGGTGCACGAGCACGGCAGCAACTACGTGTGCAGCAAAGCCGTGCCCACGCACGAGCAGCCCACGCCCAGCTGCGACTTCAAGACCGGCAAGGTCATCTTGCAGCAGCCGGTGGAGCGGGAACAAGTCGTCAAATTGTTGGCCACTGGCAAGACCGATCTGCTCGACAAATTTGTGAGCAACCGCACGCGCCGCAGCTTCAAGGCCATGCTGGCCTGGAACCCCGAAGAGGGCAAAGTGGCATTTGAGTTTGAACAGCGCGAAGGCGGCAAGAAATACCCACCGCGCAAAACAGCCGCCAAGAAGACCCCCTTCGGCAAGCCTGCCGCCAAGAAAGCCGCCGTCAAAACGCCAGCTGCCAAAAAAGTGGCCAAAACCGCTGCACCCAAGGCGCCGCGCAAAGCCGCAGTCGGCACCTTGAAGCCCAGCGCCGCCTTGGCCGCCGTGATTGGCGATGGCACTTATGCCCGCACCGAGGTGGTCAAAAAAATCTGGGACTACATCAAGGCCAATAACTTGCAAAATCCGGCGGACAAGCGCTCCATCACCGCCGATGGCAAGTTGCAAGCCGTGTTTGGCAAAGACCAAGCCACCATGTTCGAGCTGGCGGGGATCATTGGCAAGCACCTGAGCTGATCCTCTTCTGAGGTGAGGTGTTGAACGCCACGCGGGTCGTGGCGTTTTCTTTGGTGCAAGGCCTGGTCGTCCTGTCGTGTCAATGACGGCATAGATCTTTCGGTCAATGAAAATTGACCGTCTGATGGATTCACGGTTCTTTCTGGTTTTTGCAGACTCTAGGTGTCTTTCAACTGCAAAAACCAAGGACTTTCCATGACTGCACGACTTGTCAAAATTGCTTCAACGACCGTAGCCCTTGTGCTGGCGGCTTCCAGTTTCGCAGCCTTTGCCCAAGGCGCAGGCGCAGGTCCGGGTGCCGCAGGCGGCGCAGGCCCTGGTTCGGGAGCAGGCCCCGCTACCGGCTTGGGTGCCAAGACGGAGCAATTTGTCGAGCGACAAAAAGAATCCATCTACCACCAGACGCAAATCCGCACGCAAGAAAAAAACCTGTCCGCCATAAGGGACCAGATCAAGGCGCAAGAAAAGCTGCTCAAACAAACGCGTGACCAGATCCAACGACAAGACCAGCTGCTGGTTCGTACGCGCAGTCAGATCCAGGACCACGCGCAAGACAAGCCCGAATTGCTGGACGCATTGCGCAAGCAAGAGCAAACCCAGGAGCGGCTGTTGACGCACTTGAAAACCCAAGAGCAGAGCCTGACCCAGGTCCGCGACCAGCTCAAGACCGAAGAACAAGAGCAAAGCCGGTTGCGCGAGCAGCTTAAAAAGCGGTGACTATTTTTCGCGCAACAGGATCTTGACGGGCAAGGCCACCAGCAGCGGCTTCAGCGCCGCCCAAGCCGCCTCGGGCGTGGCCCGCGCATCGACTTCGACAGGGGCATCTCCCGTGGCCTTCACCTCGGGCCATTGCGCAGCAGGCGTTTGCAAGGGCGTCATGGCCTGATGGAGCAGGCCCTGCACCACGGTGGCCGTGGCGAGGGTGCGCAACTCGGGTTTGTAAATTTTGCCGACGTTGGTCACGGGCATGCGTTCAAGGATGGTGATGCTCTTAGGTTTAGCGGGGGCTTCGTCCACACGCTCGGCGGTGAAGGCCAGCAGCTCGGCTTCGCTCACCTGTGCGCCTGCCTTGAGCGTGGCAAACGCCACGGGCAACTCACCCGCATAGGCATCGGGGGCACCCACGGCAGCGCACAACTCCACGGCGGGGTGCGACCCCAAGGCGTCTTCGATCACTTTGGGGTCGATGTTGTGGCCCCCACGGATGATCAAATCTTTGGCGCGACCCGACAAATTGAGGCGGCCTTGTTCGTCGATGAAGCCCACATCGCCCGTGATGAGCCAGCCGTCTGGCGTGAAGCTGCGTGCAGTCTCTACCGCATCCAGATAGCCTGAAAACAGATTCGGCCCTTGGTAGAGCACCATGCCTTTTTCGCCCGCAGGCAGGTCTTGCCCGGTGGCTTGGTCGTCGCTGTTCAAGGCCACAATGCGCACCCGCGCATGCGGCAGCGGCCAGCCCACGCAGCCTGCAGGCGCGCTCAGGGCCGGTGGTGCCACAGTGCTCAAGCCTGCGGTTTCGGTCATGCCCAGGCTTTCGTTGATTTGCAATCCAAAAGTTTGTTCAAAGCGCTGCGCCAGCTCGGGCGGCAGTGGTGCAGCCCCGGTGCGCACCGCACGCATGCGCGAGATGTCGGTCCCGTTCAGCGGCACGCCCGCCAATGCCGCCAGCACCGTCGGCACGCCCGACATGAGCGTGCAGCCGTGGTGCTCGACCAGACGCCAGTAGTTTTGCACCACCTCGCGGTTGCGAAACAGCGCATCGGTCGGAATGATCACATGCATGCCGATGGCCAGAGAACACAGCGCGCCAGGCAGCACGCCGGCGACATGGAACAGTGGGTAGCCGTTGATCGTGACATCGTTGGCGCGAAAGCCCTGCATGCTGGCGTTGGCCCAGGCAGTGAAGACTTGTGCGCCGTGGCTGTGCCTTGCCAGTTTCGGCGCACCGGTGGTGCCGCCAGTGTGGAAGTAAGCAGCGATGTCGCTCGGCTGGAAGACCCGCTCGCTCAGCAGTTGGTCACTGACTTGTTGCTGGCGCAGGGCATGAAAGTCCTGTGTGCCGTGCGGCAGATCGGGTGCCAAGGGGGCACCCTCCGGGTGAACCAGCAACACGGTTTTCAAGTCGGGCAATTGGGCTTGCAGTCGCAGCGCTTTTTCACGCAGGTGGCTGTCATCGTCTACGCCGTGGGCGATCAGCACTTTGGCTTGGCTGGCGCGCAGCAGAGACAGCAGTTTGTCTTCGCTCAACAAAGGGTTGAGCGGTTGCACAATGCCCGCCGCCTCGCCACCCCACAGGGCCAGGTGGTAAGCCAGTCCACCGGGCAACAAGATGGCCACCACGTCTTGTGGGCCCAGGTGCAGGCTGTGCAGCAAATTGGCCGTCTGGTGAATGCCTTGCAGCAAGCTTCGGTAGGACCAGGTGGTTGCGGGGCCGCCGGGCGCACCTGTGTGCAAAAACGTGAGCGCAGGCTGGTCTGCGTGGACTTCGGCACTGGCGCGAATCAGGTGGTAAGTGCTGGGCCAGGGTATGGCTTGGTTCAGTGGAGTGGCCTCGATGCGGTGAATGTCAGCGAGGGATTGAACGGGAGATGAAACGGTCAGGTGCATGCGCGATGGTAGCCAGAGGCTGGCCCGTGCTTTGTCACACAAGTGGCAAAGCACGGGCGTTTTCAAACCGCCAGTGTCATCAGGCTGGCGTTGCCCCCCGCAGCGGCCGTGTTGGTGCTGATGCTGCGCTCGCTCACCAGGCGTGCCAGTGGCACGGCGGCATCGCCCGGGCTCAGGGCTGTGAGCGTGACGATGGCCCCCGGGCGCTGGGCCAGTTGTGTTTGCCAGTGCAGCGTGGTGGCGGCGTCGCCGTGCAGCAGGGCCGCATCCACCGGCTGGCCATGGCGGGGGTCTTCCAGCGTCACCTGGCTTTGCACGGCTGCAGGCAGTTGTGCATGTTGCGCTTGTGCGCTCAGAGGCCACACCGCGCGACTGCCCACGGCCATCACTGCGGCCAATTGGGTCAGGCGGTCGGCATCGGCCCCGGGCTGTTCGCCCGTCAGGCACAGCACCCGCGCGCGGGCTTGCACGCGGTACACGTTGCGCTCGCCCGTGGGACCGCTCAGGGTGGCTTGCAGACCCGCCGGGCTGGCCGCTGCAAACTGCGCACAGGCATGCGCCAATGGCAAACGGCCTTGGGTCACCGCCCAGTCGTGCAGGGCTTGCAGCGCAGGGGTGGGCTGGGGCAGCGCGGCCGCGCCACTGGCTTGCACGCTGCGCAAGGCGGCGTTCTGCGGGCAACGTGCCAACAATCGCAAAAGGTACAGCGGCCCACCCGCCTTGGGGCCGGTGCCTGACAAGCCTTCGCCACCAAAAGGCTGCACGCCCACCACCGCGCCCACCATGTTGCGGTTCACGTAGACATTGCCCGCATGGCTGTGGTCAATGACTTGCGTGATGGTTTCTTCGATGCGCGAATGCACGCCCAGCGTGAGCGCATAGCCGGTGTCGTGGATGGCTTGCAGCAACGCGGGCAGTTCACGGCGGGCATAACGCACGATGTGCAGCACTGGGCCGAAGACCTCGCGCTGCAGTTGTGAAATGCGGTCGATCTCGATCAAGGTGGGCTGCACATAAGTGCCCTCTGGCAAAGTGTCCAATGCGTTGGCACTGATGCGGTGCACGGTACAACCCGCTTGCTGCATGGCATTCACATGCGCTTCGATGCCAGTGCGTGCCCGCTCGTCGATCACAGGCCCCACGTCCACGGCCAGGTGCGCGGGCGCACCCATGCGGATTTCGGCCATCGCGCCTTGCAGCATCTCGATCAGGCGGTCGGCCACATCGTCCTGCACACACAGCACGCGCAGGGCCGAGCAGCGCTGACCCGCGGCCTCAAAGGCCGAGGCTATGGCATCCTGCACCACCTGCTCCAGCAGGGCCGATGAATCCACCACCATGCAGTTTTGCCCGCCTGTCTCAGCGATCAGCGGCACGGGCTGTCCATGCGCGTTCAGGCGCTCGGCCAGCGCTGCTTGCAGCACGCGCGCGGTCTCGGTGGAGCCGGTGAACATCACGCCTTGCACGCGGGCGTCGCACACGAGTGGCATGCCCACCTCGCGGCCCTGGCCTGGCAGCAGTTGCACAGCGGCTCGGGGCACACCCGCTTGCCACAAGGTCTGCACCGCCAGCGCGGCGATGGCGGGCGTGGTCTCGGCCGGTTTGGCCAACACCGGGTTGCCTGCGGCCAGTGCAGCGGCCACCTGCCCTACAAAAATCGCCAGCGGAAAATTCCAGGGGCTGATGCACACCACCGGGCCCAGTGGCGTGTGGGTGCTGGGGTCAAAGTCGCGGCGTACCTGTGCGGCGTAGTAGCGCAAAAAGTCCACCGCCTCGCGCAGCTCGGCCACGGCGTGGCCCCAGGTCTTGCCCGCTTCGCGCACCAGCAGCGCCATCACGTGGGGTGCATCGGCCTGCAGCAGATCGGCCGCGTGCGCCAGCAGCGCGGCGCGTTGTGCGGGCGGCGTGGCGGCCCAGGCGGGGGCGGCTTCGCTGGCGGCTTGCAGGGCAGCCTCTACATCGGCCGCGCTGGCGCAGTGCACCGTGCCCAGCACATCGCTGTGGTCGGCGGGGTTGCGCAGGGTGATGCGTTCAGCGCCTGCAAAAGGGGTGGCCAGCAATGGCGTGACCCACACGGCTTGCACCTGCGCTTGCATGTCAGCGGCCAGTTGGCGCAGTGTGGGTTCGTGGGCCAAGTCAGGGCCATGCGAGTTGCGGCGGGCTGCGCCATACAGCTGAGCGGGCTGCGCAATTTGCGGGTGCGGCTGGCCGGAGGGGCTGTCTTCATGCTGGGCGTCTTCTTCGGTGCGTGCCACCGGGTCTTGCACCAGATCGCCAATCGACACGCTGGCGTCGGCCATGCGGTTGACGAAGGAGCTGTTGGCCCCGTTTTCGAGCAGGCGGCGCACCAGGTAGGCCAGCAGCGTTTCGTGCGTGCCCACGGGGGCGTAGATGCGGCACGGCCGCTGCAGCGGACCCACCACCTGCCGGTACAGCGGCTCGCCCATGCCGTGCAGGCACTGGAACTCGTATTGGCCCGGCGCGTAGTCGCCGTGAATGCCCTGGGCCAGCTGCACCACGGCCGCCAGCGTGTGCGCGTTGTGGGTGGCGAATTGCGGGTACACCGCATCCGGCGCGGCCAGCAGCTTTTGCGCGCAGGCCAAGTACGACACATCGGTGTGGTGCTTGCGGGTGTAGACCGGGTAGTCGCTTTGGCCGTCCAGTTGGGCGCGTTTGATTTCGCTGTCCCAATACGCGCCTTTGACCAAACGCACCATCAAGCGGTGGCCTGTGCGGCGTGCCAAGTCCACCACAAAATCGATCACCAAGGGGCAGCGCTTTTGGTAGGCCTGGATCACAAAGCCGATGCCGTGCCAGCCCTGCAGGCTGGGGGCCAGGCACAGGGCTTCGAGCAGGTCGAGCGAGATGTCCAGGCGGTCCACCTCTTCGGCGTCGATGTTGAGGCCAATGTCGTAATGCCGGGCCAGCTCGGTGAGCTTCAGCACCCGTGGCAACAGTTCATCCATCACGCGCTGGTGCTGGGCGCGGCTGTAGCGTGGGTGCAGGGCCGACAGCTTGATCGAGATGCCCGGGCCTTGAATGACGCCCTGCCCATTGGAGGCCTTGCCAATCGCGTGGATGGCGTTTTCATACGAGCGCATGTAACGCTGCGCGTCCGCTTCGGTCAGCGCCGCTTCGCCCAGCATGTCGTACGAGTAGCAAAAGCCTTGTGCTTCCATATCGCGGGCGCGGTGCAGGGCTTCGTCGATGGTTTCACCGGTCACGAATTGTTCGCCCAGCATCTGCATGGCCAGTTGCACACCCTGGCGGATCAGCGGCTCACCGCTTTTGCCGATCAGCCGGGTGAGCGATGCCAGCAGCGCACCCTCGCTGTGCGTGGCGACCAGCTTGCCCGTGAGCAGCAGGCCCCATGACGCCGCATTCACAAACAGCGAGGGGCTGCGGCCCACGTGCTGGTGCCAGTCGCCCTGGCCGATCTTGTCGCGGATCAGCGCATCGCGTGTGGCCGCATCGGGGATGCGCAGCAGCGCCTCGGCCAGGCACATCAGGGCCACGCCCTCTTCGCTGGACAGCGCGTATTCCTGCATCAGGCTTTGCACCCGGCCGGCACGCCCGCTTTGTTGTGGGCCCTCGCGCATGCCTGTCACCAGCTGGCGGGCCAGCGCGTCGGTGCGTGCGGCTTGTGCGGGATTCATGCGGGCCGCAGCCAGCAATGGTGCCAGGGCTTGCGCCTCGGGCAGGCGGGTGGCGCGGGCGATGGCTTCGCGCAGGGCGCTGCGCTCGGGCAAGGGGCCACCGGGGCTGAAGTGGGTGCCTCTGGGCATCAGTTGAAAGAAAGTCGTAGGAGCGTTCATGACGGAGGCCTTGCGGGTTGACATGAATCGCCATCATCCGGATTGACGGCCGAATATTTCACCAAAATACAGTCACATTGATGAATAATCTGTAGCATGAGCACCGAATCCCCAGACATTGATCGCATCGACCGCCGCATCCTCGACCTGCTGCAGCGCGACGGTCGCATCAGCAACTTGAAGCTGGCCGAAAGCGTGGCCCTGTCACCCACGGCGGTGCTGGCGCGTGTACAGCGCCTCACGCGCGATGGCTTCATCCTGGGGTACGAAGCGCGACTCAATCCGCTCCAACTTGGCGCGGGCATGATGGTGTTTGTGGAAGTGCTGCTTGACCGCACCACCCCCAATGTGTTCGATCAGTTCAAGGCGGCGGTGCAGGTGCGCCCTGAGATCATGGAGTGCCACATGGTTGCCGGGGGCTTTGACTACCTGCTCAAGACACGCGCCGCCGACATGAACGCTTACCGCGAATTTGCAGGCACGGTGCTGTGGCAGCTGCCCGGCGTGCGCGAGACACGCACCTATGCGGTCATGGAAGAAGTCAAAAACACGACGGCACTGGCGCTGTGAGCATGACCACCCCCAGCTTGATTGTGGTGTTTGACGCGCAGTGCTTGCTGTGCAACGGGTGGGTGAAGTTTTTACTCAGGCACGACCAGCGCGGTGTTTTCCGTTTCGCCGCTATTCAGAGCCGTACAGGCCAAGCCTTGCTGCAGCAAGCGGGCTTGCAGGTCGAGGGTCTTCAAACCTTGCTGCTGGTGGATGGCTCCACCCGTTGGCAACACACGGCTGCCATCTTGCGCATCCTGCACCATCTGGGTTGGCCTTGGCGTGCTGCTTGGCTGGGCTGGTTGGTACCTGCCGTGCTGCGCGATGCGCTGTACCGCTGGGTGGCTCGACACCGTTACCGGGTTTTTGGGCGGACAGAAACTTGCATGGTCCCACCGTCCGATGTGGCAGCCCGATTTCTGGATTGACCGCAGTCGCTCAAGCCGCGAATCCATCGGCCAATGCCTGACACTGCGCGGCCACGGTGGTCATGTCAGGCCGTTCACTGGGCACAGGCGACAGGCAGTTCTGCGCCAGCGCATGGAGCGCGGTGCTGGCTGGCGCTGGCGTGTGATCTGCCAGCTCTTCCAGCAAACAACCCATGGCCCGCACTTCCAGTGCAAGCCAGCGGTGGCGCGGGGTCGTGCTGTCCATGGGCAGGCGCGTGGCCGCACCAAAATCACCCAGCTTGGCTTGGCCGTGCATGGGATCGATCAGGATGTTGTGCGCATACAAGTCACCATGCATCACACCACGCTGGTGCAAGTGCGCCACTGCATGGGCGACATCGCGGGCGATGTTCAGTGCCAGAGGTGCAGGCAAGCGCAAGCCGCTCGGGTACACATCGCGCGTGCAGCTCTGCAAGCTGGGTGGCCCCGCCAGGTTGATGTGCCCCGGCGGGATCAGCGGCATCAACAAACCTTGGGCTTGTTCAGGGTGGCACACCAGCCGGGCGACGGGTGTGGTCAGGCCCGGATGTTCACCCGCCGCCAGGCAAGCGGCCAGTTCGTCTTCGGGCAGGCCATCGCTGGTCACTTCACCCTTGAACAGCTTGAGCGCCAGCGGTTGCGGCCAGTCCGATGCTTGTACGCGGTAGATGAGACCCGAAGCGCCCTCGCCCAACAAGGGGCCCTGTGTGAGCGTGTGCCACGGTACAGCTGGTAATTCAGATTCTGTCGCCCAAGACCCCGCCATGGTGTTGCCTGCCAGCGCCAACCAAGACAGGCGTGGCAACTGGGTCAGCCAGTCGGGTACACGCGCTAGGCGGTTGGCCGAGATACGCAGCAACTCCAGTCTTTGTGCCGTTTGCAAGCCATCGGGCAAAGCCGTGAGCCGGTTGCCCGCCAGCATCAGCTTTTGCAATGCCGGGCGCTGGCCCAGTTCAGTGGGCAAGTGGCCGATGGCGTTGTCGGTCAAGGTCAGCCAGCGCAATGCCGGTGGCAAAGCGGCGGCAGGCACCAGGGTGATGCGGTTGGCCTTGAAGCCGACCATTTGCAAGCTTGGGCAAGCACCGAGCACTTCGGGCAATACCTCGAAGTCGTTGTCAGAGGCGAACAAGACCTGCAGCTTGTGCAGGCGGCTCAGTTGGTGAGGCAATTCGCGCAGCCGGTTGCCGCTCAGGTTGAGCACTTCCAGCGTGTCGGCCAACGCGAAAACTTCTTCCGGCAGTTCGGTCAGACCGCAAGACAGGTCCAGACGGCGCGTGCCCGCCAGAGCGCCGCTGCGCAGTTGTTCAAGGGTGTGCATGGGTGCTCAGCGGTAAGTCGCCAAGTGGATGTTGGTCTCGGTGCTGCGGATGCCGCTGATCAGCCGCACGCGTTCCAGTACATCGGACAGCTCTTTCATTGACGAGGCCTCGATTTCGGCCAGCAAATCCCAGCGGCCATTGGTGTCGTGCAGGGCCACCACGCCGGGCTCGCCCAGCAAGCTGGCGATCACCTGTCGGGTGGTGTTTCCCTCGATCAGCACGCCCATCCAGGCCTTGATGCGTTCGGGCTCGGCATCGGGGCGCAGCTTGATGGTGTAGCCCACGATGACCTGGCTGTCTTCGAGCTTGCGCAGGCGGTTGTTCACTGTGCCCCGCGACACGCCCAGCTTGTGCGCGAGGTCTGCAATGTTCATGCGGGCGTTTTGCCGAAGCAGGCTGATCAGGTGCTGGTCGATGTCATCCATGGTGCAAATTGTCATTCATTTATGTCATTTCGACAATTAAATGCATAAAACAGCATATTTTTGCTGATTTACATTGCCACATGGCTCCCAGAAACTTCCGGCATCGACACACAAGGTCTAAAGGACCGAAGAAGCCTGCACATGAGCCACAACCACAACACCTCTGAATACGACCTCAACGTTCGCCGTCAAGTCGTCCCCTCGGCCACCATGCCCCTGTACCTGAGTGCCCCCGACGCCGTGGCCTTGGTGCGCCGCAAGGGTCTTAAAAACTGCATCGCGGGCATTGCCGACAACATCCGCGCCGACTTTTTGCGCTGGCCAGACTTTGACAAATCGGCCCGCGTGGCCAACCACTCCAAAGACGGCGTGATCGAGTTGATGCCGATCTCGGACGACACCGCCTACAGCTTCAAGTACGTCAATGGTCACCCCAAAAACACCGCCATTGGCCTGTCCACAGTGATGGCCTTTGGCGTGCTGGCCGATGTGGCCACGGGCGCCCCCACGCTGGTGAGCGAGCTGACGCTGACCACGGCGATGCGCACCGCCGCCACCTCGGCTTTGGCCGCCAAGACCTTGGCACGCCCGGACAGCCGGGTGATGGCGCTGATTGGCAACGGCGCGCAAAGCGAGTTCCAGGCCATCGCCTTCCAGCACCTGGTGGGCATCGACACGGTGCGGCTGTTCGACATCGACCCGCAAGCCACAGCCAAACTGGTGGCTAACTTGAGCGGCAGCGGCCTGTCGCTGCAGGTCTGCACCAGCGCCGCAGAGGCCGTGCAAGGCGCCGACATCGTGACCACCGTCACGGCGGACAAGGCCTGCGCCACCATCGTCACGGCCGACATGCTGGCCCCGGGCATGCACATCAACGCCGTGGGCGGCGACTGCCCGGGCAAGACCGAGCTGGCGGCGGGTGTGCTGCAAGCGGCCAAGGTGTTTGTCGAGTTCACACCCCAAACCCGCATCGAAGGCGACATCCAGCAAATGCCCGCCGACTTTGCCGTGACCGAGTTGTGGGAAGTTTTGAACGGCAGCCGGACAGGCCGCGAGAGCGATGCGCAAATCACCGTGTTCGACTCGGTGGGCTTTGCGCTGGAAGACTTTTCGGCCCTGCGCTTCATGCACGACGCGGCGCTGGCGCTGGGTTACGGCGAGCGCCTGGCGCTGATCCCGCAAATGGCCGATCCGAAGAACCTGTTTGGCACCTTGCTGGATGGCCACGCTTATGCCGCCGCAACACATTTGCAGCCTCAAGCTGTCGCGCTGGCCTGAGGTCTTGGCGCGAACCCGATGTGCGCCGATGCCGCTTTCAGGCTTTCCCTCGCGCAGCGATCGCGTCGGTCAGGCACCGCGCCAGATAAGCCGCAGCAGGCGTGAGAGGCACTTCGGGCGGGGACAACAACACCAACTCGATGTCGGGCGGGCGCATGCTGCGCAGCGACAACTCCACCAGGCCATGCCCCTCGGGCTGGGCCAGCAAGGGGGCGGGCATCACGCTCATGGCATCGGTTTGCCGAATCAAGGCCATGGCGGCCATCGCGTCGCAGCGCGTGATCTGCTGGGGTGGTGACACGCCCGCCTGTGCAAACATGGCCAGCAAGCCGTCGTCCAGTCCTTGAGAAAAAGGCCCGGGCATGACCCACTCCAGCGCGGCCAGCTTGGCCGCAGTGGGCTGGCGCAGCACCGGGTGCCCGGCGCGCACCACCAGTTTTTGCTGGTCTTTGTGCAAGCGGGTGCATTGAAATTCTTGGGGCGTGACATCGCCGCTGTCGGCCACGATGGCAAAGTCCACCGTGCCATCGCGCAAGCCCGGCAACACACGGGCCACCAGGCCTTCGATTAGGCGCAACTCGATGCGCGGGTAGCGTTTGCGAAACCACAAAAATGCCTCGCCCAGCACGGTGAGCATCAGGTACGGCGTGAGCGCCACACGCACCGTGCCGGCCTCGTCGCCCTGGGCTTGCTGCAACTCGTCTTGTGCCAGCGCCAGTTGGCGCATCACCAGCAGTGCCCGGGCGTGCAAGCGTAGGCCTGCCTCGGTTAGCCCCACCCCACGCGATTTGCGCACCAGCAGGGCCACCCCTGCCTCCTCTTCCAGTTGGCGCAAGGACTTGGTCAGGGCCGCCTGGGTCAGGTGCAGTTCTCGGGCAGCGGCGCGGATGCTGCCGTGCTCGACGGCGCCCACCAGGGCTTGGAGTTGGTGCAGTTTCATGCTGCAGCAGTGTAAAGCAGTGACAACCAAAAGTTGTCATGAAGAAAATTGACAGTCTTTCGGTTGTCCCCTCACAGGACTAGCATGAGGCCATCTTTTTGACGATGGAGAACCCCATGAAACTGATCACCACCCTGAGCCTGTTGCTGGGCGCAGCCCTGGCCGTTCAGGCCCCTGCGCAAGCGCAAAGCTATCCCAACAAGCCCATCAATCTGATGGTGCCCTACCCGGCTGGCGGCCTGTCGGACATCATCGCGCGCAAGATCAACGTGCCCTTGGGGGCCGAGCTCAAGCAGCCCGTCATCATCGAAAACCTGGGCGGCGCGGGCGGGGCTATTGCGGCGCAAAAAGTGCTCAATACCCCCGCAGACGGCTACTACCTCTTCCAGGGCTCGCCCAACGAACTCATCCTCGCCCCCTTGGCCATGAAGGCCGTCAAGCACAAGCCCGATGACTTTCGCCTGATCCAGCGCATGGCCATGGCCCCCATGGCCATCATTGCCAGCAAGAATTTCCCGGGCAATACCCCGCAAGAGATGGTGGCCGAAATCGTCAAACGCGCCAAAGCGGGCAAACCGGTCAATTACGCCAGCGTGGGCACCGGCAGCTTCTACCATTTGCTGGGCGAAGAAATGGCCAAGAAGCTTGGCGCTGAAATGCTGCATGTGCCCTACAAAGGTGGTGGCCCCATCACGCAGGATCTGATGGGTGGCCAGATTGACCTGTTCATCACCCCTTATGGCGCACCCCATGTGCACATGGCCAAAGAAGGCAAGATCAAATTCATTGCCGCTTTGTCACCCCAGCCGCAGCGCCTGATTCCGGATGTGCCCTCGGTGGACCAGGCCAAAGAACTCAAAGGCTTTCATTACACGATTGGCAGCGGCTATTACGTGAAAAAAGGCACGCCTGAGCCCGTCGTCGAAGCCTTGCACCGGGCGCTGACCAAGGTCATGTTCGACGCCGATTTCCGCAACACCATGACCGCCATGGGCCAGGAAGTGGGTGAAGCTTTGCGTTTGGACCAGACCGATCAGGTCTATGCCGATGAGGTCAAGCTGTACCAGGGCATCGCCAAGTCCATCAAGCTCGAAGCCCAATGAGTGTGCTGCATGCCCTGCAAACGCGTGCCGCGCCCTTTGTGGCGCTGCGCCACGATTTGCACCGCCACCCCGAGCTGGGCCTGAAAGAGTTCCGCACCTCTGAGCTGTTGGCCCAGCAGTTGCAAAGCTGGGGCTACACCGTCACACGCGGCTTGGCGACGACGGGCCTGGTGGCCCAGCTCCAGCGCGGCAAGGGCGGCAAGCGTCTGGGCCTGCGGGCCGACATGGACGCACTGCCCATCCACGAAGTCAATGTGTTTGAGCACCGCAGCGTGCACGAAGGCGTGATGCACGCTTGTGGCCACGACGGGCACACCGCCATGCTGATGGCGGCGGCGCAGTACATCGCGCAAGAGGTCGAGTTTTCGGGCACCTTGAACCTGATTTTTCAGCCGGCCGAAGAGCACCCGGGCGGCGCGAAGATCATGATCGAAGAAGGCCTTTTCGAGCGCTTTCCATGCGATGCCATTTTTGCTGCGCACAACATGCCCGGCATTCCGGCCGGGCAGCTGGTGTTCATCGAAGGCCCGGCCATGGCCTCCAGCGACGACGTGACCATCACGCTGACGGGTGTGGGTGGGCATGGCGCCATGCCACACCGCGCACAAGACCCGATCGTGGCGGCAGCGGCCATCGTCTTGACGCTGCAAACCATCGTCTCGCGCAATGTGGACCCACAACACACGGCCGTCATCACCGTGGGTTCGCTGGTGGCTGGCAAAGCCAACAATGTGATCCCCGCCAGCGCAAGGCTGGAGCTGAGCGTGCGCTCGCTCGACCGCGACGTGCGCGACTTGCTGCAAGCGCGCATCACCGAGCTGGTCACAGCACAGGCGCAGAGCCTGGGCGTGTTGGCCCACATCGACTACAAGCGCGACTACCCCGTGCTGGTGAACACCGCCGCAGAGACCGAGCTGGCCCGTCAAGTGGGCACCGAGCTGCTCGGGACCGAACGCGTCACACGCCAGGGCCGACCCCTCACAGGCAGCGAAGACTTTGCCTTCATGCTGGAGCACTGCCCCGGCAGTTATTTCATGATCGGCAATGGTGCGGGCGAGAGCACGGGTGAAGGCACAGGTGACAGTGCGGCCGCCCACGCCTGCATGGTGCACAACCCGGGTTATGACTTCAACGACGACATCTTGCCCGTGGGCGCGGCCTTCTGGGCCTTGCTGACACAACGCTACCTGAAAGACTGAACACCATGACCACCGCACTTTGGCAACTGAGCGCCACCGAACTGGCCGCACGCATCGCCCGCCGCGAGACCACCGCACGCGCCGCCACCGAAAGTGTGTTGGCCCGCATTGCCGAGGCCAACCCGCAGGTCAACGCCCTGGCCAGCGTCACGCCCGACAAAGCCTTGCAAGCCGCCGATGCGGCCGACGCCAAGCAGGCCCAGGGCGATGCTCTGGGGCCACTGCACGGCGTGCCGGTCACCATCAAGATCAACATCGACGTGCAGGGCGAGGCCACCGACGAAGGTGTGCACGACTTCAAAGACAACATCGCCAGCACCGACTCACCCCTGGTGCAGTCCATGCGCGAAGCGGGGGCCATTGTGGTGGGACGCAACAACGCGCCCGCCTTTTCGCTGCGCTGGTTCACCGACAACGCCTTGCATGGCCGCACACTCAACCCGTTTGACGCGGGCGTCACCCCCGGTGGCTCCAGTGGCGGTGCAGCCGTGGCCACCGCTTTGGGCATGGGCGCGATCGCGCACGGCAACGACTATGGCGGCTCGATCCGTTACCCGGCTTGGGCTTGCGGCGTGGTGGGCTTGCGCACCACCGTGGGTCGGGTGCCGTCTTACAAGGCCAGCGCCCCCAACCGCATCATCAGCAACCAGCAAATGTCGGTGCAAGGCCCGCTCACCCGCACGGTGGCCGATGCACGGCTGGCCCTCCAAGTGATGTCGCAAGGCACACCCCAAAGTTTGGCACTCGACCCGCAATGGGTACCAGCCCCGCTGGAATTTGCCGATGCCCAGCAGCCCACCCGCGTGGCGGTGTTCCGGAGCTGGGCGCATTCGGCTGTTGACCCCACTGTGAGCGCAGCGGTGGACCAGGCCGCCCGCTGGTTGGAAGCGGCTGGCTACACGGTTGAAGAGGCCGAGCCCCCGCACTTTGCCGAGGTCTCGGCCATGCAGTTTCACATGGTCATGAACGACATGCGCCGGGGCGGTGAGCCCTTCATGCGCGAGCACGGCGACGACGCTTTGCGCACAGCCCTCAGCCACTACATGGCCATCAACCCCGTGTGGGACCGCGATCAATATCTGGAAGCCATGACCCGGCGCTTCAACATCGCCCGCGACTGGGCGGTGTTTTTGGCGCGGTACCCGGTGCTGCTCATGCCCAACTCCTGGGAGCGGCAATTCCCCATCGACGACGATCAGCGATCGGCCGAACGCACCGCACAAATCCTGCTGGCGCAAGCGCCCTTGCTGAGCACCGCCACGCTGGGCTTGCCCGGCCTGTCGGTGCCGACCGGGGTGGTGAACGGCTTGCCCGTGGGCGTGCAAATCCTCAGCACCAAATTCCGCGAAGACCGCATGCTGGCTGCGGGCGAGGTGATCGAGCAAGCGGCGAAGTTTTCGGCGCTGGATTATTTGATGGGCCGTGGCTGATTTAGCAACGGGCCTTTGTTGCCAAACAGGGCGAGCCCAAAGGTCTCGCCAGCAAAAACTCAGCGCCCCACCACCCGCGCCATCTCCAGGCACTTGTTCGAGTAACCCCACTCGTTGTCGTACCAGGCCACCACCTTGATGAAGGTGCTGTCCAGCGCAATGCCTGCATCAGCGTCGAACACGCTGGTGCAGACCTCGCCACGGAAATCGGTCGAGACCACTTTGTCTGTGGTGTAGCCCAGTACGCCTTTGAGAGCGCCTTCGCTTTGGGCCTTCATCTCGGCGCAGATCTCGGCATAGGTGGCAGGGCTGTTCAGCTCTGCGGTCAGGTCCACCACCGACACATCCGATGTGGGCACGCGGAACGCCATGCCCGTCAGTTTGCCTTGGATCGCCGGAATCACCACGCCCACCGCCTTGGCCGCGCCCGTGCTGCTGGGGATGATGTTTTCCAAAATGCCGCGCCCCCCGCGCCAGTCCTTGTTGCTCGGGCCGTCCACGGTCTTTTGGGTGGCGGTGGCCGCGTGCACGGTGGTCATCAGGCCACGCTTGATACCCCACTTGTCGTTGAGCACTTTGGTGATCGGGGCCAGGCAGTTGGTGGTGCAGCTGGCGTTGCTGATGATGGCTTGCCCGGCGTATGTCGCATGGTTCACGCCGTACACAAACATGGGCGTGTCGTCTTTGGACGGAGCTGAAATCACCACTTTCTTGGCGCCTGCGGCCAGGTGTTTGCCTGCGCTGTCCTTGTCCAAAAACAGGCCGGTGGCTTCGATCACCACATCGGCCCCGACCTCGTTCCACTTCAAATTGGCCGGATCGCGCTCTTGCGTGAGACGAATTTTTTTGCCATTGACCACCAAGGTATTGCCCTCCACGGCCACAGTGCCTTTAAAGCGGCCGTGCACGCTGTCGTACTGCAGCATGTAAGCCAGGTAGTCGGGCTCCAGCAGGTCGTTGATACCGACGATCTCGATGTCGTTGAAGTTCTGCACCGCTGCGCGGAACACCATGCGGCCGATACGGCCAAATCCGTTGATGCCGATTTTGGTGGTCATGTTTGTCTCTCTTTCGTTGAATGTGTGTGGGGGGCTGTTCATCGCGATCAGCGACAAGTGCCTATGTAACCATCGTATGCGAAATTGTGAAACTTTGTTACATGCCGGGTGGCTCGTGTGGGTTTGTTCTAGTTTTGTAACTGCGGAATGTTCCGTTTTGCATTGGGGGGGGACCATGGATGCGTGTCAGCGCACTGTCCTGCAAAATCCAACCGTCAGCAGCACTTGGCCTGCCTATAAGATGCCCTTAAGCCCCAAGCCAGGACGCAGCCCCGTGAACACCGCACACATCAACACCGACAACTTCAACAGCGAATGTTTTTGCATCAGCCTGGACGACCAGGCCTTGGCGAACACCATGGCGGCAGACATTGGCAACCCCGCATTGTTTGATTTGGTCCGCGACCGCTTGCCTTCGCTTTTTTCGGCGCGGCCGGTGGTGCTTTCGCAGGCGCAGGTGCAGCGCATGGCCCGATTGATCTCGGCCTTGGAGTCTGTCGTCGCTTTGCCCGCTTACCGCGAAGAAGTGCTGGCCCGTTCAGACCCCATTGCCCGGCACCCAACGTGTGCCAAAAGCGTGTTCATGGGCTATGACTTTCATGTTCATGGCAACGAACATGGCCAAGGCTTTGGCCTGATCGAGGTCAACACCAATGCCGGCGGGGCGCTGCTCAACGCCTTGCTGGCCCGGGCGCAGCGTGCGTGTTGTTCCGAGATCGAAGCCATGGTGCCCACGGCGGCGCAGGTCGATGCACTGGAGTCCGCGTTCGTGGCGATGTTTCGAAACGAGTGGCGACTGGCCCAACCCGATCGCCCCTTGCAAACCGTGGCCATCGTCGATGCGTCACCTGAGCAGCAATACCTGTACCCAGAGTTTTTGCTCTTCCAGAGTTTGTTCAAACGCCATGGCGTGCAGGCGGTCATTGCCGACCCTTCGCAGCTGGCCTGGCGCGACAACCGGCTTTGGTTTGACAACATCGCGATCGATCTGGTCTACAACCGACTGACCGATTTCGCACTGAGCGAGTCGGCCCATGCCCATTTGCGTGAGGCCTATTTGCAGGACGCCGTGGTCTTGACGCCTCACCCGCAAGCCCATGCCCTGCTGGCCGACAAGCGCAATCTGGCTTTGCTGTCTAACGCAAACACATTGACGGCCATGGGTGTACCAGCTGCCACGCAAGCGGTGTTGCTGGATGGCATTCCTCAGACCGAGGTGGTGACCCCGGCCAACGCCGAGCATTTGTGGACGCAGCGCAAGCACCATTTCTTCAAGCCCTTTGCGGGTTATGGCGGCAAGGCTGCGTATCGGGGCGACAAACTGACCCACCGCGTCTGGGGGGAAATTCTGGCCGGGGGTTACATCGCCCAAGCTTTGGTGGCTCCGGGCGAGCGCACGATTTCGGGTGGCGAATCGGCTCAGGTGCTCAAGTTCGATGTGCGCAATTACACGTACGATGGGCAGGTGCAATCGCTGGCTGCGCGTTTGTACCAAGGCCAGACCACCAATTTCAGAACACCCGGCGGTGGCTTTGCACCTGTGTATGTAGGTCTTTGAAGAATACCCATGTCCGTGCAAACCCGGTGCGTCAAGTTCAGCAAACCGGGTAAAAAGTCTTTTTGATTCGCCGTGTGGCGATGACCCTAAGGCGGCAGCGCCTGCGAAAGGCAGAGATGGGCATTTTGGAGTTTGATTATGTGATCGTGGGCGGCGGCTCGGCCGGCTGCGTGTTGGCCAGTCGTTTGAGCGAAGACCCTGCCGTGCAGGTGGCCCTGATCGAGGCTGGGCCGCCCGACACCAGCGCCTTGATCCATTGCCCTGCGGGCATTGCGCTCATGGCCCGCACCGAAATCGTTTCACAAGGCTTGAACACGGTGCCGCAGCCCGGCTTGAACGGCCGCATCGGGTTCCAACCGCGTGGCCGCACCTTGGGCGGCTCCAGCTCAACCAACGCCATGGCCTACATCCGTGGCCAAGCGGTGGACTACGACACCTGGGCCGAGATGGGTTGCGCGGGTTGGTCGTGGGCCGAGGTGTTTCCCTACTTTCTCAAGGCCGAGCACAACGAGCGCATTCACAACGAGTGGCATGCCCAAAACGGCCCCTTGAACGTGGCCGATCTGCAAAGCCCCAATGCGTTCGCCAAGCGTTTTGTTGAGGCGGGTGTTCAAGCGGGTTTGGCGCACACCACCGACTTCAATGGCCCCACCCAAGAAGGCGTGGGCTTGTACCAAGTCACGCAGCGGGCTGGTGAGCGCTTCAGCGCGGCCAAGGGCTACCTGACGCCCAACTTGGGCCGACCCAACTTGCACGTCATGACCGGCGTGACGGTGGACCGCATTGGCTTGGTGGATGGCGTGGCACGGCAGGTGCACACGCTGCAGGGTGGCAAGGCGCAGACCTTGACGGCCCGGCGCGAGATCATTTTGAGTGCAGGCGCTTTCCAGTCGCCCGCCATCCTCATGCGCTCAGGCATTGGGCCTGCTGCGCACCTGCAAAGCCTGGGTATCGAGGTGCTGCGCGACCTGCCCGGCGTGGGTGAAAACCTGCACGACCACCCGGACGCGGTGCTGGTGGCCGATGCGCCAGGGCAAACCGATTTGATCGGCGTGTCACCCCGGGGCGCATGGCACACCTTGCAGGCCATGTGGGCTTGGCGGCAGCACCGCAAAGGGCGGCTCACCACCAACTTTGCCGAGGGCGGTGCGTTTTACAAAAGCCGACCTAGTGAAGCACACCCGGACATCCAGCTGCATTTTGTGGTGGCCAAACTGGTGGACCATGGCCGCCAACTGACGCTGGGGCATGGCTACTCTTTGCATGTGTGCTTGCTGCAACCCGACAGCCGGGGCCGCGTGCAATTGGCCGACCGCAACCCGAACAGTGCACCGCTGATTGACCCGCAATTTTTGAGCGACCCGCGAGACCTGCAGCGCTTGCGCGACGGGGTTCGCCAAGCCCAAAAAATTCTGGCCCAGCCCGCTTTGGCCGCGTATGGCAAGGAATGGGCAGCATCTGCCGATGCCCGCACCGATGAACAACTCGACCACTGGGTTCGCCAAAACGCCGACACGGTCTACCACCCGGTGGGCACCTGCCGCATGGGCCAAGACAAGATGGCGGTGGTGGACGCGCAACTGCGCGTGCACGGCGTACCCGGCCTGCGCGTGGTCGACGCGTCGATCATGCCGCGCATCGTGAGCGGCAACACCAACGCGCCGACGATCATGATTGCGGAGAAGGCGGCGGATTGGATCAAAGCCTTGCACAAATGATCTATGGGCCGATGTATTTCAGGGTGTGAGAGCGCTGGTTGACGTGAGTTAGACCGATCGTTTGGAACCCGTCCACAACACCAGCAAGCTCAAACTCATACCGATGTGCAACAAATCACCAGGCAACAACGGCGGCACATTCAATTTCAAAGCAAAAGCCGTTAATGTCATCAGCAACAGCAGGCCGCCCAAAGCGGTGAGCTTCTTTTGATTTTTGACGGCCAAAACCAAAATGCACAGTGCAGAAAGCAGCGCACAAACCGCTGTCCATGCTTTGATCTGGGCCACCATGACCAGAAAAATGCAGGCAGTCGCTGCAACGATGGCATAAATCCATGCAAATCGGCGCTGCGTCGCCACCGCACTGTCAGGCTGAATGACGGCCATGGCCAGCAATGGCAAGCCCACCCCAGCGCCCAGCATGGAGAAAAATTGGTGGAGTGAAGGCATGGGCAGCAGTTCCGAAAAACGCAAAGCACCCAAAATGGCTGCAGCAGCCAAAAGCAATTGACTGAGTCGCCACGCAGGTCGCGCCTTGCTGGCATCAAAGGCCAATGCCAAACACACCATCGCCAAGGCAGCATCAAAAAGTGCTTGCAGGTTCATGCGATTTCCAGTGTGTTCGACCTTATGGCCGAGGTGCTTTCCTGGTGCAGTGAGCGCAAAAGCGTCAATGAAATCAGCAGCGTCGCCAAGGCAATACCGCGGACAACAAGCGGGACCGGATAGAACCATAACCCTGCGATCACAGGACTCAGCGTTAAAAGACAGCGCAAGGCTTCGAGCTTGGCAGCACGAATGCGGCTTTCAAAAACGCGACTGAGAAAAGCCGTACTGATCACGATCATCAAGGTGAAAGTCGCCCGCTCGGACCAGCTCAAATGAGAAGACACTCGCAAAAGCTCAATGACCATGGCCAATACAACACCCGAGGCGAGCCAGCCGTAAACCATCTGTCTGCGGGTGACGGGCGTTTCAAATCGTTTTGAAGTCTGCGCCGTTGAGAGAGGGTCAGTCTTGCCACCCACCATCCCAGGTGGTGCAAACATCACGTGGAGTTTTTCGCGCCAGCCTGTGACGTTGCGCATGTCACGCCAAAGTGTGGTGTAGTTTTTGAAATTGCCCCAAACAGGATTCCAGCTGTTCAATGGCGTCAAGGTGCCGTAGACCACAGGTTCGTCGTCGCGCTCTTCGGTGTAGGTGCCGAAAATTCGATCCCAAATGATCAGTGTGCCGCCATAATTTTTGTCGATGCAATAGTCGTTGCGCCCATGGTGGCAGCGGTGATTGGAGGGGGTCACGAAAATACGATCCACCCAACCGAGTTTGCCGACCAATCGGGTGTGACTCCAAAATTGATACAAGGCACTGACCAATGCCGTGATCACAAAGACCTTGACGGGGATGCCCACAATGGCCATCGGCAGATAAAAAATCCAGTAAAAAACCTGATTGGTCCAAGATTGCCGAAGAGCCGTAGACAGGTTGAATTCTTCACTGGAATGATGGACCACGTGAGACGCCCACAGCAAGTTCACCTCGTGGCCGCTTCGGTGGGCCCAGTAGTAAAAAAAGTCATACATAAAGAACGCCACGATCCAAACGGCCGGATGTCCGATGTCCCATTCAAAAGCGGCAACTTGGTCCACCACCAAGGCGTAGACAAAGATGGACATCAGTTTCAAGACGGAGCGTATCGTCTCGCTGACAAAGCCAATGTTCAGACTGGTCACCGTATCGTGAAAACGATAAACCTGTACAGCCCTCTTTTTGGATAGAAAGAATTCAAGAGCAATGAACCCCAGAAAAAATGGGATGGCGTAAAGAATAAGACCCATGAGCGCAAAGTTCCTTGTTGATTTTTCTCCCAGCGCCTGTGTCAAACTGTGCGCATGGCCTCTTGCGAGTCTGAAAGATTCGTCGCCAGATGAATGTCGGCCAGCCGACAAATAGAGAACAGAGTCACTATGACAAACCCTATATCTGGGACGAATGTGCGTGAAATTTTGGCCCAGACTGTCTTCGCCGCCGTGGGTGCCGAAGCCATGGAAGACTTGGTCCGCGTGGCCCGCATTGAGCACTTTAAGTTGCCGACTTTGCTGAGTGCTGCGGGGGAGTCACCAACGCATTTGCGTTTGGTCATTTCTGGGCATGTTGAACTTGTGACGCGCCATATTTCGGGTTCGGAAATTGTTGTGGGCCACATCGCCGCAGGGGGGTGGGTCACATGGTTGGCCGTATTCATGACCCAGGCGCCCACGCATGATTTTTACATCAGCGCATCATCAAGTTGTTTGGCTTTGCCCGTCAAAGATGTCCAGTCGTTTTGCGTCCAGTATCCCGAGATTTACCCTATGGTTATCCGCATGATTGGCCATCGCATGCGATTGCTCATTGAATGGACCGGTCAATCCGTGTTGGCCACGCCCGTGCAACGGATGGCCAAATTGTTGAGTGTTTTGGCGCAGGAGCAAAACAGGCAAACCGATCAAAACGGTGTGACTTTGTATGTGACACAAGCCAGATTGGCCAGCCAAGCGCGGTGTTCACGGCAAACGGCCAATCAGTTGCTACAGCAACTAGAGCAAGAGGGATTGATTGTTCCGGGATACGGTCAATTCACGATCCCAGATTGGACTCGTCTCAACCATTTTGCGGAAGGTCATTTGGAGTAACCGAGCCCATTCACGGATGGTTTGAATGAGCGTGCGGTATCTGGAAATTGCGGCAGGGTGCAGATAGAAGGTTACTTCTTCTTAGCCACCACCCGCACCATCTCCAGGCACTGCTTGGCGTAGCCCCATTCGTTGTCGTACCAAGCGACGATCTTGACGAAGCTCTTGTCGAGCGCAATGCCTGCAGTCGCGTCGAACACGCTCGCGCAAGACTCGCCGCGGAAGTCGGTGGAGACAACTTTTTCGTCGGTGTAGCCCAGCACGCCTTTGAGGGCGCCTTCGCTTTGCGCTTTCATTTCGGCGCAGATTTCGGCGTAGCTGGCGTCGTTGTTCAGTTCCACGGTCAGGTCAATGACCGACACGTCGGAGGTGGGCACGCGGAAGGCCATGCCAGTGATCTTGCCCTTGATTTCGGGGATCACCACGCCCACGGCCTTGGCCGCGCCCGTGCTGCTGGGGATGATGTTTTCGAGGATGCCACGGCCACCGCGCCAGTCTTTGCGCGAGGAGCCATCCACGGTCATTTGGCTGGCGGTGGCCGCGTGCACGGTGGTCATCAGGCCGCGCTTGATGCCCCATTTGTCATTGAGCACCTTGACCACGGGGGCCAAGCAGTTGGTGGTGCATGACGCATTCGACACGATGGCTTCGCCTGCGTATTTCTTGTGGTTCACGCCATAGACGAACATGGGGATGCTGTCTTTGGACGGGGCCGAGATCACGACCTTCTTGGCGCCCGC
>ERZ1034361.537-NODE-537-length-23930-cov-3.827737_pt1 | contig 23930 bp, 17 predicted proteins | sample MGYA00520617_ERZ1034361 | MGnify/ENA primary metagenome ERZ1034361 (study PRJEB33736, sample SAMEA104284507) | Azolla filiculoides | biome: Urban; feature: Water surface; material: Ditch water | place: Netherlands | collected 2015-10-28 | depth 0-0.1 m ...
AAGAAGGTCTGCGCTTCGCCATCCGCGAAGGCGGCCGTACCGTCGGCGCCGGCGTCGTTGCCAAGATCATCGACTGATTTTGAATCAGCGTAGGGGTATAGCTCAATTGGCAGAGCGTCGGTCTCCAAAACCGAAGGTTGGGGGTTCGATTCCCTCTGCCCCTGCCACCTGATCCGGGCATTCTTATCGCCCGTCTCTGAGTGGTAACCGAAAGCCCGCCCGAGTCGCAAGATTCCGGTGGGCTTGCGTTTCTTCAGACGCATTTTTCACGAGTGCAAATTCATGGCCACAACTGATGTAGAAACCGTTGGCTCTGGTGCCGACAATGCCAAGCTGGCGGGTGCGGTTGCCTTGCTGTTGCTGGGTTTTGTAGGCTTCTATCTGCTTGCCGGGCGCGGTGCCCTGTTGCAGTGGGCCGCCATGCTGCTGGCCCTGGCTGCGGCCGTGGCGGTGTTTGCCATTTCTGAGCCCGGCAAGCGGCTGCAGGCCTATGGCCGTGACTCCTGGAAAGAAGTCAAGAAAGTGGTCTGGCCGACGCGTCGTGAAGCGACCCAGATGACGGCCTATGTGTTTGCCTTCGTGTTCGTGATGGCCCTGTTTCTGTGGCTGACCGACAAGACGCTCGAATGGGTGCTTTACGACCTCGTGCTGGGTTGGAGATAAGAATGACCGAACAAACCGTCACCATGAATGCCGCTCCCGCAGAGGGTATGCGCTGGTATGTCGTGCACGCCTACTCCGGCATGGAAAAGGCTGCCGAGCGCAACATCCTTGAGCGCGTCCAGCGCGCTGGCATGCAGGACAAGTTTGGTCGCATCCTGGTGCCGACCGAAGAGGTCGTCGAAGTCAAGAACGGCGTCAAGCGCACGACCGAACGCAAGTTCTTCCCCGGCTACGTGCTGGTGGAAATGGTCATGGACGACGAGACCTGGCACCTGGTCAAGAACACCGGCAAGGTGACGGGCTTCGTCGGCGGTGCCAAGAACCGTCCGGCTCCGATCTCGGAAGAGGATGTCCAGAAGATCGTCAGCCAGATGCAGGAAGGCTCCGACAAGCCGCGTCACAAGGTCGAGTTCATCACCGGCGAATACGTGCGCGTCAAGGAAGGCCCCTTCACCGACTTCAACGGCACCGTCGAGGAAGTCAACTACGAGAAGAACAAGGTGCGCGTCTCGGTCACGATCTTCGGTCGTGCGACCCCGGTCGAGCTCGAATTCAACCAGATCGAAAAGACCTGAGCTGAAGCAAAAAACCCTTGACCCTGTCGGTCAGGCGGCTTAGAATCTAAAGCTTTTCGCCGACGTGCTGCTGTGCGTCGGCGTTTGCACTGGCGGCTTCGTTCCGACGCCAGCTGCAATACTTTCGGAACCTGTCAGCGAGGAGGCCGTTGCCGTGGGGCAAAGGCCGATTGGACTCGCAGGAGCTCAAAATGGCGAAAAAAATCGTCGGCTTCGTCAAGCTGCAAGTGCCAGCTGGCAAGGCCAACCCCTCTCCCCCGATCGGTCCGGCGCTGGGTCAGCGCGGCCTGAACATCATGGAGTTCTGCAAGGCGTTCAACGCCCAGACTCAAGGCGTTGAGCCGGGTCTGCCGCTGCCGGTGGTGATCACCGCCTATGCGGACAAGAGCTTCACCTTCATCATCAAGACCCCGCCGGCGACGACCCTCATCAAGAAGGCCATCAAGCTGGACAAGGGTTCTTCGACTCCGCACAGCGCCAAGGTCGGCAAGATCACCCGCGCTCAGCTGGAAGAGATCGCCAAGACCAAGCTGAAGGACATGAACGCTGCCGACATCGAAGGCGCGATCAAGACCCTGGCTGGCTCTGCCCGTTCGATGGGCGTGATTGTGGAGGGCGTGTGACATGGCCAAACTGACCAAGAAGCAAAAAGCCCAAGCAGGCAAGATCGAATCGACCAAGCTGTACCCCATCGCTGACGCGCTGGCACTGGTCAAGGAATTCGCCAACGCCAAGTTCGACGAGTCGATCGACGTTGCCGTGCAGCTCGGCGTTGACGCCAAGAAGTCGGACCAGGTCGTGCGTGGCGCCGTCGTGATGCCCAACGGCACCGGCAAGACCAAGCGCGTCGCCGTGTTCGCCCAGGGTGCCAAGGCTGAAGAAGCCAAGGCCGCTGGTGCCGACATCGTCGGTTTCGACGATCTGGCCGCCGACATCAAGGCTGGCAAGATGGACTTCGACGTCGTGATCGCTTCCCCGGACGCGATGCGCATCGTCGGTACCCTGGGTCAGATCCTGGGCCCGCGCGGTCTGATGCCGAACCCCAAGGTCGGCACCGTGACCCCGGACGTCGCCACCGCTGTCAAGAACGCCAAGGCTGGCCAGGTCCAGTTCCGCGTCGACAAGGCCGGCATCATCCACGGCACCATCGGTCGTCGCTCGTTCGGCGCCGAGCAGCTGCAGGGCAACCTGGCAGCACTGCTGGACGCCCTGAACAAGGCCAAGCCGGCTTCGTCCAAGGGTCAGTACCTGCGCAAGGTCGCTGTCTCGTCCACCATGGGTGTGGGCGTGCGCGTCGAAGTCGCTTCCATCGCGGTCTGATCGCGAATTGAAGATTCGGTGTTCCGGCCCAGGTCGGGACGCCAAACTGGTGGGCTCGGGCGGCGCAAGTCACCCGAGGCCATCCAAGACCGCTGGCGTGGTCTGGCCGCAAGGCCGGGCTGCTTAATCAGAGCCAGCGCAGATGGCGATCCCGCCGCAGATGGATAAGTCCTGAAACGGTTGATCGCTGCAAGAAGGTGCATGGAAGGGGTGACCCGACCGTGCTTTTTAAGGAGTAGACCTTGAGTCTGAATCGCAGTGAGAAGCAAGTCGTCATCGATGAGGTGTCGGCACTCGCAGCTAAAGCTCAAACGCTCGTGATGGCGGAATACCGCGGCATCACGGTCGCTGCCCTGACCCAGTTGCGCGTTGCTGCCCGCAGCCAAGGTGTGAGCCTGAGTGTTCTGAAGAACACCCTGGCCCGCCGTGCTGTGGCCGGTACCGGCTTCGAGGCAGGCGTCGACCAGATGACCGGTCCGCTGATCTACGGCTTCTCGGAAGACGCAGTTGCCGCCGCCAAGGTGGTGGCCGACTTCGCGAAAACCAACGACAAGATGGTTATTCGCGGTGGTGTCTATGCCGGCAAGTCGCTGGACGCGAACGGCGTTAAGCAACTGGCAAGCATCCCTTCGAAGGAAGTGCTGCTGGCTCAGTTGCTGGGCTTGATGCAATCCCCGATCTCGCGCACCGCACGCGTTCTGGCCGCTCTGGCCGAGCAGCGTGGTGCAGCGCAGCCTGCCGAAGCAGAAGCTCCGGCCGAGGCGCAGCCCGCTTGAGGCGTGCTGGAATCCAACTAGTTTTAGGAAATCAAAATGGCATTCGATAAAGACGCATTTTTGACCGCTCTGGACAGCATGAGCGTCATGGAACTCAACGAACTGGTCAAGGCCATCGAAGAGAAGTTCGGCGTGTCCGCTGCAGCCATGGCTGCTCCGGCTGCTGCTGGTGGTGCTGCTGCTGCTGCTGAAGAGAAGACCGAATTCAACGTCGTTCTGCTCGAAGCTGGCGCCCAGAAGGTTGGCGTCATCAAGGCCGTGCGTGAAATCACCGGCCTGGGTCTGAAGGAAGCCAAGGACCTGGTCGACGGCGCTCCGAAGAACGTCAAGGAAGCGCTGCCGAAGGCTGACGCTGAAGCTGCCGTCAAGAAGCTGATCGAAGCTGGCGCCAAGGCTGAAATCAAGTAATTCATTTGGGGCTTGGCCCCAAATCGGTTACAAAGGCAGGTTGCAAAACCTGCCTTTCGGCGTTGCTCTCGAAAACGCTGGAAAGCGGATTGCCCGGCAGTCCGTTTTCCAGTGTCTTCTGACCCCGACTGCAGAAGACGACTTGGTTCGGGCCTGTGTGCAAGGCACAGGCCGTCCGCCATGGGCTGGTAGAGGCCAGCCGCCAAGACCGGGTGCTAGGCCTGTACTCCTACGCCGCCCACTAGACAGTCGCCGCAGACCTCATGTCCGGAGATCTCATGGCCCCTGCTTCCCAATATTCTTACACCGAACGCAAGCGCATCCGCAAGAGCTTTGGCACTCGCGAAAACGTCTTGGCGATTCCCTATCTGCTGCAAATGCAGAAGGATGCCTACACTGCCTTCCTGCAAGCTGACGTCGCGCCCAAGAAGCGCGCGCCAGAAGGCCTGCAGGCTGCGTTCGAGTCGGCCTTCCCGATCGTCTCGCACAACGGCTATGTCGAGATGAAGTTCGTCGAGTACAACCTGGCCAAGCCGGCGTTCGACGTGCGTGAGTGCCAGACCCGCGGTCTGACCTTTGCCTCGGCCGTGCGCGCTCGCGTGCAGCTGATCATCTATGACCGCGAGTCCTCGACCAGCCAGTCCAAGGTCGTCAAGGAAGTCAAGGAGCAAGAGGTCTACATGGGCGAAGTGCCCCTGATGACCGAGAAGGGCTCCTTCATCATCAACGGCACCGAGCGCGTGATCGTCTCGCAGCTGCATCGTTCGCCCGGCGTGTTCTTCGAGCACGACAAGGGCAAGACGCACAGCTCGGGCAAGCTGCTGTTCAGCGCCCGCATCATTCCCTACCGCGGCTCCTGGCTCGACTTCGAGTTCGATCCCAAGGACCTGCTGTACTTCCGCGTCGACCGCCGGCGCAAGATGCCGGTCTCGATCCTGCTGAAGGCGATCGGCCTGAATCCGGAATCGATCCTGGCGAACTTCTTCGTCAACGACCATTTCCGCCTGATGGACAGCGGCGCGCAGATGGCCTATGTGGCCGAGCGCCTCAAGGGCGAGGTCGCGCGCTTCGACATCACCGACAAGTCGGGCCAGGTCGTCGTCGCCAAGGACAAGCGGATCACCGCGCGTCACACCCGCGAGCTCGAGCAGTCGGGCACCACCCATGTCAGCGTGCCCGAGGAGTTCCTGCTCGGCCGCGTCGTGGCCAAGAACATCGTTGACCCCGACACCGGCGAGATCATCGCCAAGGCCAACGAGGAACTGACCGAGACCCTGTTGAAGAAGTTGCGCAGCTCCGGTATCCAGGAACTGGCCTGCATCTACACCAACGAGTTGGACCAGGGCGCCTACATCAGCCAGACCCTGCGCACCGACGAGACCAGCGACGAGTTCGCTGCCCGCGTCGCGATCTACCGCATGATGCGTCCTGGCGAGCCGCCGACCGAGGATGCGGTCCAGGCCTTGTTCCACCGCCTGTTCTACAACCCGGATACCTACGACCTGTCGCGCGTGGGTCGCATGAAGTTCAATGCCCGCATCGGGCGTGACGAGTCGACCGGCGCCATGGTGCTGTCGAACGAGGACATCCTGGCCGTCGTCAAGCTGCTGGTCAACCTGCGCAACGGCAAGGGCGAAGTCGACGACATCGACCACCTGGGCAACCGCCGCGTGCGTTGCGTCGGCGAACTGGCCGAGAACCAGTACCGCACCGGCCTGGCCCGGATCGAGAAGGCAGTCAAGGAGCGTCTGGGTCAGGCCGAGCAAGAGCCGCTGATGCCGCACGACCTGATCAACTCCAAGCCGATTTCCGCGGCGCTGAAGGAGTTCTTCGGTGCGTCGCAGCTGTCGCAGTTCATGGACCAGACCAACCCGCTGGCCGAGATCACCCACAAGCGCCGCGTGTCGGCCCTTGGCCCGGGCGGTCTGACCCGCGAGCGCGCCGGCTTCGAGGTGCGCGACGTGCACGTGACCCACTATGGTCGCGTCTGCCCGATCGAAACGCCTGAAGGCCCGAACATCGGCCTGATCAACTCGCTGGCCCTGTATGCGCGCCTGAACGAGTACGGTTTCATCGAGACCCCGTACCGTCGCGTCATCGACGGCAAGGTCACGAGCGAGATCGACTACCTGTCCGCGATCGAAGAGGGCAAGTACGTGATCGCCCAGGCCAACGCGGCGCTCGACGCCGAAGGCCATCTGGTCGAGGAGCTGGTGTCGGCGCGTGAAAAGGGCGAATCGATCCTGACCTCGCCCGAGACCGTCCAGTACATGGACGTGTCGCCGGCGCAGATCGTGTCGGTGGCCGCTTCGCTGGTGCCCTTCCTTGAGCACGACGACGCGAACCGCGCGCTGATGGGCGCCAACATGTCGCGCCAGGCCGTGCCGGTGCTGCGTCCGGAAAAGCCGATGGTCGGCACCGGCATCGAGCGCGTCGCCGCGGTCGACTCCGGTACCGTCGTGACCGCGACCCGCGGTGGCGTGGTCGATTATGTCGACGCGACCCGGATCGTGATCCGCGTCCATGACGCCGAGGCGGTTGCTGGCGAAGTCGGCGTCGACATCTACAACCTGATCAAGTATCAGCGTTCGAACCAGAACACCAACATCCACCAGCGTCCGATCGTCAAGGTCGGCGACAAGCTGGCCAAGGGTGACGTGATCGCTGACGGCGCTTCGACCGATCTGGGCGAGATCTCGATCGGCCAGAACATGCTGATCGCCTTCATGCCCTGGAACGGCTACAACTTCGAGGACTCGATCCTGATCTCGGAGCGCGTCGTGGCCGAGGACCGCTACACCTCGATCCACATCGAGGAACTGGTGGTGATGGCGCGCGACACCAAGCTGGGCGCCGAGGAAATCACCCGCGACATCCCGAACCTGGCCGAGCAGCAGCTCAACCGCCTGGACGAGTCGGGCATCATCTACGTCGGCGCCGAAGTGCTGCCGGGCGATGTGCTGGTCGGCAAGGTCACGCCGAAGGGCGAGACCACGCTGACGCCGGAAGAGAAGCTGCTGCGCGCGATCTTCGGCGAGAAGGCTTCCGACGTGAAGGACACCTCGCTGCGCGTGGACCAGGGCTCGCAAGGCACCGTGATCGACGTCCAGGTCTTCACCCGTGAAGGCATCCAGCGCGACAAGCGCGCCCAGCAGATCATCGACGACGAGCTCAAGCGCTTCCGCCTGGACCTGAACGACCAGCTGCGCATCGTCGAGGCCGACGCCTTCGACCGGATCGAGAAGCTGCTGATCGGCAAGGTCGCCAACGGCGGCCCGAAGAAGCTGGCCAAGGGCGCGACCATCGACAAGGCCTATCTGGCCGATGTCGAGCGCTTCCACTGGTTCGACATCCGCCCGGCTGACGAGGCCGTCGCGGCCCAGCTCGAGTCGATGAAGAACTCGATGGAGCAGACCCGTCACAGCTTCGATCTGGCCTTCGAGGAGAAGCGCAAGAAGCTGACCCAGGGCGACGAGCTGCCGGCTGGCGTGCTCAAGATGGTCAAGGTCTACCTGGCCGTCAAGCGCCGCCTGCAACCGGGCGACAAGATGGCCGGCCGTCACGGCAACAAGGGCGTGGTCTCCAAGATCACCCCGGTCGAGGACATGCCGCATCTGGCCGACGGTACCCCGGTCGACATCGTGCTGAACCCGCTGGGCGTGCCGTCGCGCATGAACATCGGTCAGGTGCTCGAGGTCCACCTGGGCTGGGCCGGCAAGGGTCTGGGCCAGCGCATCGGCGACATGCTGCAGCGCGAGGCCGCGACCACCGAGCTGCGCGGCTTCATGGAAGAGATCTACAACGGCACCGGCCGCAAGGAAGATCTGGCCGCGCTGAGCGACGGCGAGATCCGCGCCATGGCGCAGGAGCTGACCAGCGGCGTGCCGTTTGCCTCGCCGGTGTTCGATGGTGCCTCCGAGAAGGAGATCATGGACATGCTGCAGCTGGCCTACCCGGACGACATCGCCAAGGCCAAGGGCCTGACCGCGACCCGTACCCAGGCCCAGCTCTACGACGGCCGCACCGGCGACGCTTTCGAGCGCGTCACGACCGTCGGCTACATGCACTACCTGAAGCTGCACCACCTGGTCGACGACAAGATGCACGCGCGTTCGACCGGTCCGTACTCGCTCGTCACGCAGCAGCCGCTGGGTGGCAAGGCGCAGTTCGGTGGCCAGCGCTTCGGTGAGATGGAAGTCTGGGCGCTGGAAGCCTACGGCGCCTCCTACATCCTGCAGGAAATGCTGACCGTCAAGTCCGACGACGTGCAGGGCCGCACCAAGGTGTACGAGTCCATCGTCAAGGGCGAGCACGCGATCGATGCCGGCATGCCGGAATCGTTCAACGTGCTGGTCAAGGAAATCCGTTCGCTCGGCATCGACATCGAGCTGGACCGTTCCTGATCACCAAGGAAGCTGGCGGGACAGGGCAGCCAGGCATGGCCGGCCGCTCTGTCCCCAAAGAATTTAAGGAAAAATTCACATGAAATCCTTGCTCGACCTGTTCAAGCAGTTCACGCCCGACGAGCATTTCGATGCGATCCGCATCGGTCTGGCTTCGCCGGAAAAGATCCGTTCCTGGTCCTTCGGTGAAGTCAAGAAGCCCGAGACCATCAACTACCGCACCTTCAAGCCCGAACGTGACGGCCTGTTCTGCGCCAAGATCTTCGGCCCCATCAAGGACTACGAGTGCCTGTGCGGCAAGTACAAGCGCCTCAAGCATCGCGGCGTGATCTGCGAGAAGTGCGGCGTCGAAGTGACCCAGACCAAGGTGCGCCGCGAGCGCATGGGCCACATCGATCTGGCCGCGCCTTGCGCCCACATCTGGTTCCTGAAGTCGCTTCCCAGCCGTCTGGGCATGGTGCTCGACATGACGCTGCGCGACATCGAGCGCGTGCTGTATTTCGAAGCCTATGTGGTGGTCGACCCGGGCATGACCCCGCTGAAGAAGTTCAGCATCATGACCGAGGACGACTATGACGCCAAGGTCAAGGAATACGGTGACGAGTTCGTCGCCAAGATGGGCGCCGAGGGCATCAAGGACCTGCTCGAGTCGATCGACATCGAGTCCGAGATCGAGCGCCTGCGCAACGACCTGACCGGCTCCGAGCTCAAGGTCAAGAAGAACGCCAAGCGCCTGAAGGTGCTGGAAGCGTTCAAGAAGTCCGGCATCAAGCCCGAGTGGATGGTGCTCGAGGTGCTGCCCGTGCTGCCGCCGGACCTGCGTCCGCTGGTGCCGCTGGACGGCGGCCGCTTCGCGACCTCCGACCTGAACGACCTGTATCGCCGCGTCATCAACCGCAACAGTCGCCTGAAGCGCCTGCTCGAGCTGAAGGCGCCGGAAATCATCGCGCGCAACGAAAAGCGCATGCTGCAGGAAGCCGTCGACTCGCTGCTCGACAACGGCCGCCGCGGCAAGGCCATGACCGGCGCCAACAAGCGTGCGCTCAAGTCGCTGGCTGACATGATCAAGGGCAAGTCGGGTCGCTTCCGCCAGAACCTGCTCGGCAAGCGGGTCGACTACTCGGGTCGTTCGGTCATCACCGTCGGCCCGACCCTCAAGCTGCACCAGTGCGGTCTGCCCAAGCTGATGGCGCTCGAGCTGTTCAAGCCCTTCATCTTCGCCCGTCTCGAGAACATGGGCATCGCGACCACCATCAAGGCCGCGAAGAAGGAAGTCGAAGCCGGCACGCCGGTGGTGTGGGACATCCTCGAGGACGTGATCCGCGAACACCCGGTGCTGCTGAACCGCGCGCCGACGCTGCACCGCCTCGGCATCCAGGCCTTCGAGCCGATCCTGATCGAAGGCAAGGCGATCCAGCTGCACCCGCTGGTCTGCTCGGCCTTCAACGCCGACTTCGACGGTGACCAGATGGCCGTCCACGTGCCGCTGTCGGTGGAAGCGCAGATCGAAGCCCGCACCCTGATGCTGTCTTCGAACAACGTGCTGTTCCCGGCCTCGGGCGAACCGTCGATCGTGCCGTCGCAAGACGTGGTGCTGGGTCTGTACTACACGACCCGCGAGCGCATCAACGGCAAGGGCGAAGGCATGTACTTCACCGACGTCGCCGAGATCCAGCGCGCGCTGGACGCCGGCGTGGTCGAGCTGACGGCCCGCATCAGCGTGCGTCTGGTCGAGTGGGTCAAGGACAAGGACACCGGCGAATTCGTGCCGGAGACCAAGCTGGTCGACACCACCGCCGGCCGTGCCCTGCTGTCCGAGATCCTGCCCAAGGGCCTGGCGTTCGAGAACATCAACAAGGCCCTGAAGAAGAAGGAAATCAGCAAGCTGATCAACACCTCCTTCCGCAAGTGCGGCCTGAAGGACACCGTCGTCTTCGCCGACAAGCTGCTGCAGAACGGTTTCCGCCTGGCGACCCGCGCCGGCATCTCGATCGCGATCGACGACATGCTGGTGCCGACCGAGAAGCCCGGCATCATCGCGCGCGCCGAAGCCGAGGTGAAGGAAATCGCCCAGCAGTACTCCTCGGGTCTGGTGACCTCGGGCGAGCGCTACAACAAGGTGGTGGACATCTGGGGCAAGGCCGGCGACGACATCTCCAAGGTCATGATGGACAACCTGCGCAAGCAGAAGACCATCGACCGCGCCGGCAATGAAGTCGATCAGGAATCGTTCAACTCGATCTACATGATGGCCGACTCGGGCGCGCGGGGTTCCGCCGCCCAGATCCGTCAGCTCTCCGGCATGCGCGGCCTGATGGCCAAGCCGGATGGCTCGATCATCGAGACCCCGATCACGGCGAACTTCCGTGAAGGTCTGAACGTGCTGCAGTACTTCATCTCGACCCACGGCGCCCGTAAGGGTCTGGCCGATACGGCGCTGAAGACCGCGAACTCGGGTTACCTGACCCGTCGTCTGGTCGACGTGACGCAGGATCTGGTCGTGATCGAGAACGATTGCGGCACCGTCAATGGCACGCTGATGCGCGCCATCGTCGAGGGCGGCGAAGTGATCGAGTCGCTGCGCGAGCGTATCCTGGGCCGCACCACGGCCGAGGAAGTGCTGAACCCCGAGAACCAGCAGCTGCTGTTCCCGGCCGGCCAGATGCTGGACGAGGACGCGATCGACCTGATCGAGGCCACCGGTGTCGACGAGGTGCGCGTGCGCACCGCGCTGACCTGCGAAACCCGTTTCGGCCTGTGCGCGCGCTGCTATGGCCGCGACCTGGGCCGTGGCGGTCTGGTCAACGTCGGCGAAGCGGTCGGCGTGATCGCGGCGCAGTCGATCGGCGAGCCGGGCACCCAGCTGACCATGCGTACCTTCCACATCGGTGGTGCGGCATCGCGTGCGGCGGTGGCTTCGAGCGTCGAGGCCAAGTCCAGCGGCAACATCGCGTTCAACGCGACGATGCGCTACGTGACCAACACCAAGGGCGAGCTGGTGGTGATTTCGCGTTCGGGCGAGATCGTGATCCAGGACGACCTGGGCCGCGAGCGTGAGCGTCACAAGGTGCCGTACGGCGCCATCCTGACGATCAAGGCCGACCAGGTGATCAAGGCCGGCACCATCCTGGCCAACTGGGACCCGCTGACCCGACCCATCATCACGGAATTCGCCGGTGTGGCGAAGTTCGAGAACGTGGAAGAGGGCCTGACGGTGGCCAAGCAGGTCGACGACGTGACCGGCCTGAGCACCCTGGTGGTGATCGATCCGAAGCGCCGCGGCTCGGCCAAGGTGGTTCGTCCGCAGGTCAAGCTGATCGACGCCAACGGCCACGAGGTCAAGATCCCCGGCACCGACCACTCGGTGACGATCGGCTTCCAGGTCGGCGCGCTGATCCAGGTCCGCGACGGCCAGGACGTGGGCCCCGGCGAGGTGCTGGCGCGTATTCCGGTCGAAGGCCAGAAGACCCGCGACATCACCGGCGGTCTGCCGCGCGTGGCCGAGCTGTTCGAAGCCCGCAGCCCGAAGGACAAGGGCATGCTGGCCGAGATCACCGGTACCGTGTCGTTCGGCAAGGAGACCAAGGGCAAGGTCCGCCTGCAGATCACCGATCCGGAAGGCAAGATCTGGGACGAGCTGATCCCGAAGGAAAAGAACATCCTGGTGCACGAAGGCCAGGTGGTCAACAAGGGCGAAAGCATCGTCGACGGTCCGGCCGATCCGCAGGACATCCTGCGCCTGCTGGGCATCGAGGAACTGTCGCGCTACATCGTCGACGAAGTCCAGGACGTCTATCGACTCCAGGGCGTGAAGATCAACGACAAGCACATCGAAGTGATCGTGCGCCAGATGCTGCGTCGGGTCGTGGTGGACAACACCGGTGACTCGAGCTACATCGCGGGCGAGCAGATCGAGCGCTCCGAGATCCTCAACACCAACGACGCGCTGCGCGCCGAAGGCAAGACCCCGGCGACCTACAGCAACGTGCTGCTCGGCATCACCAAGGCCTCGCTGTCGACCGATTCCTTCATCTCGGCGGCTTCCTTCCAGGAAACCACCCGCGTGCTGACCGAAGCGGCCATCATGGGCAAGCGCGACGAGCTGCGCGGCCTGAAGGAAAACGTGATCGTGGGTCGCCTGATCCCGGCCGGTACCGGCATGGCCTTCCACGACGCCCGTCGTGCCAAGGAGCAGATGGACGACGAGGAGCGCCGCTCGATCGCCGAGGCTGACGCCGCCGCGCTGGCGAGCGACCAGTCCGAGGCCAGCGACGCCGCGGCCGAGTGAGGCCCTGAGCATTGACCGGGCAGGGCGCTAGCCCTGTCCTGCCACTGCAAGAAACCCGGAGCGTGCAAGCGCTCCGGGTTTTTTCACGCCCGCATGGCCCGGAAACGGTCCTGTCCCTGCTGAAACACGCGGGTGGCTCTGGATCGGTGCCGTCCGCGTCCGGCGCCGGGCTTTTTGGGCCGGCCGCTCAGCGGTAGGTCGCGAGGTGGATGTTGGTCTCGGTGCTGCGGATGCCGGGGATCAACCGGATGCGTTCGAGGATCTGCGACAGCTCGTTCATCGAGCCCGATTCGAGCTCGGCGAGCAGGTCCCAGCGTCCGTTGGTGTCGTGCAACGCAGCGATGCCGGGCTCGCCCAGCAGGCTGGCGATCACGCGTCGGGTCTGGTTGCCCTCGACCAGGATGCCCATCCAGGCGCGGATGCGCTCGGGTTCAGCCTCAGGCCGCAGCCGCACCGTGTAGCCGACGATGATCTGCTGGTCCTCGAGCTTGCGCAGGCGGTTGGTCACCGTGCCGCGCGAGATCTTGAGCTTGTGCGCGAGGTCGGCCACGTTCATGCGGGCGTTCTGGCGCAGCAGCGAGATCAGCTGTTGGTCGATGTCGTCCATCTTGTCATTATGTGAATTGCGCTTATGCATTCTGTCAAGAATCAGCCGAAACGACACAAAGTTGGCGATTTTCATTAGCACCGACTGCCGGCACACTTCGTCTCATCGCTGCCTGGCAGCTTATAGAGATTGGTGACCGCAAAATGATCGACTACAACGCACAGGCCCTCAATGTCAACGCGCTCTACCTCAGCGTGCCCGATGCCGTCCAGCTGATCCTGGCCAAGGGCGTCAAGCACTGCATCGCCGCCATCACCGATAACCTGCGTGAAGACTTCATGCGCTGGGGCGACTTCGACAAGTCGGCCCGCGTCGCCCACCACAGCCGTGACGGCGTGATCGAGCTGATGCCGATCGCCGACGACCGGCTCTACAGCTTCAAGTACGTCAACGGCCACCCCAGCAACACCAAGCTCGGCCTGTCGACGGTGATGGCCTTTGGCGTGCTGTCCCATGTCGACACCGGCACCCCGCTGCTGCTGAGCGAGTTGACGCTGACCACCGCCATGCGTACCGCAGCGACCTCGGTCTTCGCCGCCCAGTTGCTGGCCCGCCCGGACAGCCGCGTGATGGCGCTGATCGGCAACGGTGCCCAGAGCGAGTTCCAGGCGCTGGCCTTCCAGCACCTGATCGGCATCGAGGAAGTCCGCCTGTTCGACCTGGATGCAGCGGCCTCGGCCAAGCTGGCCGACAACCTGCAAGGCTCGGGCCTGAAGGTGGTGGTCTGCGGCAGCACCGCCGAAGCGGTCAAGGGCAGCGACATCGTCACCACCGTGACCGCCGACAAGCACTACGCCACCATCCTGACGCCCGGGATGATCGAGCCGGGCATGCACATCAATGCCGTCGGCGGCGACTGCCCGGGCAAGACCGAGCTGCACGCCGACATCCTGAGCCAGGGCAATGTGTTCGTCGAATTCGCGCCGCAGTCGCGCATCGAGGGCGAGATCCAGCAGATGCCGGCCGACTTCGCCGTCACCGAGCTGTGGCAGGTGCTGCAGGGCCACCAGCCGGGCCGCCGCGACGCGCAGGAAGTCACCGTGTTCGACTCGGTCGGCTTCGCGCTCGAGGATTACTCGGCGCTGCGCTTCATGTACCAGAGCGCGCTCGAGCTGGGCCTGGGCCAGCGCATCGCGCTGATCCCCGAGCTGGCTGACCCGAAGAACCTGTTCGGGGTGCTCCGATAATGCGTGCTATCCAATTGCACTAAACAAGGAGTTTTCATGGTTCAACGTTTCGATGTCGGTGCCCGTCTGTCCGAGATGGCGGTCCACAACGGTGTCGCCTATCTCGCCGGCCAGGTGCCGGAAGATGCCAGCCAGGACATCTGGGGCCAGACCGGCCAGGTGCTGGCAGCTGTCGATGCCTTGCTGGCGCGCGCCGGCAGCGACAAGAGCCGGATCCTGATGGTGCAGATCTACCTGGCCGATCTGGCCGATTTTGCTGGCATGAACGAGGTCTGGGATGCCTGGGTGGCCGCCGGCAATGCGCCGCCGCGCGCGACCGTGCAGGCTGCGCTGGCTAATCCGGATTGGAAGATCGAGGTCGTCGTCACGGCCGCCTGCTGACGCGGCCGGCCGGGCGCTCAGCCCAGGTTCAGGTGGGTCGTGTGCTTGACTTCCTCCATCACCGCGTAGGTGCGGGTCTCGCGCACGCCGGGCAGCTGCCACAGCACCGAGCCGGCAAAGGCGCGGTAGGCGTTCATGTCGGCGCTGCGGGTCTTGAGCAGGTAGTCGAAGCCGCCCGCGACCATGTGGCATTCCATGATCTCGGGCCGCACCTGCACCGCCGCCTTGAACTGGTCGAACACATTGGGCGTGGTGCGGTCGAGCAGCACCTCGACGAAGACCAGCAGGCCGGCGCCGAGCTTGAGCGGATTGAGCCTGGCCTCATAGCCCAGGATATAGCCCTCGCGCGTCAGGCGCTGTACCCTGGCCAGCACGGCGGTCGGCGACAGCAGGACCTGCTCGGCCAGCTTGAGGTTGCTGAGGCGGCCGTCGTCTTGCAGTATCTTCAGGATCCGCAGGTCGATGCGGTCGAGTTCGGCGTGGGATGACGTCATGAGCCGAATTTTATTCGGCTGCTCAGTGAAAATACAATGATTAATTTTCCTGCTGCATCGGCATGATGGCGTCATTCACGAATTATCGAGACGCCGACCATGAGCCCAGCCTTCACCTCCTTCGTCGATGGCCCCCTGCAGCGCGAGCCGCTGCGCGCCGCCATCACCGCCGCCTACCGCCAGCCCGAGCCCGAGGCGGTTGCCGGCCTGCTGACGCAGGCCCGACTGCCCGTGGCGCAGGCGGATGCCGCGCAGGCACTGGCCCAGCGCATTGCCCGCCAGCTGCGCGAGCGCAAGAGCGAAGGCGGCCGCGCCGGCATCGTCCAGGGCCTGCTGCAGGAATACGCGCTGTCCTCGCAGGAGGGTGTGGCGCTGATGTGCCTGGCCGAGGCGTTGCTGCGCATCCCCGACGCTGCCACCCGCGACGCGCTGATCCGCGACAAGATCGCCCACGGCGACTGGACGCCGCATCTGGGTCAGAGCCCCTCGCTGTTTGTCAATGCCGCCTCCTGGGGCTTGCTGCTCACTGGCAAGCTGGTCGGTACCCATAGCGAGCGTGGTCTGGGCAGTACCTTGGGCGGCCTGATCCGCAAGGGCGGCGAGCCGCTGATCCGCAAGGGCGTCGACATGGCCATGCGCATGATGGGCCAGCAGTTCGTGACCGGCGAGACGATCGAGCTGGCGCTGGACCACGCCCGTGGCCTGGAGGCGCAGGGCTTCCGCTATTCCTACGACATGCTGGGCGAAGCCGCGCTGACCGGAGAGGATGCCGAGCGCTACCTGGCTTCCTACGAGGCCGCCATCCACGCGATCGGCCAGGCCGCCGCCGGCAAGGGTATCTACGACGGTGCCGGCATCTCGATCAAGCTGTCGGCCCTGCACCCGCGCTACAGCCGCGCGCAGTACAGCCGCGTGATGGCCGAACTCTATCCGGTGCTGCTCAAGCTGACCCTGCTGGCCAGGCAGTACGACATCGGCCTCAACATCGACGCCGAGGAGACCGACCGGCTCGAGCTCTCGCTCGACCTGCTCGAGCAACTGTGCTTCGCGCCCGAGCTCAAGGGCTTCAACGGCATCGGCTTCGTGATCCAGGCCTACCAGAAGCGCTGCCCCCATGTGATCGATTACTGCATCGACCTGGCGCGTCGCAGCGGCCACCGCCTGATGATCCGCCTGGTCAAGGGCGCCTACTGGGACAGCGAGATCAAGCGCGCCCAGCTCGATGGTCAGGCTGACTACGAGTTCTACACCCGCAAGGCCTATACCGACCTGTCCTACCTGGCTTGCGCCAAGAAGCTGCTGGCGGCGCCCGATGCGGTCTATCCGCAGTTCGCGACCCACAATGCGCACAGCCTGGCTGCCATCTACCAGATGGCCGGCCCCGATAGCTACACCCCGGCCCAGTACGAGTTCCAGTGCCTGCACGGCATGGGCGAGCCGCTGTACGAGCAGGTCGTCGGCAAGACCGGCGACGGCAAGCTGGGCCGTCCCTGCCGCATCTATGCACCGGTCGGCACCCACGAGACGCTGCTGGCCTACCTGGTGCGCCGCCTGCTCGAGAACGGCGCCAACACCTCGTTCGTGAACCGGATCGCCGATCCGAGCATCGCAATCGAGACCCTGGTCGAGGACCCGGTCGCGACGGTCGAGCGCTGGGCTGCCGATGAAGGCGTTATCGGCCTGCCGCACCCGGGCATCCCGCTGCCGCAAGCACTGTATGGCCTGCGGCGTGTCAACTCCGCCGGCCTGGATCTCTCGAACGAGGCCACGCTGAGCGTGCTGAGCGAAGCCGTGCGCCAGACTTGCCGGCAGTCCTGGGACGTGACGCCGTTGCTGGCGTTCGATTGCGTCGCGTCTGCGCCGATCAAGGCCGTGCTCAACCCGTCCAACCACGGCGATCAGGTCGGCAGCGTGCGCTCGGCGACCACCGATGAAGTCGAGGCGGCCATTGGCCATGCGCAGGCTGGCTTTCCAGGCTGGGCGACAACCGCTCCGGCCGATCGCGCTGCCCTGCTCGAGCGCGCTGCCGACCTGATGCAGGGCCAGATCCAGACCCTGATCGGCCTGCTGATCCGCGAGGCCGGCAAGACCGCCGCCAACGCGATCGCCGAGGTGCGCGAGGCGATCGACTTCCTGCGCTACTACGCGGCCCAGGTGCGTGCCGATTTCCATAACGACACGCATTTGCCGCTGGGCCCGGTGGTCTGCATCAGCCCCTGGAACTTCCCGCTCGCCATCTTCACCGGTCAGGTCGCTGCCGCGCTGGCGGCTGGCAACACCGTGCTGGCCAAGCCGGCCGAGCAGACCCCGATCGTCGCCCACTACGCCGTTCAGCTGCTGTGGCAGGCCGGCGTGCCGCGCGCCGCGGTCCAGCTCGTCACGGGTTCCGGCTCGCGCGTCGGCGCGCAGCTGGTGGCCGATGTCCGGGTCCAGGGCGTGATGTTCACCGGCTCGACCGAGGTCGCCCGCCTGCTGCAGGCCACCCTGGCCAAGCGGCTGAGCCCGGCCGGCAAGCCGGTGCCGCTGATTGCCGAGACCGGTGGCCAGAACTGCATGATCGTCGACTCGTCGGCTCTGACCGAGCAGGTGGTCAACGATGTGGTCGCGTCGGCCTTCGACAGCGCCGGCCAGCGCTGTTCCGCGCTGCGCGTGCTGTGCCTGCAGGAGGAAATCGCCGACCGAGTGATCCAGATGCTCAAGGGCGCGATGGCCGAGCAGCAGCTGGGATCACCCGACGCGCTCCAGGTCGACATCGGCCCGGTGATCGACGTCGAGGCGCGCGACGGCATCGCCCGCCACATCGACGCCATGCGCGCCAACGGCCGTCCGGTGTTCCAGCAGGCCCGCCAGGCCGCCGGTGCGATCGAGCAGGGCAGCTTCATCGTGCCGACGCTGATCGAGCTTGAGCGCATCGGCGAGCTCAAGCGTGAGATCTTCGGCCCGGTGCTGCATGTGCTGCGCTATCCGCGCCGCGAGCTCGGTGCCTTGATCGAGCAGATCAACGCGACCGGCTACGGCCTGACCTTCGGCGTTCACACCCGAATCGACGAGACCATCGCTCGCGTGACCGAATCGGTCCATGCCGGCAACCTGTACGTGAACCGCAACATGGTCGGCGCCGTGGTCGGTGTCCAGCCCTTCGGCGGCGAAGGCCTGTCAGGCACCGGCCCCAAGGCCGGCGGTCCGCTCTATCTCTATCGGCTGCTGGCCCGGCACCCGGCCGACGCGATGGCGCGCGGCGTGGACTGCTCGGGTCCGGCCGAACGGCCGCCGATCAAGCCGGCACTGCAGGCCTTGTACGAGTGGGCCCAGGTCGGTCGTCGCAGTGCACTGGTCGCCGCCTGTGACCGCTTCGCGCTCCAGTCGCGCAGCGGTGTCACGGTCCTGCTGGCCGGCCCGACCGGCGAGCGCAACAGTTACCAGCTCCTGCCGCGCGAGGCGACGCTGAGCCTGGCAAGGCATGAATCCGACCGCCTGCTGCAGCTTGCCGCCACGCTGGCGGTCGGCAGCCTGGCGGTCTGGCCTGCCGCCGCTGCCCCGCTGAGGGAAAGCCTGCCGCCGGCCGTGCGCGAGCAGATCGCATTGGCCGATGACTGGCAGTCGCCTGCGGTGCATTTCGATGCCGTGCTGCATCATGGTGAAGCTGCCGAGCTGCGCGAGCTCTGCACCTTCCTGGCCCGGCGGCCCGGCGCCATCGTCGGTATCCAGAGCCTGGCCGATGGCGAGTCCGAGCTGGTGCTGGAGCGGCTGGTGATCGAGCGCTCGGTCAGTGTCAATACCGCAGCGGCCGGCGGCAATGCCAGCCTGATGACGCTGGCCTGAGCGTTGCGCTGTACCACCCCGGCTGCACCTGCGGAGCCGGGGTGGTACAGTGCGCTCGACCGCACGGCATAGACTCTGATGAACCTTTACCTGTTGGCGGCCCTGGCCGCCTTTTTCCTTTTCCAACTGCGCGCGCGTGAGCAGCGCCAGCGCATCGCCTTGCTGGCCGAGCAGCTGCGCCGCTACCAGATCGAGCCCCTGATGGAGCGCCTGACCGAGGGCTACCAGCGCGCGTTGGCCGAGTCCGATCCCGCGCGGCGCCAGTCGCTCTGGCAGCAGCATGGCGCCAGCGAGCTGGCACTGGCCGATCAGGTCGGCCGGCTGGCGAACGATTTCGCCCGCCTCGATGCCGCGCAGACCCGCGTCAGTCGGATCATGTTGCCCTATGCCACGCGCTGGTGGCCGCAGGCCAGCTTCGATTTCCGTCAGTTGCTGGCGCTGCATGCGCGCGGCTTGGCCGAGGCGGCGAGCCAGGAGTTGCCGCGCTCGCCCCAGGATCGCGCCTACACCCTGATGGCCGAGATGCTGCTGCTGCAGCACAGCTGCCACTGGTTCTGCCGTTCGCGCCCGGTCGCCAGCGCGCGGCTGCTGGCCAGGCACAAGACCCGCTACGATAAGGTGCTGCATTCGGTCGGCGCGGCGACGCGCGAGGGCTATCGCCAGCTCGTCGGCGTCTGAGCCACCCGGCCGGTGTATCCCGGGGACCTGTCCTGCTCCCTTGCTGATCCTCCATGCCCCGCCTACACTGGTCTGGCGGCATGCCCCCGGTTGCTGGGGTCGCCCATGACAACAAGGGGAGCGGATGAGGGACTTTGCACTATCTGGAGCGGGCCAGGCCGACGAGGCTGCCGCCCTGGCGCTGTATCGGGCGCGCTGCGGCTATTACGATTGGCAGCTTGCTCCCTACGAGGAGATCCGCCGCTGTGCGGTCGAACGCCTGGGTCTGCAGCCCGGGCAGGTCGTGCTCGACATCGGCTGCGGCTCCGGCATGAGCCTGGATCTGCTGCAGCAGGCGGTCGGGCCCGGGGGGAGGGTGATCGCGATCGACCAGAGTCCCGAGATGCTCGAGCAGGCGCGTCAGCGCGTCGAGCGCGGCGGCTGGACCCAGGTCGAACTGGTCTGCAGCCCGATCCAGCAGGCACACCTGCCGGCTCGCGCCGATGCCGCGCTGTTTCACTTCACCCACGACATTCTGCAGACACCGGCCGCGCTCGACCATGTGCTGTCCCAGCTGGCGCCTGGTGCGCGGCTGGCAGTCAGCGGGCTGAAGTGGGCGCCGCCGCTGTATGGCCTGCTCAATCCGCTGGTCTGGTGGAACGCTGTCCAGTCCGTCACGACATTGGCCGGGCTCGATGTTCCCTGGGCCGGACTCATGCTGCGCGGCGCGCGGCTGACGGTCGAGCCGCTGTGCGGCGGTGCGCTCTACCTGGCCAGCGGTCGCATGCCATAGGCCGCCCAGATCGATGCTCGCAGGCTTCAGCTCTGGTGCAGCAGCCGGACCAGGTCGACCACCGACCTGACCCCCATCTTGTCGAAGATGCGGGCGCGGTGGACTTCGACCGTGCGCACACTGATTCCGAGTTGGTCGGCCACCAGCTTGTTCGGCATGCCGGAGGCGATCCACTGCATGACGGCCTGTTCGCGCTCGGTCAGGCCGGCAATCCGTTGCTGCAGTTCCTGGCTGCGCTTGCGCTGGGTCAGCCGCTCGGCCGATTGTGCGAGCGCGCATTCCACCCTGGCCACCAGCGCGTTGTCCGAGAAGGGCTTTTCGCAGAAGTCGAAGGCGCCACGCAGCACCGCGTCGACCGCGGTCGGCACATCGGCATGACCCGACAGGAAGATCACCGGCATCTGCGCGAACCAGGGCTGCTCGCGCAGGCGTTCGAACAGCGCCAGTCCGCTCATGCCCGGCATGCGCAGGTCGAGCAGCGCGCAGCAGGGCGAGGTCGGGCCCGCGGTCCAGTCCTGTGCTTCGGCCCAGAAGGCATCCGCGCTGGCGTAAGCGATGCTCAGCAGGCGGCGCGTGCGCAGCAGCCAGCCCAGCGAGTCGCGCACCGCGTCGTCGTCGTCGATCAGGAACACCGTGCCGTCTTTCGTCATGCCTCGCATCATAGGGCGGCTGGCAAGGTGAAGTTGAACACGGTGCCGCGCGGCGAGTGGCGCGAGTAGTCCAGCGCTCCGCCATGCTGCTCGACCACGGTGCGGCACAGGCTCAGTCCCAGGCCCATGCCCTCGCGCTTGGTCGTGAAGAAGGGCGTGAACAGGCGCTGTGCCACCTCGTCCGACAAACCGCTGCCATGGTCGGTCACGCTGAACGAGACCCACTGCCGTGCGCTGCCTGTTTGCGCTGACGCTGGCGCCGCCCGCAGTTGTAGCTGGCGCAGGCCCGAGGCGGGCGGCGGATTGCCTGCCGGCATGGCCTGCAAGCCGTTGCGTACCAGGTTCAGCAGCACTTGTTCGACCATGGTCGAATCACACCAGACCGGTGGACAGCCGGGCGCGATTTCCCACTGCACTTCGATGCCGATCTTGCGCGCCTGCAGCTGCACCAGCGGTGCGATGCCGTCGAACAGCAGCTGCGGCGGCACGGCGCTGCGCTCGCGCTCGCGCCGACGCACCAGGTCGCTGACGCTCTTGATGACCTTGCCGGCGCGGCCAGCCTGGGTCGCGATGCGTCGCATCGCTTCCTCGAGTTCCTGTCGCAGGTCGGCACTGTCCTGCTCCGGATCCTGCAAGAGATTGAGCGATCCGTTGGCGTAGCTCGAGATCGCCGCCAGTGGCTGGTTGAGCTCGTGGCTGATCAGCGAAGCCATCTCGCCCGCCATCGCCAGCCTGGCGGTCGCGGCCAGCCGTTCCTGCGAGGTGCGCGACTGCTCCTCGATCTTGCGCTGCGCGCTCAGATCGAGCACCGTGCTCATCCAGCCAGTCTGCTTGCCCAGGCCGTTGATCAGTGGGGCCTCGACGATCAGCACCGGCAGGCGCGTGCCGTCGGAGCGCAGGTATTCCGATTCGAAGCCCTGACGCGGCAGCGGCTGACCAGCCTGGTGGCTGGCCTGGCGTCGCAGGTACTCGTCGACCCGGTCGGGTGGCCAGTAGCGGGCTGGGTCGCTGGTACCGATCAAGGCCTCTGGCGGCAGTCCGACCAGCTGGCAGAAAGCCGGGTTGACATAGGTGATGCGGCCCTTCATGTCGCGCGCACGCAGTCCGGTCAGCAGCGAGTCTTCCATGGCCTTGCGAAAGGCCAGTGCCTCGCCGAGTCGGGCTTCAGTCTTCAGGCGCTTGCGTACGTCATAGCTCAGCAGTGCGAGCAACCCGACCAGTGCCATGGCCAGCAGGGTCAGCGTCGAGCTCAGTGCCTTGGGTCTGAGACCCTTGAGTTCGCGTGCCTGGTCGACCCGCAAGGTGTAGGCGCTGCCGGGCAGCTCCAGCAGATGCACCGCCTCCACCGTGTTGCGGTCGCGCGCCGCATGGCCGGCGATAGCCAGCCGGGTACCGTCGGATTCGGTCAGGGCCACGCTGAACGAGCGGTAGGCTTCGCGGGCCTGCAGCTCGCCCAGCAGATCGCTCAGGCCATAGGTCATGACCAGGAAGCCGCCATCGTCGGGCAGGGGCAGGCACATTTCGAGCAGTTCCTGGCCGCGGCCCTCCTGCAGCGGCAGGAAGTAGCTGGTCGAGTAGGCCGGGCCGGCGAAGCGCAGCGCGTTAGCGCAGGCCTGCTTGACATCGGGCTGGACCTGCGAGCGCGGCAGCTTGTCGAACAGGAAGGGCAGGAAGGGGCTGGCCTGGGCCAGCCTGATCTGCAGCTCGGGGCTGCGCCATTCGATGCGCAGGATCTCGCGGTTGCTCAGCAGCAGCGCAGTGGCTCCGCGCTGCCAGGCCGCATCGTCCGGCCCTGGCGCTTGCAGCCTTTGCAGCTCCTGCACGTTGTGGATCAGATCCGATCGGATTTCGGCGACCAAGTCGGCCGCGACCTGCTCGAGCTCGCGTGCCAGCCGGCTTTCCTCATAGGCCCGGGCCAGGAAGACCAGTGCGCCCAGCAGCAGCAGCAGCAGGACGCACAGGGCCGACCACAGCCACCAGCGGCCGGCTCCGAGCGACAAGTTCAATCACTCCTCCACGAAGGCTTCCTCGCGCTTCTTCTTGATCGAAGGCGAGAGCACGATCAGCAGCAGCAGCGCGGCGACGGCCAGCAGCGAAGCCGACAGCGGACGCGTCACGAACACCCCCCAGTCACCACGCGACAGCAGCATGGCGCGGCGCAGGTTCTCTTCCATCATCGGGCCCAGGATCAGGCCCAGCAGCAGCGGTGCGGGCTCGCAGCCGAACTTGACGAACAGGTAGCCGATCACGCCGAACAGGCCGGTGGTCCAGATGTCGAAGGTGTTGTTGTTGGTCGAGTAGACGCCGACCGCGCAGAACAGCACGATGGCCGGGAACATCCAGCGGTAGGGCACCGACAGCAGCTTGATCCAGAGGCCGACCAGCGGCAGGTTCAGGATCACCAGCATCAGGTTGCCGATCCACATCGAGGCGATCAGGCCCCAGAACAGCTCGGGGTTGCTGGTCATGACCTGCGGGCCGGGCTGGATGTTGTGGATCGTCATCGCGCCGACCATCAGCGCCATCACGGCGTTGGGCGGGATGCCCAGCGTCAGCAGCGGGATGAAGGAGGTCTGCGAGCCGGCGTTGTTGGCCGCTTCGGGTGCGGCGACGCCGCGGATATTGCCCTGGCCGAACGGCACTTCGCCCGGCTTGAGCTTGGTCTTCTTCTCGATCGTGTAGGCCGCGAAGGACGACAGCAGCGCGCCGCCGCCGGGCAGGATGCCGAGCGCCGAACCCAGCGCGGTGCCGCGCAGGATGGCGGGCATCATGGCCTTGAAGTCTTCCTTGGTCGGCAGGATGCCGTTGACCTTGCCGGTGAAGACTTCGCGGTGCTCTTCCGGTTGCGAGAGGTTGCTGATGATTTCGCCGTAGCCGAACACGCCCATGGCAATCGCCAGGAAGCT
>ERZ1034361.540-NODE-540-length-23829-cov-5.073173_pt1 | contig 23829 bp, 30 predicted proteins | sample MGYA00520617_ERZ1034361 | MGnify/ENA primary metagenome ERZ1034361 (study PRJEB33736, sample SAMEA104284507) | Azolla filiculoides | biome: Urban; feature: Water surface; material: Ditch water | place: Netherlands | collected 2015-10-28 | depth 0-0.1 m ...
ATTCTGCCCATAGTTTAATGCCATGAGCCATAAATGATACATTAGCCATTATTCCTCCTCCACTTTGTTTAGATTGATAGCCAATAATGCCTCTAAAGCGTCTTTAAATAACTTAGACTCTGGATCTACGTTAGAATTAATCATAAACTCTGTTAGTGCGTCTAGTATATCTTTACGCTTCATTATAAATTACTCCTAAATGATCCATAAACTCTTCGGTATAGTCACCGGATTCCATCATTCTGATAATTGCCTCATCATGAGAATGGTAGCTATCGTATAAATACTCATAAAAATGAGATTCTCCCTCTTGGGTGTTGATGTACTCTTCAAACTGTTCTTCTGTCATGCTCATAATATGCCCTCCAAGGCCATTTTAAAGCGATTTAAGCGATTATTTTAAGATACCCTATACCTACCTATACCTAGCACTATAATCAACGCTCATATCGTGTTCAAATCGTTTCACGATTTTAACTGTAGTTGAAATTGCAAAAGCAATTTAAACACGCATTTCTTGTTGGCATTCTCTCCGGTATGCTTCAATCTCTACCAGATCAATATCAATGGCAGAATAAGCCAGTTCTATTACATCAGAACCGAGTAATGGCTCTATATTGGTAGAATCTTTATCTAGTGTAATAGCCAATAATTCTATATCGTCATAATCTGAAGCATTATACTCTGCCCATAATCTGATACCATGAGCCATAAAGGATACGTTTGCCATAATTAAACCCCTTTTAATATATAAACAGTAAAAGACAATAAACAGATCATACAAAGCCAGAATATAACCTCTTTAAAGGTAATAAACGGTTCAGGCTGGTAAAAATCCCTAGAATGTAAGGGTTTTCCCGTGGCTTCTATATAGCTACGACTAAAGCGTAGCGATTCATTAGAGTTATTCATGGTGTTATTCCTTTAGTCAGTAGATAGATCCGCCGCAGTTGTATAGGACGTTCTGGAATTGATCTTGTGGCTTCGTTGGTTCTGGCTTGGTGAACCCTGAGGCACGGTAGATAGCCTCTGCGATAGCCTTGTCTGTAGCGTTATTATTGACATAGCCAGAGAATACTAGTTTTTGATTATCAGCAAGCATACAAAGTCTCCAAAGCTTCGTCTAACTCGTTGGCAAACTCTGAATCAGTGTTATAAGTGTCGGTATAGCTATCACCCCACCACGCACCTTCTACTGTTCCCTTTACGGTATCAATCCAGATATTAGGGCCACCGAAAGCCACCAACAAGCGAGCGCCTTTCAATGTACGGTCTGAGTTGAGAACCCAGTTGATATCAAGAACGCCATCAAGATACTTGAACGCATCCTCCGGCTCGTCATATTCATTGACAGTGCCCCAACCTTCGTAACCATTGTTTAGATCATTGATGATTGATTGAACGTGTAATTTGATTTGGTCTGACATGGTGATCCCCTTGTAATTAGATAATAAATGCTATTGTAAGTACAGCAAAGACAATGCTGCAGGTTATTTCGATAATTAGGTTTTCTGTGTTCAGGTGCATGATGTTTTCCCTTAGAATCTGCTTGTGTAAGTTGTGCGAGTAGTGCCTGAGCTGGTTGCTTCATCCTTTATTACATCAATTTCTACATAACCTAGAGATACTAGAGAATTAATTTTACTCTGTAAAGCCTTCTGTGTTTTGATGTCTTCCACATACTTTGGAAAGTCTTTACCTGTGTAAGCCTTAAGTGCGTAAGTTGTAGTCTTTTTCATTTGTTGCTCCTTGTGCTAATAGATCATCAATTGTATTTTGAACTTCGCACAATGCCTTATGATTATCGGCATGTAGATCGTGCAAAAGCGTATTATTATTGCGGAGTGCCTGTAATGCTAGATCAAGACAACGATGCTTGTGGTTAGTGATTAATGCCTGTAGTGCCAGTGCTTGATCGTGCGTGATGCTTAAGTTATACATGATTAAACCCCCTTGTTTTTGAACCGATGAGGCATTGTTTCACACTTTTACAATCTTGTGTAAAATATATTTTAATCGTGAACTGAATTCTGATAGCTTTAGACTATAACAGGCTAATTATAGGTTATCCACAATAAATGACAGTTATCAGTTATATATAATGTTTAGTAACGGGCTTTTTAAGCGATTACAGGCGTTTTAATCCTAGCTAATAGCAGTGTATGGACTAGCATTGTATAACTATGTTAACAACCAGTGGATAACTTTGTTGTCTTTGTGGATAACTTTAGCAGTTATACACTTACAGATTATACTTAAGTGTTTGATTATATTATATAACTTCATAGATTATGGGTAGATAGTATGTCTTTAGTGTAACTGTCAGGTAGTTACTATAGGGTCCAACATAATATCACTTCATAGTATATAACTTTTATAACTATAGACTTTATAGTATATAACTTTATAGTATATCACTACATATAGTGTTTGCTATGACAGTTAGACACTAGATATAGTGTTTACTGATATAATATAAAACTATATAATGTAACTTCATAGGGGGCAGGGGGAGACTGTGTGGTGTTATAATTGTAGAACCCTATAAGCCTTTTAAAAAAGCTAAATGAGCATCTAAAAAGGTAAAATAAACACTAATAGAATCAAGGAAGTAGCTTAATAGGTTTTAAGGTTAAAAAGCGGCTGCGGAGATAGGCTGATGAAGTGTCTCCACACCCCGCTTCATGGATACCAAGACCCCATGAAGTACTAGGACAGACACACTATAGGTAGTGTCTAATAGACAATCCTAACCATAGTGATTGACAAGTCTAGAAAAATATGCTATAATATTTGTATTAATAGAGTTGAACTAGGGAAGCAACTCTGACAGCAAGCTGTAGTAGCACTAGACAAGCTACTTTAATAGTAAATAATACTTAAATAATAAATATACTATAATAAGTTATATTTTACTAGATAGTTTTACTAGTTAAGCCTTTAAAGTACCTTAAAGTAAATAATACTTATTATAGTAATATCTACTTTAATTAGTATACTTTAAAGTAAAGAACACTTTAATAATGATTGTCTTCCCCGTTAGGGATAAAGGACTAGTAATGGATGAGAAGTTAAAACAGCAACTAGATGAACATATGTCTCTCAAGAAAGAGGCACATGAGATTGTAAAAAAACAAAGAAAAAAGGCTCTTGTGTCTAGAGGCAAAGTAGGTGCTCCTTCTTATGCTGAGAATCAAGCTGCTATTAAAGAGATTATAGAAAAGCCTATCAACCATAAGAAGCAAGCCCTAGCTTTATTTGATCAGGTTATTTCAGCTAAGGCTGATGTTGTCTTTAAAAAGTTATTGCAGAAAGCCAGTGATGATGATGATCGTGATCAGATGGCTGCACTCAAGCTGATTGCTGACCGTCTAGCACCTTTAGCTAACTTTACTGAATCGGGTGCAAATGGGTCAATGAATGGTAAAGTAGTTATTAACATTGCTGGTTTATCAAACCCTACCATTGAAGGTAGAGTTATTGATGCTGAGGATGCTGACTAGTGGCTGAGTTAAACTGGACACTACTCCCTTGGCAGATTGAGTGTTGGCAAGACCAGTCACGCTTTAAGGTCATTGCTGCTGGTAGACGATGTGGTAAGTCTAACTTCGCTATTAAACAGCTCCTAGCACATGCGCTAGAGGCCCCTAAAGGCTCTGCTGTTCTTTATGTAGCTCCTACCCTTGGTCAAGCCCGTCAGATTGCTTGGGATGCGTTACTGGATCAAGGTGGTGATCTTGTCAAAGCCAGTAACATTAACAATCTAGATATCACCCTTACCACTGGTGTTAAGATTCATGTACGTTCTGGTGAGAACCCTGACTCACTACGTGGTCTTAAAGTAGCATTCGCTGTTGTGGATGAAGCTGCATTTATTAAAGAAGAAGTATGGACTAAGATTATCCGTCCTGCTCTTTCTGACTTGAAGGGTAGTGCTATATTCATTTCTACTCCTGACGGTAGAAACTGGTTCTACGATATGTTTAAGTTAGGACAAGACGGTACTGATCCTGACTGGAAGAGCTGGCACTTAACCACTTATGATAACCCTACTATTGATCGTAGTGAAATTGAAGCAGCTAAGAGATCATTGTCTTCATGGGCATTTAAGGTAGAGTTTGAGTCTAGCTTTGATACTAGTGGTAGTGGTATATTTAAAGAAGAGTGGTTAAAGTATGGTAGTGAACCAAACGAAGGAAGCTACTATATTGCTTTCGACTTGGCTGGTTTCTCTGACGTTACTAACGCCAATACTGCTGCTAAGAGAAGACTTGATAGAACAGCTATTGCTATTGTTAAAGTAACTAATGACGGTAAGTGGTTTGTAAAGAAGATTGAGTCTGGTCGTTGGGGTGTTGAAGAAACAGCTAACAGACTACTCAAGAATGTAAGAGAATATCAACCTGTAGGCGTTGGTGCTGAACGTGGTGCATTAAAGAATGCAGTTCTTCCCTACCTGCAGGAACTAATGCGTAAGAACAATACCTTCTTCTCTGTGCAAGACCTTACTCACGGTAACAAGAAGAAGACAGATAGAATTACTTGGGCACTACAGGGTCGTTTTGAGCATGGAAACATTATTCTTAACGAAGACGAGAACTGGGAAGACCTAAGAGAAGAATTACTGCTGTTTGGTGCTAAAGACATCCATGATGACTTAATTGATGCTCTTAGTTACGTGGACCAGATGGCTATAAGTATTTACAACGATGAACCAGAGATTGATGACTGGCAACCTTTTGACACTGTGAGTGGATATTAATATGGCTGAATTTAAAGAAGACATTATGCAAGAAAAGCAAGATAACGGCAAGGAGCTTGTATCTTGGATTACTGCACGATGTGACGATTGGAGAGATTATCGAGATACTAACTATCTTGATAATTGGGATCAGTATGAACGATTCTGGCGTGGTGAATGGGCTTCTGATGATCGTAATAGAGATTCTGAGCGTAGCAAGATTATTTCTCCGATGACTCTTCAAGCCGTAGAGTCTTACACTGCTGAGATTGATGAGGCTGTGTTTGGTTCTGGTAACTTCTTTGACATCGAAGACAACTGGGATGACGAAGACAAGACCGACATCGAAGTTATGAAGAACAATCTCACCTACGAATTCAAGAAGAATAAGATTCGTTACGTGATGCAAGAAGTAGAACTGTTGGCTGCTGTCTATGGTACGGGCATCGTGGAGCTGATGGTCAAGGAAAAAGAAGAGATGGCTCCGGCCACTCAAGCTATTCCCGGCACTGCTGTTGCTGCAGTAGGTACAATGCAGAATAAGAGATTTATTGTTGAAGCTAAATCAGTCAATCCTCGTAACTTCCTAATTGATCCTAATGCTGATGATGTTAATACCGCTCTAGGATGTGCTATTGAGCGTTATGTATCGTTGCATACAGTTGTTGAAGGTATTGAAAAGGGTATTTACAATCCAGTTAAGATTGAAATGGCTTCTGAAGATTCTGATCTTGAATCATTTAATCAAGATGTAGATTATCAAAAAGACAAAGTTAAGCTTCTTAAGTATTACGGTTTGGTTCCTAGAGAATATCTTCGCAGAGCTAATGGAGAAAAAGACGCTGAAGAAGAAGGCGAATATGTTGATCTCTTTGAAAATTCCGATGCAGATGACTTCAGTGATTTGGTGGAAGCAATTATCGTTATTGCTAATGACAACCAACTACTGAAGGCTGAAGAAAACCCGTATATGATGAAGGATCGCCCTGTTGAGGCTTTCCGTTGTGATATTGTACCGGGTAGATTCTGGGGTGTTGGTATTGTTGAAAAGGGTGCTAATATGCAACGGGCTATTGATGGTCAGCTTCGTGCTCACCTCGATAACCTTGCACTCACCACTGCTCCTATGATGGCTATTGATGCCACTAGAATGCCTCGTGGTGCTTCTTACAGCATTCGTCCGGGTAAGACCATTCTAACAAATGGTAATCCTAATGAAGTACTAGCACCAATGAAGTTTGGGCAGACTGATGTTGCTAACGCTGCTCAGGCTAAAGAATTTGAACGTATGTTCCTACAAGCCACAGGAACTATGGATACTTCGCAGTTCTCCGGTGGTATGCCTGACGGTGCTAAGACTGGTGCAGTGTCTATGATGCTCGGCACTATCCTTAAGAAGCACAAGCGTACAATCACTACGTTCCAAGAAACATTCTTGATTCCTCTGATTAACAAGATTGCATATCGCTATATGCAGTTTGATCCTAATCGTTTCCCTGCTCAGGACTTTAGCTTCTGTCCTACAGGTACTTTGGGTATTGTTGCTAGAGAGATTGAACAAACACAGCTAGTATCACTGCTGCAAACGATGTCTCAAGAGTCTCCTGCATATAATATTGTCTTGAAGGCTATTATTCAGAACTCTAATGTATCTTTTAGAGAACAGCTAGTTTCTGAATTAGAACAAGCTATTGCTCCTAGTCCTGAAGCACAGCAGATGCAACAGATGCAGCAGGAAATGGCCATGCAAAGCGCTCAGTTGGATATGGCTAAGAAAGATGCTGAAGTTAAAAAACTGACTGCTGAAGCTCAAAAAGCTGCTACAGATGCACAACTAGCGCCTCAAGAGCTGCAATTGAAGGCGGTACAAGCTGCTTCTACCAATCTAACACCAGAAACCACTGATGATTTTGAGAAGAGACTAAAATTAGCTGATTTAATGCTCAGAGAAGAGGATATTAAATCAAATGAGCGTATAGCAATTGCTCAAATGAGTGCAAAAAAGGAAAAAGATAATAATCTTTTGAATAAAGCACAGGCTGCGTAATGAACTTTACCGAAATTGCTCTTTCCGATGCCTCTATTGAAGCTAAAGTAGAGGCTATCGGTATTGTACTGGATAAAAAGGTACAGGAATTAGAGAATACTGCTGTTCAAACTAGCCAAATACCCGGACCTAAAGGCGAAAAGGGAGATAAAGGCGATGCTGGCAAAGACGGTAAAGATGGAGTTGCTGGCAAAGACGGTAAAGATGGAGAGGATGGCAAAGACGGTAAAGATGGAGAGGATGGCGAAGATGGTGTAGGCGTTGCCAATGCTTATATTGACTTTGATAATACTCTAGTACTAGAATTAACAGATGGTAATCAGATTAACGCAGGTGATTTAAATCTTGAAGAACTAAAAAAAGAATTAGTAGTTAGAAATGGCTCTTCTGGTGGCGTATTCGATCCCAATTCATTACCTCCGGCTACTAATTATCCATTCCCAGATGAATTAATTGTAAAACAAAATGGTCAATGGGTAAGGGCAACATTTAATCAGTTTGTTACTTGGCTTGATATTCCAAATCCGTTCGATAAGGTTCTTACTGAAGCTGATGAACCTATTATTACTGAAAATAGCGATAATATTATAAGGAACTAAAATGGCAGATGTAAAGATCTCCGATCTACCGTTAGCAACTACACCTGTAGGCGGTACAGAAGTTATGCCACTTGTACAAAGTGGTGTTACTGTTAAAACAGCTATTAGTAATATTGCCCCTGTCCGTAGTGTCAATGCTAAAACAGGTGTTGTTGTATTAAATTCTGATGATGTTGCAGAAGGTACTACTAATAAATACTTTTCTAATTCAAATGTAAGAGATGCAATTAGTGTTACTCAAAATCTAACATATAATAATACTACTGGTGTTATTACTGGTCCAGATCTTTCTAGTTATCTACAAGATTCTGATATTGGATTGACAGTTCAAGAATATAATGTAAATACTGTTGTTGATCCTAGCTATGTGCATACTGATAGTAATTTTACTGTTGCAGAAAAAACAAAACTATCAACTATTGAGGATAATGCAGATATTACTGATGCTACTAATGTAGCTGCTGCTGGCGCAGTAATGGATGGAGATTTTACTACTAATGGTTTGATGAAGCGTAGTGGCGCTGGGGCATATACAATTATTTCAGATAATTCCTCTGAGTGGGACACTGCATATAGTTGGGGTAATCATTCTACTGCCGGATACCTCAATACTTCTGATATTGGTATCAGCGTGCAGGGTTACAACGCCAACACCGTGGTCGATGCGTCCTACGTTCACACCGACAACAACTACACCACGACCGAGAAGTCGAAGCTCGCAGGCATTGCAGCCGGTGCCGAGGTCAACGTCAACGCTGATTGGGATGCAACAACCGGAGACGCGCAGATTCTCAATAAGCCGTCTTTTGCTACTGTTGCCACAACCGGCGCTTATAGCGATCTATCTGGCAAGCCATCTCTTTCTACAGTAGCGACCACTGGCGCTTACTCTGACCTGACTGGTAAACCAACGATACCTAGTAACACTTCTGATCTCACAAATGATACTGGCTTCATTTCCGGCAACCAAAGCATCACCGTGTCTGGCGATGCCACGGGAAGTGGCTCAACTTCGATTGCGCTGACACTTGCCAACACTGCGGTTACTGCTGGCTCTTATACAAGCGCAAACATTACTGTTGATGCCAAGGGTCGCATTACAGCAGCGTCTAATGGGTCTGGAGGCGGCGGTGGCACAGAACTGCCTGTTGGTTCTTACGCGTTACTAACACAAACTGATGACAACGTAACCATTGGTTCTCAAGTGTGGCAGAAGGCAAGTGCAGCCTCTAGTGTATTTACATCAATTGCATATAATTCATCACTTCATAATCTAACAGACATTCCTAATCAATATAAAGATTATTGGAATGTTGTTTCTGGGCCGTTTGCTGGACAAGTTATTTTTAGTTGTGAAACAGCATCAGGGTTTGCCGCTATTGCAAACACAACAACCAATAATTTTTCTACAAGTTCTGATGGCATAACGTGGTCCAGTCCTATAACTATTGGAACACTACAGCCAACTAAAATTTTTTATGTAAATGGAAATTACTATGCAGGATCAAGCGGAGCAAATGGCGCGTATTCTGCAAATGGAACATCTTGGACTTATGTGTCAACTGGACAGCCTGGTGGTATTAATGGCTTAATGTGGACAGGAACATATTATATTGCTGTCAACTCTACGGCTGCGTATTACTCAACAAATCTAGCTTCTTGGACAACTGTTTCTGGCAAAGGCGGTTTTGCTATGTTTAAAGTCGGTTCAACCTATGTAACTGTTGGGGCAGCAGGCGTTTGCAGGACAAGTTCGGATGGTGTGACATGGACAGACGGTTCTATAGTTACAACAACTAATAATTTTATAGTTGGCGCAAGTGATGGAACCACTGGAATGACTGTAATGAGCAATACAGGTAGAGTTTTTATAACAACAGACGGCGTTACTTGGACTGAAAAAGCATCTTTATATGATTATAGATCAGCATCACTTGCTACTAATAGTTTAATTTGTACCGGAACAAATACATTTGTTTGTTTTGGAACAATTGGCATTTATAAAACAACAGACGCTGGAACAACTTGGTCTTGTATTGGATATTGGGGAACAACCAATGTATCTCCAATTTCATATTACAACGGTAGATTTCTATCTTCAATTGCTATTGGAATAAGTAGTCCATTAACTTTTACTAATGAAGTTGCTTATACTGATTTCCCATCTGCAAATCCAAATAACATACAAGCAAGAATAAGTGTCCCAGCAACTGCTTTCAACAACGGAGCAAACTACTTCTACATGAGGACTAAATAATGAGTGGATTTACACCAGAGCATTTAGCTCTCATCGCAGAAGGTGTGCGGGAACAGCGCAATCAGTTGCTTGTTGATAATGTGGATAGGTTTAACGCGGTTCGCTGGTCATCATTAACGCAAGAGGAACAGCAACGGTGGGTTGATTATCGTCAAGCTTTATTAGATATTCCAGAACAAAGTGAATTTCCATTAAATATTATTTGGCCTATTTTACCTGAATAATAAATAGTTTGACAAAAATGATTTTTTGATGTATAATATAGGTATTAATAGTCAAAATAGGTTCTCCAATGCAGGATAAAGAACTCCAAGAATTTTATGAAGAGCAATTCTCAATGTTTGCCACAAAAGGCTGGCGAGATTTTACTGAGGATATGCAAGAACTTTTTACTGCAGTTGATGACCTAACAACTATAGATAACGAGCATACTTTATGGTTCCGAAAAGGTCAACTTGATGTAATTCAGTTGATTTTGGATAGAAAAGCTGCTTGTGAAAGAGTCTGGAGCGAATTAAATGGCTCGTAGGCTCTACGAATTTGTTTGTGTCGGTGAAGAAGCTCATTTATTTGAGAAATTTACCGATGAAAACAATAGATCCGCTGTCTGCCCACATTGTGGAGAACTCAGTAATCGGATCACTTCTGCTGTACGTTTTGACCTAGAGCCGTTTAGCGGTGCTTTTCCGGGTGCTTATGCTGCTTGGAACCGTAAACGTGCTGAAAAGCTAAAGCAAGAGCAGAAACAAAACTCCTAATCCTTTAGCCAAAGGACAACTAGGGCACTGTAACTCCTCGGCGTAAGCCGGAAAGGATCTAATATGGCTATTATTGACGAACTGAATGAGAATGATTCTCAATCTCAAGAGCAATTTGATGACATTACAGCAACAGACAATTCTGCTCAGGAAACTCAGCAGGAACCTGTAGAAAGTAAATCAGTCATTGATGAAGTTATTCCAGAGAAGTATCGAGGCAAATCTGTTACAGATATTGTTAAGATGCACGAAGAAGCTGAAAAGCTTATTGGAAGACAGGCAAATGAGGTAGGTGAGCTTCGTAAGCTAACCGATGAAATTCTTAAACAGCAACTCTCAGCTAACAAGCCACAACAAAAACAAGAAGAAGCACCTGAAGTAGATTTTTGGAGCGATCCAGATACCTACCTGAATAAGAAACTGGAAACACATCCAGATATTTTAGCAGCAAGACAACTTCAGATCCAACAAAAGATGCAACAAACTGCATCACTCCTTCAAAAGAACCATCCTGATTTTCAATCTATTGCATCTTCGCAAGACTTTCAGGATTGGGTTGCTAAATCGAAGGTTAGAACTGAGTTGTATGTAAGAGCCGATAAAGATTTTGATTATGATTCAGCAGATGAGTTGCTTTCTAGCTATAAAGCCATCCGTGGCGTTAAAGAAGAAGTAGCAAATCAACAAGTAAAGGATTTAGCTGATAATCGTCAAAAACAGCTTAAAGCGGCTTCTGTTGATTCAGGAGGTGGAAACGAAACCTCTCGTAAAATCTATAGAAGGTCTGATCTAATCCGACTCAAAATGACTGACCCATCAAGATATGATGCTTTGCAAGATGAAATCATGCGAGCCTATCAAGAAGGTCGTGTTAAATAAAAGCCTAACTTAATCTAAAGGAGATACAAATGGGCCTTGGTACTAATCAAGTAACTGTCACTACCGCAGCAACTTTCATCCCTGAAATTTGGAGTGACGAAATCGTTGCAGCATACAAGAAGAACCTTGTTGCTGCTAATCTTGTTAAAAAGATGAGCTTTAAGGGCAAAAAAGGCGATACCGTTAACATTCCGGTTCCGACCCGTGGTGACGCTAGCTCGAAGACTGCTAACTCGCAAGTTACGCTGATCGCTGCTACTGAATCGAATATTGCCGTTCTGATCAACAAGCATTATGAATATTCGCGTCTGATTGAAGATATCGTTGAAGTGCAAGCTCTGGCTTCAATGCGTCAATTCTACACGGATGATGCTGGCTACGCTCTGGCAAAGCAAGTTGATACCGATATCGTCCAATTAGGCCGTGGTGTCCAAGGTGGTTCGGGCACGGCTGCTTACTCGGGTGCTTTCTCGGGTGCTGATGGTACGACTGCTTATGTTGCCGGTGCTAACACTGGTACTGGCGCTCTGACTGATGCTGCTATTCGCCGCTCGATTCAACGTCTGGATGATAGCGATGTTCCGATGGATGGTCGTTTCCTGATCGTTCCTCCGTCTTCTCGTAACACGCTGATGGGTCTGGCTCGTTACACCGAACAAGCATTTGTTGGTGAATCGGGTTCGAGCAACACCATCCGTAATGGTGAGATCGGTAACCTGTACGGCGTTCCTGTATTTGTGTCGAGCAATGCTGATACGACTTCGGGTTCGACTGCTACTCGCGTATGTCTGCTGGCTCACAAGGACTTCGCTGTTCTGGTTGAGCAACAAGGTGTTCGTGCTCAAACGCAGTACAAGCAAGAGTACCTCGGTACGCTGTTCACCTCGGACACCATTTACGGTGTTAAGGAACTGCGTGACGGCGCTGCTGTTGCTCTGGCTGTTCCGGCCTAAGTAGTGACTGGAGGGGACTCTTCGGAGTCCCTCCTTTTATTGGTGCATTAAATATAGTGCATCCATCAAAGGAGATTTAAATGGCTAAATTTAAATGTAAACTTTCAGGTAATATCTTTGAATTTGTCAATGAATTTGATATTGAAGATATGCGGGAGCATCCGCAATACGATGAGGTTAAAGACGTTTGGCAAGAAGAAGAAGAACAAGACACCAAAAAGAAAGTAACTAAGCCTAGAAAGGCTAAGGAAGCCGAATAATGGCAATTTATAGAGGCGAGGGTGGTTCTGGAGACGCAACAAATGATGCATCTAGTCAGGCAATTCTAGCAGCACAGTCTGCACAGGAAGCCGCTCAGTCTGCTAATTATGCTGCTGCTAGTGCTGAAGCTATTGAAGATGTTATTGATACTGCCCAAGGGTATGCAGACGCTGCTAGTGCATCTGCTACTGCTGCTGAAGTATCTGCAACAAATGCAGCAGCTTCTGAAAGTTCTGTAGCGGTTAATGCTCTTTTAGCTGATACCGCAGCAGACAATGCAGCAATCTCTGAAACTAACGCAGCTACATCAGCTACTGACTCAGCTACTTCTGCTACAGCCTCTGCATCTTCTGCAACTTCAGCATCTAATAGCGCCACAAGCGCAGCTTCTCAGGCTACAGCAGCTTCTTCTAGTGCGTCTGCCGCATCTGGCAGTGCTTCTACAGCAGCTACATCAGCAACTAATGCCGCTAATAGTGCTAGTAGTGCTTCTACTTCTGCAACAAATGCTGCTTCTTCTGCTACAACTGCTTCTGGATATGCTACTACAGCTTCAAATAGTGCAACAAATGCAGCAACTTCTGCAACTTCAGCATCCACTTCAGCCAGTAACGCGTCAACATCTGCTTCTAATGCGGCTGCATCAGCATCTACTGCATCATCACAAGCAACTTCAGCAGCTAATAGTGCAACTTCTGCTGCTACTTCAGCCACTAATGCAGCGAATAGTGCAACAAATGCAAGTACAAGTGCAACTAATGCTTCAACTTCCGCTACATCAGCCTCAGGTAGCGCATCATTAGCACAAGATTGGGCGATTAAAACAACTGGATCTGTAGCCGGTGGTGAATATTCTGCTAAGTATCACGCACAACAAGCTTCTACTTCAGCAAGTGACGCTTCAACATCTGCATCTGCAGCAGCTACATCAGCAACTAATGCAGCTACGTCAGCAAGTACTGCAACTACACAAGCATCTGCAGCTTCAACATCTGCATCTGCAGCAGCTACTAGTGCAACTTCAGCATCTAATAGTGCTTCTACTGCATCTACTGCAGCCACTTCTGCAACAAACTCTGCCAGCACTGCTTCAACTTCTGCCACTAATGCAGCAGCGTCAGCGACATCTGCTTCTGGATCGGCTACTTCTGCAACAAACTCTGCAACTTCTGCATCTACATCTGCTTCTGCAGCATCAACAAGTGCGACAAACGCAGCCACTTCTGCTTCAGCAGCTTCAACAAGTGCAACCAATGCTAGTAATAGTGCAACTTCTGCGGCTGCTTCAGCAACTAATGCAGCTACGTCAGCAAGTACTGCTGCTAGTTATATAGCAAATCAAACTGGTAATTCAGGAAAGTTTTTAACCACTGATGGTACTTCAGTTTCATGGAGTAATGTATTTGATGGGGGAACATATTAATGACTGTTGTTATTAAACCTAAAAGAAGCAATACAGCAGGTGCAACTCCATCAGCGGCTTCTTTAGTTGATAATGAAATTGCGGCTAATACAAATGAAGGTACTCTTTTTGTAAAGCATACTGATGGCACTGTTAAAAAAATCGGTACAAGTTCTGACAGAGTAACACATACAAGAACTAACGCTAGTACAACTGATTTACAGACAGAAGTGAGAAACGCTCTTAACTTTGGGGCATCTAGTGATTATAGAGTAGTTTGTGGTATTTTACGACAAGATACAGCTAGTGGTGGTTGGTATCTAATTAACGATGCTGATCATATTCCAATGAATGTAGCATCAGTGAGTCAAACTTCTACATTCATTACTTTGAATCTAGGATTTACTGCGTCAAAAGTAATTTCTTTTGTAGTATGTCCTGATGAAACTTTTGCTAAAATGGGTATTACTTGCGGTGCATCCGTAGGTTTAAGCACTGTATCTATACAACCATCGGCATTATTGGCTGCTGATGTTGTCTATAATGGAACTACTGTATCTGTAGCGCCTCCTTCTTATTTTAGTGGCGATATTACTGGTAGTGTATCTGGTTCTGAGTTGACAATAACACACCCTGAAGTTATAGAAACTTGGGATGTTGTTTCAATCAATACAAATCGTTCAGGAGCTGCTACTACAGATATTATTAATGCTGGTGGATATACTTCTACAAGTTTTAAAATTGAAACACATGAAGATATGTGTGGACAAATTAATTGGACTTCTGGTACTTCTTTTAGTGTGACACACAACACAGCAGCAACAATCAGTGCTACTTGGGACAATACAAATAAAAAGCTAGTTGTATCACATCCTACCCTAAATGGATATAGAGGAACTCTTTTAAATCCACAAGCAGGTAGCTATTTTGTTGAACCACAAGTACTAAATGCAAGTAGTTTTGAAGTTAAGTGGTTTAATGCTGCAGGTTCTTATGTAGACACTCCGGCTGCAGGTCATAAGTGTACATTTAGATTAAATGGTGGTTATAAAACAACTTTAGTTAAACCAGTAAATTTTGGATTTAGAAGAGGATACGCTGCAATTAATCCAAATAAATTATATTCCACTTCTGGAAATTTGTGGTTTATTGGCGTATTTAAGGTATAAAATGCACCAAGAATACTCTACTCCTATCTCTGATGTAACTGTCTTGTCGGCAAAGTTACAGACACTTCACACAGATGTTGCTGATATAAAAGGTTCTATCAAAGAACTAACTTCAGCTATTAATAAATTAGCTCTAGTAGAGGAACGTATTTCTAATGCTGTTGCAGCTCAAGAACGTACTTTTAAAGCTTTAGAAAAGATGGAGGAGCGTATAGAGAAGCTAGAGAAGGCTCAAGTTATTGATGATAATACATCTAAATGGCTTGATCGTGGTCTGGTTGCTGCTTTAGGCGCTATTGCTACCTTTATCTGGGAAAGAGTGAGGAACGGTTAATGGCTATTCGTAAGGTATCTGTAGGAAAGCAACTGTCATCTGGTAGTACTACAATAATGTACACAGTTCCTACTGGCTATAGAGCTTCTTGGGGTTTATTGTTCCTTACTAACCACACAACAGTATCAAAGAAATTTACCGTAGAGTGGAGAGATGCTGATAATAACTTAATAGTTAATGTATTTCTTGACTATCCGCTAACAGGAAAAGAGTTCCTTAAGATGGATGGTGAAAGTTGGGTACAGTTAGAAGAAGGACATACAATTACTATTATTGCTGAAACAGGTGCAGATGCTGATGCTATCTGTAGCTTTGAACTTGAAAGGAATAATGGATAATGCCACTTAAAAAAGGTACTAGCAAAAAGGTTATTTCTGAACATATCCGTAAAGAGATGAAATCAGGTTAACCTCAGAAACTGGCTGTTGCGATTGCTTTGGCTTCTGCAGGTAAGACTAAACCTAAAAGAAGAAATAATGTCTTTTGATCCAATTACTGCTGGATTAGATATACTCGGTAAGATTATTGATCGAGTAATCCCTGACAGAACTGCTGCTGATAAAGCTAAAGCAGAACTAATCACTATGCAGACCCAAGGAGAGCTTAATCAGCTTATGGGTCAATTAGAGATTAATAAGACTGAAGCAGCTAGTTCTAACTGGTTTGTTGCTGGTTGGAGGCCTTGTAGTGGTTGGATTTGTAATGTGGGTTTATTTTATACATTCTTAATACAGCCATTATTTGCATGGTTATCCACTATTGTAAGCATTCCTGTACCACCAGCTATTGATACACAAACACTAATGGTACTTCTAGGTTCGCTATTGGGTGTTGGTTCATTGAGAACAATAGATAAAATCAAGGGTGTAGCTACCTAACTCATTGACAAATGAGATAAAATAGTATATAATGTATGTATAATTTAAGGGTTTATAATGGCTATTCCAACATATCTTGAAATGGTTAATGAAGTACTTGTTCGTTTGAGAGAAAACGAAGTTACTTCTGTTTCTGATAATAAATATTCTAAGATGATTGGTAAGTTTATCAATGATTCTAAGCGTCAAGTTGAAGATGCTTATACTTGGAATGCTTTGACAGAAACTCTTACCGCTACTACCGCTGCTAATATCTTTAGTTATGTGCTAGAAGGATCTGGGACTAGATTTAGAGTCATTGATGTTATGAATGATTCTGAAAAGATTGTAATGAAGTATGCACCAACAAATACCATGAATAGATGGTTTTTGATGGCTACTCCACAAAGAAGCGCACCAGTATATTATAATTTTAATGGTACTGAGGCTGATACGGGAGATACTCTTGTAGATTTCTATCCAATTCCGGATAAAGAATATAATATTAGACTCAATATTATTAAGTCACAAGAAGCTTTAACAAACAACTCCGATAAACCTCTCGTTCCAGCAGAACCTATTATTCTTGGGGCATACGCCAGAGCACTTGCTGAGCGTGGCGAAGATGGGGGTATGGCAAGTTCTGAAGCATACACATTGTTTAAATCAGCATTGTCTGATTATATTTCTATTGAAGCTGGTCATTACCCTGAAGAAACTATTTGGAGTGCTGAATAATGGCATCTCAAGTAGTTACTGCTACTTTACAAGCTCCGGGTTTTCTTGGTTTAAACATTCAAGAAAGTGCTGTTAATCTTTCTGCTGGATATGCTTTAGAAGCTTTTAACTGCGTAGTCGATCAAAAAGGTAGAATTGGTTCTCGTAGAGGATGGACTACAATAAATAGTAACTCTGTATCCGGAGATGTAGGACATATAACAGAATTTATTGATCATACTGACACATCAACAACTTTTTGTTGTGCAAATAATAAAATTTATAAAGTTAATGCATCTGCTTATACTGAATTAACTTATGGCGGTGGAGGCACTGCTCCAACTATAACAGGAAATAATTGGCAATCTGCGTCTATTGGTAATAGACTTTACTTTTTTCAGTTAAATCACACTGCTTTGGTCTATGATCCAGCAGTATCTACAACCACATATAGAAGAATTACAGAAGCATCTGGATATGTGGCTACAGCACCTGAGGCTAATTGTGTAATATCTGCTTATGGTAGATTATGGGCAGCAAATACTGTAACAGATAAAGATACACTTTGTTTTTCTGATCTCCTAAATGGAAATGTTTGGAATACAGGAACAGCAGGTACACTTGATATTTCAACAGTATGGGTTGGCGGTTCTGATAGTATTCAAGCTATTGCTGCTTTTAATGGATTTTTATTTATTTTTGGTAAAAGACAGATTCTGATCTATAAAGGTGCAGAAGACCCTTCAACTATGTCACTACAGGATATTGTTAAAGGTGTGGGCTGTATTGCTAGAGACTCTGTAGCTACTACTGGTTCTGATATTATATTCTTGTCTGAAGTAGGTGTTATGTCTCTTATGAGACTGATTCAAGAGAAGTCAGCTCCTTTACGTGATATTTCAGCTAATGTTAGAGATGACTTAGTAGGAAATCTACAGAATGAAACTACTGCCAATATCAAAGCTGTATACTACCCTAGAGACGCTTTTTACCTTCTTACGTTTCCTACTACTGGTTACACTTATTGCTTTGACACTAGAAGACCATTGGAGAATGGCGCTGCTAGAGTTACTATTTGGAACCAGATAAGCCCTAAATCTTATCTAGCTAGATCAGATAACACATTACTTATTGGTAAAACTAATCATGTAGGTGTGTATCAAGGATATCAAGATAACGGGTCTATGTATAGAATGACCTATAAAACAAATCATTTTGATTTAGATAAGCCTACCAATATTAAGATTCTAAAGAAACTAGGTTGGGTTATTATAGGCGGTACTAATCAAAATATTTCTATTTTGTATGGTTTTAATTATTCTGAGACATTAGTAGGTGAGTCTATACAGCTTCCTTCAGAAGGTATTTCAGAGTATAATATTGCAGAATATGGTATTGGTGAATACTCAGATGGTGTTGTTTTAGAAGATGTATACGTTAATGCAGGCGGTTCTGGAGAAACTATTCAAGTAGGATTAGAAGCAGATATTAACGGTACTTTTATGTCTATTCAGCGTGTAGATCTTTATTGCAAACTAGGCAAGATTTATTATTAAGGAATAAGAATGAGTGATTACACAAGGTTGTATAATCTAACTATTAAAGACAGCCTCCCTACTGGTAATTCTAGTAAGGTTATTAAAGGCGCTGAACTAGATGCTGAATTGAATGCCGTTGCTGCTGCTATTTCTTCTAAAGCAGATACCAACAGCCCTACTTTTACAGGAACTCCACTAGCTCCTACAGCTACTGCAGGTACAAACACCACTCAACTAGCAACCACTGCTTTTGTACAAGCTGCTTTGAATGCTCTTTATCCGGTAGGTTCTATTTATATTAATGCGGCAGTTACTACTAACCCTGCTACTTTGCTTGGTTTTGGTACTTGGGTTACTATTGGTGACGGTAAAGTATTAGTCAATCAAGATACTACTGATACCAGCTTCGATGTTATGGGTGAAACGGGTGGCAGTAAAGACGCTATTGTTGTAGAACATAGACATGATGGTACTACACATAATGGTGGGTCACATACACACAGTATTACAGATCCGGGACATACTCACCAACAAAATCTTCCTACAGCATCTGGGGCTGATGTGGAGGCAAGTGTAGGTACATCTTATGCCGGTTCTTCGGGGTCTTATTTGAATACGGGATCGAAGACTACTGGGATTACTATTAATACTTCTAGCGAACATGCTCATTCTTTTAATACTAACTATACTGGTTCTAGTGGTACTAATGCTAACCTTCAGCCATACGTTGTGGTGAAGATGTGGAAGCGTACGGCGTAAGTTGACAAATAAACTCACTCATGGTATAATTAAGTTTTAATACTGAGTTATACTATGAGTGAAAAGATACCAGTATTAACTACAAAAGATTATATACTTTACTTTGAACGTACACCTTGGAATGATCTAATAATCCATTGTGACTTTCTAGGTAAATGGAATAAAGAAAATAAAGAGAAGTTCTTAAAAGATTTAGATAATCTTTGCAGTAGTCAGAAAGAACCGATATGGGCAATGCCCTTCATTTACGATAATAAGATGCAAAAGTTTCTAAAGATTTGTAAGTTTGTATATTTAACAGATGTAACTTGTGGTGATGGTGTTCGTAGAGCACTACATATTTGGAGAAAATAATATGGGCAGTATTGCTTCAGCAGTTGGTGGATTGGTAGGTGGCATTGGCGGCATGATCTCTGGTGATGCCGCTGCTGGTGCTGCTAATGAACAGGCAGAATATCTAAGAAACCTGTCATCTGAGCAACGAGCAGCTATCACAGACGCTGCTGCAGCTGCTGCTGCCAGAGGTCAGTTTAAACCTGTTACGGTAACTTCTACTTTTGGTACACCTCAGTATACTTACGATAGTACTGGTAGATTAACAGGTGTTAGTTCTACACCTGCTCCTTGGCTGCAGAATCTTCAAACAAGACAGCAAGGATTGCTTCCTCAGTACATGGGTCTTACTGAAGCAGCTCTATCTGCTGCACCACAGTACGCTACAGGTGCTCAACAGGCAGTAACAGGTGCTGAAAGAATGTATGGTCTTGCTGGTGAAGCATTACCTACAAGCTATGATGTTACTGGTGAAACTCAGAAGTACTATCAACAGATGCAGAACCTGTTAGCACCAGAGCGTGAAAGACAACTAGCTACTACTCGTCAGGGTTTATTTAATACAGGTAGAACTGGTCTCGCCACAGGCGCTACTCAGGCTGGTGGTATGCTTGCTACGAACCCAGAGATGGCAGCATACTATAATGCAATATCTCAGAGAGACAAGGAACTAGCTATTCAATCAGAAGAAAAAGCTAGAGCTAATCTACAGTCTGATATTACTACTGCTGGTAAGTTGTATGGTGGTGGTGCTGCTGGTTACACAGCTGCTGGTGATGTTCAAAATCAACTATATCGTAACGTATCTGCTTCACAGTCTCCTTTCGCTACAGGTATGGCTGCTACTACTGGCCTTGAATCTACTGCATATACTCCTGTTACACAAGGGTTTAGTTTTGCTACTCCTGTTTCTCAAGGTGAGCAATATGCCGGAACTATGGGATACAATGCAGCAACTGCTTCTGCTAATCTAGCTGCTCAAATGGCTCCCCAGATTGCTGGGTATCAGTATCAGAATAGTGCTTATAGTCCTTGGGGTTCTTTGCTTCAATCATTTGGCCCACAGCTTGGTAAAGCTGATATGGGTAGCTGGAGTAGCTTGTTTGGTAGTGGTAGTTCTGCGCTAGGTCCTCAAATTGGTAACGCTGCCTACAATTCACAAGATGCCTATGCAGCACGACTGAATGCACAAGCTGGTTTCTAAATAAGGATAAATAATGGCACAAGATATTGTAGGTAGTCTTTTTGGAGCTTCTCCACAAGCAGTACAGGCTGAAATGACAGCACCTATCTTTAATAGAGCTAATCAGTTTGCACAACTAACACCAATGCAACAAGCACAATATGGTATTTACTCTGGTGGTGCTATGCTAGGTCAAGGTGTTGCTGGTCTGCTAGGTGGTGAAGACCCTAGACTAGTACAGGCTCGTCAGATGGAACAAGTAAAGCAGTGGATTGCTCAATCAGGTGTTGATATTAACTCTACTGAAGGTTTAGCACAAGCTGCTCAGTATGCTCAAAGCATTGGTGCTACTGAAGGTGCTATGTTCCTTGGTCAGCAATCTATGGCTAAACGTAAATCACTTGCTGAAGTAGGTGCTTCAGAAGAAAACCTACAGCGTGGTCAGCAATATCGTGCTGCTATTGCAGAACTTCAGAAGAATCCTAATGCAACTGAACAAGACTATATTAATGTTGCTAGACAGTTCTCTGGACCAGAAGCGGGTATGACTGCTGCTATCAATGCTCAAAGCAGAGCAGATATCGCTCAACAGAAACAAGACCTTAAAGATGCTGCAGCTTTGGAACAGCAAACTAAAGCAGCTGAAATGGCTTTTGGTAGAGCAAATATTGTTCTAGATAAAGCACAACAAGCATTTAATATGGTTAATGGACGCACTGCTGGCCCTCTAGGTGTAGCAATGCAATCTGTACCCGGTACGGATGCAGCTGATATGGCAGGTCTAATTGAAACAATTAAGTCTAATCTAGCTACAAGTGAACTACAAAAGATTAGAGACGCTTCTAAGACTGGTGGTGCTTTAGGTAATGTATCTAATAAAGATGTAACATTGCTTGAATCAGCTGTTGCAAGCCTGAGTCAAAAACAATCTCCAGAAATGCTTAGAAAGAATCTTGGTGAAGTTATTAGATTGTATACTAAGATTCAACAAGATGCTGGTATCAAGATTGGACAAGTACCAACTACACAGGCTGCTCCAACAGCGACTGCTCCGGCAGTATCTACCACTGGTTGGTCTATCGTTAAATAAGGATTATAATGGCTCAGTATACTGTTAAGGCTCCAGACGGTAAAACAATCACTCTGAACGGCCCTGAAGGGGCTTCTGAGGCAGATGTAATTGCTATTGCTCAGCAACTATATAAGCCAGAAGCTCCTAGTGGTTTTGCTAAAGGACTAAAAGACTTAGTATCTGGTGGTGGTCAGGCTGTTGCAAGAGGTCTTGAAACCGCTGCAGAGTATGTAGGTTATCAACCTGCTATTGATTTTCTTACTAAAGAACGTCAAAAATATGAAGACATCATTAAGAAAGAAGAAGAACAGTATCAAAGTCAGCGTAAAGCCGCTGGTGAGACAGGTATTGACTGGGGGCGTATTGGCGGTAACGTAGCTAACCCACTTAACTATGTTGGTGGTGCTCCTACAACTGTTCCTAGGCTTCTCGGAATGGGTGCTGTACAAGGTGCTGCAACTCCTATCTATAATACAGATCAGTATGGTGGTCAGCTTGTTCAAAATGTAGGCGAAGGTGTGCTAACTGCAGGTCTGTTTGGTGCTGGTGCTAAAGCACTCGGTGGTGCTAAGAATGTGATTAGTGACCTTACTGCACCAATGACTGAATCGGGTAGACAAAGACTTGCTAGAGAGTTTGTGCAAAATACTGTACCTACTGAAGCAGTTCCACAAGTACAAGCTGCTTTGCGTAACCCTAATATGTATGTAGAAGGTTCAATGCCTTCAATGGGTGAAGCTGTAGCACATATCCCCGAAGCTACTAATCTTGCTTCTTTGCAAGCTAAGATGGCTAATGCTCCTGAAGTAGCTCCTATCTTTTCTGCTAGAGATACAGCTAATGAACTAGCTAGAGCTAATGCAGTTGCTAAGCTCGGTGGTGAGTTTGTATCTGATGCTCAAAAGGCTAGAACAGCACTTACTACTCCAATGAGAGAAGAAGCGCTTGCTGCTGCTAAGCCAGTACAGGCTGAATCGCTTGCTTCTGCACTTGAAACTGTAGCTAATAGTAAAAAGTATAAAGGTTCTGGAATTGCTGAGGAATCTCTTAACTATTTTGCTAATGAGTTTAGAAAAGCTGCTGCTGATGGTGTAGTAACTCCAGAAGCTATGTATAACATCCGTCAAAGAGTTGGTCAGGACATTCAGGGGTTAGCTTCTCAAAGAGGTATTACTTCACTGGGAGCTAAAGGCATTGAAGCTGATACTTCTGTTAAGAAGATCATTGATAATGCTATTGAGGCTACTGGCGGTAAGGGATGGAAAGACTATCTAACTGCATTTGAACAAGAATCTACTAAGATTAATAGAATGAAGGTAGGTGAGTATCTACAGAAGACTCTAGGAGGTAAGTTTAATGCTGAGAATGCAGGAGCCTTCGCTACAGCTATCCAGAATGCCCCACAAACGCTTAAAACATCTACAGGTGTGTCTAGATAAAAGGAACTATCTGATCTCTTGTCTAAAGATGATGTAAAGCTATTGTCAGGTGTTAATGACGATCTTCTCAGAGAGCAGACATATAAAACCCTAGCTTCTAAGTCAACTCAAGGTACTAAGTTTGCTGATGGTGAGTCTATACCTCACTTTCTAAATAGAACAGCTACTATTACTAACTATGCCTTAAAGAAATTCAACTCAGATGCAGACAAAAAGATTAATCAGTATCTAGCTGGTTTGAGTAATGAGAAATGGGCTGCTCTGTTTGATGCTGTACCACCTAGTAAAGCTCAAGCATGGGTTAATGCAGTATTTCCTCGTCTAACTCCAGAAGTGCGTAATCAAGCTACACGTAATCTTGGTTTAGCCGGTGCTGAAGCAATTAGAAGAGAATCAGCTATTCCCGGAGAACAATTACAACAACAACAACCAGTACAGCAACCAGTAATTAAGCAACCACAGTCTAAAGCTGAAGCAGTGAATGTAATTGCTCAAGCTGCTCAGCAATACGGTAAGCCACAACTAACAGGA
>ERZ1034361.543-NODE-543-length-23789-cov-5.007422_pt1 | contig 23789 bp, 25 predicted proteins | sample MGYA00520617_ERZ1034361 | MGnify/ENA primary metagenome ERZ1034361 (study PRJEB33736, sample SAMEA104284507) | Azolla filiculoides | biome: Urban; feature: Water surface; material: Ditch water | place: Netherlands | collected 2015-10-28 | depth 0-0.1 m ...
CTTCGCGGTCGATAGCTGGTTTGTGGATAATGGTGTCCCGGCGGTGATTTTGCCGCTGGAAGAATGGAAGAAAGGGGCTGGGCCCGATGTCTGAAAAAACTGTGGTCGTCGGCTTGTCCGGCGGGGTCGATTCCTCCGTGGCGGCGTTGCTGCTGAAACAACAGGGCTGGAAGGTGATCGGCCTGTTCATGAAGAACTGGGAGGACGACGACACCGAGGAATACTGCTCGTCGCGACAGGACCTGATCGACGTGATGAGCGTCGCCGACCGCATCGGCATTGACGTCGAGGTGGTCAATTTTGCCGCCGAATACCGCGAGCGCGTGTTTGCCGAATTCCTGCGCGAATATCAGGCCGGGCGGACGCCGAACCCGGACATCCTGTGCAATTCCGAAATCAAGTTCAAGGCTTTCCTCGACCATGCCATGCAGCTCGGTGCCGACAAGATCGCCACCGGCCACTACGCCGGGGTGCGCGAGTTCAATGGCGAATACCAGTTGCTCAAGGCCGAGGACGGCACCAAGGATCAGAGTTATTTCCTCTACCGTCTGAACCAGGCGCAGCTCTCGAAAACCCTCTTCCCGCTGGCCGATCTCTACAAGCGCGAGGTGCGCAAGATCGCCGAGGCGGAAAACCTGCATGTGGCGGGCAAGAAGGACTCGACCGGCATCTGCTTCATCGGCGAACGGCCCTTCAAGGACTTTCTCGCCCGTTACCTGCCGCCGAAAAAAGGCGAAATTCGCCGCCTCGACGACGGCAAGGTGCTGGGCGAGCACGATGGCCTGATGTTCCACACCATGGGCCAGCGCAAGGGGCTGCACATCGGCGGCCTCAAGGAAAAAGGCCAGCCCGGCGGTGGTGACCATGACGCCTGGTTCGTCGTCGGCAAGGACATGGACAAGAACGTTCTCTACGTCGCCCAGGGCCACGATCATCCGGCCCTGTTCAGGGAGAATCTGGTGGCCGAGCAGTTGTCCTGGGTGTCCGGCCGGGCGCCGCATACGCACTGGGTTTATACGGCCAAGCCGCGTTACCGGACGGCCGACCAGCCCTGCGAGGTCGAGTCTGTTGATGGCGACAGTTGCTCGCTCAATTTTGCCGAGGCGCAGTGGGCTTTGACGCCGGGGCAGTCGGTCGTGCTTTACGAGAGCCGGGTCTGTCTGGGCGGTGGTGTTATTCGCTAGCAGCCAGGGAGTCGGCAGTTCTGCCGGCTTTGATGGCGGCCGGAATGTTGTCTCCGCTGTCCTGTGACCATTGCCCTTCGAGTGTTGCCGGGGCGACCGCGCTGCTGAAGTAATGACCCTGCAATATGTAGCAGCCGGCCTCGCAGAGCATGTCGACGAGGGCGTAGGTTTCGACGCCTTCGGCCACGACTTCGAGATCGAGCGTCGTGCACAGGTCGACGATGGCCTTGATGATGGCCTGTGAAACGGGGTCGTTCACGGCTTCCTTGATGAACATCCGGTCTATCTTCACGACATCGATGGGCAATGTGCGCAGGTAGGCCAGGCTCGAATGCCCGGTGCCGAAGTCGTCGATGGCGACGGTAATGCCGGCCTCCTGTAGCGCCTGCAGGGTGGCGATGGCTTTTTCCGGGTGGGTCATGATGAAGCTTTCGGTGACTTCCACCTCGATCAGCGTGGCCGGGATGCCATGGCTGGCGCTGGCCTTGAGAAAAAGCGCCACCAGGTTTTCATGCTGGAACTGGCGCGACGAGATATTGACGGCGACCCGTTGCCAGCCAAAGCCGCGTTCATGCCAGTCTGCAATTTGCCGGCAGGCCTCGGAGACGACCCAATGGTCAATCAGATCGACCAGGCCGGCATCTTCGGCCATGGGGATGAACTGTTCCGGGGAAATCAGGCCCTTTTTCGGGTGATTCCAGCGAATGAGTGCTTCGTAGCCTTCCACCGTCCGGTCTATGGCGTGTACCTTGGACTGGTAGTGCAGGGTGAGCTCCCGGTTGGTGAGCGCTTCGCGCAACTCGAATTCGAATTCGAGGCGCTGGTTGGCCAGGGCAGACATGCTCTGCTGGAAGAATGCGAAGGTGCCCCGGCCGGCTGCCTTGGCCGCATAGAGCGCCATGTCGGCATTTTTCATGAGCGTATTGGCATCGTCGCTGTCATCCGGATAGACGGCAATGCCGATCGAAGTGCGGATGTGAATGACGGTTTCGCTCAGGTCCAGCGCTGGCTCGAGTGCTGCAATGAGGGCGCGGGCCAGGCGGGAGCAGTCCTCGGCATCCCGGATGTTGTTCATGATGACGACGAACTCGTCGCCACCGAGGCGGGCCAGGGTATCGGAGAGGCGGATACAGCCCTTGAGGCGGACCGAGATTTCGCGCAGCAGGATATCGCCGACATGGTGGCCGAGACTGTCGTTGATGCTCTTGAAATGGTCGAGATCGAGGAAAAACACGCCCAGCTTGGCTGAGTTCTGATTGGCCTGGGTGATTCCCTGCTTCAGTTTTTCGAGCAGCAGGGCGCGATTGGGCAGGCCGGTCAGCGGGTCGTGATTGGCCATGTGCCTGAGCTGCTCGTCCTTGTGGTGGGCATCCGTGACGTCGCTGGCGACGGCCACGTAGTGCGTGACCTGGCCGCGCTTGTCGCGCACGGCATCCATCGAGCGCCGCTCGAGGAAGAGGCTGCCGTCCTTGCGTGAACTCCAGAGTTCGCCCGACCACTTGCCGTTGTCGACCAGTTCCTGCCACAGCGCGGCAAAGGCAGACTGGTCGTCGAGGCTGGCCTGGAGGATGTTGGCCGGCTGGCCGATGATCTCGTCCGGGGTGTAGCCCGTGATGCTGGTGAAGGCCGGGTTGATTTCAATGATCCGGCCGTCGGCTGTGATGACCATGACCGCTTCGGCGGTGTTTTCGATGACTGAAAACGCCAGCCGCATGCGTGCCGTGCGTTCCTCAACGACTTGTTCCAGCCGGATGTTGTGGTCTTGCAGAGCGGCCTGGGAATTCTCGAGGGCGGCGTTGAGCTGATTGACCACTTCCTGTTGTTGATAGGCATCGGTCAGCAGTTGTTGCTTGTCGAACAGGCTGGTCTTGGCTTCCACCAGCATTCTGCGCGCCTGGGCGTGGCTCACGAACATGATGCCGAGAAAACCCAGGGCCAGCCCGCTCAGGGCCGGGCCGCCGCCGGGCGCGTCAAAAATCAGGACGGAGATGGGGAGCAGGCAGCAGATCAGGTAAAAGCGTGCCGGCCAGCCGAGCGGTGCCAGCACAGTGGCGGCGCCGCCGGCCATGCCGGAGAGCACGCAGACCATGGTCAGTTGCTCGATGGTGTTGGCTTCCGCGAAGGTCAGCGGGGCAAGCGCGCCCCAGAGCAGGGCCATGAGGATGACCGGGGTGACGAACCAGGCCTCCTTCTGGCGGACTGTCATGGTCTGATTTTCATTGGCGAAGCGGAGCAGGCTGAGCAGCCTGACGATGGTGACCCCGAGAGCGGCGGACAGCCACCACGGGTTGAGCAGTTCGCCGGCATTGATCCAGTGAATGATGATCAGGCCGCCAATGACGATAAGCGTCATCGGGATGCCGCCGTATCCCTGGTGGTAAGCCTCGTCTATCAGTGCTTCGCGCAGCTGCTCGGCGTGTGGAGAAGGGGTTGATGCATTCATGGGCAATGCTGATCTCGAATTCGGGACGAGTGGTTCTGCCGACGATGTGCATGTCATCCGGCAGGTTGATCAGTTTGCCATGGCTTTGGCATGGGCGGGGCGAAAAAAAGGCGCCAGCGGCGCCTTTTCGATCAGTCGTGCGGGATGGTGTCCGCGAAGGGCGGGCGTTGCAGCAGCTTGTCGTAAAGCTTGGCCAGGTTCGGGTGGCTTTCCTGCCAGGCGATGTCCGGGAAGCGGAAGCACAGATAGCCCAGGGCGGTGCCGACGGCAATGTCGGCCATCGAGAAGTGGGTGCCCATGCAGAAGGTCTGGTCGCCGAGTTCGGTGGCCATGAAGGCCAGGCTGCGCGTCACCTTGTCGTGCTGGCGCGCGATCCAGCTGGCGCTCTGTTCCTTCTTCGGGCGCTTGCCTTCGAGCAGGGCAGTCACAGCAGCATCGAGCAGGCCGTCGGCCAGCGCTTCCCAGCGCTTGACCTCGGTCCGCTCGCGATTGGGGGCCGGGAACAGCTTGTTGTTGGGGGTGACGTTGTCGATGTACTCGACGATGACCCGTGAGTCGAAGAGCGGCGTGTTGTCGTCGAGCACCAGCACCGGGATCTTGCCCAGCGGATTGATGTCGGGAACCTTGCTGTCTTCGAGCCAGGGTGAATCGATGACGAGTTCGTAGTCGATCTTTTTTTCAGCCAGGACGATCCGTACTTTGCGGACAAACGGGCTGGTATGGGAGCCGATCAGCTTCATCGTGCGCTCTGTGATTTGGGGACTTCGATTATAGCGTATGGCGAGGGCTTCGCCGGGCAGGTAAAATGTCAGGCTTACCGAAAAGGATGCCCTGATGACTTTCAATCCGCTGACTGCCCTTTCCCCGCTCGATGGCCGCTATGCCGGCAAGGTTGACGCCCTGCGCGAGCACTTTTCCGAATTCGGCCTGATCAAGGCGCGCCTCAAGGTCGAGATCGAGTGGCTCAAGGCGCTGGCCGCCGAGCCGCACTTTTCGGAAATTGCCGCTTTTTCGCCGTCGACCGTAGCCGAGCTCGATGCGCTGGTGAGCAACTTCACTGTCGAACAGGCCGCCGAGGTCAAGGCCGAGGAAGCCGTCACCAACCATGACGTCAAGGCGCTCGAATACTGGATCAAGAAGAACACCAAGGGCAATGCCGAAGTGACCAAGGTCAGCGAGTTCATCCACTTCGCCTGCACCTCCGAAGACATCAACAACCTCTCGCACGCGCTGATGTGTCAGGGCGCGCGCGAACAGGGCATGCTACCGGGGCTTGACAAGGTCATCGCCCGCCTGCGTGAGCTGGCCCACGTCAACGCCGAGGTGCCGATGATGAGCCGCACGCACGGCCAGCCGGCCACCCCGACGACGCTCGGCAAGGAAATGGCCAACGTCGCCTACCGCCTGCAACGCGCCCGCGCCCGTATCGTCGGCGTCGAACTGCTCGGCAAGATCAACGGCGCCGTCGGCAACTACAACGCCCACCTGATCGCTTACCCCGGCTACGACTGGGAAGCCTTTGCCCAGCGCTTCGTCGAATCGCTCGGCCTGACGTTCAACCCCTATACCATCCAGATCGAGCCGCACGACGCGCTGGCCGAACTGTTCGACGCCTTTGCCCGCGTCAACAGCATCCTGATCGACCTCGACCGCGACATCTGGGGCTATATCTCCCTCGGTTTCTTCAAGCAGAAGGTCAAGGCCGGCGAAATCGGCTCCTCGACCATGCCGCACAAGGTCAACCCGATCGATTTCGAAAACTCTGAAGGCAATCTCGGCCTGGCCAATGCCGTCCTCAAGCACCTCGCCGAAAAGCTGCCGATCTCGCGCTGGCAGCGTGACCTGACCGACTCCACCGTGCTTCGCAACATGGGCGTTGGCCTCGGTTACTCGCTGCTCGCCTACGATTCGCTGCTCAAGGGTTTGAACAAGCTGGAGGTCAATGCGCACGTGATGCAGGCCGACCTCGACGCCAACTGGGAACTGCTCGCCGAGCCGATCCAGACCGTCATGCGCCGCTACGCCGTGCCGAACGCCTACGAAAAGCTCAAGGAACTGACCCGCGGCACCCGCGTCTCGCGCGACGGCATGCAGGAGTTCGTTGCGACGCTGGAAATCCCGGAAGCCGCCAAGGCCGAACTGCTCAAGCTGACGCCCTGGGATTACACCGGCAAGGCGGCCGAACTGGCCAGGCGCATCTAAATGCAGTGCAGCCAGTGCGGCCAGGAAGTCCCGGCCGATGCCATCTACTGTCCGCACTGCACCGGCGAGCGCAAGACGACCGACCGTCAGGTCATCAACGGTGGTATCCGGGGCGGGCTGATCGGCCTGGCCGTCGGTCTGCTGCCGAGTCTCTTGCTGCTCTATTTTTTTGGCGCCGAGCGCGGCATCAAGGCCATTGCCTTCATCGTGCCGGCCGTCAGCTTTACGACCGGGCTGATCGTCGGCCTGGTCAAAGCCAAACGGGAATGGAAATAAATGTCCTTTGCTGAAAATCTGAAGAAACTACCGGGAATTTCCCATCTTGCTGCCATCAACCTGCTCGATGCTGAGGGCAATGTCGTCGCCGCCATCGAAAACAAGGCGGGCAGCCAGGGGTCGCTGGCCGTGTACAACCACCTGGCGCAAACCTATGGCTCAATCAACATCGAGGCGGCCAGAAAAGGCATGGAAATCTTTGCCGAGCACACCGACGACGAGCGTGCCAATCCGGGCAAGCATCCCAATATCGCCCGTCTGGTCGCTATCGAGCAGGGCGCCCCGGCCCTGCGCGTCAAGCACGTTTTTGCCGTCTGACGCGCTCTTCCGCAAGGCCTTCGGCGCAGCCTGAAATGCCCGGGCCAAGGTGTGTTATTTGTCATATAAGCTGGCTATAATGTTGCTGGAATAAATCGGATGCGGCGCTCGTATACCCAGTCGCAGCGTCTGTTTCCCCAAACCCCAACGGAGATTTCACAATGAAGACCAAGTTTCTGCTCGCCCTGATTGCCACCACCCTGGTTGCCGGTACCGCTGTCGCCCAGGTCAAGGTTGAAGATGCCATCAAGTTCCGCCAGTCCGGCTATGCTTTTATGGCCTGGAACATGGGTCGCATCAAGGCCAATCTTGAAGGCAGCTACAACAAGGACGAGGTCATCAAGGCCGCCAACGCCATTCAGGCCATCGCCAATTCAGGCATGGGCGCGCTCTACGTGCCGGGTAGCGACAAAGGTACCGGCTGGGAAGCAACCCGCGCCAAGCCGGCCATCTTTACCGACAAGGAAAAGGTCGGCAAGGTAGCCATGGCTTTCAACAAGGAAGCCAACGAAATGGCCAAGGTTGCCGCGACCGGTGATGAAGCTGCCGTCGAGGCGCAGTTCGGCAAGTTGGGTGGCACCTGCAAGGGCTGCCACGACGACTTCAAGGCCAAGAAATAATCCGGATTTTTGACAATAAGGACAGGCACCTGCGGGTGCCTGTTTTTTTACCAAGCAAGGTCTGACCATGAACAGCCAACGCATTCGCCTCTGGGATCTGCCCACCCGCCTGTTTCACTGGCTGCTCGTCCTGGCCGTCATCGCCGCTGTTGTCAGCGGCCAGGTGGGCGGCAGTCTGATCGATCTGCACGGCAAGATCGGCCTGGCGATTGTCGGCCTGATCGCCTTTCGCATTGTCTGGGGCTTCGCCGGATCGACCTACGCGCGCTTTTCCCAATTCTTTCCGACGCCGGCCCGGATCAAATGCTATCTGAAAGGCGAATGGCGCGGCCTGGGCCACAATCCGCTGGGCGGTCTTTCCGTTTTCACCCTTCTTTTGCTATTGGCCCTGCAAGTGGGCAGCGGCCTCTTCGCCAACGACGATATCGCCTTCGCCGGCCCCTTGTCTGAACTGATCGACAAGTCACTGAGCGACCGCCTGAGTGGCATCCACGAGCTGCTTTCGAATGTGCTGATCACCTTTGTCGTGCTGCACATCGGCGCCGTCGGCTTCCACGGCCATGTCAAGAAGGACGACCTGATCAAGCCGATGCTGACGGGCTGGAAGGAAGGGGTAAGCGGCGAGCCGGCCAGGGGCGGCGGCATCATTGCGTTGCTTGTGGCGCTGATGATCGCGGCTTTGGCCATTTATGGCGCCAGCGGTAGCTGGCTACCCGAATCGCCACCGCCGGCTGCAGTGGAAACGCCGAGCTGGTGATTGCCTGCAGGATTTGTCTGGGTCTTTAATCAGCCAGCAAGAGCCCTGCTCGCAAATCCCGGACCTCATCGCTACTGGTTGGCAGCAAGCCATGAACCAGCCTCATCACGTGAAGAGAAAATCCTCGTCGGATATGAGTTCAGTGAAGAATTTGCATACTCGTTTGCCAAGGAGATAACCTCTGGTGACGTAGTCACCACGGCAATTTTGATTCGCGGATTGGTTAATGACGCGCCTTTGTCGACTACGGAAATCTCTTCGACATCCTGCGGTGACGAGGAAATTCCGGTAATGCCGAGGAAGTCGTTTATGCAATAGCGTAGCTCATCAAAACGAGCATCCATTTCAATTTCCAAGACTGACTGAAGCAAGTCGTGGCTCGTTACATGACCAAAAAACCGTTTGATTACCCCACACGGTTCCCAAATTATTTCGTAACTCAAGATAGACCTCTGACCAATTTTTCGCCAATCTAACGTAATTCAAATGACTTAGAAAGACGAAAACTGGTCGACTGAACTGGGGTTCGATTTTCCTTCGTCAATGACCGCAAGCACTGCTTACGAGGCGTTTTCACCAGAAAGGCCGATGATGGCAATGGGCACCAAGCTGTCCCCCAAATGAAAAAGCCGCCAGTGTTGATCTGGCGGCTTTTTTCCGGTTGAGGAGCGTGGAATTCGCTTAAACGACCGCTCCGTCCTCGTTGGCACCTTCAATCGTCTTTGGTTTGACGATGAACTGTTCGCGCGAGACACCTAGCCACATGACGAGCGGGCTGGCGACGAGGACCGAGGAGTAGATGCCGAAGCAGATGCCGATGGTCAGGGCCATGGCGAAGTAGTGCAGGGTTTCGCCGCCGAAGATGAGCATCGACAGCACCATGAGCTGCGTACAGCCGTGCGTGATGATGGTCCGGCTGATGGTGCTGGTGATGGCGTGGTCGAGGACTTCCGGCGTGGTCAGGCCGCGTACCTTCTTGAAGGTTTCACGGACCCGGTCGAAGACGACGACCGACTCATTGACCGAGTAGCCGAGCACGGCGAGCACTGCCGCCAGCACGGAGAGCGAGAACTCCCACTGGAAGAAGGCGAAGAAACCGAGAATGATCACCACGTCGTGCAGGTTGGCGATGATGGCCGAGACCGAGAAGCGCCACTCGAAGCGGAAGGCCAGGTAGATGACGATGCCGATGACGACCAGCAGCAGGGCCATGGCGCCGTTTTCAGCGAGTTCCTTGCCGACCTGCGGGCCGACGAACTCGACGCGACGCAGTTCAGCGCCCGGTGCCTCGGCTTCCAGCGACTTCATGACCGATTCGCCGATCTGGTTGCTGTTCTGGTCGGCCTTGAGCGGCAGGCGGATCATGACGTCCTGCGACGAACCGAAGTTCTGCACGGCGTAGTCGGAGAACCCGGCCTTGCCCAGGGCGCCGCGTATCTTTTCGAGGTCGGCGGCTTGCGCGTAGTGGGTTTCGATCAGGGTGCCGCCGGTGAATTCGACCGACAGGTGCAGGCCCTTGGTGAAGAGGAAGGCGACTGCCAGCAGGAAGGTGATGAGCGAAATGACATTGAACTTCAGCGCATGGCGCATGAAGGGAATGTCTTTGTGGATACGGAAAAATTCCATGTTCGTTTTTCCTTCTTATTTGCCGGAGGTGGCCGTGGTGCCGGGTTTCCACAGTTGGCCGATGGCCACCTTGGTCAGTTTCTTCTTGTTGCCGTAGATCAGGTTGACCAGGCCGCGCGAGACGAAGACTGACGAGAAGATCGAGGTCAGGATGCCCAGGCAATGGACCACGGCAAAGCCGCGGATCGGGCCGGAACCGAAGATGAGGAGGGCGAGACCGGCGATCAGGGTGGTGATGTTGGAGTCGAGAATGGTCGCGAAAGCACGTTCGTAACCTTCCGCGATGGCACCCTGCGGCGGCATGCCGCTACGAAGTTCTTCACGGATACGCTCGTTGATCAGCACGTTGGCGTCGATGGCCATACCGAGCGTCAGCGCGATGGCCGCGATGCCGGGCAGGGTCAGCGTGGCCTGCAGCAGCGACAGGATGGCGACCAGGAAAAGCAGGTTGGAAGCCAGGGCGATGACCGAGACGACACCGAACATCTGGTAATAGAGAATCATGAAGACGGCGATGGCGGCAAAACCCCACATCGTCGAATGGAAACCCTTCTGGATGTTCTCGGCGCCGAGCGACGGGCCGATGGTGCGTTCCTCGATGATGTCCATCGGCGCGGCCAGCGAGCCGGCGCGCAGCAACAGCGCCGTGTCGTTGGCTTCCATGGTGCTCATGCGGCCGGAAATCTGCACGCGGCCGCCGCCGATTTCGCTGCGGATGACCGGGGCGGTGACGACTTCGCCCTTGCCCTTTTCGATGAGCAGGATGGCCATGCGCTTGCCGACGTTTTCGCGCGTAATGTCCTTGAAGATGCGGGCGCCGGCGGAATCTAGCGTCAGATGCACGGCGGCCTCGTTGGTCTGGTTGTCGAAGCCGGGCTGGGCATCGGTCAGGCGGTCGCCGGTCAGGACAACCTGTTTCTTGACGAGCAGGGGCTGGCCGCCGCGTTCGTTGTACACCTCGGAACCAAACGGCGGATTGCCGGCCATGGCGGCTTCGAGTGCGCCGGCCGAGTCATCGACCATGCGGATTTCGAGGGTCGCGGTACGACCCAGGATGTCCTTGGCCTTGGCCGTATCCTGGACGCCGGGCAACTGGACGACGATGCGGTCGGCGCCCTGCTGCTGGATGATAGGCTCGGCGACGCCGAGTTCGTTGATCCGGTTGTGCAGGGTCGTGATGTTCTGCTTGAGGGCGAATTCGCCGAGCTTTTTCTGGGCTTCCGGCTTGAGCGTGGCGACCAGTTTCGGTTCGCTGGCATCGCCGGCTTCAGTGACGATCAGGTCGGGCTGGCTGTCGCCGATGGCGAAGCGGGCCTTGTCGCGGGTTTCGCTGTCGCGGAACTTGACGACAATGCGCTCGCCTTCGCGATTGACGCCGCCGTGACGCAGGTTCTTGTCGCGCATGACGGTGCGCAGGTCGGCCGAGGTCGAATCGAGCTTCTTGGTCAGCGCGCCCTTCATGTCGACTTGCAGCAGGAAGTGCACGCCGCCGCGCAGGTCGAGGCCGAGGTACATCGGCAGCGCATGCAGCGAGGTCAGCCACTGCGGCGAAGCGGCCAGCAGGTTGAGGGCGACGACGTATTGCGGGTCAGCAGCATTCGGGTTGAAGGTCTTTTCCAGGATGTCCTTGGCCTTCAACTGGGTATCGGTATCCTTCAGGCGGGTCTTCACGCCATTGAAGTCGAGCTGGATGCCGTCGTGCGTGATGCCGGCTGCTTTCAGGGCTTCCTCGACGCGGGCCTGTGCCCTGGCGTCAACCTTGATCGTGACCTTGGCGCTGGAGACCTGGACAGCCGGCGACTCGCCAAAGAAATTGGGCAGGGTATAGACGAAGCCGAGCAGCAGCGCGACGGCGATGGTGATGTACTTCCAGAGTGGGTAGCGATTCATGGCGGCTTCAAAGCGACAAAGGCGGCACGATGGCCGCCTTTTGGGGTGATTACAGCGACTTCAGCGTGCCCTTGGGCAGAACCAGGCCGATCGACGGCTTCTGCACGACGACTTCGGTGCCGGCGGCGATTTCGACGGTGACGTAGCTGTCACCGACCTTGATGACCTTGCCGACGATGCCGCCCTGGGTGACGACTTCATCGCCCTTGGCCAGCGCTTCGAGGAGCGCCTTGTGTTCCTTCGACTTCTTCATCTGCGGGCGAATCATCAGGAACCACAGCACGACGAACATCAGGATCATCGGCAGCATCTGCATCAGGCCGCCCGTCGGGTCGGTGGCTGCAGCGGCGGTTTGGGCGTGGGCAAGACTAATCATGGGGATAACTCCGGATAACTAAGAAATTCAGAACGCGCGATTCTATCACTCGCCGGATGACCGATTGCGGACAAACGCGTCGGTCCATTGGCTGAAGGTGCCGGATTCAATCGCGGCGCGCATTTCGGCCATGATCACCTGATAGAAATGCAGGTTGTGGATGGTGTTGAGCATGCCACCGAGGATTTCGCCGTGGCGGAAGAGGTGGTGCAGGTAGGAACGGCTGAACTGGGTGCAGGTGTAGCAGCTGCAACTCGGGTCGAGCGGGCCGGTGTCGAGCTTGTAGCGGGCGTTCTTGATCTTGACGTCGCCGAAGCGGGTGAACAGGTGGCCGTTGCGGGCGTTGCGGGTCGGCATCACGCAGTCGAACATGTCGATGCCGGCGGTCACCGAGCGGACGAGGTCTTCCGGCGTGCCGACGCCCATCAGGTAGCGCGGCTTATGGGTCGGCATGCGCGGGGCGACGTGGGCGAGGACGCGCACCATGTCTTCCTTCGGTTCGCCGACCGAAAGGCCGCCGATGGCCATGCCGTCGAAGCCGATGTCGTCGAGACCGGCCAGCGACTCGTCGCGGAGGTCTTCGTACATGCCGCCCTGGATGATGCCGAACAGGGCGTTGCTGTTTTCCAGCTTGTTGTGTTCGTCGCGGCTGCGGCGCGCCCAGCGCATGCTCATGCGCATCGACTTGGCAGCTTCTTCGTGGGTTGCCGGATAGGGCGTGCATTCGTCGAAGATCATGACGATGTCGGAGTTGAGCACCTTCTGGATCTGCATCGAGATTTCCGGCGTCAGGAAAAGCTTGGCACCGTCGTGCGGCGAGCTGAACTTGACGCCTTCCTCGGTGATCTTGCGCATGGCGCCCAGCGAGAAAACCTGGAAGCCGCCGGAGTCGGTGAGGATGGGCTTCTGCCAGTTCATGAAGTCGTGCAGGCCGTTATGGGCCGCGATGACGTCCAGCCCCGGGCGCAGCCAGAGGTGGAAGGTGTTGCCGAGGCAGATTTGCGCGCCGATGTCGTGCAGCGACTGCGGCGTCATGGCCTTGACCGTGCCGTAGGTGCCGACCGGCATGAAGACGGGGGTCTGGATCTGGCCATGGGCCAGGGTCAGGGTTCCGCGGCGGGCGGCGCCATCGGTCTTGAGGAGATCAAATTGCATCGGTGGGTTGTCCAGTTTTTTCCAGGAGCATGGCGTCGCCATAGCTGAAGAAGCGGTAACGCTCGGCCACGGCGTGGGCGTAGGCGGCGCGGATGTTGGCGTAGCCGGCAAAGGCCGAAACGAGCATGAGCAGCGTCGATTTCGGCAGGTGGAAATTGGTGATCAGGCGGTCGACGACCTTGAAGCGGTAGCCTGGGGTGATGAAAATGCTGGTTTCGGCGCTGCCGGTTTGCACCGTGCCGTCCGCCTTGCCAGCCGACTCCAGCGCCCGCAGGCTGGTCGTGCCGACCGCGATGACGCGGCCGCCAGCGGCGCGGGTCGCGGCAATGGCCTCGGCGGTTGCGGCGGGAATCTCGAAACGCTCGCTGTGCATGCGGTGATCGGCGATTTGCTCGACGCGCATGGGGCGGTAGGTGCCGGCGCCGACATGCAGGGTCAGGAAGGCGGTGTTGATGCCCTGCGCGCGCAGCGTGTCCAGCATGGCTTCGTCGAAATGCAGGCCGGCGGTGGGCGCGGCTACGGCGCCCGGTTCTCGCGCATAGACCGTCTGGTAGCGGGTTTCGTCGGCACCTTCGGCCGGGTGTTCGATGTAGGGTGGCAGCGGCAATTTGCCGTATTGCTCGGCCAGTTCCCAGAAATTGCCGGCGTCGACCAGTTCGAGCGCGAAGAAATCGCCGTCGGTGCCGGCCCGGCCGCTCATGCGGACGTCGAAGGCATCGGCCAGGCGCATGCCGCTACCGGTCTTCGGCGCCTTGCTGGCGCGGATCTGGCAAATGGCGTGGGTGGCGTCGACGATCCGTTCGAGCATGATTTCGACCTGCCCGCCGGTGTCCTTTTTGCCAAAAAAGCGCGCCTTGATGACGCGCGTGTCGTTGAAGACCAGCAGGTCGCCAGCCTTGAGCAAAGCAGGCAGATCGGCGAAGCGACGGTCGACTACGTGCTCGCCACAGACGTGCAGTAGACGGCTGCCCCGGCGCTCGGCGGCGGGGTGCTGGGCAATCAGTTCGGGCGGGAGGGGAAAGTCGAAGTCGTCGACAGTCAACGACATGGGCGGAATCCGTTTTGATGAATGCAGCGGGCGGGAATTGACCTGCGTGGCCAAGGGCTTGCGCCACGGGAGGGGCCACATTCTATCACCGGGGCGATCTATTCTCCGCGCCGCCGCCCCGGCCTGCTGTCGACGGGCAAAAAAAGCCCCGCCAGCGGACGGGGCCTGGGTCATGCGGGCGGTTTTCCTTGCTCAGGAACAGCCTTTCTTGCTTTTCGCATGCATGCCGGCCGCCTTGGCATCGGCTTCACTCATGTAGGAACCGGCCTTGGTCTTGCCGTAAAACTTGGTGTCCGGACAGTGATAAACCTTCGACCCGGCATTGGCCCAGACCTTGCCATTGCCGCCGCCCGGTGCCGCCGTTTCCGGGGTCTGGAAGGCTTTTTTCTTGGCCGGGGGTGGCGTCGCTGTGGCCGGTGTTTCGGCCAGGGCGTGTGCACCGATGAGGAGGCTGCAGCCCAGCGCAATGGATTTCAGTAGTGTTTTCATGCATTCCCTTCAAGTGATTGAACCTGGAATCTATTTCGATGGCGAAATGCCATCGGTATAAACACTATCATTGGCGGGTGCCAGCCGGCACCTGTATGGGGTGGTCCAGTTTGAAAAGAATTGTAGCGGCGGCCTAGTTCTTTTCCTCGTCACTGCCTGCCACGGCCTTGACGCCGGCAGCAGCCACATCGACAGTTGTCCCGACGACCGTGGCGCCAACTTTGACCGTCGTCGAGACCACGGTAATGGCGGCATCCGCCACGCTCACAATGGCGCAGCCGGAAACCGAGGAAACAAGAAAAGCGACAAGGAGGATGGCGCGCATAGATTGAGCGAGGTGGGTCATGCGAAAAATGAGGCGCCGGAAAGCAAAAAGCCAAACCTGACTGGTTTGGCTCAATGCGCACTTCTTAATTGGTGCCCCGGGCCGGACTCGAACCGGCACACCTTTCGGCGGCGGATTTTGAATCCGCTGCGTCTACCGATTCCGCCACCGGGGCGATCGGAGCGCGGATTATCCATGAATCACTACTTCGATTCAAGCGTATCGCTGCACGGGAAGGCTTTGGCCAGTGCGCCGGCGACCAGTGTGGACGGGCCGACGGTGGTTCTGGGCGGGACGCGTTCGACATGGATGACGACGGCGCGGACCAGTCGCAAGGAGAGGTCCGGGTCGTTGGGCAGGCAGAAGGCGTTGAGTTTTACTCCGACTTTGCCGGCCAGGTATTCGCTGATCGCGTAGCTGTCGGCGAAGCCGGCGACGTAGGCAATGCAGCGGGCGCTGCGGATGGACTGGAAGGGGTCGCTGCTTTTTTGCCCGGCGTACATCTCTTCGGCAATCTGGCAGTCGCCGCGCAACTCGTCGGCCGTGTAGGCGTGGGCCTGTGTGGCAAGGAGCGGGGAGCAGAGTGCGGCGAGCAGCCAGAGGATTTTCATTGTTTCTCGAACCAGTTGAGTTTTTCGTGCAGGCCGACGACGCTACCGACGACGATCAGCGCCGGCGGCTTGATGCCGGATTCGGCGATGCGCTGCGGCAGTGTACCCAGTGTGGCGAGGATTGTCTGCTGGTCGGCCTGCGTGCCGTTGCGGACGACTGCGGCGGGGGTCAGTGAGGGCAGGCCGTGGTTGATCATCTGGCGGCAGATTTCGCCTATGGCACCGATGCCCATGTAGAAGACGACGGTCTGCCTGGCGCGGGCGAGGGCTGTCCAGTCGAGATTGACCGTGCCGTCCTTGAGATGGCCCGTGACGAAGGTGACGGACTGGGCGTGGTCGCGGTGGGTCAGCGGGAAACCGGCATAGGCCGCGCAACCGGCAGCGGCGGTGACGCCGGGGACGACTTCGAAGGGAATGCCCGAGGCGACCAGGGTTTCGAGTTCTTCGCCGCCACGGCCGAAGATGAAGGGATCGCCACCCTTGAGGCGGACCACCGACAGGCCTTCGCGCGCCAGATCGACGAGGAGCTGGTTGATCGAATCCTGCGGCAGGGTGTGCTTCGAGGCTTCCTTGCCGGCGTAGATGCAGCGGGCATCGGCGCGGGCCAGTTGCATGATGCCGTCGCCGACGAGATGGTCGTAGACAAGCGCATCGGCCGAGGCGATCAGGCGCGCCGCCTTGACCGTCAGCAGATCCGGATCGCCGGGGCCGGCGCCGACCAGCCAGACCTTGCCGGCGTCGAGTTTTTTCAGGTTGTTCATGGTTATCCCTGCCTTTGGGCGGCCATCCTAATGCGGGAGGCGACGCCTGCCAATAGCGGGCGGTCAATGAATGCAGCCACCTACTACCAAAGAACTAATATGGTAGTTAATATGGACTATAAAACATTGAATATAAACAATTTCTTATGGGGAAAAAGCTTGATGGGAATCAAGGATGCAAGGGGGCGGCAGGTTCAACCTTGCACGGCATCGCGTTGAGGGGGTTGGACGCGAAATATTTCGTTCCAGGAGATAAGAGATGAAGAAAACAGTAGTGGGGATGCTTGCACTCAGCGCCATGGCCGTTGCCATGGGTTCCGCCTTTGCCCAGGAAACCGCCAAGGTGGCTCCGAGCATGACGGCTGCAGAAAAAGAAACTGCCAAGAAAATTTACTTCGAGCGTTGTGCCGGTTGCCACGGCGTGCTGCGCAAGGGTGCCACCGGCAAGAACCTTGAGCCGCACTGGTCGAAGAAGGACAAGGACGGCAACGTCACCGAAGGCGGTACGCTCAAGCTCGGCCAGAACCGTCTGGAGAAGATCATCGGTTACGGTACCGACGGCGGCATGGTCAACTTCGACGATATTCTGACCAAGGAAGAAATTGCCCTGATGTCGAAGTACATCCAGAACACGCCGGATGTGCCGCCAGAGTACAGCTTCAAGGAAACGATGGATTCGTGGAAGGTCATCGTGCCGGTCGATCAGCGTCCGACCAAGCAGATGAACAAGTACAACCTCAAGAACATGTTCTCGGTCACCCTGCGCGATACTGGCGAAGTGGCCCTGATCGACGGCGATACCAAGGAAATCCGCAGCATCGTGAAGACCGGCTACGCCGTTCACATTTCCCGTCTGTCGGCTTCCGGCCGTTATGTTTATGTGATCGGTCGCGACGGTCGTCTGTCGCTGATCGACCTGTGGATGGAAAACCCGGCCGTGGTGGCTGAAGTCAAGATCGGCTTCGATGCCCGTTCGGTCGATACCTCCAAGTTCAAGGGCTTTGAAGACAAGTACGCCGTGGCTGGTTCCTACTGGCCGCCCCAGTACGTGATCATGGACGGCGACACGCTGAAGCCGCGCAAGGTCGTTTCCACCCGTGGCATGACCGTCGATGGCGAATACCATCCGGAGCCACGCGTCGCATCCATCGTCGCTTCCTTCATCAAGCCGGAATGGGTTATCAACATCAAGGAAACCGGGCAGATCCTGCTCGTCGATTACTCCGACATCGAGAACCTCAAGACGACGACTGTCGGTTCCGCCAAGTTCCTGCATGACGGCGGCTGGGATGCTTCCAAGCGTTACTTCCTGGTGGCGGCCAATGCCTCCAACAAGATCGCTGCGGTCGATACCAAGACCGGCAAGCTGGCAGCGCTGGTCGATACCGCCAAGATCCCGCACCCGGGTCGTGGCGCCAACTTCACCCATCCGAAGTTTGGTCCGGTGTGGACGACTGGCCACCTCGGAGCCGATGTTCTGACCCTGATCAGCACGCCGTCGGATAAGAAGTCGGATGCCAAGTACAAGGAATACAACTGGAAGGTCGTTCAGGAAGTCAAACACGTTCCGGGCAACCTGTTCGTCAAGACCCACCCGAAGTCCAAGCACCTGTGGGCCGACTCGCCGCAGAACCCGGACAAGACCCTGGCTGAATCCGTGGCCATCTGGAATGTCTCCGACCTGTCCAAGCCGATCAAGGTGATCAACGTCGCCAAGGATTCCGGTCTGCCGGAAACCAAGGCCACCAAGCGCGCCGTTCATCCGGAGTACTCGGCTGATGGCAAGGAAGTCTGGATCTCCCTGTGGGGCGGCAAGGCCGACCAGTCCGCCATCGTTATTTATGATGATGCGACGCTGACCCTGAAGAAGGTCATCACCGATCCGAAGATGATCACGCCGACCGGCAAGTTCAACGTCTACAACACGCAGCACGACATCTACTGATCGACGCCTGATTGTTTGATGTGACTTAAGGCTACGGGGGCGCAAGCCCCCGTAGCATATGAATCAGCAGCAATCTGCGCAGTGAGCAGAATATTTTGGTGGAGATCCCCCTGATGAAGAAAAATCTCGTTTCCCTGATCGTTATCGGCGCTTTCGCTACGCTCGGTTCGCCATCGGCATTTGCCACGCCGGACTGGAGCAAGGCGGCCAAGAGCACGATCCACGTTTTTCACCCGGGCGCGGCGCCAATTGAGTGGACGCAGGGCAAGGGCGAGCACAGCGGTGCGGCCGGGATGAAAAAAGGTGAGGCGTGTGCCGGTTGCCATATCGAGGACGGCAAGCTCAGCCTCGACCTCAAGCGACTGGCCAGCAAGGAAATGGAGCCAAAAGGCGCGCCGAAGACGATGACCTATCCGGTCACCGTGCAGGCTGCTTTCGATGCGACGAATCTCTACGTGCGCCTGACTTTCAAGGCACCGGCCGGCGGTTTCGACAAGTCGGACAAGGACAACGAAGTCAAGGCGACCGTCATGTTCCCGAATGACAAGGTGCCGCTGGCTGATCAGGCCGGTTGCTGGGCGGCCTGCCATGAAGACGCCAAGGGCATGCCGAAGGGCAAGGAGAAAACCAAGTACGTCGCTGCCGGGGCCATGGATCTGGTGCAGTGGGCGAGCAGTGGCAAGTCGTCTGACGGCTTCGTTGCCGACAAGCGAAGCATGACAGGCGGCAAGGCCGGCGCGACGGCGGAAGGCGCCAAGGCGGGCGATACCTACACGGTGACCTTTACGCGCAAACTGGCCGGCAACGCGGTTCTGGCCGCCGGCAAGGCGGTGCCCTTCGGCATCGCCATCCACGCCGACAATGCCGGCGGTCGTTTCCATCACGTTTCATTCGGCCACACCATTGGTCTGGGTGCCGATGGCGACGTGAAGGCTGCCAAGCAGTAAAGCGCCATGCCATCCGGACTCGTGATCCATCCCGGATGGCCGTGGCTGAAAAGAGCGCCGCTTGTGCTGGCGCTCTTTTCTTTTTCCGTGCTGGCCGAGAATGTGGTTGATGTGCAGATCGTGGGCTATAAATTCCAGCCGGCAGAAATCCGCATCAAGGTCGGTGACAGCGTGCGCTGGACCAACCACGAAAAGCGCACCAGCCATTCCGTGCTGTTCCCGGCTGAAGCCGGCCTGGAGTCCGAGCGGATGTTTCCCGATGAAAGCTGGCTGCGCCGTTTCGATAAGCCGGGTCGCTACGCTTATCACTGCGGGCCGCATCCCGAAATGGAAGGTGTCGTGCTTGTCACCGAATAACTTCGTTTTTGGCCTTTTATTCCTGTCGGCCGCGGCCATGGCGGGGGAGCCGGATGCGTTGCGCCAGAAGGAACTGGTGCACCTTGTCCGCCAGGATTGCGGCTCGTGCCACGGCATGACGCTGAAAGGCGGGCTCGGCCCGGCCCTGCTGCCGGAAGTCCTGCGCGAGAAGCCGGCCGAGGGCTTGGCGGCAACGATCTACTATGGTCGTCCGGGCACTCCGATGCCGCCCTGGAAAGCATTTCTGTCCGAGGCCGAAGCGGCCTGGATAGTCGATAAACTGATGACCGAATTCCCCCAGTGAGAACGCCATGCGCCTGCTGCTGATTGCCTTGTCCGCCCTGCTGCTCAATGCCTGTGCCGGCCCGCAATTGCGCGGCACGGGCGATCTCGGCCTGATCATCGAACGGGCCAGCGGCCATGTCACGCTGGTCAATACCACCGCGCGCCAGCCCTATGCGCGCATCGGCGGCCTCGGCGATCTCTCGCATGCCTCCGCCGTCTATTCGCGCGACGGCCGCTACGCCTTCATCTTCGGGCGCGACGGTGGCCTGACCAAAATCGATCTGCTCGAAGCCAAAATCGTCAAACGCATCATGCAGTCCGGCAATGCCATCGGCGGCTCGATTTCCCAGGACGGCCGCATCGTCGTCGCCCAGAACTACACGCCGGGCGGCATCAAGGCCTTCGATGCCGAAACGCTGGAACTGCTCTCTGAAGTGCCGGCCGAATTCGCGCCCGGTCAGTTCTCCAAGGTCGTCGGCCTGGCTGACACGGGCGGCAACCGCTTCGCCTACGCCCTGTTCGACGGCGGTGAAATCCGCGTCACCGATTTCAGCAATCCCAGGCAGCCAACGACGCAGCGCTTCCCAGCCGGCAGCCAACCCTACGACGGCCTCGTGACGCCGGATGGCCGCTATTTCCTGGCCGGCCTGTTCGGTGAGGATGGTGTCGCCCTGCTCGACCTCTGGCAGCCGGAAAAGGGCGCCCGCAAGATTCTTGAAAACTATGGTCGTGGTCAGGAGAAACTCCCGGTCTTCAAGATGCCGCATCTGCGCGGCTGGTCGGTAGCGCAGGGTAAGGCCTATCTGCCGGCGATTGGTCGCCATGAGGTGTTGGTCGTCGATGTCGCCACCTGGAAAGAGGTTGGCCGCATCCCGGTGCGTGGCCAGCCGGTCTTTGTCATGGCTCGCCCGGATGGTCGCCAGATCTGGGTGAACTTTGCCTTCCCGGATAACGCCAAGGTCGATGTCATCGACACCCTGGCCGGCAAGGTGGTGCATGCCTTCGAGCCGGGCAAGGGCATTTTGCACATGGAATTCGCGCCACGTGGCGAGCATGTCTGGCTCTCAGCCCGCGATGACAATAAAGTTTTGATTTACAACACCGAAAATTTCGCCAAACTGGGAGAAATCCCGGCCGAAAGCCCGTCCGGCATTTTCTTTACCTCGCGCGCCGTGCGCATAGGTTTCTGATGGACGCCATGGTCATGAACAGCAGCCTCGACTTCCAGTTGCTCAACGACTACCAGCGCGATTTTCCGCTGGTGTCGGCGCCTTTTGCCGAACTGGCGGCGCGGCTTGGCGTGGCTGAAAAAGTCGTTCTTGGTCGCCTCGAGAACCTGCGCCGCGAAGGCAAGATTTCGCGCGTCGGCGCCGTCTTCGCGCCCAAGCGCATCGGTGCCTCGACGCTGGCCGCAATGGCCGTGCCGCCGGAAAAGCTCGAGGCCGTGGCGGCAGCGGTCAACCGCTTTCCCGAGGTCAATCATAACTACGAGCGCGAGCATCGCTACAACCTGTGGTTCGTCGTCACAGCGGCCACCGAGGGACGCTTGCAGGCCAGTCTCGGCGCCATCGAGTTGGCCGCCGGTTACCCACTGATGGCGCTGCCGCTCGAGGAAGAGTTTCACATTGACCTTGGCTTCTGTCTGCGCGGAGAAAAGCAGAAAAGCGTGGCCACGGCCCAGATGGTAAAGCCCACCGCTCTCATCGACGAAGCCGAGCGCCGTCTGGTTTCGGTCTTGCAGGAAGGCCTGCCGCTGTTCATTCGCCCCTTTGCGCTGATTGCCGAGCGCATCGGCGTGTCGGAGCCGGAAGTCCTTGGCCGCATCCGGCGCTGGCTGGAAGAGGGTGCCATCAAGCGCTTCGGCGTTGTCGTCCGGCACCACGAACTCGGCTACCGGGCCAATGCCATGCTGGTTCACAACATTCCCGACGAGCAGGTCAGCGAGATCGGTCGCGCCCTTGCCGAGGAGCCGGCTGTCACGCTGTGCTACCGCCGGCCGCGCCGCCTGCCCGACTGGCCGTACAACCTGTTCTGCATGATCCACGGCCGCGAGCGCGGCGAAGTCGAGACCATCATCGCCGACTTGCGCCAACGCCACGGGCTGGAAGCCGCCGCCCACGAGGTCTTGTTTTCGCTGACCCGCTTCAAGCAGAACGGCGCACGTTATGCGTGAGCTGGATGCGGTCGACCGGAAAATCCTGGCCAGACTGCAAGGCGAATTCCCGATCAGCGAACGCCCCTACGCTGAGGCTGCGGAACAACTCGGCATCAGCGAAGAAGCCTTGCTGCAAAGAATAGAAGCCCTGCTCGCCGACAAGGTCCTGACCCGTTTCGGACCGATGTTCCAGGTCGAGCGGATGGGTGGCGCCTTCGTGCTGGCCGCGCTGGCCGCGCCCGAAGCACGTTACGAAGAAGTCACTGCCCTGGTCAATGCCTTGCCGCAGGTCGCCCACAACTACCGCCGCGAACACGCGCTCAACATGTGGTTCGTGATCGCCACCGAAACGCAGGCCGGCATCGCCGAGGCCATTGCGCGTCTTGAAGCTGACACCGGCCTGCCGGTCTACGCCTTCCCCAAGGAACGCGAATATTTTGTCGAAATGAAGCTGGAGGCGCGGCGGTGATCGACGACCTTGATCGTGCCCTGATCGTCGCCACCCAAGGCGGCCTGCCGCTCGTGCCGCGGCCCTATCAACTCATCGCCGAGCAGCTCGGGCTATCGGCTGACGAGGTCATGCGTCGCTTCAAGGCCTTGCTGGAAACAGGCATCATCCGCCGCATCGGCGCTGTGCCCAATCACTACGCCATAGGCTGGACGGCCAACGGCATGACCGTCTGGGATGTCCCCGACGACAAGGTCGACGCCCTCGGCGAACGAATAGGCCAACTTGATTTCGTCACCCACTGCTACCGCCGCCCGCGCGCCCTGCCGGCCTGGCCCTACAACCTGTTCGCCATGGTCCATGGCGCCTCACGCGAGGAATGCACGGCCAAGGCCGATGAAATTCGCGCCCTGCTCGGTGCCGATTGCCGGGCCAGTGACATTCTCTACTCGACGAAAATCCTGAAGAAGACCGGGCTGCGCCTCGGCAGTTGATTGATCACGGCCAACCGGAAAAAATCGGTAGAACTGAAATTTGGTTATTAGTCGCTTAAGTGCCCATTTCGGACGCTCGGCGATTTCCCATGATCGGCAGCAATAGACTGATCGTTAAGAGTGTCTCAACTTTCAATCCACTTTCTTGCGCTCTCGATATTGTCAAAGAGACGGGTATCCCAGCCATTGTCCAATTCATTCGAAATTGACAAGTAGGTTTCGACAAGTTGTCGAACATGGCTGTCAGGAACAACGATGGCCCCCTTCAATGATGCCTTGCTTGTCGAAGCACCTTTATCGAAAGCAGCGGCATATTCAATTTCGCCAAATTCGATTGTTAACTGAGTGATTCGCGACATATCCCATATGGAGGTTCTCACCATATCGAACCTCTCGTCCCCACAAAAAATCATATTAACTTCGTCGATCTCTGCTGCCGATACTTCGCCGAAGAATTCAGCTTCGAAGTTACAATTTTTCCAATTTATGCGATGTGGCATGGGGTTTTCGACGTGGTAATTGCCCGAAAGTCATAGCATGGACGCCGTGTCAATGCAGATTCTAATATGGGATTGCATGCGCAGAAGTCGAAACTCCTTTGACCTCTCCCGCACTGCATTCCGGTCGTACGATATGAGTGGATGAACGGCGGATCATGGCCGAATTGAGTCACCCGTATGTATCGCCAAATTATTGCCTGAGCCTCTCGAATCCCAAAAAAAAGGCCCGGACGGAGCCGGGCCTTGTCTGAGGTGATGTGCGTCAGCCCGCTTCGGCAATCCGCTGGGCAATATGCGCCAGTGCCTCTTCGACCTGGTCGATCAGGATCAGGCAGAGGTCGCCCGGTTGCAGGCGGGCAAGGGCGGCGTCGATGGCGATGAATTCGCCGGTGATGGCGTCGATCTGCTTGGTGCGCCGGGCGTTGGCCAGGCCGTCGCGGAGCAGGCCGATGACTTCACCGTCCTCGCGGCCGCGCTGGCAGGCGTCCTGGTAGAGAATCACGTCGTCGAAGGCGTCGCCGAGGATTTCGGTCTGCTGGCGGATGTCGTCGTCGCGCCGGTCGCCGGCGCCGCTGAT
>ERZ1034361.545-NODE-545-length-23729-cov-2.939751_pt1 | contig 23729 bp, 19 predicted proteins | sample MGYA00520617_ERZ1034361 | MGnify/ENA primary metagenome ERZ1034361 (study PRJEB33736, sample SAMEA104284507) | Azolla filiculoides | biome: Urban; feature: Water surface; material: Ditch water | place: Netherlands | collected 2015-10-28 | depth 0-0.1 m ...
GGCCAAGTCCACCGCACCCACCAAGGCGGCTGCTCCCAAAGCCGCCGTCAAGGTCGACACCAAGCCTGCAGCCAAGGCTGAACCGAAGCCGAAGGCCGAACCGAAAGCGGAACCGAAGGCGAAGGCGAAGGCTGCCGACCCGGCACCCGCCAAGAAATAAGCGGCATCCCGCCCGCTGACGCCCCGCCCTAACCCGCCGGGCGTTTGCATTTCCGTGCGGCGCCTGCTCAGAGCTTGCGGTACAGCGTCTGGCGGCTGATGCCGAGCTGACGTGCCGCCGCCGACACATTGCCGCGGCTGGCGGCGAGCGCCTGCGCGATGGCACTGCGCGACAGCTGGTCGAGGCTTTGCGCTGCGGCTGCCGCGTCCTGGCGGCGGGCGGGCTGGTTCAGTTCATCGATCAGGTCGTCGGGCAGGTGGCGCCAGTCGATGCGCTCCTCGTCGGGGTCGAGCATGGCGACGGCAGTGCGCAGCACGCTGGCCAGCTGGCGCAGGTTGCCGGGCCAGCGATAGCCGGCGAGGCGCGCCAGCAGTTCGGGCGCCAGGTGCAGGTCGCCGCCGGGAAAGAGGTCGGCGAGCAGCTTGCCGACCAGTGCCGGGAAGTCGTTGCGCTCGCGCAAGGCCGGCAGGTTGAGCGTCAGGCCGTTGATCCGGTAGTAGAGGTCGCTGCGGAAGCGGCCGCTGTCGGCCGCCTCACGCAGGTTGCAATGGGTGGCGCAGATCAGCGCAAAATTGACGTTGACCGGCGCACCGCCGCCGAGCGGCGTCACCTGGCGTTCCTGTAAAACGCGCAGCAGGCGGGTCTGCATGGCGAGCGGCATGTCGCCGATTTCATCTAGGAAAAGCGTGCCGCCATGGGCTTCGCGCAAGCGCCCGAGACTGCCTTCCTTGCGGGCGCCGGTGAAGGCGCCGGAGGCGTAACCGAACAGTTCGGCCTCGATCAGGTTTTCCGGCAGGGCGGCGCAATTGATGGCGACGAAGGGGCCGTTCTTTTGCGGCGAGGATTGATGCACGGCACGCGCGAACAATTCCTTGCCGACCCCCGATTCGCCGTTCAGCAGCAGCGGGATCGGCTTGCCGGCGATGCGTCGCGCCTTGTCGGCGGCGATGCGCCAGCGGCTGTCGCCGGTGTCGAGGCGGCTCAGCGCGTCGCTCGCCGGTTTCTCCGCCGGTGGCTGGATGGCGACCGGCGCTTTGAGGCTGGCCTGGATCTGCCCATAGAGCGTTGTGCCGTCGTGGCGGCGCAGCAGGATCGGTTGTAGCGAGCGGCGCTGGCTGTGCGCCAGCAGTTGCTCGAGGCGCGTGTCGAGGACACGGAAGAGTGGCGTCGCCCCGATGTCGGCGGCGGCCAGGCCGAGCAGGGCCAGCCCCTGGCGGTTGGCGCCGACGATCCAGCCGTCGTCGGAGAGGGCGACGATGCCCTCGGCGACGCTGCCGATACCTTCCGGCTGGGCGTGCAGGTGCAGGCGCAAGCCACGCTTGGCCCCTGCCACCACCAACCGGTTCTCGATCATGCGGGCGGCGGTACTCACGAGCCCCAAGGTGTGTGGATGCCCGCCACGCTGGTCGCCCGATACATCGAGAATGCCCAGCAGCTCGCCCGTGGCCGACACGATGTCTACCGGAGCTGATGCGGCGGGCGCCGCTAGTGATGCGGCTTCTACGGCTTCTACAGCTGCGGACGCAGCAGAAGGAACGTCGAGCGCGGTGCCGTACGGCAGCATTGCCAAGGCGGGCCTCGACATCGTCAATGGGCGCAACGTCGGTGAATCTGTGGTTGACGCCGCTGCGGGGTATGGCGGCGCGCAACTAGGGGCAACCATTGGTTCCGCCGCAGGGCCAGTCGGTACGGTCGTTGGCGGCGCGCTGGGTGGTCTGCTCGGTGGCTCGATCTTTGCCAATGGCGGCACCGTCCGCAAGAACTTCCAGCCCGGTGGCAAGGTGTCCGGCCCGGGTACGGAAACGTCCGACGACATCCCTGCATGGCTCTCCGATGGCGAGTTCGTGCTGAACGCCGAAGCGGTCAAGATGATCGGCAAGGACAAGCTGGAAGCGCTGAACAAGCGCGGTCTGGCTATGCGCGGCCAGGGCGAAGAAGCCGCCGAAGGCACTCCCAAGGTCAAGGATTCGCCAGCGGAAGAGAAGCGCGAGGCACGCGGTCTGAAGAAGGCTGGTGGCAAGAAGCCCACCGGTAAGCCGGCGCAGGGCAAGGGTCTGAAGCTCGCCAAGGGCGGCAACGTGAAGAAGGGGTGCTGACATGGATTTCTCGAACCTTGGTATTGCGCTCGGCGCATACACCGACGAAGACGCCCGCCAGCGCGAGCTGGCGCACAAGGACACTGCTGAAAAACGTGCCGCAGAGCAGTTCGACTGGCAGCGCGCCGAATATCAGCGCAAGAAGGCAGAGCAGGACGCCCAGGACGCGGTCAACAGCAAGTACGCCGCGCTGCGCGAGAAGCTCGCCAGTGGTGATCACTCTTTCATCCCGGGGATGATGGGCGAGTACAACTCGCAAAAGGGAGCGTGGGGCGACGGCCATACGGTTGCCATGCAGTCCAGTCCGGGGGGCTCGGTCATGCACCACGTCGACCCCAAGGGGAATGTCGTCCGCTCGCACCCGATGACGCCCGCGAACATGTCGAAGCTGCTGAACGACGCGCACATGCAGGAGCTGATGTACACCAGCCCGCACCTGTTCCAGCAGCAGTACAACGCCAACCGCGAACATGGCATCAAGCAGAGCACGCTCGACGTCGAGCGCGAGTACAAGGGTGCCGGTGGGGTCATGGATCGTCGCTACGGCGAGTCGAATGCCTTGGGCTATGCGCAGCTTGGCGAGCACACCCGCCACAACAAAGCTACCGAAGGCATTCAGGGTGCGGAGCTTGGGCTGCGCCGGGATCAGGTCAGTATGGGCAAGATGGGTTCGCCGATCACCATGTACGACAACAACGGCAACCCCGCCTACATGGTTCCGACGATGGCCAAGGACGGCATGAAGATGGTGCCTATCACCACACAGGAAGGGTGGTCGTTTACGCCGAAGTCATCTGGGGTCAAGCCGCTGCGCGCGGTCGATCCGGAGGTTTTGAAAGCGGCGTCTGCGGAGCTGGCTGGGATGCCCAAGTTTGATGCCAAGGCCGAAACGGCTTTCCGCACCAAGTGGGGTGATACCGCCACGCACATTCTCGGCGCCGATCCGATGCTGTCTGCAGCTGGTGGTACCTACGGCGGCGGTAGTAAAGGTGGTGCGCCGGCGCTCAAGCCGACCGGCTACGAAGATGCTTCGGCAAATGCGCTCGACTTGGCTCTTTCAAGCGGTATTCCCGGCGCAAAGGAAGAACAGCGGCGCCGCAACGCAGCTTATGTCCAAAGCCTACGTAGTGGGAAGGTCGACTGATATAATACTAGCTAACGTGTAAGCAGGTACTGATATGGCATCGATTGAAGATATCCGCAGGCTGTACCCGGACCAAACCGCCGACAAATCCGACGCGGACATTATTCAAGACCTCAGTGCCCAGACAAGGCTAGACCCCACCTACGTGGCGGGGCGCCTTGGCGTTCAGGTCAACGACCCGGGCTTCTGGTCTGGCGTACGCCAAGGTCTCGGTGGCTTTACCGAAGGCGTCGGGCGCACGATTGACGACATGACCGATGACCGACCTGGGGCCATCACCCGGTATGGTCGCGACGTCCAGTTCCGCAACCCGTCGTCTGCCGCGTCGCAGTCGTGGGAAGGCTTCAAGGAAAGTCCGTGGCAGGGCGTCAAGGAACTTGCCGGTCAGGGTATCGGCTCCACGCTACCGTCCATCGCCGCCTTCGCCATTCCAGGTGGTCAAGGCGCTGGTGCAGCGGGGCTAGTCGGACGCGGTCTACAAACCGCTCGGGCTATCGGTACGTCTGGTGCCGCGCAAACTGCGCTGGCCGCTGCGCCGATCTACGGTCAGGTTCGTAACGAGCAACAACAGGCCGACGAGTACACCGGTGGTGCCGAAGACAAGCTGCGCGCTGCCGCTGCGGCGCTCGGTGGTGGCTGGGTTGAATCCAAGCTCGGCGTCAATCGTCTGCTGAACCAGAACGCCGGCATGGGTGTTCGCGCGGCGGAGCGTCAGGCGCTGGTCGACAGCTTTTCGGCAACCCCGTGGAAGACGGCACGCAATACGATGGGCCGGAGCGCGCTGGAAGAGGGCGCTGAAGAAATCGTCCAGCAGCCCATGCAGCAGTGGGGTGCCTACCAAGACCCGACGACTGAGGAGTCCATCCGCGACACGATGTGGGCAGGCTTTGGTGGCGTGGTTGGTGGTCTGGCCATGGCGCCGATTGGTGGTATGAAGATGGGCCTTGCCCATTCCAAGATCGACCAGTTCCGCCAGCAGGATCTGTTGAGGCCGGACACCCAACTGTCGACGCTCGAAGACCAAGCCCAGTGGAACCGCGCGTTCGTCAACCGCGACCAGGGTATCGCCGCCGGCGACATGTTCTACAACGGCCAGCAGGGCACCATCGATAACTACCTCGAAGGTTTGTCCGACGACTATCGCCGTCAGGCTTTCGCCGACCAGATGCAGCAGGTCGACAACTACGAAATCGCCCGTCAGCTGCGCAACCTTCGTGTCGGCCCGAATCCGACCGCTCAATTCGCCCAAGACATCGGCACTGGTATTTACGACCAAGCCAACCGGGTACCCAACGCCTACGGGCCGACGCTCACGTCGTACACCCCGGGCCGGACGCAGAACGGTTACCGGCTGACGCCGGAAGGTCAAGCCTACGCCGACTTCTGGGCAAACCAGCTCTACGATCAGGGTGGCGTGCCGCAGACGCAGGGTGCTTTGCAGGCCCAGATGGGCGCGACGCCGGACATGTTTGGCGGTCTTGAGTCCTTCGGCAATGAGGGCGCGTACTCCCCAGTGAACCCCACGGCGCCGATGCCGGCGAACAACCGTCAGGGCTCGTTCCTCGACCAGCTGGATCTCACGCTGCAGCCCGGCTACGCCCCGCAGCAAACGGCTAACGACCTGTCGGTCGGTCTTCCCGCGTCGCTCAACGCCCAGCGCTCCGCGAACAGCGGCTTGTCTAAGGACGGCACGGTTTCGACGGTTGCCCCGACGGGCGGCTTCGGTGTCTCCGGCACGCTGGCTAATCTGGATGCCGCCTCGGTGCAGCAGCTGGTTCCCTTCCTCCAGAACGGTGGTGCGCCGGCCTTCCAGCAACTGGCGGGTACCGCCCTGTCGTCGGGTCGCAATGATCTTGCCCAGAAGGTTGCCACCGCTTGGAGCATCGCCCAGCAGTTCAAGAACGACCGCATTGCCACCGTACAAGGACGACCCGTTGCTGCCAAACCTGCACAAGTGGCTCCGCAAGCAAGCCAAGCGAAGAGCGCGAAAGCTCAACCGAAACCTGCCGCCGCACCTGCAGCCAAGGTAGCACAGCCCAAGCCGGTGCGCGCCGCCGGCAAGGCCGCGCAGAAATTCGAGGCCGACCTCGCTGCGGAGATGGAGAAGAACCAAGACGACGCGGACCTACAGAAGATCCACGCCGAGTGGAACAACGGGTTGTCGAAGACGAAGCAGCGCGCCGACGATCTGCGCAAGCAGATGAACACCCGTGGCGAAAACATCCCGGTGGAAACTGCCGAGCAGGCGCTGGCGCGCAAGGCCGCTGAAGAGAAGGCCAAGTTCGACGCCATGACCGACGACGAGAAGGTCAGCGCAGGTTTCGTCAAGGTTGTCCGTCCGAAGTACGAGCGCAGTACCGACCCCAAGACTGGCGAGCTGGTGCGTACCCAGACGGGTGAAACCGTCGAGTGGGTCAAGGCCGAGGCCAAGCAGAAACGCCAGACCAAGGACGCTGAAGCCAGCGTCGCCAAGGTTGAGCCGGAAGCCATCGAGGACGAGCAGCATCGCGACATGGTGGAGCGCTTCATCAACGGTGACTCGCAGCGCGCGTTGTCAGAACGGTATGGCCTCTCGCACGAGTCGGTTCGCCAGACGCTGCTGGGCTACGGCTACACCGCCAAGAACACCAAGGACGACGCCGGGAATACCGGCAGTGCCACGTCCGAGGTAACGCCCGAAGACGAAGCTGCAGCCAACGAAGCCTTTGCCGGCGCGGAGACGCAGGGCGCAGACGACGAGCACGTCGACCACTCGCTGGAAAACCAAGGCATCACCGTCCGCAAGGCGATGGATAGCGGCGCAGCAGTGAGCGCCACCAACGATGCCAAGACCGAGCGTGACATCGCCAAGCTGAACGCCGACGAGAAGAAGCAGCACCAGAAAGTCCAGAAGGAAGCGAAGAAGCGCGAGCCGACGTCGGATCGCAAAGCCCGCGAGGCCGCAGAGGCCAAGCAGCTGGCTGAGGAAACCGACGCGCTTGACGCCGCCGTCGAGCAGGTACTGCAGGGTGACCTGTCGGTCGCACCGGGGATGTTGGTGGCCCTGTCCGGGCCGCACGGCCAGATCCTGAAGCAGCGCCTGAAGACCCTGTTCGGGATGCCGACCGCGCTTAACGAAGCCAAGGACATCGTCGGCTATCTGGTTCCGGTGGCACAGGCCCGGAAGGCTGAAGTCAAGGCGCTGGTGTCGGAAGCAGCCGCTGCGTATGGCGAGGGTTTTGATAAACTCGACGCCGAGCAGCAACACGTATTCGCCATGAGCTGGGATCAGATTGGCGGTAAAGAAGCTGACGACCGTATCGTCCGCAAACTGAAGGAGCAATTCAATGGTCAGCAGGTTTCAGGAGAATCTGGTGAAGCTGCCGCAAGAGATGCAGGACGCGATGTCGTCGGACTTCCCGGCGATAGGCAGAATGATCAAGGCGCAGAAACTAGCCAACAAAGTGAAAGCGGAGTTCGCGTTGAGCGAAAAAAGACGCGCCGACTCGCCAAGCCCGATGAAGCAGCTGGACGGAGCAATACCGAAGCTCAAGCTGGAGAAGTAGGCGCTCCGCTCCACCGTCGGGAAAGCCTGACCTTTACGGACAGCACCGGCGACAAGATCACCGAAGAAGTCGAGTGGCTGGACGAGGCGAACTACCCGGACGTCACTGACGTGCTCGACGCCGTCGAGGAAGGCCCGCTGGCCGGCACGCTGGACAATGTGGAAGGGTTCTACATCAGCCACAACGGCGACGCCTACGCCTACAAGAACCCCGATGGCACGTTCAAGATCGTGCTGCCGTTCAACGCGCTCTCGGGTAACCCGGAGTTGCTTGGCGAGATCGTCCACCACGAGCTGGCGCACGTCGCCGATGATGCAGATGCACATACGGGCGGGGTCAATTCCGCCGGCGTGGTGATGGGTGTGATGGCGCAAAAGGCCAAGGCGCTGTATGACCGCCTGCCCGCCGACAGCAAACTGCGGAAGCTGCTGGACTACCCGTTCAACGCCAAGTATCCCGAGTCCAAATCGGCTAAACTGATCCGTGCTGAACTGTACGCGCAGCTGGTAGCTGCCCGACTGAACCCGGCGCTGGCCGCTGAACTCAAAGCCGCAAGCCCGGCCCTCTACAACTTTGCCGAGACTATCGTCAATGAAATCGAAGAACAGTACCAAGCCCAAAGCGAAGGCACCGTATCGGGTGTCCGTGATGCCGAGATCGTACATACAGGACCGGCTCCAGTCTTCCGCCGAGGCGAAAAAACCGCAACCCAACGAGTCCAAGACGTCGCAGGAGCAACCGGCGTCCGAATGATGGACGATGCGGGGGGTGTTGTCTCCCGCGCGTTCAAGTGGTTCATGTCGCTGCACGATCTGGTCGGGGAATACGGCCACGTCCTGCCCTCAGCGCAGAAGTGGTACGACTCGGTTCGCGCGGCTATCGCCACCCGCAAGCAGATGGAGTCCGACGCCGAAGAGATCGCGGCCCGGGCCGGCAAGCTGAAGCCCGCCCTCCTGAAGCAGCTCAACGAGTTCATCTCGCGCTCCACCTTCGAACAGAAGTGGGGCTACGATGCCACGTTCGACGCGATGGACGGCAGCAAGCGTCAGGTCAAAGCCGACGGCGAGATGGCCAAGCTGTTCAACGCCCTGCCGCAGGAAGCACGGGACATCGCCAAGGAAGTGTTTGCCCACGGCGAAGCGATGAAGCTGCAGAAGTTCAAGATTATGAAGGAGCTTGGCCTCTCCGGCGTTCTCAACCAGACCGGTTCGCTGCAAGGGCCGTACGCCCCGCTGAAGCGTTTCGGTGACTACGTCGCGGTGTTGAAGTCCAAGGAGCTGCGCGCAGCCGAAGCCGCCAACGACACCAAGCTGACCGAGAAGTTGAAGGCGGATCCTGACCACTACATGGTGTCCAACTTCGACACGCTCGGTCAGGCCCGGCAGTTCGCCCGCGCCAACGAGGCAACGTACGGCTGGTCGGATGCGTTCAAGGGTTCCGTCCGGTTTGACGACGGTCGCCAGATGAAGCCGGAGACGCTGCAGAAGGTGCTGGCAGCGATCAAGGCCGACAACCTCCCGGCCAGCGTCAAGGGTCAGGTGGAGTCCCTCGTGCGCGACATGTACCTGCAAGCGTTCGACGAGCACAACGCCCGGATGTCCGGCCTCAAGCGGAAGAACCGGGCCGGCTACGATGCGGACATGATCCGCTCGTTCCTTTCCCACGCCCGGGCCGAAGCTGGTTTCCTTGCCAACATGAAGCACGGTGGGACGACCAACGAGATGTTCTACAAGATGCAGCAGGAGGCCAAGGACGGGGAGGGCAAGCGCACTGGTCAGGACGTGTTCAACGCCATCGCCCGCCACTACGCCGCCAATCTGGAGCACAAGGAAACCCCGTGGCAAGACCGCGCACTGGCCCTGACTTCGATTCAGCAGTTGGCGCTCAACCCGGCCTACCACCTCCAGAACTCGCTGCAGCCGATCATGGTGACGGTGCCGCGTCTGGCGGCTGACTTCAACAACTACTCCGGCGCGTGGATCGCATTGCGTCAGGGCTACGCGATCACCCGCGAGATTGTCTCCGGTGGGTTCTTCACCGACACCAAGATCGACCTGTCCAAGGTCAAGAACGAGAAGCTGCGTAACATGCTGCAATCTGCGGCGGACGCCGGCCTGCTCGACGTGGGGCTTGAGGAAGACCTGAACAAGTTCGAGATGACCCGCACCGGCTACGCTGCCGTCGACAAGACCTCGGCGGTCGGCAAGACGGTGGTGCACAAGCTGCGCCAAGTGGCGCGCCGGGTTGAAGCCTACAACCGGGTTTCCGCAGCGGTCGCCGCGTACAACATGAAGCACGCACAGCTGCAGGCCCAAGGCATCACTGGCGACGCGCTGGAGAACCAGTCCAAGGAGTACGCAATCTCCGTGCTGCAGGACACCCAAGGCGACTTCTCCAAGGTGGATGCCCCGCTGATCATCAAGAAGCTGCCGAAGTTCATGGTGCAGTACCGCAAGTTCCAGCTGATGATGGCAGCGCATTACGTCAAGGCCGCACGCGACGCGTTCGCCGGCGAGAGTCCGGAAGTCAGGGCCATCGGTCGTCGGGCGCTGCTGATCAGTCTGGGCCACGCGTTCGCCGGTGCCGGTTTCCTCGGCCTGCCGCTGATGAACCTCGTGGGTCTGGCCTTCAAGCACATGGGCGACGACGACGACGAGCCGCGTGACTTTGAGCGCTTCCTGCGCGAGCAGATCGGCGACGGCGACTTCGCCAACTACCTTCTGCACGGGCCGCTCTGGTTCATGGGTATGGACGCCAAGCTGTCGCAGGACAAGATCTTCTCGATCCTGCCGTACGCGGACTGGGATCTGACCAGCAAGAAGGGCGTGATCAACCTTGGTGCCGGCTTGATGGGGCCGTCATGGTCGGCGGGCACCAAGTTTGCCGAGGGTCTTGGTTCCATCGGTAAGGGCGATTACTACAAGGGTCTGGCTCAGGTACTGCCGAGTGGATTCGGCAACGCGGTGCACGCCTTCGAGGTGGCGAACAAGGGCTACACGCTGAAGAACGGCGATGTGATGGTGGCTCCGGAGGATGTCCAGACCTTCCAACTGCTCCTCGACGGCCTCGGTTTGAAGTCGCCGGAGATGCGCCTGATGGACTGGGCCAAGAACCAGCACTGGCAGGTCACGCAGTTCTACTCCGACCGGACCAAGGAGATCGAGCGTCAATACAACGACGCGACCAAGGCCGGCGACAACGACGCGCTCAACGATCTACGCGACCAGTGGGTGGCGCTGCAAGACGGCAAGGATCGCCTGCGCTACCTGTTCGACGACTCACACGATTCGCTGAAGCGTCAGCCGCTGTCCAACCTGCTCAAGTATCCGCAGACGGTGGCGAAGCGCGAACGCAAGCTGCAGCAGACGGTGCCGAGGTCGTAGCAACATGTATCACTATGGAGCAGCCCAAGTCCCATAGTGTATACTTATCGCACGTCTCCAAGTCACCTCCCCTCGTGACTCTTCAAGCCGGGCTTAATCGCCCGGCTTCTTTTTTTCTTCCTGCTGCTTGGCCAGCAGCTTCTTGGCCTCACGGCGCAGCTCCCTGATCTTCTTGCCCCACACCCGCTGCGCGGCGACGCGCTCTTCCCAGTACTCGCCACGGTTGTAGATCGCGGCAGCACCGACCATCTTGTGGTTCTGCATCTTCTCGACGACGTGGAACGCGATGTGCAGGTCGGCCATGCGCGAGGCGAAGGTGTGGCGCATGTTGTGCGGGGTGAAGTCCATACCGAGCCGGCGCAGGGCGTGGCTCATCACCCGGTGGTCTTTGGGTCGCGGCAGCTTGTTGTAGAAGTGCATGGCCGCGCGGACTTCCGGGGTCAGGGGCACCTTGTACTTCTTCGGGCCGTCGGTGGTGAGCTTGACGTCGCCGGTCATAAACGCCGGCTGGCGCTTGTTGATCTTGAAGCCCAGCACCTCCGACGAGCGCTGGGTGGTGAGCAGGGTGAGGTAGAGCGTCCAACGGGTGGCAGAAGCCATGTTGTTGCCGTCGTCGAGGAGAACAGCGAGAAAGTCCACGATCTCTTCCCACGACAGGTTGCGCGCGGTCGGTATCTCTTTCCCGCCAAAGGACTTGCGCTTGACGTCGGCGAGCGGGCTGGCGTCGATCCACCCGTGGTCTTTGCTGTACTCAAGGAACTTCTTGATCTGCGCCAGCATCCGGTTCGCCATGATCCGCGCGCCGCGCTTGACGACTTTCTGGACGACGCCGGTCCAGTCGGTCTTCTCCAGATCCCGCAGCTGCTTGTCGCCGACGTGGGGCAGGACGTCCTTCTCGAACATCCGCTTGGTCTGGCTGGGGTCTTTGTACTCGGCGGTCAGGAAGAGGTCGTAGTACTCGTCGAACGCCTCGGTAACGGTCTTGCTGTCGACGGTGGACAGGTGCTTCATGCGGGCCAGCTTCTCCCGCGCTTGGCCCAACCCCATCTCTGGGTAGTAGCCGACGGTTTCCCACTTGTCCTTCCCATCGACGCGCCGTCGCCAGACGAAAGACTTTGTCTCGCTGCGCACGCGGAAGTACAATCCGTCCTCGTCGGCGTAGGTGCCGGGCTTGGCGGTACGGAGGAAGCGGTCAGTGAGCATGGTCTGGCTACAACTCTGGCTACAAACAGGGGGCTATTGTATGTTGTAGCATGTTCCCCTAGCAAGCCCTAAACGGTTGATTTAGTTAGGTAAGTGCTTGACCTGTAAGGGGTCATTTATGCATGGGGTGCAAGGGGTCGCGAGTTCGAATCCCGCCGCCCCGACCAATAGAATCAAGCACTTAGGCCCGGTTTCCCGGGCCTTTTTCTTTAGCTGGCTACAACTCTGGCTACAAGTCGTAGATCACTGGATCACGTAGTCCGCGACAAAACAGTCTTCTTTAGGCCACATGATGATCGGGGTACTTGGCCCGACATACGCGCCGGCGATGTTGTATTCGAAGAACTCAAACGCTTCGTCCTCGTCTTCGATGTCGCCGGCTTGCAAGATCTCAATGATCTTCGGCCCGGAGTAGATGGCACGACTGACGCGCGAGCCATCCGGGTGCCACACGTCGGAGAAGCCGAGCAGCGCCGGCTCCATACCGTCGATCATCAGCGGCTCATCCATTGGTGCCATCCTGTTTCAGTTCCACCACGGCGGCTGGATCTTGGATGGGGAGAATGCCAGCGGCCCGCTCGAAGTCCAGCTCGACGCACCACGGTTTGCCAAGGTAGGGGATACCGTTCACGCCACGGGTCAGGCTGACCTTCACCGCGCCGGTTTCCTTGTTGGCTTCCTTGAGGCCGAAGCGGATGATCCCTTCCTTGATGAAGTCGCGGCGCAGCGCCGTGTAGGGCACGCCCTGATCCGCACACCAACGCATCATCGCCTGCACCGTGAGGTAGAGCTGCGGGCGCTCCTTCTCGTCGCCGATCACCATGCGGCCACAGATCGGATTGCGCAGCGGCAGGCCGACGTGGCTCTCCACCTTCTTGGCCCGGGCGTCGAGCGAATCGTAGTGCATGGTCACGATGATGTTGTGGGTGAGATCGGACATCATGTTGGCGAAGTGGTCTTGCGCCGTCAGGCTGGCATCACGCACCAGTCCGCGCAGACGCTTGACGTGGGCCACACACCAGTCGCGCAGGTGATCCAAGTCGAAGTTGATAAAGCCCAGCTCCTTGGCGATCTTCCCGCCGATCAGGGTGCAGGTGATCAGGTGGTAGTAATACCGTTCCTTGGTGGCGTCGCCGCCTTCCATGTGCTTGCTCATCTGTTCCGACAGCTTCAGCAGGCGCTGGGTCACGGCGTCGCGGTTCTTGATGACGTGGCGGATGTACTCGACACCGATGTGGCCGTAGCACTCGTCGACGATGGAGCGGGTGATGGCCCCGTGTTCGGCGTTGTACTGGGTGTAGTCCGGATGGTTCCTGTCCATCGCCGTAAGCCTCGGGTAAGCTTCAAGGTCGATTTCAAAGACCCGCATCTGCGCAGCTTCCGGATTGATGTTGGAGGACGCCACTTGGTGCATGATGTTCCGGTTGCCGGTCATGGCGAAGCTGCCGCACCAGCCCGGACGGTTCTGACGCACCGTGCCGTTCTTGCCCATGCCCTTGCGCGGCGTGCCGTTGGACAGCGCGTACAGAATGTCGACCTGATCCACCGGATCCTTCAGGTAGCTGGTGACTTCGTCCAGCAGGAAGGGCACGTTGTTGTAGGCCGAGGCCATGCCGAGAATTGCCTTGGGTGTCGAGTCGGCGACGATGGTGTCGCGCGTCTGGTGCATCCAGATCGACATGGCGATCTTGTTGACGGTGGATTTGCCGTAGCCGGAGTTGTCCGAGGTCAGGGCGTAGGGGATGCCGTTCCACTCGGAGTAGCCGAGCAGGGGGTTGAGCACTGAACCGAAGGCGGCGCAGATGGCGAACATGTGGGGTTCACCGTTCGGCTGGTTGTAGAGGGTGTCGACGGCGGCGATCCAAGCTTCCTTGGTGCCCTTGACGGAGAACGCGGTGCGCAGCTCGTCGGGGAAGGACTTGCTCAAGATCACCTTGCGCTCTTCGGTCGCCGTGATCAGCGTGTCGCCGATCAGGAACGCCTCGTTGTCGTGCTTCCACCCCATCTGCTGGTAGGTGTCGGTTTCGGTTTTCATTTGCTGTAGGCGGTGCATGTAATTGGACAGGTAATCAGCGGTCGACTTCTCGTCGATGACGTGGATCTGATTGGCGTGGAGTTGCATCTTGAGACTCCTCGGATCGGCAGTGAACTTGGTGGGCAGCAGGAACTCACGAACCTTGCCACGCACCCAGACATGCATCCGGAAAACGTACGTACCATCTTCGTCGCGGATCTGCTCGACGGGGTAGAAGAGGGTGGAGGCGATCTTGACTTCTTCCCAGACGCCGGCGGGACTCAGCACCCGCTTGTAGATGTAGCCGCCATCCACCGACCGGTTGAAGCCAAAGCGCTCCGGCCAGCCAAGGGGAACACCGTCGTCGAGCGATTCAGCCCCGGAGTCCGCGATAGCGTGGGACACGGACACGGCGGTGTCTTCCGATTCTGCCGCGATCTCCAGCAGGTTGGGTTTCTTGACTTCCTCGGTCTGGCCGAGGCTGATCGGTGAACCCTTCGGTCGGGTGCTGCACGGCATCTTGCAACCTTGGCACACGCCGGCGTTTTTCTCGCGGAATTGGTCGCATGTGGTCGGGCCGTAGGGCCACTGCTCGTACTTGAGCTGGGTCTTCTCGTATTCGTAGTCCGAGTGCTTGGCGCTCCACTCGTGGGCGAACTTGTGTCCGTCCTTGAACGACTTGAGCAGACCGAGGTTGATGTACCACAGCTCCGTCGGGCACCCGGTTTCGGCATAGTACTGCATCTGGGCGCAGTGCTTGACGGCGATCTCGGCGTAGGAGTCCGGGTATTCCGGCTTGACGGTGGCACCGGTGAGGTTGCCCGCACCTTGGGCGAACGCCGGCGCGTCGGTTCTGATCTGCGCACCCAGCTGATTCTCGTCGACGTACTTCTTCAGCAGCCGGCGGTACTCCTGCAAGGGCAGGGCGGTCACTTCACCGCGCACCACCTTGACGAGCTGGTCGGGCTTGCCGGGCTTCTTGTTGTGGGTGCCGGGCGGGCGCAGCACGCTGGACGAGTCCTTGTCGCGCGACGGGTCGAACTTGATGCCGAGGTGGCGCATGACCACGCGCTGCAGGCTGGCCGTCTTGTCCCATTCAGCGGACGTGACTTCCTCGCTCAAGACCCAATAGGTATGCAGGCCGTAACCCGAGCTGACGATGATCGGCAGCGGCAGACCGGTGGCCTTGATGTACTTCTTCAGGCCGGCCAGCGCATCGTCGCGGGTCGCGTAGCTGTCGGGGTTGTCCTTGCCGACGTCCCAGTCCATCCACAAGCTCTTGACGTGGTGGGTGTTGGACTGCTTGCGACCGACGACGTACGTGAACTCCTTCGTCCCACCATTGACCTTGTCAGGGATCTCCTTGGTGCGGTACTGGGCTTCCTTGTACGTCGCCAGCGCGAAGTAGATGTTGTGGGTGGGGTACTTCCGGTCGAGTTCAAGCACTCGCGCAGCAACGTCTTCGACGTCGCCCAGCACCTCGTGGACAGTGGCATCCCCAAGCGGGTTGCCGGGGCGCGGTATCAACCGCATGATGTATTTGACCCCATGCTCGGGGAGTATTGTTTTTAGGAACGTGTCGGTGTTCATCGTTTTCCCTCGTGTGAGAGAAGTAGCTTACTCGTTAGCAGGTGCGGCTGCAACTTTGCTGTCCAGCAGGGACTTCAACTTGGACACCAGCGCGGCGCGCCGGGCTTTCGTCTCGTCGTCCATGCGCTTGGAGAAGCTCAGGTTAGGCAGCGGCAGGGATCCACGCTCGATCAGTTTGTCGAGGATGCGCAGGAAAACCTCCACCCGGTGGCGCAGGGGCACACCTTGGTAAACAGGTCGCGGCAGCGCGCCGCGCTTCTCCCACTTCCACAGGATGACGTGGCTCACCCCGATGATGTCAGCGGCTTCCTGACGCGTCAGGCCAGCACGGTAGATCAGGTCGTATTGCATATTGCCTCCGGAAAAACAGGGGGAGCCGAAGCTCCCCCGTCTACTACTTTACCTACGGAATAGTAGGAATTAGTAGGTCTTAGTTGTCGAAGTCGAGATCGCCGATGGCGGCGTCCAGATCGTCGTCAGACTCAACCGCCACCGGAGCGGGGGCAGGAGCTGCGGCCTTCGGCTTTTCAACCTTGACCTCGGTCTTCACCTTCGGCTCGGTCGGCAGGTCGTCGTCCTTCGGCGCGGGCTTCGCAGCAGCCTTGGGCTTTTCCGCCGGGGCCGGGGCCGGGGCCGGGGCCGGGGCAGCTTCCTTGGCGAAGGTCGGGCGATCCTCGAACGGCTCTTCCACCTCGGCCTTGGGCGCAGCCTTCTTGCCGGCGATGATGGCGACGATGTCCTGCGCCTTGGCTTCAGCCGGATCCTGCGGTGCCCAGCCCAGACCTTTGAAGGTCAGCTTCTGCGCCGTGGCCGTGTAGTCGAACCCGATGCGGGTGACGACGTGGGCGGTGTCGGCGACGCCCTTCTCCTGCATCCAGCCGAAGTACTCCATCAGCGGGGTGATGGACGTGGCCGGGACACGCAGCAGCATCGGCTCGTCGAGGTTGTCCGGGGTGGCGATGACCAGACGCTTGGACGAGCGGCACTCGGTGCCAGAGCCGTTCGGGCCGGTACCCCAAGTGTTCTTCGGACACAGCGCGCACTTGGTGGCCTGCGGCTCGGCGACGCCGGCGTCGGGAGCAATACCGTCGTTGGAGAAGCAGTCCGGCTTGGCCTTGCTGCCCTTCTCGTAGCCCTTGAGGTACCAGACCTTGGAGTTGACCTTGCGGTCAGCCGAGGGGCCGACGTCGAGGATGATGCATTCGAGGTACATGGCCGGGGTGTCCGGGTCGGACGGGTTCATCAGGATGGTTTCCTTCTCGCCATCCTTGATGGTGAAGCGCTTGCCCTCGATGGACACCACTTTGTAGTTGACGCCGCCGCCGGTGAACTTGATGCCGGAGAGGTTACCCGCCGAGGCGGCTTGGGCGAAGGCCGGGACGTTGGCGGTTGCGAACGGAACGATAGAGGTCATTTGTGCATCTCCTTACTGAATTGTGATAGTAGCTGCTTGGGCGTCATCCATGCAATGGAAATGGAGCGCCTTCAAAAAGAACAGCGCAAGCTGGTTAGCAAGTGCTGCGTCGATCTTGTAATCGTTCATCTGCGCCAGCAGATCGGTGGCGATAAACAAGATCGGATCGACGGCCTCTTCGAGGTCGACATCAGTCTCCTCAAGCAGGTCATAAACGCTGTCGATCAGGTGCGTTTGGACATCGGTCATCATGATTTCTTAACTCCGATGGTGAGGGCGGACGACCAGTTGAGGCCCGGCGGAATATCGTCGTGCTGCTCCTTGTAGGCGACCACCATGTTCTTGGCCGGGCGCACTTCCATGAAGTCCTCGGCCCCGTTGGCCTGACACCACGACCGGAACACTTCCTTGTCCGCCACCGTGACGCTGGTGCGCTCGATGATGTAGGGCGTGCCGACCTTGGTCTTGACGCTGGAGACACCCTGCTCGGCGAACCGGCGCAGGTATTCCCGGCTGACCTTTTCCCGCTTGGCCTTGAAGTCATCGACGACCTTCTCGGCGGTGCGGATCTCAGACGTCAGCTTGTTGTACAGCGCGGTCAGTTGGTCGTACGTCAGCTGGCTGATCCCCGTTTTCGCTTCGACTTCCATTTCGCATCTCCTTCTTTTTGTTGATCCAATCGTTAACTTCTGCCACATCCCACACCGTCATCCCGTTGAGCTGGAACGGCTTGGGAAAGTCTGTGTCCTTCGACCAGCGCCACACGGTGTTCTCGTGGACGTTGAGCTTCTGCGCCAAGGCGCGGGCCTTCAATACTTCCATCTGTTTTCCTCCTTACAAGTTAGCATGTTATAGCATGATCTCGCGTACCGCAACTCAGCTTCTTATGTCATCGCGGCATCCTTAACCATCTGCAGTAGGGTGCCCTGCACCTTTTGCTTCTTGCTCAAGCGGGCGTAGTAGCGTCGCTCGATCTCGGTGCCCTCGATCATAATGATCAGCTGGTTGTTTTTCTGCGAGGGGCGGGTGATCCGCCCGTTGGCTTGTACGAAGGTGTCGGCGCTGGTGATCGGCGCGTACCAGACGATGGTGGATGCTGCGGTCAGGGTCAGGCCGTGCGACATCGCCGCCGGCTGGGCGACCAGCACCCGGGGGTTGGCTTGCTTCTGGAAGGCACCGAAGATCCGGTCACGCTCGGTCTTGGACACGCCTCCGTGGATGCACTCCACCTCGAAACCTTCGTCGCGCAGCCGCTTGGCTACAATGTTCAGTGTCGAGATGAACGGTACGAAGACGATGACCTTGTGGGCGCAGTCGTTGACGATCTCGCAGACCTCGTCCAGCCGGGGCTTGGCGTCGACCTCCAGAATCTCCCGGTCTTCGCCGTAGAGCGCGCCGCAGGCGATCTGGATCAGCTTCTGGGCCTTGACCGCTTCGTTGACCGCCGTGACCTGGCCCTCTTCGATCTCGGCCTTCAGCTTGGTCATCATGTCCTTGTACGCCTTCTTCTGCGCCGGCGTCAGCTCGATTTGGCGCGACACATACTGGCAGGGCGGCAGATCGACGCAGTCGTCGCGGCTGAACCGGATGGCCGGCTGCATGGCCTCATGGACGACGTCGAGCGCGTTGGGCCGGGGCACCCAGAGGAACTGCGTCACCTGCCGCTCCACCATATCGCGGAAGCGGTTGAAGTACGGCGGCACCCGTTCAGGCGTCAGCAAACGGCACTGCGCCCAAGCGTCGGTCGGCTTGTTCGGAATCGGCGTACCGGACAGACCCCACGCCCACCGGGGTTGCTGCTTGTTGATGATGGTGTTGAGCGCGCGGAAGCGATCCGTGCTTGCGTTGCGTGCGGCCTGCGAGATCTCGTCCACCACGATCAGGTCGACGTCGTCTCGATCCTTGAGTGCCTCGACGAGGCCCGGGATCTTCAAACCGTCGTGGTTGATCAGGTAGATGTCGGCGTCCTGACTGAGCATCTTCATCCGCTTCTCGGCGCTGCCGTAGAGCACGGCGCATTCCAGATGCGGGAAGTGTTGCCAGATCTCGTCGGCCCACGTCCGTTCCAGAGTAGACAGTGGCGACACGACGAACATCTTGCGCACCAGACCCAGCGAACGCAGGTAGTCGAAGGCCCACAGCACGGCCAGCGTCTTGCCGGTGCCCAAGTCGTTCAGACAGAAGGCCCGGCGGTTGCTCACCAGAAAGTCGGCAGTCTCGCGCTGGGCCATGAACGGCTTGAAGCGCCCGGGCCACGCATAGTAGTACTTGATGGGGGAGGGTGCGTTGATGCCGAGGTTGCGTAGAACCTTGACCTCCTCGACGCCGTGCTTGACGGCGACCAGCTCCTTCCCCTTGTACTGGAAGACCTTGGACTTCGGGATGACCGCCGTGATGAGCGACGGGTCACGCAGCCGAAGTATCAGCGCCTTCTTGTTTTTGCTGATCAGCATTTTTCACTCGATCCTGTAAAGCAGTGTAGCCACAGATGTCGACGAGCGAATCGTGGTGGCCGGGCGTATTCCCAAGGCGAGCGATCTTCAGCAACACCATGAGGTTACAGACGTCATCATAATCCAGCATACCGCAAAAGTCTGACCATTTCGACGACAGGTAGGTGTTCCAGTAGTCGGCGACGATGCGCAGGTTCTTGCCGGGGTCACCATAGGTCTCCTCGCGGTCGCCGTAGATGATCTTGTCGGCTTCGTCGAGGACGTTCATTTCCGCTCCTTCTTGCTGGTTTCCGACTTCATCGAGCCGTCCTTGTTACGGGCGAAGCTGCGGTTCTCGGACTGGGACTGCACGGTCAGGTTGCCCGCTGCGTTGCTGCCGCCGCGCTTCACGGCGGTCTTGTGGCCGACGTCCTTGCCGTCGTTGGGGCTGACCTTGCCGTCCTTCTCCAGCTGGTAGCGGGCACGGTGGCGGGTGGCGCTGTCGGCGTCTTCACCTCGGTCTTTGGCGGTGGCCCACTCCTGCTTGTAGTCGCGCTTGTAGTTCTTGCTGCTTGGCATGGTGTTACTCCTAATAGGTCACTTCAATCGGATGCACTCGATGACTGCGCCATCTGTGCGATATGAAAAGCTGCCGGCACCCCACGTTTGGCAGGCCAGGGTGGCAACCCGCCCGCCCACATCCTGTGCGGTAAAGCCTTCCGGCAGGCCGTCGGTAAAGTCGAAGCGCCGCACCTCGCCAACCGCCATGTCCAACACCATCCCCTTGAGGTCGATGAAGTCATAGCTGCGGCGCTTGGGTTTCGGTATCTGGTCTTTGTGGATCAGCTCGGTGGCCAGCGGCCCGCGCAGCTCGCCGTCTTCGGCGGCGTAGGTGTACTGAACCCCCAACACGTTGAGGATGTTGATGGCCTTATCCAGCTGAATCCGTTGAATCTCCAACATGGTCAATCTCCTTAAAGTACTCGTCTAATTTCGCCGGGTCATCAATGACCAGTGCGATCCCTCGTGCTACGCGAATTGCATTGATCTCGCGTTCTTGTTGTGCTGACACGTTAGCAAGTTTGCCCGGGGCTTTGGCCTCGATGGCTAGGAACTTGCCGCCGTGGCAGCAAATAAAATCAGGAATTCCATGCCTGCCCATGCCATTACTGACCGGCAGGAAGTACCAGATGCCCTTGGCTTTAAGGAGCTTGGCGATCCCCGCTTTGACTCTACCTTCAGGCGTTGCCGCCATTAAACCGGCGCTCCAAAGATGGAGTCGTTGTCGTCGGTGCCGAGCTTGTGGCTTGGAAACTCGGTGTCTCCGGTCAGCTCGTCGATCTCGTCCTGCAGCTGCTCGATGCGAGAGCACAGTTCCAGTTCGTGCCACGTCGGCGACTTCGCGTTGAGGATTTCGCTGACCAGCTCGTCGAGCGTCAAGTGGGCCAAGGGTGTATACACAGTGCTTTCCTTTTTTATTGGACGTGAAAACATGTAAGCGGTTAAGGATTGTACTAACAAATTGGTGCATGTTCTAGCACATTTTGCGCATTATGACTAAAGTAATAGGCGGTTATGCTTACCGGTTAGCACGTTTGGGACGCCAGAAAGAACAGTGTTCGCCTGCGCCGCACCAGCCGTTGCACAGGCCGGAGGTCTTGGCCAGCCAGCGGTCTTTCTCGTAGGACGCCTCGATCTTCGCCATCTTGGCGATGAAGTGGTTCCAGATGTCCGGCAGGTCGGCCCGGGTGTAGGTTTCCACCGTGGTCTTCTTGTGCGCCAGCCAAGCGTAGACCGTCTTGACCTGCTCGACCTCGGGGTAGTGGTGCATGACGAACCCGGCGAACAGCTTCAGCTGATCTGAGTCCGGCTTGACCTTGCCGGTCTTCCAGTCGGTGACGAGCGCCTGATTGCCATTGACCACCAGCACGTCGATGATGCCCCGCACCCAAGCGTCCGGGTCGGCGAACGCCACCGGCTTGAGGCTGCGGTTGAGGGCGAATTCCTGCTCGTAGAACTTGTCGCCCGGCAACGCCTTGATCTTGTCACCGTAGCGTTGGTAGGGGGCGAACTTGTCGGTGAGCGGGACGTCGTCGCGGCAGTACTCTTCGAGGGCCAGGTGAACTTCAGTGCCCCAGCGGGTGGCGTCCGTTTCCTGGTAGGGAATCACCGGGTTGACGTACGTCAGGTAGTACTGCTTCGGGCAGTTGTTGAAGGTGCTCATCGAGCTGAACGACTGGACTCTCATGGCTTGGGTATCTCTCCACGGTTAACTTCGGTCGCCAGATTGTCCCAGAATTCGGACAGGACTTCTTCGCGGTGATCGACCGCGACGCGCCCATTCGGCGACGCCCTGCGGATATTGGCGAGCAGGGTGTCCTTGCGCAGCTTCCACGCCTGAACGCAACGCTTGGCGTAGCGCTGCTTGGCGTCCCACGTATCTTCGAGGTGGCCCTTGCGCACGGCGATGTTGGTCGCCACGTCGATCATGGCCCGCGTCCGGCGCTGGATAGCCCGCACATTGACCACCTTGTAGAACTCGTAGACGGCCTTGTAGTCGGCGGACTTCGGTTCCAGACGGTCGCGGACGTTCTTGATGAACTTGACCCAGCCGTCCAGATCGTCGGTGTAAAACTCCAAGATCGGCTTCAGCCAAGCGTGGGCGGCGGGCAACTCGAAGATCTCCCGGTTGCTCCGCAGGGTGCCCATCAGCTCGTCTGTATAGCGCAAGACCCGGTCGGGGTTAGCTACCTGCAATAGCGTATCTCGCGCTTCTTTCAGTTCGGCAAGAGATGACATTTACGACTCCGTATTTCTTTTAATGTGCTTACAGCATAATATATAACAACATGCTGTGAAATAGTACCTTAGTAATACGAATGTACCGCGTCATTTTGCCGCACCGTAGGTGTCCGCAATGTCTCCTTCGCTCCAAGTAATCAGCTCCGGCCACCACGCCGGCGGCGTACGCATGACGCTCTGGACGTTGGCGAGCACCTCTACCGCGTCGTTCTCTGGCACGACATAGACCAGCTCGTCGTGGACACGCAGGGCCGGGATTAGCCCGAAGCGGTCTTTGATCTCAAGCGCCATGCCCATGATCACGTTGCGGGCGAGGTGCTGGACGATGTTCTCCGTGATCTTCCCGGCGTAGATGCGCGCCTTGTGGCGACCCTCACCATAGACCCACTCGGACTTGCCATCTTCCAGCAGCTCCTCGCGCAGGTTGGGGTAGCGGATGATTCCCTTCGGCGTGCGGATGCCCTCGGGGCATGTAACGCACATCCCCCACGGGTCGATGGCCGTCTTCTCGTTGGTGTGGATCGCCTTCAGCGCCGCATGGCAGGTCTTCCAGCCAGCAACGATCTCGGCGTACATCTGCCGCCACTTGGAGACGATGTCGCGGGACTCGTCGAGCGAGATGTTCACGCCGCCCATCAACTTGGCGACCTTCTGAAACGTCGCTGCACCGGCACCGAAGCCAAGGCCGAGATGAGCAACCTTGCCAACCTGACGCTGGGCCTTCGACACCTCGGACTTGTCAATGTCGTAGAGCGCAGCAGCGAAGTCTTTGTAGAGGTCAGCTTTTTCTGGGTCCGCTTGGTAAAGCGCCATGCTGGACGGCACTTGCCAAAGGAAGTGATTGACGCGGAGTTCGATGCCACTGAGGTCAGCGACCACGACTTTTTTCCCCCGACCAGCCGCAAGGCTGTTCCTAAGCGCATCGGACGGCTTCCCACTAACTCGCGGGAGGTTCTGCGGGTTGTAGGCCCAGCCAGAGTCGCGCCCAGTGGTGTCGGCCCCGTAGTACTTGATCGGGATGGGGAGCTTGCCGCCTGCCGCGTCGGCTGCTTGGAGAAACGCTTCAATGCGCGATTCCAAGAGGGTCGACTTGACCCCCAAGCGTGCCTGAGCCGCTGCTGCAACAATGGGGTTCTCGTGTTCCTGAAGCGCGATGAACGCCTCGTCGGTCTTAGCGAGAGCGGGAGCCTCCTTGCCCGTAGTCGGGCTGGTCTTGGTCGGCACCACCACGCCCTGCGCAGCGAGAAAGTCGCTGAACTTGGCGGCGCTGCCGAGGGTCTTGGCAACCGCAGCCGCAATTGCTTCATCGTCTTGCAGATCATCATCGGTTCCTGACAGGTGGTAGAGGCTGACCAGCATGTCGTGCTTGCGCTTGCGCTCGGCGATCAGCGTCTCTTCGAGCAGCGGGGTGTCGACTTCGAACTGCGGCTCGACCAGCATCCGGATGGTCATGTCGATCAACCGCATCTCGTCCTTGGGCGTCTGCGGCAGCAGCTTCTTGAACAGCCCCCAGCACTGGTCGACGTCGGCCTTGTTGTAGTCGCGCATCGCTTGTAGTTCGTGCGGCGTGAAGTCATCGAGGCGCTTGCCCTTGGTCTGGATCAAGGCGGACTGGTCTTTGACGCCGAGGTTGTAGTGCTTGACCAGCGCAGCCAGCGAGCCGCCGGCGTCCTTGGCGTGCAGCGGACGGGACATCGCCAGCGTACAGCCCCACATCTTGGGCCGGACACCGAAGCGCCACGCGAGGATCATTGCGTCGAAGCCGCTCATGTTGTGGGCGATGGCGAGCTTGTCAGACCAATCGACGGAGGTGACCCAGTTGCGGATCTTGTCCTCGCCGAAAATGCAGTACGTCTTGTCGTCGCTGAACTTGAAGGCCAAGCTGATGATCTCGGTCTTGGGTGACATCACGTACTCGATGGGCGACATCTTGGTCAGGCTGTGGT
>ERZ1034361.553-NODE-553-length-23503-cov-8.958977_pt1 | contig 23503 bp, 24 predicted proteins | sample MGYA00520617_ERZ1034361 | MGnify/ENA primary metagenome ERZ1034361 (study PRJEB33736, sample SAMEA104284507) | Azolla filiculoides | biome: Urban; feature: Water surface; material: Ditch water | place: Netherlands | collected 2015-10-28 | depth 0-0.1 m ...
GTGGGCTGGGGCGCGGCGGACGCGAGTTTTCGCTCGCCCATGGCCATTGCCGTGATCGGCGGCCTGCTCACCAGCACCGTGCTCAGCTTGCTGGTGGTGCCTGTGGTGTTCACTTATCTGGACGATTTGGGGCAGTGGGTGGGGCGGATGTATGCCAGGCTGACCGGAAGGTGAGCCTCATCAGAGATGGATTCCCGCCTTCGCAGGAATGACAAGAGGGTGCAGGGATGACAAGAGCTGCAGGGATGACAAGAGGGCGTAGGAATGGCCAGAAGGTGTGTGAATGGCCAGGGCTTGTTCACATCCCATCCAACCCTTCCCGTGTGGCATTTGCCTGCGCCCGAATCTGCGACTTGTCCTCCTCGCTCATCTTGCCCACATGCTTGACCATGAGCGCGGTGCGCGGGTTGCCTGCAAAGGCTTGTTCGTGGCGGATTAAAAAATCCCAATACAAAGTGGTCATGGGGCAGGCGCTGGGGCCGGTGCGCACCTCGGGCTGGTAGCGGCAGCCTTTGCAGTAGTTGCTCATGCGGCTCACATATTGGCCGCTGGCCACATAGGGCTTGCTGGTGAAACGCCCGCCGTTGGCGTGCAGCGCCATCCCTAAGGTATTGGGCGTCTCCACCCATTCCACCGCGTCCACATACATGGCGCGGTACCAAGCGCTGACCTGCTGGGGTGACAGGCCCGCCAACACCGCAAACTGCCCGGTGACCATGAGCCGCTGGATGTGGTGTGCATAGCCGTGTTGCAGGCTTTGGCCGATGGTGGTTTTCATGCAGGCCATGTGCGTGTCGCCTGTCCAGTACCACTTGGGCAGGTCGCGGGTGTGGCCGTAGTGGTTGGCCTCTGCCAGGTGCGGCATGTCCAGCCAGTACACACCACGGATGAACTCGCGCCAGCCCAGCACCTGGCGGATGAAGCCTTCCACGCTGGCCAGCGGCAAGCCCCGTTCGTGATAAGCCTGTTCGGCGGCGGTGATCACTTCACGCGGGTTCAGTAAATGCAGGTTCAGGCTGCTGCCCACCAGCGCGTGCCAGCCAAAAGGCAGCGTGGTCCACATGGCGTCTTGCCAGGCACCAAAGTTTTCCAGGCGCTGGTCGATGAAGTGCTGCAAAGCCACCAGCGCGTCTTCGCGGGTCACAGGCCAGGCAAAGTGGTCCAGCGTGCCGGGGTGCCCTGCAAAGCGTGTTTGCACCAGCGAGATCACGTCTTGCGTCACGCGGTCGGGCGCAAAACGGGCGGGCGGGGGCACCGTGCCGGGGCCCTTGGCGCCAAAGCCTTTGCGGTTCTCGGCGTCGTAGTTCCATTGCCCGCCAATCGGCTCTTTGCCTTCCATCAAGATGCCGTGGCGCTTGCGCATCTCGCGGTAAAAGAACTCCATGCGAAGTTCTTTTTTGTCGCCTGCCCACTTGGCAAACTCGGCCCGGCTGCACAAAAAGTGCGTGTCATTCACCCAGCGCAGCAGCACTTGGGCGTGTTCGGCGGCGCTATCAATCAGTTGCTCCATGCGCCAGGCCCCGGTTTCCATGACCACCAGCGCCTTCGGTTGGTGAGTGTGCAGGGCGTGGGCGAGCCGCCCAGCGAAGTCACCGGGCAGGCTCGGGTCGTCTACCTTCATGTATACGCAAGGCCAGCGGCGGCGGTGTGCTTCGTTGGCAAAGTGCCGCATGCCCGACAAAAACAGCGCGATGCGGGCTTGGTGGTTCCAGACTTCGCCCGCTTCGCTGTCGGCCTCGATCATCAGCAGACGGTCTTGCGCCGGGTCAAAGTCTTCAAACGCCGGGTTGTCCCAACCTAATTGGTCGCCCAGCACCAAGATCAGATGGCGTGTCATGCCTTGCCTTTGGCGGCGCGGCAGCGGTCACTGCAATACAGCACGCTGTCCCAGTTTTTGGCCCAGCTTTTGCGCCAGCTCATGGGGCGGCCACATACCGCGCAGGGTTTTTGCGGCAAATCCTGTTTGTTCCCTTTGAAACCCGAGGGTTTGGGCATGCGCTTCTCCAATGAAAAAGGGGCTGGCGTGACAAGGTGCATAAACAAGTTTAAACTGCCTGGTCACAAAATAGATTTTAAAGTGCAAATGAATCACTCTTGGGTAAAACAATGGGGCGGCAGCCTGCTGATGGCTGTGTTGGCCGCCGTGCTGGGCTTGGGATTGGACATGGCTCAGGCCAACCCACAAGCGGCGACCCAGACAGCGGTCTGCCCGGCCATCCTGAACCACAGCTTCGACCGCCTGCAAGACGAAAAGCCCCAGTCGCTGTGCCAATACGCGGGCCGGGTGGTGCTGGTGGTCAACACCGCCAGCTTTTGCGGTTTTACCTCGCAATACAAAGGCCTGGAAGCCCTGAACACCCAGTACAAAGACCAGGGCCTTGTGGTGCTGGGCTTTCCATCCAACGACTTTGCGCAGGAAAAAGGCAGCAACAAGGACATTGCCGCCTTTTGCGAAAGCACCTTCGGCGTGAAGTTCCCAATGTTCACCAAAACCCAGGTCACGGGCGAGGGTGCAGCGCCCCTGTTCAAACAGCTCACTGCACAAACCGGGCAAAAGCCGCGCTGGAACTTTCACAAATACCTGATCGGCCGCGATGGCAAGGTGATTGACCAATACAGCAGCATGACCGGACCTGAAAGCAAGACCCTGCTGTCGGCCATCGACAAAGCCTTGAAAGCCAAGCCATGAAGCCGCGCATGAAACTGGCCATCGTGGGTTCGGGTATTTCCGGCTTGGCCGTGGCCCACACCTTGAAAGACCACGCCGACATCACCGTGTTCGAGGCGGGCGATTATTTTGGTGGCCACACCCACACGGTGGACGTGACGCTGCCCACACCGCAAGGCCCGGTCACGCATGGCGTGGACACGGGTTTTCTGGTATTCAATGAACGCACTTACCCCAACCTGATCAACCTGTTTGCCGAGCTGGGCGTGGAGACCGCGCCGTCCGACATGTCGTTTTCGGTCAAGGTCCCGGGCGCTCTGAACGGCAAAGCCCTGGAGTGGAGCGGTACCGACTTGAACAGCGTGTTCGCGCAGCGCCGCAACCTGGTCAACCCACGCTTTTGGCGCATGCTGGCCGACGTGATGCGCTTCAATGCGCTGTGCACCCGCATCGCCAAAGAGCAGCGCGAGAAAGAGTTGCAGCAGCCCTTGAGTGAATTTTTGAAAACTCACAAATTCAGCGAGCCGTTTCGCGACTGGTATTTCCTGCCCATGCTGGGCTGCATTTGGAGTTGCCCGACCGACCAGATGCTGCAGTTTCCGGTGGCGACCATGATCCGGTTTTGCCACAACCATGGCCTGATTCAGGTGACCAACCGCCCGCAATGGTTTAGCGTGGTTGGCGGTGCCCGCAACTACGTTGAGAAGATTTTGGCGGTCGTGCACGACAAGCGCCTGAACACGCCGGTACGCCTGATCGAGCGCGATGAACAAGGTGTTCGCGTCATCACCGATGGACACGCCGAGCGCTTTGATGAAGTGGTGATCGCCACCCACACCGACCAAGCGCTGGGCCTGTTGCGCGAACCCTCGGGTGACGAGCGCAGCGTGCTGGGGGCCATCCGCTACCAAGACAACCGCGCCGTGCTGCACACCGATGCCAGCGTCTTGCCCGCCAATTCCAAGACCTGGGCCGCCTGGAACTACGAGCGCGCTGCCAGCACCGAGCGTGAGTCTTCTCGGGTGTGTCTGCACTATTTGCTCAACCGCTTGCAACGCATTCCGTTTCAGCAAGCCGTGGTGGTCTCGCTCAACCCGCTGCAGGCGATAGACCCCGCCACCATCGTGGGCGAGTACGACTACGCCCACCCGGTGTTTGACCTGAAAGCCATCGACGCACAAAAGCGCGTGCCCTTGCTGCAAGGTCAGCGCCACACTTGGTACGCCGGAGCCTGGACAGGTTATGGCTTTCACGAAGACGGCCTCAAGTCTGGTCTGCAAGTGGGGCGTGCCTTGCTCAAGCAAGTTCACGAGCAAGGCAGCGCTGTTCAGGACCCGTTGGCCGCATGAAGCCAGCCACCGCGCTCATCGGCTGGGGCCAGGTGCGTCATACGCGGCACCGCCCTGCCCACCATGCGTTCGTCTATCCAACCGCTTTCTTGATGTTGCCGATGCGCAGCTTGGCGTTTGCAGGCATTCGCGAGCAGGGGCTCGCTCCCGCACGCGAATGTGAACCGACTGCATTGGCCATCAACCGCCCCGCCTGGTTCGCCTTCCATGACGCCGACCACGGGGATGGCCGCCCGGCCGAGACTGGCGGGGCGCTGGCTTGGCTGGACGAATTGCTGCAGCGAGAGGGCATCCAAGATGCCGCAGGCGAGGTCTGGCTCCAGGCTTTCCCGCGTGTGCTGGGCCATGCTTTCAAGCCCGTGAGCTTTTGGTATGCGCACCGCGCCGACGGCAGCCTGGCCGCCATCGTGGCCGAGGTAAACAACACCTTTGGCGAGCGCCATTGCTACCTGCTGTCTGAGCCGCAATACGGCCAGACGATCCTGGCCCACAAGGTTTTTCATGTTTCGCCCTTTTGCGATGTGCAAGGGGAGTACCGATTCCGTTTCATGCGCACGCAACACAATGGCCAAGACCGCATCGTGGCGCGTGTGGACCATGGCGACGCCGATGGCCCCTTGATCGACACCAGCTGGAGCGGCGTGCTGGAGCCTGCCACAGCCGCCGTGCTGCGCCGCGTGATGTGGCGTTTTCCGCTGCTCACGCTGGGTGTGGTGGCCCGTATCCACTGGCACGCGCTGTTGCTGTGGTTGAAAAAAGTACCGTTTTGGCGCAAGCCCGAACCTCCCCGCGATTTTGTGACCCGATGAACACTGGACCCCACCGGATGCCCACCACGATGAAGACCATTGACCAAGCCACCGCCCTGGGGGCATCCAGCGCCGCAGCGCACATCCCGCACGCCAGCTTGCCCAAAGCCGCCACGCGTTTGCTGGGCTTGCTCACCCGACTGAAAATCGGCACCCTCACCCTGCACGCACCCGATGGCAATTTTCAGGTGTTTGGCACGCACGAGGCCCCGTTTGCAGCTTTGCACATTCACAGTTGGTCGGTGTGCGCCGAGGTGCTCAAGTCGGGCGACATCGGCTTTGCCGAAGGCTACATGGCGGGTGATTGGGACACACCCGATCTGGCCGCTTTGCTGCGCCTGTTGATCGCCAACCGCACGCAAATTGAGGGCGCGATTTATGGCCACTGGCTGGGACGACTGGTCTACCGCGTCAAGCACCTGCTCAACCGCAACAACCGCAGCAACAGCCGCAAGAACATCCACGCGCATTACGACCTGGGCAATGCTTTTTACGAGCTGTGGCTGGACGGCACGATGAACTATTCGTCGGCCTGGTTTGAAGGCGACCACACGCAAGACATGGCCGAGGCCCAAAAAGCCAAAGTGCGCCGCGCTCTGCGCATGGTGAATGTCCAGCCGGGTGACCGCGTGCTGGAAATCGGTTGCGGCTGGGGCGCCTTGGCCGAATCGGCCACCACCGAGTTTGGTGCCCACATCACGGGCGTGACGCTGTCGACCGAGCAGCTGGCTTTTGCCCAGACCCGCATGCAAGCCCACGGCGTGCAGCAGCGGGCCGATTTGCGCTTGCAAGACTACCGCGACATCAACGATGGGCCGTACGACGCGATCTGCTCGATCGAGATGATCGAGGCCGTGGGCCAGGAATATTGGCCCACCTATTTCCAGACGGTGAGCCGTTTGCTCAAGCCCGGTGGCCGCGCCTGCATCCAGAGCATCACCATCGACGACGCGCTGTTCGAGCGCTACCTGCACTCGACTGACTTCATCCAGCAGTACATCTTTCCGGGTGGCTGTTTGCCCAGCCCCAGCGAGTTCCGCAAACAGGCGCAAGCTGCGGGCTTGCAGGTGGTCGATGAGTTGAATTTTGGCCCCGACTACGCCGAAACGTTGCGCCGCTGGCGCGAGAGCTTTATGGTGCAACAGGACACTGTGCGGACCCTGAAATTTGACGATCGCTTCATCCGCCTGTGGGCCTTTTACTTGGCGTACTGCGAAGCCGCGTTCGATGAGGCCAACATTGATGTGGTGCAGTTCACCTTGGTCAAACCGGCTTGATGCACATGCACGCGCAGACCACGCCCTTTGAAGCGATGCCGCTGTGGCTGCGTTGTTGCCCGTGTGTGTTCGCGTGGGCGATGGTGTCGGGTGTTGCGCAGGCGCAAGCCCCTGCCAACACCAACATGGCCGAGGCCCAAGTCAACAGCGTGGCCAACCCGAATGCCCAGTACAGCCGGCCTGAAGTTGCGGCCCTTCGAGGTGCCGTTCCCACAGCACCTGTGCGTTTGCGTGTCTGGGGGTTTGAGGTCTATGACGCGCGCTTGTGGACGCCTCATGGTTTTCGCCACAGCCAAGCTGCGCAGCACCTGTTTGCGTTGGAGCTGCAATACCTGCGTCGCCTCGAAGGCGCGGCCATCGCCAGCCGATCGATCGATGAAATGCGGCGCGTGGGCAGTTTCAGCGATGCCCAAGCGCACAGCTGGCTGGCGGCCATGCGTGAGTTGTTTCCCAACGTGGGGGCGGGAGAACGCATCACGGGCGTGAATTTGCCGGGAGAAGGCGCGGAATTTTGGGTCAATGGCCTGCGCGTGGGCATGGTGAAAGACCCTGCTTTTGCGCGCTTGTTTTTTGGCATCTGGCTCGATGAACGCACGTCCGAGCCCAAGATGCGTGCGCAGTTGCTGCAAGGCCTGCAGCCATGAATACAGCGACCGCGATGGGCGATCCGGTGTTGTCACGTCAGGCCTTTGCCGCTTATGGTTTGTTGGGCTTGCCGCTCGCCTTTGTGGCCTTGCCTGTCTATGTGCATCTGCCCAATTTGTACGCCCAACAATACGGCGTGCCGCTGGCGGCTTTGGGTGGGGTGCTCTTGCTCAGCCGCAGCATTGATGCCGTGGTGGACCCGTGGCTTGGTCGCTGGGGTGACCGCTTGTACCGCCATTCATGGCGTGCCGTGTGGCTGGCGTCGATGTGCCTGGCGTTGGCTGTGGCGCTGGGGTTTGTGGCCTTGTTTTTCCCGCCTGCGGCGGCGCTGTCACCCATGGCCTTGCTGGTGTGGGTGGGCGCAGCGCTCACCCTCAGCCACTTGGCCTACAGTGGTTTGTGCATCTTGCACCAAGCTTGGGCCGCAAGGCAGGGCGGTGGTGGCTTGGCGCAAAGCCGCTGGGTGGCCTGGCGCGAAGGATTTGCTTTGCTGGGTGTGTTGCTGGCATCTGCCCTGCCCGCCTTCTGGGGTTGGGGGCTGACCACCGCTTTGCTGGCGCTCATGTTGGCGCTGGGCTTGCTCAGCTGGCAACGCACGGTACGCAGGGTTGCACAAGGGCCCGCAGCCCCTGGCGCCACGGCCTTGAACGCAGGTCAGTCAGCTCGTGTTGTGAATGACACGACCAGCCTCTGGCAGCCCTGGCGGCACGCGGGTTTTCGCCGCCTGCTGATGGTGTTCATGCTCAACGGTTTGGCCAGTGCGGTGCCTGCGACGCTGGTGTTGTTTTTTGTGCAAGACCGCTTGCAAGCGCCCAAGGCCATGGAGCCTTTGTTTCTGGGTTTGTATTTCGCCGCCGGGGCGCTGTCGTTTCCGCTGTGGCTCAAGGTGATTGACCGCATCGGTTTGCTGCGCACTTGGGCCAGCGGCATGGCTTTGTCGGTGCTGGCGTTCATCAGCGTGGTCACGTTGGGCGCAGGCGACGCCACCGCTTTTTTGGTGGTGTGCGCTGTGTCGGGCATGGCCTTGGGGGTCGACCTCACAGTGCCCGGTGCCCTGCTCAATCAGCTGATTGATCGCTGCGGCGAGCGGGGTCGCACAGACGGCGCTTTCATGGGCTGGTGGAATCTGGCCACCAAACTGAATCTGGCCTTGGCGGCAGGTTTGTCGCTGCCTTTGCTGGGTCTTTGGGGTTATGTCCCGGGCCAACAAGACGCCAACGCTGTGCTGGCGCTGGGCCTGGCCTACGGCCTGCTGCCTTGCGTGCTCAAGCTTCTGGCCGGGCTGGCTTTGTATGTGGGCTTGATGCGCCGACCTGATTTGATTTCCGGGCCTGATGCCGCCCATCCTTCGGCGCACCTTTCGGCATGAAGCCACTTTGACATTCGATAACTGGAGCCCACCATGAGCCCAAACAACGCCCTGATTCACCGCCGTTCTGTCTTGACCCGTTTGGCCGCTTTGCCCGTGGTCGCAGCCACGCCGTTCTTGGCCAGCTGTGCCGGACCGCAGGTGCAACAGTACGCGCAGGAAAAACCGCAACTGGACTTGCGCACCTACTTCACTGGCACCATCGACGCTTGGGGCGTGTTCACCGACCGCAGCGGCCAGGTGGTCAAGCGGTTCACGGTGGTCATGGACTGCAGCTGGAACGGTGACGAAGGCGTGCTGGACGAAGCCTTTGTGTATTCGGACGGGACGAAGCAACGCCGCATCTGGAGGCTCAAGGCCGGGCCGAACGGTGCCTATACCGGCCGCGCCGACGACGTGGTGGGAGAGGCCTCGGGCCAAGTCAGCGGCAATGCCTTTCGCTGGGGCTATACGTTGGCCTTGCCGGTAGACGGCCGAGTTTGGCATGTCGACTTTGACGACTGGATGTACCTGATGGACAACCGTGTCATGTTGAACAAAGCCACCATGAGCAAATGGGGTGTGAAGCTGGGCGAAGTCACCCTGTCGTTCACACGCCGCACACCTTTGCTGGCCACGCCAGGGTGAACAGCATGGCAACAACACCTTCCAATGCGGCAGCCAACGTGCTGCAAAAAGTCAGCCCCCAGCCCATACCGCAAGCCGCTGTACGCCGCTGGCTTCAATTGAATGCACCGATGACCGACTGGCATGGTCGCCGCGTTTGGCTGGTTGGGGCTTCTACGGGCATTGGTCTGGCCTGTGCGCTAGCGTTGCGTGCAGCTGGCGCACAGGTGGTTATTTCGGCCCGCAACCCGCAAGGTGTGCAGGATTGGGCCACGCAAGATGCGGGTGTGCAGTGGCGCGCACTGGATGTGGGCGAACACGCTGACGTCCAGGCTACCGCACGCGCCATTCTGGCCGAAGGCCCGCTGGACTTGGTCGTTTACGCCGCCGGTTATTACCGTGCCCAACGTGCCACAGCCATGAATTTGGAAGACTTGCTGCAACACGACAAGGTCAATTACCAAGGAGCCCTGCAAGTCATCCATGCGGTATTGCCTGCCATGTTGGCTCGACAAAGCGGGCACATCAGCGTGCTCAGCAGCGTGGCGGGTTGGCGCGGACTGCCCAATGGCTTGGCCTACGGCCCGACCAAGGCGGCGCTCACTCACTTGGCTGAAACGCTGTACATGGACTTGCAGGACCGGGGCATTGGCGTGAGCGTGGTGAACCCGGGTTTTGTGGCCACGCCGCTCACCGCGCAAAACCAGTTCAGCATGCCTGCCCTCATCCGCCCCGAAGAAGCGGCGCGTCAAATGCTCAAAGGCTGGGCCCAAGGCCAGTTCGACATCCACTTTCCCAAGCGCTTCACGCTGTGGCTCAAGCTGTTGCGCCTGCTGCCTTATCGTCTTTATTTTCCATTGGTGCGCAAATTCACGGGCCTGTAAGCCTGAATTGAAAGTCTTTCATGGACACCCGACAAGTCACGCAAAATCTGGCCACATTTTTTGAAACGCTTTCACCCCAAAGCGTGTCGCAGCTGCACACGCTCTACGATGCGCTAGCCACGTTCAAAGACCCTTTCAACGAGGTGCAAGGCTTGCCTGAGATCGAGCGCATTTTTCGGCACATGTACGGCGCACTTGACCAGCCGCACTTCGTCATCACCGGTCAGTTGGTCGATGGTGCGCAAGCCTTTCTGACCTGGGAGTTCCGTTTTCGCTTCAAGCGGTTTGACACCACCACTTTGCAAACCGTGCGCGGCGCAAGCCATGTGGCTTTCAATGAACAAGGCTTGGTGACCTTGCACCGTGACTATTGGGACGCGGCGGAAGAACTGTATGAAAAATTGCCGCTGGTGGGTGGCTTGATGCGTTGGCTCAAAAAACGGGCGAACCAGTGACCAGCACACGCGGTGCGGGTCGCCTATCAAATGGACACCAAGGCCAGCACCCCCATCGTCGGCGCCAAGCCCATGGCCCACAGGGTGCTTGCGGGCATGCCAAAGACCCAAAGCTCAAGTGTCAAGACCACTTGACCTGCGCCCTGTAGCCACAAAACACCAATCCACCCCTGTGAGGTGTGAGGGGGTTTGAGCCACCCGAGCACACTGACCAAACATGACAGCACTGCCAGTCCGACCACGTCCATGGTCAGTCCCGAAATGGTCTGACCTTGTGCGGTGTAGCCGACATCCAGAACCCACCAACCCACGGCCATGCACATGGCCGACACTCCACCGAGCCAGCGACGAGACACCTTGCGCATCTGGCCGTCAGACAGCGAGAACAAGCCGTTGACTGCGTTGGCATAAAAGGCGTCAAAACCCAGCCTGTTCGGCGGGCCATGGTTGATGGCTTGACCCCAAACGCAGAGCCTGGTCATCGCACGGCTTTGGGACGCGGCGTGGCATCGGCGTGCGGTGCAGCCGGTTGGGCGGTGCCAATGTCAATGCGGGGATAGTCGGCGCGGTGGTCCCGTTGGTTGGGCGCAGTCAAGGTGTTGACCGGCACGCCCGTTAGCAATTGCAATCGGGTCGCGGGATCCAATCGGTGCAGGGCATGAGGACGCAACACTTGCCCTTGTTCGTTCGAGCAAGTTAGGCTGGCTTCTGCGGGCATAAAGGGCGGATCCGCTTTGAAGCGCGCGCTGTGCTCACCGGCCCCACCCGCAAAGCGCCCATGGCACCGGTCAACACGGCACCCGCACCAAAAGACACGGCGATAGGACAGGTTTTCGGCGACACCGCCAAAAGCACCGACCCGCGCATGCACATCTGCTGGCACGACCAAAACGACAGCGCCAAAAAATGGGTGCACTTGGCCGCCTTGTTGGGCCGCGAGGGTACCGCCAGTTTGGGGGCACAGCGGGCGCCAGCGTAGACATCTCGGGCACGTATGTCTTGCGCCGACAACTCGTCATTTTTGGAGCCTTGGGGCACATCTATTGCTGTTGATAACTATAATAACAATTATATTTTTGGCCAGACATGACACCCATCAGCAATACACCCACAAAAACATCAAATTTCACAAAACGGTGGCTCGAGCTGGCATTTTTGACCTGCTTGCTCGTGAATCTGTCGGGCTGTGACCAATTTCGCGGCCGCTTGGCCGATTGGATCTCGCCCCAGACCCCCCAAGAAGCCCTGAAGTCCATCGGCACCATGGTCGCGGCAGGCCAGTTGAAAGAGGCCTTGGTCAAAGCCGAAGCCTTCATCGACAAGCCAGGCGACTTGCGGCCCCAATTTGAGTTCGCAGCAGCCCGAGTGGCTGCGCTACAAGGCCAAGTCGAGCTGGCCTTGAGCCACCTCAGCCGTGCCCTGGCCGATATGGACATGACGCCCGACCAATTGATGGCCGACGAGGCCTTCGAAGCTATGCACACCAACGTGCGTTTCTTGCAAATCATCACGGGCGGCGTAGGCACGCAACCCGCTACGTCCGCTGGTACCGAGGTCAAAGCCAGCGAAGACACCCAAATCAAGATCACCAACCAAGGCACCGAAGTGCGGGCGGGCGATGTGGTCATCAAGCTTCCTAACTGATTGGATTTCCATGAAAAAGAACGTCATCGCTTTGGCATCGGTATTGGCTTTGTCCATGGCCACAGGGTCATGGGTGCAGGCGCAAACCTTGACCGCATCCACACAAACCAAGGTTCAAATTACCAAAGGCGCCAGTCCTGCATCCTTGAAGCGCAAGCTCAAGGAAGAGCTGGAGATCCGAGCCGTCAGGAACTTGCTCGAAGCCTCGTTCGCCATCAAGATGACCCCGCAAGTCGAGGCCAAACTGCCCGAGTTGGTGGAGTTGTTGGGTGATTCCATCCAAATCTCCATGGACCCGGCCGATGGCGAAGTCCTCTCCGGCAAGGCCACCATTTCTGTACCCTCGGCCAAGCTCAAGGAATACCTGGCCAACAAGGGCATTGGCGCTGGCGACATCGCCGCCAAGTCGGCCAAGATTTTGGTCTCGATCGACGAGTTTATTGGGGTTGCAACGGCCAATGACGGCAAAACCGCCACCGAAACAGAGGTGCAGTATTCTCACGACAAGAGTTCGTTTTCAGACACCAGCGCCAAGGCTTCGGGCAGCCAAAGCGAGTCCTCATCGTCGTCCAGCTCACGCAAAAATGATGTTGCCTTTGCTTCGCGCGACTCGGTGGCTGTGTCGGGCCGCCAGTCATCGGCTGTAGCCGCGCGCCAAGACACCGCCGTAGCGGGTCGTCGCGATTCGGCCGCCGCCTACCAAGGGCGTGATGGCAATGCCGCAGCGGCATCGTCGACACAGTATGCGGGTGCACAAAGCACTCAATACCAAGCCGCTCAGTCATCACAATACGCAGGGGCCGCATCTTCTTCGCGTGCTTACAGCGACAAGAGCCAAAGTGCCAACGCCCAAAGCGCTTCGTCTTCTTCCTCGTTCAGCGCTGACCAGAAAAACGTCCAGCAACAAAACGACAAGGTCAGCTACTCGGTGCGCACCAAGATGCCCGAGTTCAATAACGCCAAGCCCTTGGGCGCCCAAGACCGCGTGCTGGCTTCGCGTTTGAGTGGTGAGTTCCAAAACAATGGCTTGCGTCTGGTGGCAGAAAACGACTTGCGTGCCGAAGGCGGAAGGATCCTGCCGATTTTTGAAATCACCAACAACGGTCGCATCAACCAGTTCGTTGACCTGATTCAAAAGAAGAGCATTGAAGCCGATGTCTGGGCCACAGGCCAAGCCAATTACACGATCGTCGGCACCACCCCCAGTGGCACGCAGTGCAACGGCAACTTGGCGGTCCAAGGCCGGTTCATTGAAGGCAACGAAATCTTTTTTGAAGACTCACTCCAAGCCGCGGCCGTTGGCAATGGTGACCAAGACTGCCGTGGCCGTTTGGGCATCGCATTGGCGACCTCCTTGGCGAAGGTGTTGGGTGAACGTGCTAACAAAGAGCTCAACGCACGCTCGTCGCGCGGCTCTGTGTACACCTTGTACCTCTACAGCGCTAGCTCTTTGGGCCGTGGTGAGCGCAACAAGTTCCAAACCAGCCTCAAGGCGACCGAAGGATTGCAGGCTAGTGAGCCAAGAATTGGCGACAACTACATGGCGGTGAGCGTCCAAATGGCCGGCTCCTTGGACAGCACGATCAACAAGGTCTTGGACGCCCTCAGTTGGGACAAGGCCGACTATGTGACACGCCCTGGCAACCGCATTTGCATTGGTTTGGAAGGCAAGCAAGCTTGCCCTGCTGATTTGCGCTGATCGGTGGACGCCATGATCCACAAGACCACACGTTGCATTTCGGCTGCTTTAGCCTTGTGCGCTGGCATCGTGTCCAGCGCCAACGCTGCAGCCGAGTTTCAGTATTTCGTTTACCCCGTGGGGGGTATCACGGGCATCAGCCAGTCGGCAGGCAAGGTGGAAGCCTCCGGCCCGAAATTTGGCGGCATGATCAACGAAAAATACGCGGATCTCTTTTTTGATGCGGCCACCCAACAGGCATTGATACAGAGTTTCAAAGACGGGGTGGCCAAGCAATTCCCGACTTCGGTGGTGGGGGCCAACCAGATCCGCACCAGCAAGTCTGGCAAATACGCCTACCAGCCCTACGAGACAACGCAGTGCAGCCCGGGCTTTACCGTTAATTACAAAGACAGCTTTGCGATTGCCATGGGCATCAGCCGTTTGTCAACGTACTTCAACACGTACAGCGACTTTACCCAGGTCTTGGTCCCGATCACGTATACCGTGCGATTTGTCAAACTCAATGGCGCGTCGGTTGTTTTCTCCAAAAGCGAAACCATCTACAGCGGCATGACGGCTTTGACGAAAGACTTTTTCGTGCCAGGTACGCGAGACATCCAACCCGACAACATTGCCAAGCTCAAAGCCGCCATCATGGCCGACGGCCTGCAAATGGTGCAGCGCCATGTTGACGCCGCCGCCAAGGGCTTTTCGCCCAAGCAATCGGAGATCACTGTGGCGGCCCGCGATGGCAACTACTTCATCTTCAACAACGGCAGCGAAGTGGGCTTTTCCTCGGGTGAAGACTTCGATGCGGTCAACGACAAAGGCGAAGAGTTTTCATTCACCGTCGAATACGCCAGCAATGGCATCGCTGTGGCGGTGGCCAGCGATTTCACGCCCGAGGTCAAACGCGCCACCAATCGGCTACGCCAGGGCGAAAAACTGACATTCAGCTTCACCAAGCAAGGCAAAGACGACGCCAAACCTTCGGTATTGGCGGTTCAGTACACACCGGCTGCAGACGCGAGCTTGAACGACCAACAGGTGCAGGACAACGCTTTGCTGTCCATCGTGGCCGATGACATCGGGTTTAAGGCTCCCTTCAACTTGATCAAACACGATGCCGATTTCTCCCGCCTGAAAACCCAAATCCGTGGTGAGGCCAATTGCGAATCGACCATGTTCCAAGACATGAATGGTTTTGCAGACAACTCCACCAAGCCCCGGGCCAATCCTGACTTTTATCTGAAACTGGACGCCCACAGTTCGCCCATTTTCACGGCGACAGGTGTGGGCGGTGCCACCACCAAGTCCATTTTCAACAACGCGGTCACGCTGAGTTTGGTGGACCGGTCCAGTGTGGTGAATCAGGTCTTTGTTGGCAGTAACCCCTATGAGTTGACCCGCACGGGTGGCAAAGGTTTGGACAACAACCAAGCCAATGAAATCAACTTGAAAAATGCGGCCTTGGGTGCCATGCAATCCATGCTGACGGGCTTTGCCGTGGCGCCCAAAACGGTGGCCATCAAAGCCGTGTCAGGCGGTGCCATCACCTTGGCGCAACCCTTGCCTTTGAGCGTGTTCAATCAAGCCAAGATTGTCCGGCCACTCAAGGCTGGATCGAAGGCCACCATCTTGATGCCCTTGGCGAGCAGCCAAGCGCAATTGGTCAAGCCCACGCAAGACACGGACAAGCTGGACATCAAGGGCGAAGTGCGCAACAGCGACTTGATCATGCTGGGATCCATGGATGCCACCAACAAGCCACTGAAGATGTGCGACGACACACGCAAGCGGCACTTCCTGATGACGCCCAGTTTGAAGCACCCTTCCTTAGGTGAAGGCGTGGTGGGTCGCGTCATCCCCTTCAAGGCCAAGGGATTCAACCTCTATGAAACCTCAGCCGCCTACCTCGACAGCGTGCAGTTGGCCTTGCGGGACGGATTTTTTGGCAACACCGACGTGGTCAAAGGCGTGGAGTCGCCCTATTGCGTGGTCGCCCAAGAACTTCAGCAATTGGTCAAAAACGACTGCACTGCTGATAAGTGCGCGGGCTCGGGCAGCCTCGGGTCGGTGGTTCGAATTTACGAAGGTGCCAACAAGATTGGCGAATCCATCATTGGTGCCAAGTTTGATTTTGCAGACATCAAACCCGATGCGCTTTCCCAATTTGTAGGCGTCAAAGCCTACGAACATCAGCTGAACAGCATTGCCCAGCACAAATCAAAACTCAACTAAAGGAAATACCATGAAAAATAAAATCATTGCGTTGTTCATTGCGCTTGGCGCTGTGTCATCTGCCAACGCGCAGTTCGGCGGTTTGGGCGGCATGCTCGGCGGCGGCAAAAGCAGTGGCGGCGGCGACGTTGGCGTCATGGCTGATGAGTTCAACCGCGATGCCTCGGCCATCAATGAAGTGGTCAGCTACTCACTGCTGCAAATTGTGGCTGCTTTGGGCGACAAGACCCAAATTGCCAATGTCAAAGCAGTGGCCGACAACCTGAACAAGACCACCGACCCTAAGGAAAAGGGCAGCATTCAAGGCACCACGGTCAAAGACACCGCTGCAGTGGCTGAGACTTTGTTGAAGTCGGCCGACGCCAAAGCCAAAGTCGAAAAAATGGCCCCTGAGATGCAGCAAAAAGTGGCGAAATCCATTTTCGCTGTGGGCGTGGCTTCGTTGCGCATTCCCGCCATGATGGACAAGGGCAAGAAGATCATTGAAGGTGTGGGCAGCAACCCCATGAACATCAGCAAAGCATTGCCTGTCAAGGACGGCATGGCGGTGTTCGCCGCAGCCTTGCCCAAAATGCCCAGCATTTTGACTACAGGCTTGCAGTTGATGCGCGATGTAAAGGTGGACCCAGGCAATCCAGCGGCCGACTCCAAGTTGGAAGCAGATAAAAACCTGATGGTTCCCGAGTAATTGGACGCGCGTGGTCCTTGGTGGCCATAGGAAAAAGCCCAGCTCACATGAGCTGGGCTTTTTTCATGGGTGTCGTGGCTTCGAGCGCTCAGTCGTTCAACTTGGCAAACTGTCTACAAAGCTCGGCCGTTGCGCCAGCTTGTCATAAAGCTTGTGCAGGTTGGGGTAAGGCGTGCGCCAGTCGATTTGCGGGAAGCGGAAGTCCAGATAGCCCACGGCACAGCCCACTGCGATGTCAGACAATGTCAGGTGGATGCCGGAGCAAAAGGGTTTGTCACCCAGACCGTTGTTCATGGCACGCAGAGCGTGTTGAATTTTGTCCAACTGGCGATCAATCCAGGCTTGGCTGCGTTGGCTCTCTTGGCGCTCGGTCCAGACTGCTTCCATGCGGGCCAGCAAGGCCGCATCCAGCAGGCCATCGGCCAAGGCTTCCCATGTTTTGACTTCGGCGCGTTCACGACCTGCTGTGGGGATCAGCTTGCCCACAGGCGACAAGGTGTCCAAGTACTCGACGATCACCCGCGAGTCGAACACCGCTTCACCGCCTTCCATCACCAAGCACGGCACCTTGCCCAAGGGGTTGGTGGCGTGAATGCTGGTCTGTGCAGACCAAACATCTTCGGTGACAAACTGGTAGTCCAGTTTTTTCTCGGCCATGACGATGCGCACCTTGCGGACATAGGGACTGGTGACGGAGCCGATGAGTTTCATAAATGGATGTGTCGGTGCAGGATGGCTGCTGATTCTAGGGGCTTGGGCGGCCCGACACTGACAGAAACTGACGACTGTGCTCAGCTGGGTGCTTTGGCGCTGGCAATTACAATCAAAGGATGAATTTTTCTCCCATTTCCGCCCTCTCGCCGCTGGATGGCCGTTACGCCAGCAAACTCAACGCCTTGCGCCCTCTGATGAGCGAGCAAGGCTACATGCACCGCCGCGTGCAGGTGGAGATTGCCTGGTTCATTGCCTTGTCCGATGCCGGGTTTGCAGAGTTCAAGCCCCTGTCGCCGGGTGCGCGCAGTTACCTGACGGCGCTGGTGAAGAACTTTTCCGAGGCTGATGCGGTCGCCATCAAAGAGTTCGAGAAGGTCACCAACCACGACGTGAAGGCCGTGGAGTACTGGATCAAGTCCAAATTCAAGGACCGCCCCGAGCTGGAGCATGTGGGTGAATTCGTGCACTTTGCTTGCACCAGCGAAGACATCAACAACACCAGCCACGCCTTGCAGATCAAGGGTGCTCGCGCCCAGGTGATCTTGCCGGGCCTGGACGGCCTGATCGCCAAACTGCGCGAGATGGCGCACGCTTTTGCCGAAGTGCCCATGCTCAGCCGCACCCACGGCCAGACCGCCAGCCCCACCACCGTGGGCAAGGAAATGGCCAACGTGGTCATGCGCTTGAATGGCTGCCGTGAAAAGATTGCCGCCGTCAAGCTCATGGGCAAGATGAACGGCGCCGTGGGCAATTACAACGCCCACCTGTCGGCCTGGCCCGACTTTGATTGGGAAGCTTTCTCGAAGAAAGTCATAGAAACGCCCGAGCTGAGCGAAACCCAAAGCAGCCAATGGGGCCTGGGCCTGACCTTCCAGCCTTACAGCATCCAGATTGAGCCACACGACTACATGGCCGAGTTGTTCGACGCCGTGGCACGCACCAACACCATCCTGATCGATTTGTCGCGCGACATCTGGGGTTATGTGAGCTTGGGTTACTTCAAGCAGCGCCTCAAGGCGGGTGAGATCGGTTCGTCCACCATGCCGCACAAGGTCAACCCCATCGACTTTGAAAACGCCGAAGGCAACCTGGGCCTGGCCAATGCCGTGCTCAAGCACCTGAGCGAGAAGCTGCCGATCAGCCGCTGGCAGCGTGATCTGACCGATTCGACCGTTCTGCGCAACATGGGCGTGGGCCTGGGTTACACCACGCTGGCCTATGCCTCGCTCATGACCGGTTTGAACAAACTGGAGCTTAACGAAGAAGCCTTGGCCGCTGATCTGGACGCCGCCTGGGAAGTGCTGGCCGAGCCGATCCAGACCGTGATGCGCCGCTATGGCGTGCAAGGTGCTTACGAAAAGCTCAAGGAAGTCACCCGGGGCAAGACCGTCACCGCGGCCGATCTGCATGGACTGATTCAGGGTTTGGAAATTCCCCAAGCCGACAAAGACCGCCTGCTGGCCATGACGCCGGGCAGTTATGTCGGCAAGGCCGCCGAGTTGGCCCGCCGCGTCTGAAGTCGTTGTTTTAAGTTTTTGTCACCCCCGTGAAAACGGGGGTCCATACCTGCTTCCAAGATGGATCCCCGCTTTCGCAGGGATGACATCCAACAGGTTTTCACCGTGTTCTGGACGTCCTATGGCCCTCAAATCCACCATCTACAAAGCCAACCTGTCGATCGCTGACATCGATCACAGCTATTACGAAGACCACCAGCTCACGCTGGCGCGCCACCCCAGCGAGACCGACGAGCGCATGATGATCCGCCTGCTGGCGCTGGCCATCAACGCCTACAAATTGCAGGCGGTGTGCAACGGTGACGGCAAGCTGGCATTTGGCGCAGGCCTGTCGGACCCGGATGATCCGGACGTCAGTCTGCGCGACTTCACGGGCCAGACCCGCATGTGGATCGAAGTCGGTCAGCCCGAAGACAAGCCGATCATGAAAGCCTGCCAGAAGGCCGATGAAGTGTTGCTGTATTGCTTCAACCACGCGGCCGAAGTCTGGTGGAAGGGCATCGAGACCAAGCTGACGCGACTGGACAAGCTGCAGGTTTGGCGCGTGCCCACCGAGCGTTCACAAGAGCTGGCGCAGCTGGCCGAGCGCAGCATGCAGCTGCAAGCCACGGTGCAGGAAGGTGAAGTCACCTTCAGCAGCGACAAGGGCAGCGTGCACATCGAGCTGCAACGCTGGAAGTAAAGTAAACCCACCGCGATACAGGTCATCCCGGACTTGATCCGGGATCCATGCCTCAGTCGGCAGCTTTCAGGTCCAGTTTGCTTTGCGCCTCCGCTGCCGCCTTGGCCCAATGGCGCTCTTCGGCTGCGCGTTCGGCGTATTTGTTGAAACGCCATGACGTGCCATCCACCGTGATGCGGTGCCATACGGCGCGTTTTTCACCGGGGGTCATCTCGGTCCACAGCTGCACTTCTTCAAAACTGCGGCCACAGCCTTTGCAGGTTTCGTCGCCTTGGCTGGTTGAGCAAATGGCAATGCAAGGCGTGTCGGGCGTGGTGGCGTACCAGTCTTGCCACGCTTCGGCTGCCGCCAGCGGCAGCGTGAACTCGTCGGCCAGGTCGTGCTTGTAATAAACCATCAGTGCATACACCTCGGCCAGCGCACGCAGTTCGCGTGGCAATGTGACCCCATCGGGTGAGGGGTTCTTGATGCGCCAGTGGTTGATGGCGGCTTCGATGTCGGTGATGTGGATTCCGGCCATGGTGTGTGAGGAGCAGGTCGGCGATCATAGCGCCTTCATGCTGGTCAAAAGCGTAAGGGGTGAAGGGGCAATTCCCCCAAAATTCAAAAGGTAAAACAAAAATAAGGTTTAATTCAGCCCTGAAGGGGAGTAGCTCCCTGTTGCCGAGGCCTGCAAAGGGCCCTGGTTTTGGTAAGCCGTCAATACGTAGCGCAAGCTTCCGGTTTACCAGGCACAAGCCCAGCTTGTTGCTGAGCAAGACCTTCGATCCAAGCCTGTCAAGGGTGGGTCGATCTTGTGGCGTACGGCATGTCTGCTGTCTGCACATTCCCGACTCCCTCCAAGCAGGTTCAACACATTGAACCGGAGTCTTCCATGGAATTTTTATCGGCACCTTGGTGGTCGGCATTGCTGGCCATCATCTTGATTGACCTTGTACTGGCGGGTGACAACGCCATCGTGATCGCTCTGGCGGCCCGCAGCTTGCCTGCCGACTTGCAAAAGAAAGCCATTTTTTGGGGCACCGTGGGTGCCATTGCCGTGCGCGGCGTCATGACCATTGGCGTGGTCTGGCTTCTGCAGATTCCCGGCCTCATGCTGGCCGGTGGTTTGGGCTTGCTTTGGGTGGCTTACAAACTGTTGGCCGATACGGGCAACGACGACGAACATGGCCCCGTGGCCAGCACTTTTTGGGGCGCCATGAAAACCATCGTCGTGGCCGATGCTTTGATGGGCGTTGACAACGTCTTGGGTGTGGCAGGTGCTGCACACGGCGCTTGGGACCTGGTGATCATTGGTTTGTTGATCAGCGTGCCGATTGTGGTGTTTGGCAGCTCGGTGGTGCTCAAGCTGGTCGAGCGGTTCCCGATCATCATCCAGTTGGGTGCCGCCGTTTTGGCGTTCACTGCCGCCAAGATGGTGGTGACGGAGCCTTTGCTCGACAGCTTTTTTGACGCGCCTTCGCAGGCCGTCTGGCGTTGGGCTGTTTATGTGTTGGCCGTCGTTGCAGTCTTGGGCGCGGGTTGGCTGACTGCACGCAAAACGCAAGCCAGCGCAGGCTGAGTCCCATCAGCGCTCGGCCTGCATCTCCCGGATCTGGCTTTGTACTTGCCGCAGCCGGGTGTCCACAATCGATGCTTCAATGTGGTCGCCCGGTTGCAGGCGGTTGTTTTTGGCCCAGTCTTGCGCAGCCCTGAAGCGATCCACGGCACCCGACCAGTCCATGCGGGCCATCTGGGCTTCACCCTCGGCGCGAAGTGAGGCCAGCGTTTGGCCTTGTAATGCCAGCATGCTGGCCAGGGTGTCCCAAGCTTGTCCATCGTGCGGCGCCTGGGTGACTTGTTCGCGCAACTGCCGTGTGATGTCGGCGCGCATTGGATGCGCAGGAAGCCGCAGCAAAGCCTGCGCTGTCGCCAAGAGCACCGGACGTTGTGGGCTTGGGCCCCCCAAAGTCTGCAATACCTGCAGGGCAGCACCAAAGCGCTCTTGTTTGGTGGCCACTTCGGCCTGAAGCAAAGTCACCAAGCGCCTGGCTTCTGTCGCCTGCGGTCCCGCTTGCAATACAAATTGCGACAGGGTTTGCCACGTGCGTTCAGCGGCGGCTGTATCGCGCAATTGCAAGTGGGCCAATGTGGCGGCGTACAAAGCCCCCGCTTTTTGCGCAGCAGATGCCTGCGCCGAGGTGGCCTTGCTGTCTTGTGTCCAGGCTCTCAAGGCCTCCACACTGTTTTGCGACATCACCCGCGCACGGGCGGCCAGCATGGCTTGCGCCAAGTCCGCTGGCGCACGCGAAGTGCTGCTGCCCAGCTGCAAGCGCGCCTGCATGTCGGCGATGCGCTCGGTCGTCAAAGGGTGGCTGCGCAGGTAAGGAAAAGCGCCGTTGTCGTTCACACCCGCCGCTTGTTGCAGTTTGGCAAACATGCCCACAAAGCCTTGTGCGTCATAACCGGCATCGGTCAGCACGCCGAAACCCACCCGGTCGGCTTCCCGTTCCATGTCGCGTGAATAACTCAATTGCGACTGGATGGCGGCAGCCTGGCCACCCACGATCAGGCCTTGAGCGGCTTGCGGGTTCTTGCTGATGGCCAGCGCCCCCAGAATCATCGAGCCAATGACCAAGGGCGTCATCTTGCCCTGCTCGTCCATGGACCGCGCAATGTGGCGTTGCGTGACATGGCTCAACTCGTGTGCCAACACAGAAGCCAGTTCATCGTTGGAGCCGACCACCGCGATCAAGCCCAAATGCACACCCAGATACCCACCGGGCAAGGCAAATGCGTTCACCGTGCGGTCACGACCGAGCAAGATGCGCCATGCAAAACGCTCTTGCAAATCGGGGGAGAGTTCTCCGCGTGCCGCTGCCGCTTTGATCAAGGGTGCCCACAGACGCTGAATGTATTCGTCCAGAACCGGGTCTTCCAGGTAATCCGGGTCGCGGTACAACTCGCGTGCGATGCGGTCACCCAGTTTGCGCTCGGCACTGAGTGAAATGCCTTCGCTGTTGCCCAAGGACGGCAAGGCGTTGGTCTGGGTTCTGGCAGGCTGCAGGCCCAAGGTGCCCAGCAGCAAAACCAGCATCAGTTGGGAAGGGCGGAATATGTTTTTCAAGGTGATCGACGTCCCGTGGTTGACCTGTGGGTGGCCGTATGATGCGCCATTCTTGTCAACCTTTTGTAAATGGTTTTTACCAAGCACAGCCATGACCCCCTCTACCGATGTCTTGACCCATTTCGACGCCCAAGGCCAAGCCCACATGGTGGACGTGGGCAGCAAATCCAGCACGCGCCGCATTGCGGTGGCGACTGGCCGCATTGAGATGCTGCCCGCCACGCTGGCACTGATCCAGTCGGGCACCGCCAAAAAAGGCGACGTGCTGGGCATCGCCCGCATCGCTGGCATCCAGGGTGCCAAAAAAACCAGCGACCTGATCCCGCTGTGCCACCCGATCGGCCTGACCCGTGTGGCGGTTGAGTTTGAGGTGTTGACCGCCGACAACGCGGTGGTCTGCACCGCGACGGCAGAAACCATCGGCCAGACCGGCGTCGAGATGGAGGCCCTCACCGCCGTGCAGGTCGCCCTGCTCACGATTTATGACATGTGCAAAGCGGTGGACCGCGGCATGACCATCAACGGCGTCACGCTGTTGGAAAAGCACGGGGGCAAGTCGGGGAGCTTTGTGGCGGGGAAGTAACAAGTACGAGCCGTCGCCTGGGAGGCCCTCACTGCCCAGGCAATGGCTCTGATGGAAACGCAGCAAGCCATCTTGCTGAATGCAGTTCCACCAAATCCTGCCTGCCCAGCATGTGCGCACTCAGGATCAATTGGCGCACCACTTTGGGCTCGGGTGAGTAATGCAGCATGTCCTGGCTGGTGGCCAGTACCCAAGGGGCATTTTTTGGGGTCACGCGGGTCAGGCTCAGTTCGGCAAACGTCGCTGACCGACTGAAAAACCAGCTGCGGTGGGCGGCCCCCAATGGATCGTCACGCCACACAAGCCAGCGTTGGTGGGCTGGCATGTAAATCTGTCGTGCTTGAGCGTAGTCTGCGCCGATCAGGCAGACCATTGCCAGAATCAAGCCCCCGGCCAGTTGCATAGATCGTGAGACCTGTGCCTTCAGGTTTGAGCCGGATGGCCACAGCAAGACACCGCACAACAGCACGGCCATCTGGAAGGGGCCGTACCAAAGTGGAAATTCCAACAGGCTGTGCAAACCGATCACGGCCAACACCGACCAAGCCAATTGGTGGTTAGGCGAGCGACTCAACCAGGGGCGTG
>ERZ1034361.554-NODE-554-length-23495-cov-6.032582_pt1 | contig 23495 bp, 19 predicted proteins | sample MGYA00520617_ERZ1034361 | MGnify/ENA primary metagenome ERZ1034361 (study PRJEB33736, sample SAMEA104284507) | Azolla filiculoides | biome: Urban; feature: Water surface; material: Ditch water | place: Netherlands | collected 2015-10-28 | depth 0-0.1 m ...
AAGCGGGAGTTGGCGTGGGCGGCCTTCTTGCCGGCCTTGCCGTCTTCCGGCGTCCAGTCCTTGCCCTGCCAGTCGATGAGGTGATCCGGCGCCTGCTTGGTCAGGCCTTCCCACCACACATCGCCGTCGTCGGTCAGCGCGACGTTGGTGAAGATGATGTTTTCCTTGAGCGTGGCCAGGGCGTTGAAGTTGGTCTTTTCCGAGGTGCCCGGAGCGACGCCGAAGAAGCCGGCTTCCGGGTTGATGGCGTAGAAGCGGGTGACGCCATCCTTGTCGACACGCGGCTTGATCCAGGCAATGTCGTCGCCGATGGTGGTGATCTTCCAGCCGTCGAGCGTCTTGGGCGGAATCAGCATGGCAAAGTTGGTCTTGCCGCAGGCCGACGGGAAGGCGGCAGCGACGTAGGACTTTTCACCTTCCGGCGACTCGACGCCGAGGATGAGCATGTGTTCGGCCAGCCAGCCTTGATCGCGCGCCATGTTGGAGGCGATACGCAGGGCGAAACACTTCTTGCCGAGCAGGGCGTTGCCGCCGTAGCCGGAGCCGTAGGACCAGATTTCGCGGGTTTCCGGGTAATGCACGATGTACTTGACGGTCGGGTTGCACGGCCACTTGGCATCCTGCTGGCCCGGCTCGAGCGGTGCGCCGACGGTGTGCACGCAGGGCACGAATTCGCCATCGGTGCCGAGCACGTCGAAAACCTTCTTGCCCATGCGGGTCATCGTGCGCATATTGACGACGACGTAGGCGGAGTCGGTGATTTCAAAGCCGATGTGGGCAATCGGCGAACCGAGCGGGCCCATGGAGAAGGGGATGACGTACATCGTACGACCCTTCATGCAGCCCTTGAAGACGCTGTTCATGGTTTCGCGCATCTTGGCCGGGGCTTCCCAGTTATTGGTCGGGCCGGCGTCTTCCTTGTTTTCGGAACAGATGTAGGTGCGGTCTTCGACGCGCGCGACGTCGGACGGGTCTGAGAAGGCCAGGAAGGAGTTCGGACGCTTGGCTTCGTTGAGCTTGATCAGCGTGCCAGCCTCTACCATTTCGGCGCACAGGCGGTCATACTCTTCCTGCGTGCCATCGGCCCAGTGGATACGATCCGGCTGGGTCAGGGCGGCAATCTCGGCGACCCATTTCTTCAGGCCTTCGTGTTTGACGTAGTCAGGTGCATTCAGCGGTGCGGTCATGGCGATGTCTCTCTCTAATTTGACTGAAATAGCTAGTTTTCACGCCAGTCGCCGGGAGCTGCTGCCAAGACTTCGAGCGGCGCTGAAGCCGTCGGCTGGGAAGCCCATAATTATGCACCAAGTCAGGGTAAACATCCACTTGACTTTGCAGGTCTAAGTGATTTCCACGGGGTGAAAGTGCTGAAAATGCATGATATTATCTTTCGCGATTCGAAATTGAATTTCACGATATAAAACGGAGGCAGACATGGATTCTCGACAATTACGTGAAGCAGCGCTTTACTATCACCGCGAGCCGAAGCCGGGCAAGATCTCGGTTACCCCGATCAAGCAGCTGACCAACCAATACGATCTGTCGATGGCGTACTCGCCCGGCGTCGCCTTCGCCTGTGAGGAAATCGTCGCCGATCCGCGCGAAGCCAGCACCCTGACCTCGCGCGCCAATCTGGTCGGCGTCATCACCAACGGCACGGCCGTGCTCGGCCTCGGCGCCATCGGCCCGCTCGCCGCCAAGCCGGTCATGGAAGGCAAGGGCGTGCTGTTCAAGAAATTCGCCAATATCGACGTCTTCGACATCGAAATCGAAGAGCGCGACCCGGACAAACTGATCGACACCATCGCCTCGCTCGAACCGACCTTCGGCGGCATCAACCTCGAAGACATCAAGGCGCCCGAATGCTTCTATATCGAGAAGAAGCTGCGCGAGCGCATGAAGATTCCCGTTTTCCATGATGACCAGCACGGCACGGCCATCGTCGTCGGCGCCGCTGTCCTCAATGGCCTGCACCTGATCGGCAAGGATCTTTCCAAGGTCAAGATCGTCACGTCGGGAGCCGGCGCGGCTGCGCTGGCCTGCCTCGACCTGCTCGTCATGCTCGGTGCGCCGCCCAGCAATATCTGGGTGACCGACATCAAGGGCCTGGTCTACGAAGGTCGCATCGAAGAAATGGACGAAATCAAGGCGCGCTACGCCAAGGTGACGGATGCCCGGACACTGGGCGAAGTGATTGCCGATGCCGATGTTTTCCTCGGTCTGTCGGCGGGTGGTGTCCTGAAGCCGGAAATGGTCGCCAAGATGGCGGCCAATCCGCTGATCATGGCGCTGGCCAACCCGACGCCGGAAATTACGCCGGAGCTGGTGAAGAGCGTGCGCAACGACGCCATCATCTGCACCGGCCGCTCGGATTACCCGAACCAGGTCAACAACGTGCTGTGCTTCCCCTTCATCTTCCGCGGCGCCCTCGATGTCGGGGCGACGACGATTACCGAAGAAATGAAGATGGCGGCCGTGAAAGCCATCGCCGAACTGGCCCGCGCCGAGCAGTCGGAAGTCGCGGCCCGCGCCTATGGCGAGAAGGTGGCGAGCTTCGGCCCGGAATACCTGATTCCCAACCCTTTCGACCCGCGCCTCATCGTCAAGATCGCCCCGGCCGTCGCCCGCGCCGGCATGGATTCTGGCGTCGCCACGCGGCCGATCAAGGACTGGGATGCCTACATCCAGGGCCTGAACGAATTCGTGTACCACTCCGGCATGATCATGAAGCCGGTTTTCTCGCAGGCCAAGATGGCGCCCAAGCGCATTGTCTTCTCGGAAGGCGAGGACGAACGCGTGCTACGCGCCATCCAGGTCATTCGCGACGAAGGCATTGCGCGCCCCGTCCTCATCGGTCGCCCGAGTGAAATCAATCGCCGTATCGAGGCGGCCGGCCTGCGCATCCGCGAAGGTGAAGATTTCGAGGTGATTCACGCCGACAACTGCGAGTTTTTCGAGCAACATTTCGACGAATTCGCCACGGCCTATCACCGCCTGATGGAGCGCAAGGGCGTTTCGCCCGAGTTCGCCCGCCGCGAAATTCGTCGCCGCGCGACGCTCTACGGCTCGCTCATGGTGCACCTCGGCTACGCTGACGGACTCATCTGCGGCACCTTCGGTCGCCATGAAACACATCGCCACTACGTCGAGAGCGTCATCGGCAACCAGGCCGGCGTTGATCGCTGCTACGCCATGAACCTCCTCATGCTGCCCGGCCGCACGGTCTTCATTGGCGATACCTACGTGAATTACGACCCGACTGCCGAGCAACTGGCCGACATGACCTTGCTCGCCGCCCAGGAAATCCGCAATTTCGGCATCCAGCCCAAGGTCGCGCTGCTCTCGCATTCGACCTTCGGTACGGAAAACACCCCGACCTCGATCAAGATGCGCGATGTGCTGGCCATCCTCAACCAGAGGGCGCCCGATCTCGAAGTTGAAGGCGAAATGCACGGCGACGCCGCCCTGGATGAGCGCATTCGCCAGAGCGCCTTCCCCAACTCCCGTCTGAAGGGGCAGGCCAACCTGCTGGTCATGCCGACGCTCGATGCGGCCAACATCTCGTTCAACCTGCTGAAAGTGGCGGCTGGCGACAATCTGACCATCGGGCCCATCCTTCTTGGTGCTGCCAAGCCGGTCAATATCCTGACGCCGACGGCGACCGTGCGGCGAATTGTCAATATGACCGCGCTGACGGTTGTTGATGCAGGATAACTGCTTGCTTTAAGTTGTTGTTGTATCTATCTATTTTTATTGTTATTTCGTGGCCTCCTGCTAAACTAAGGTAAAATTCAACCGATGTTGGCAGGAGGTTGTGAATGAAGCATAAATTGAAGGCGGCCTTGCTGGTCGTCGCCCTGCTCGGGCTGAGTACCCAGGCGCCGCTGTCGGCGGCTTCCGTCAAGAAGACCGAGCAACAGACGGCCAAGAAGGCACCCGCAGACGCCAAATCGGCGACGCCCAAAGCGAAGCGTAAAGTCGCCGGCAAGGCAGTTTCCGGCGAAAAGGCATCAACTGGTGCCGCACAAAAATCGCATCTGGCCCAAACCTCATCCAAAAAGCATGTTCGCCATGCGGCCCTGGCCGCCATGGATACCGGGCGTCTGGCGCTCTATTCGGCATCGGCGCTGGTTATTGATCAGAGCAACGGACAGGTCATGCTCGAAAAGCATCCCGACATGGTGGTGCCGATCGCCTCCATTTCCAAGCTCATGACTGCGATGGTCGTGCTTGATGCCAAGCCTGATCTGCAGGAACTCATAGCGATTGGTGACGAGGATGTCGATGGCCTCAAGGGCACGCGTTCCCGCTTGCCGGTCGGTACGACGATGACGCGCGAAGCGGCCATGCTGCTGGCCCTGATGTCCTCGGAAAATCGTGCCGCGCATGCGCTGGGACGGCACTATCCGGGTGGTATGCCGGCCTTCGTCCAGGCAATGAACAAGAAGGCGCAGTCCCTGGGTATGTACAACAGCCGTTTCGAAGAGCCGACCGGCCTTTCCAGCAACAACGTGTCGACGGCACATGACCTCGCCCGCATGGTCGCCGCGGCAGCTCGTTACCCGGAAATCCGCAACTATTCGACGACGGCCGAAGCCAAGGTCGAACTGAACGGGCGGATTCGTGACTTCCACAACACCAATGCGCTGGTGCGCAGCGATACCTGGGAAATCGGGGTTTCGAAGACCGGTTATATTTCCGAGGCCGGTCGTTGCCTGGTCATGCAGGCCCGCGTGGCGGACAAGCCAGTTGTTATCGTGCTACTCGATTCGCAGGGCAAGATGACTCGTGTCGGTGATGCCAACCGGATCAAGCGCTGGATGGAAAGTGCCAGCCTGGTGGCAGAGCGTCGTCGGGCCTGATCGCTCGAGAGCATTACCCAAGGCCGCCGTGTGCGGCCTTTATTTTTTCTGGCCGGTGTAACCCAGGGTTTTTGAGACGGCATCAGCCGTCTGCTTGACCAGGCGAGCCCAGTCGGGATCGTGCCGGTCGGCCGGTGCAGAGACGGAAAGCGCGGCAACAACATTACCTTCGTCGTCATGGATGGGCGCAGCGACGCACTTGAGGCCGAGCTCGGCTTCTTCGTCGTCGTAGGCGATGCCGTGGCGACGGACCTTGTCGAGTTCTTTTTCCAGTGTTACGAGGCTGGTCAGCGAATGCGGGGTCTTGCCGGGCAGGCCGGTCCGTTTGGCGTAATCGCGTACTTTCTGGGCGCTTTCCGCGGCCAGGAAGAGCTTGCCGAGCGAGGTCAGGTGAAGCGGCGCGCGGCCGCCAACCAGATAAACGACGCGAACCAGGGCACGACCCGACGAGGTGCGTTCGAGATAGACGATTTCGTCTTCATGGCGGGCGCCGAGGTTGATGGCCTCACCGATTTTTTCGTGCAGTTCCTGCATGAAGGGCAGGGCCACTTCACGCATGTTGATCCGGGATTTGACGATGCCACCGAGTTCGAGCAGGCGGATACCGAGGCGATAGGTGCCGGCATCCTGGCGTTCGACAAAGCGCGCGGCGCTCATGGCGGCCAGAATGCGATGCGCTGTTGACGGATGGAGGTCGGTGGCCTGGGCCAGATGCTTCAGGCTGGCCGCATCCGGGGACGCGGCAAGGGCATCGAGTAGCGACATCATGCGCTCGATGACCTGGATGGTGCCGGGTGTTTTGGCCGGCCCGCTGACAGCTTCTGACAACTGGATTCCTTTATTGGTGCGGTTTGAGTAGCATTAGCCACTTCATTTTCTTGTGCGCCGCAATATTAGCATGCGCTTAGCCCTCTACGTCACCTGTCTGGTCGACCTCATGCGTCCCTCGGTCGGCTTTGCCGCCTTGCGCCTGCTTGAGGCGAGCGGTGCCGAGGTATTCGTGCCTGAGGGGCAGACCTGCTGCGGTCAGCCAGCCTGGAGCACAGGAAATCGGCCGCTTGCCATCGATCTGGCGAAGAAGGCGATCGTCGAACTGGAGGGCTACGACCATGTCGTGATCCCCTCGGGTTCATGTACCGACCAGATACGGAATATCTATCCACGATTGCTGGCCGATGACCCTGCGTGGGGGGCGCGGGCGAGTGCGCTGGCCGCGCGGACGTTCGAGTTGACGAGCTTTCTTGCCGATGTGGCGAAGAATGACCCCGTCGCCTCCGACTTCAATGGCTGCGTCACCTATCACGACTCGTGCAAGGGTTTGCGTGGCCTGGGCATCAAGCGCCAGCCGCGTGAGTTGTTGCTCAAGGTGCGTGGTTTGCGTTTGAAGGAAATGCCGGATTGCGAGGAGTGCTGCGGTTTCGGCGGGGCCTTCGCGGTGAAATTTGGTGATGTTTCAACGCAGATTGTCGATCGCAAGTGCGATGCGATTACGGCCACCGGGGCTGATGTGGTCGTCGGTGGTGATCTCGGTTGCCTGATCAACATCGAAGGACGCTTGCGCCGACGTGGCGACGAATCGACGCGTGTTCTCCATGTTGCCGAAGTGCTGGCCGGTGGGGGCGCTTGCTGATGGCGCTCGGCAAGCACTCGCAGGCGATGCATTTTCAGGCGCGAGCCGGAGAGAAAATCAGGAATCCCGTCTTGCAGGCTGCCTTGCAGAAAGCCAGGCCGCTGTTTGTCGGCAAGCGGGTCAAGGGTATCGCTTCTCTCGCCGAGGATGCTCTCGATTTCGAGCAACTGCGAACCGCCGCGAAAAATATCCGGAACAGAACCCTGGCCGATCTTGATGTCTGGCTCGATATCTTCGAGGCGCGGGCGACGGCCAGCGGCGCCGAGGTGCTGTGGGCGCGCGACGGGGCCGAGGTCAGCCGGCTGGTAGTCGATATTGCACGCCGCCATGGCGTGACCAAGGTGGCCAAGTCCAAGTCCATGCTTTCCGAGGAGGCGCATCTCAACGAAGCACTGGCCGAGGCCGGCATCCGCCCGGTCGAGACCGATCTCGGCGAATACATCGTCCAGCTGGCCGGTGAAACGCCATCGCACATCATCGCCCCGGCCGTGCACAAGACCATCGCCGAAGTCGAAGCCCTGTTTGCCAAAGAGCATGGGCGGCCGCTCGAGACGCGAACCTCAGCCGATATTCCGGCCATGGCCCGGGAGGCGCGAGCCGTCCTGCGCCAGCATTTCCTGAGCGCCGAAATGGGCATCTCCGGCGCCAATTTCCTGATTGCCGAAACTGGTAGCGCAGCACTGGTCACCAATGAGGGCAATGGCCGCATGGTGACGACGCTGCCGAAAATTCATGTGGTGATCACCGGCATCGAGAAAATCGTTCCAACGCTGGAAGACCTGGCAACGCTGATGCGCCTGCTTCCGCGCTCGGCGACAGGGCAGTCGATTTCCAATTACGTCTCCTTGCTCACTGGTACGAAGCGTAAGGGCGATCAGGACGGCCCGGAAAAGACAGTTTTCATCCTCGTCGATAATGGTCGCGCCAATCTGCTCGGTTCGGACTATCAGGACATGTTGCGCTGCATCCGTTGCGGCGCCTGCATGAATCATTGCCCCGTCTATTTCTCGCTCGGCGGCCATGCCTACGGCTGGGTTTATCCCGGCCCCATGGGTTCGGTGCTGACCCCGCTCTACACCGGACTCGAAAATGCCCTCGATCTGCCGCATGCCTCGACCGGCTGCAATCAGTGCGGCAGCGTTTGTCCCGTCGCCATTCCCTTGCCGGACCTCATGCATCGCCTGCGCGAGGAGCAGCACGAACGTGGCCTGCGTCCGTGGTCCGAGCGTCTGGCGCTCAAGGCCTGGGCCTGGATAGCTGGCAAACCGGCGCTCTATCGCTGGCTTGCCAGCCGCGTCGTGCGTTATCTCAACTGGCTGGCGGATGGCAGCGGCCGCATTCAGATTCTGGGACTGGCCCCGGCGTGGACCGCCGGGCGCGATCTGCCGGTATCCTCCAGCCGCACATTTCACGAACTTTACTCAGCACGAAAGAAGCCCTGAACATGGAATTTTCCCCCGAAGGCCCGAAGGCCATCCCGTTGTGGGTCAACGGTCATGCCTTTTTGACCGTGACCGATGCCTTTTTCGACGTCATCAACCCGGCGACTGGCGAGGCAATTTATCGCGTGCCGCTCTGCGCCGAGAGCGAAGCCACGGATGCCGTTGGTGCGGCGCAGGCGGCCCAGCCGGCCTGGGCCATGATGGGCCTGCCCGCCCGTCGTCTCTGTCTGGAAAAACTTGGCGATGCGCTTGATCGCTATACGGGGCACTTCGCCAAGATGCTGATGAAGGAATGTGGCTTTGATGAAGCCCGTGCCACGGCCGAGGTGGTCGAGGCTGTCGCCGCCTTGCGCAGTTCGGCGGTTGGCGAAACGGGCGTGTTCGGGCTGGTGCTGGACGCCTCGCGACCACTCGCCGGCCTGGCCGAAGCCATCGCGCCGGACCTGATGGCCGGTGCCACGGTTGTCGTCAAGCCGAGCCTCAAGGCGCCGGCGGCCGTCTACGCCCTGTGTGAACTTTCCGGGCGGGCCGAGTGGCCGGCCGGGGTGCTCAATCTGATGCAGGGCGATACGGCCGCCATTGCGGGCTTGTGCGCCGCCGGCATCGACAAGCTTGTCTACAGCGGCCAGGCTGCCCTCGGCGTGCAGGTTGGCGCAATCGCCGAAGCCGCCGCCACGCCGTTCGAGATGAAGGCAGGCTGATGCTGCGCATCGTCCAGCTCGAAGGTGAGTCGCTGATCGCCGATGTCCGGCGGCCGGCCTTTGCCCATGACTGGGTGGCGCATGCCAAAACCGCGCCGGAGCAGGTCGTCGGGCGCCTCGCCGGGGCGGCGATTGCGATCACCAACAAGGTGCCCATAGATGCGGCGGCCATTGCCGCACTGCCCGAACTGAAAATGATCGCCGTTTCGGCGACCGGCACCAATAACGTCGATCTCGATGCCTGTCGGGCCCGCGGCATTATCGTTTCGAACATTCGTGGCTACGCCGAGCATACCGTGCCGGAGCATGCCATGGCCTTGCTCCTGGCCCTCTCGCGGAATCTCGTGGCCTGGCGCGAAACATTATTAGCCGGTGCCTGGCAGCGGGCCGAGCAGTTCTGCCTGTTCGACCACCCGATTCGCGACTTGCACGGTGCCACGCTCGGCCTGATCGGCAGCGGCACGCTGGGCAATGGTGTGGCACGGCTGGCCGAGGCCTTCGGCATGCAGGTGCTGCGTGCCGAGCGCAAAGGGGCAAGCGTCGTTCGTCCCGGCTACACGGCTTTTGCCGACGTGCTGGCAACCGCCGATGCAATCAGCCTGCATTGCCCGCTGACGGCAGACACGAAAAACCTTATCGGCGAGGCGGAATTGCGCGCGATGAAGCGCTCAGCCCTGCTCATCAATACGGCACGTGGCGGCATTGTTGATGAACTGGCCTTGATCCGGGCGCTCAAGGAAGGCTGGATCGCCGGCGCCGGCTTCGACGTCATCACCGCCGAACCGCCGCCAGCTGACCATCCGATGGTCGATCCGGAACTGCTCGCCCGGCCCAACTTTTTGCTGACGCCGCATGTCGGCTGGTCCAGTCGGCCGGCCATGCAGACCTTGGCCGATCAGCTCATCGCCAACATCGAAGCCTTCGTCGCCGGGGCGCCGCAGAACAGGGTCGCATGAGCGCCAGGGACGAGATTCTCGGACGCGTCCGGCAGGGCGTCGGCAAAGCTGACTTTGCCGGGCGGCGGGCCGCGGCTGTCGCTGCATTGAACTCACCCATGCGCGGACCGCAGCCCTCGATGAAGGCCGACCTTGTCGCCCGCTTCCGGGCCAAGGCGGAATATCTGTCGAACACGGTCGCTGCAGTGCCTGGGCTCGATAAGGCGCCGGCCGCTGTGGCCGCCTATCTGGCGGCCAGCGGGCTGTCTGGCGAAGCAGTGGCGACAGCCGATGTCGCCAGCCTGGCTTGGGCATCCGCTGGTCTTCAGGTCGAGGCCAGGCCGGCGGTCGATGCCGATAAAACCGGCATTTCCGGCTGCTTCTGCGCCATTGCCGAAACCGGCACACTGATGCTGCTCTCAGGGCCGGACTCGCCGGCCACGGTCAGCCTGCTGCCGGAAACGCATATCGCCCTGCTCGAAGTTTCGCGTATCGTGGCGACCATGGAAGACGCGTTCGCGCTCCTCCGGGCCGAACGCGGCAGCCTGCCACGCGCCGTCAATTTCATCTCCGGGCCGTCACGCACCGGCGACATCGAACAAACCATCGTCCTCGGCGCCCACGGGCCGTGCCGGGTACATCTGATCCTGATCGGGGAACTATCGTGAGCATCACCTTTGCCGTACGCGGCGAATACATCCAGCTTGACCAACTGCTCAAGGCCACCGGCCTCTGCGAGTCGGGCGGTGCAGCCCATGCCGCCATCGCCGAAGGGCGGGTCCGGGTCGACGCCGTCGTAGACACCAGAAAACGCGCCAAAATGCGGCCGGGGCAGGTTGTTACGATTGGCGATGAAGAGGTTGTGCTGGTCGCTGAGTAGTATCGAGGATCGAGTATCGGGCGACTGTCACGCCAGCCAGCGGATCGGCGAGGCGAGTTCCGGGTGTTTCCCTTGCCGACCTTCATAGTGGGCGGCGATGGCCGCGATGTCGGTGGTCGGGTCGCCGGTCATCGTCAGATAGGTGAGGATGCCGGCTTGACGACGCGAATAATCGACGAAGGCCAGGGCGACCGGGACTTCGGCGGCGAGGGCTATCCGATAAAAGCCGCTTTTCCAGCCTTGGGTCAGGCTGCGGGTGCCTTCGGGGGCGATGACCAGGAGAAACTCAGGGTGAGCGGCGAATTGTGCGGCCATCTCGGCGACGAAACCGTTGCGTGCGCTGCGGTCGATGGGAATGCCGCCCAGTCGCCGGAAGATCACGTCGAGCGGCCCGCGGAACAGTGAATCCTTGCCGACCCAGTGGGCGTCGAGGCCGAGCGCCAGTTTGACGAGCAGGGCGATGACACCGTCCCAGTTCGAGGTATGTGGATAGCCAATCAGCACGGCACGGGCCGGGCGTTCCGGCGGGTCGATGAGGTGCCAGCCGAGGAGCGAGAGCAGGCGACGGGCGAGTGCTTTCAGCATCAGCACATCTTGACGACGATGTCGTGCAGCGTATTGGCGCAGTTGGCCATGCGGTCGGCGGCGTTGGACAGGTGGCGGTAGATTTCGCGGCGCTTGAACATGTGGATGTAGTCGTCGCCGACGAAGAGTTCGGCCAGAGCGCGGCGGTAATTCTTTTCGACCCGGCGCTCGGCCTTGCGCGCTGCGTCGGCATCGCTTGCTGCCATCGACGGCGACTTGGCGAGGCGCGAATAACCGAGGGCCAGCGCGTCGGCGCCGAGTTTGATATGCATGGCCATCTCGAGGCAGCGCTTGTCGGGGGCTAGGCCGAGAACCTCCATTTCGCTGACGGTGGTCTTGCAGTAGTTGACGATTTCGTCGAGGTCCATGATCGCCCGGTAGAGATCTTCCCGGTCTATGGGTGTCGAGAAGGCCTCGTTCAGCGTGTGCAGGTTATGCACCTTGACCCGGTCGGCCTCATGTTCATCCTGGCGTATCTGCTGCCCGATGCTGGGGTCGCCGGTTTCCATGAACTCGACCAGCAGCGCTGCGGTCTGGGCGACGTGCTGGCACTGGTCGGTGAGCATCGCAAAAAAATCCGGCATTTTCGGGAATACGCGGTCAAACAGGCGCCGGAAGACTGACGGGCGTGCTACTTCACTCATGGCGTGCCTCCGAGAAAAAGATGGACCAGGGCGTAACACTGGATGGCGACGATGGCGGCCCCGGGAATGGTGATCAGCCAGGTGATGGCGATGTCCTTGGCTTTGGCCCAGCGGACGGCGCGGGGGCGTTCGGATGCGCCGATGCCCATGATCGATGTGGCGACGACATGGGTGGTGGACACCGGGGCGCCACCGATGGAGGCGGCCATGATCACGGCCGCCGAGGTCAGTTGCGAGCCGAGGGCATGGATGGGACGGACACGGTAGATGGCGAAACCCAGGGTGCGGACGATGCGCCAGCCGCCGGACATGATGCCCAGGGTGATGGCGGTGGCGCAGGCGAGCATGACCCAGAACGGCACCTCAAAGGTCGGAATGAAGCCGCCAAGGAGCAGGACGAGGGTCAGAATGCCCATGCTTTTCTGGGCGTCGTTGGCGCCATGCGAGAAAGCCAGCCCGGCCGCGGTGACGTATTGCAATGCCCGCAGTCGGGAGTTGGCTGCCGGTTTGGCGGCGACGAGCAGCGCGCTGAGCAGTCGGTGCACCAGGAACCCGGCCCAGAACCCGATCAGTGGGGAGAGAAGCAAGGCGGCCAGTACCTTGACGATGCCGGTCAGGTGGCCGTCGGAAAGTTCAGAAAATCCCCAGGCCACGTGATCGGCACCGACCGAAACGACGACGGCGCCGACCAGGCCACCGACCAGCGCATGCGATGACGAGGAGGGAATGCCGAAATACCAGGTGCCGAGATTCCAGACGATGGCGCCGATCAGGCCACAGAGCAGAATCGACAGCGAGAGGACGGGCGCGATGCCGTCGAGGCTGATGAACTTCCCGATGGTGTTGGCGACGGCGGTGCCGCCGAGCAGCGGCCCGAGGAACTCGAAGACGCCGACGATGATCACGGCCTGGGCGGGCGTCATGGCCCGCGAGGCAATCACCGTGGCGACGATGTTGGCGGCGTCGTGAAAGCCGTTGGTGTAGTCGAAGACCAGAACGATGGCGACGGTGATGACGGCGAGCAGGAATAGGGTATCCATCTGCGCAGGGCGATTGGTAGTGGCCCGGTCTCCGGTTCGTTATTGGTTTGTGTTCAGTATATCGTTGCAAACGCTCGACGCAGCGATCAAACGGATAAAATCAGCAAAGTCTGATTGTCGAGAAAGTAATGCCATGAGTTATCCCGGGTTTTCTGAAATTTCCCGTAGCTTTGCCCCCGGCTGGTTCGCCGCCGTCATGGGCACTGGCGTGCTGGCCTTGACGACGCGCAGCCTGAGTCTGCGTTGGCCCGCCCTGGCAGCGCTTGCTGAGGTGCTGCACTGGTTCAATAGCGCCCTCTTCGTGATGCTCGCCGTGCCCTGGCTGACGCGATGGCTACGTTTCCGCCCGGCCGCGCTGCAGACGCTGAACCACCCGGTGCAAGCCAATTTCTATCCTACCTTCTCCATTGCCTTGCTCGTTCTGGCCGCCCAGTGGTTGGTATTCTCGCCCTGTATCGAGGTGGCGATGACGCTGTGGTGGCTGGGGGTAATCCTGCATTTCGCCTTCAGCTTTGCGGTGCTTTATATTGTTTTTCGGGGCGAGCATGTCGGGCTCGATCACGTCACGCCGGCCCAGTTCATCCCGGCAGTCGGTCTGGTCGTCATGCCGCTGGCCGGCGGACCCTTGCTGACGCATATGGAGGGTGCCTGGCGCGAGTGGGCGCTGACCGTGAACGTCATTGGCCTGGGGGCGGGCAGCATGATGTACTTGGGCTTGTTCGGCCTGACCCTGCATCGCCATTATCTGCACAAGCCGGCACAGGGCATCCTGACGCCGACCGTATGGATACACCTGGCGCCGATCGGTGTCATTCCGGTCAGCCTGCTCAATGTCGTCGAGCAGTTGCAATACCCGGCAGCCCGCGAGGTGGCGCTGGTGTTGATGCTGCTCGTCTGGGGCTTTGGCGTCTGGTGGTTGCTCATGGCCAGCCTGCTGACCTGGTCGGCGCGACGGGCCGGGCAATTGCCCTTTGCCCTGTCGTGGTGGGGCTTTACCTTTCCGGTGGGCGCTTTTGTTGCCGAAAGCCTGCGTCTGAACCATATACTTGGCTGGCACAGTACTTTTGTCATTGCTGTCGCTGCCTGGCTGCTGCTCTGCAGTTTCTGGCTCATGACGCTTTACCGGACGGCGCGCGGTCTTGCCTCCGGCGCGATCTTTCAGCCACATCCCTGAGCCCTGGAGGGCATGCGCTGATCACATAAGCAGCGGATCCAGGCTGACGAAAAAAAAGGCGGGAGACATGCTCCCGCCTTCTTGCTGCCGGCCTGGTCCTATCGGGGTAGCAGGAAGGCTGCCTTCTCGCGTACCTTGATGTCGGCGTTGTCGAGCGCGACGATGTCGAAATGGATCGGGTTCGACCCGGTCTTGCCGGCATCGGGCGGTACGGCGACGATGATATTGAACGAGTGCAACGAGGCTGGCCGGACATCGGTCTCGGCGCTGCCGGTGATTTCGGCGCCGGGCAGGCCGTCGACCGAGACCTTGTAGCGATGGGGACGTTCCTCGGTGTTCATGATCTGCAGCATGTAAACGTTTTCGATACGGCCGTCGTCGGCTTCGCGAGCGAGTGTCGAACGGTCGCGAATGATGTCCACCTTGAGCGGTATCCGGTTCATCAGGAACCAGGTGGCCAGTCCGGTGATGAAAATCAGGATGGCGGTATAGAGCAGGATGCGCGGACGGATGATGTGGGCCACAATCTCCTGCTTGCCGAGATGTTGCGCCATGGCATTTTCGGTCGAATAGCGAATCAGGCCACGGGGCAGCCCAACCTTGTCCATGACCTGGTCACAGACATCGATACAGGCGGCGCAGCCGATGCACTCATATTGCAGGCCCTTGCGGATGTCGATGCCGGTCGGGCAGACCTGGACGCACTGATTGCAATCGACACAGTCGCCCAGTCTGGCCGTGTTGGCCTCGACATTCTTCTTGCGGGCGCCGCGTGGTTCGCCGCGTTCTTCGTCATAGGTGATGATCAGCGTATCCGGGTCGAACATCACGCTCTGGAAGCGGGCATAGGGGCACATGTGCTTGCAGACCTGCTCGCGCATGAAGCCGGCCATCAGGATAGTGAAACCGCCGTAGAAAAATATCCAGAAAGTTTCCCAGGGGCCGAGCTGTCCGGTCAGGACGTTGTTGATCAGTTCCTCGACCGGCGTGAAATAGCCGACCAGCGTAAAGCCCGTCCACAATCCGACGATGCCCCAGAGCAGGTGCTTGGTCACCTTGATCCGGATCTTGCGGGCATCCATCGGCGCCTTGTCGAGCTTGATCCGGGCATTGCGGTCACCTTCGACCCAGTTCTCGATCCACATGAATATCTGCGTATAGACTGTCTGCGGGCAGGCGTAGCCACAGAAAAGCCGGCCGGCGATGGCGGTGACGAGAAAGAGTCCGTAGGCCGAAACGATGAGCAGCGCCGTCAGGTAAATGACATCCTGTGGCCAGAACACAACGCCGAAAATGTAAAACTTGCGCTCGACCAGATGCAGGAGGATTGCCTGCCTGTCATTCCAGGTTAGCCAAAGGCCGCCATAAAAGAGCACCTGGGTGAAGATGACCAGGGCAATCCGCCAGTTGTCAAAAAAACCGCGAACGCGTTTGGCGTAGATGATCTTGTGTTTTTCGTAGAAAGAAACCGCTACGGGTTTCGCTGCTTCGGGATTTTCCTGGGGTTGATTCATTGGCTTTTCGTCGGGATGAAAGATGAGGTTGGAAACCGGCGCTACAGATAATGACGGGTTGCTGCGTCAAGCCAGCCTGCGGGGCGATGGGGAAAAAGTCGCAGCAGACCTGTCGTTGCCGGTTTCCAAGTATCTTTAGTATCAAGATACGTGCCTGACCGACTTTTACATCAACTTGCTTAAAAATCATTTGCTTATATATATCACCTCGCGGCCTTTTGGCAAACTGTGTCAAAATTGACTGTCAATAATGGCGCATGTGACGGAGATGGCATGGGTGGCAATAACTCCCTGGGCGAGTTGATTTCCTTTCTCGATGGTTTGCCCGAGCCGAGAATTGTGATGAACGCAGATTATCGGATTGTGGCGGCCAACGCCGCCTATATTCGTGACTTTGGCAGCGAGCAGAAGCTTGTCGGGCGAAAGTGCTACGAGGTGTCGCACCATTTTGACGTGCCCTGCGACCAGGCCGGCGAGTCTTGCCCGCTCAAGCAGAGCCAGCTATCGGGGGTGCGCCAGCGCGTGCTCCACTTGCATCACACGCCGCGTGGCGAAGAGCACGTCGCGGTCGAAACCTCGCCGATCCGCGACGAAAAAGGTCGGGTGGTGTATTTCGTAGAAACCATGCGCGTCGTTCGCCAGGCAAGCAGCCGGCCGGCTGCTCAGGGCCTGGTCGGGCGCTCGCCGGCATTTGTCGGCATGCTGGAAAAGGTACTTCGTGTGGCCAGTTCCGATGCTGCGGTATTGCTGCTGGGCGAAACCGGTACCGGCAAGGAACTGGTCGCCCGCGCCATTCACGAAGCCAGCGGCAGGGCCGATGGGCCATTTGTTGCGGTCGATTGTGCCGGGATGACCGAAACATTGTTCGAAAGCGAACTCTTCGGTTATGAAAAAGGTGCTTTTACCGGCGCGTCGCACCGCAAGCAGGGCTTGGTCGAAGCGGCATCGGGCGGGACCTTGTTTCTCGACGAGATCGGTGAGTTGCCGCTGGCCTTGCAGGTCAAGCTGCTACGCCTGCTGGAAACCGGCACCTATCGGCGAGTCGGCGGATTGGACTGGCTGCCCGTGGATTTCCGGCTGGTCGCCGCGACACACCGCGATCTTCGCGCCATGGTGCAGGCCGAAACCTTTCGCCGCGACCTGTACTTCCGGATCAACACCTTTCCCGTCCGCATGCCAGCCTTGCACGAGCGGGCTGACGACATACCGTTACTGGCCGTTTCCCTGCTTGAACGGGTCGACAGAAAGCCCGGTCGAAAACTCACGCCGGCAGCCCTGGCCTGGCTGAGCAACAGGCGCTACGGCGGCAACATACGCGAATTGCGCAACCTGATCGAACGCGCCACCCTGCTGGCCGATGGCGACCTGATCGAACCTTTGCACCTGGATGAAATGGACGAAGACTGTCCTCCCCCCATATCGATTCGCGGCGATGGCTTTGTAGTTGATGAAGTCCTTGCGCTGGCAACGCTCGAGCGGCGCTACCTCGGCTGGGCGAAAGACAGGGGCGAGAATGATATGGGCCAGCTGGCCGCGAGACTGGGCGTTAGTCCGCGGACCTTGTATCGCAAATTCAAGGACTTGAGCGAAGCTTAGGCGCCAAGACGCCGAAACTCTCGCTGTGAGTCCTGGCCTTGGCGTAGATGGCGGGCGGGCTGGCTCGCCATCGGGGCTTTACCAATCCTTACAATGCAATTGGCATATTTTACTATAATCGGCATCGCTTACTCCGATGACTCAATATTTGTCGTTTGGGGGCACGGTTTTATATCGGCTTGGAGGGGTTTCCCTCTTCTCGACTAAATAAAGAATACGCCCATGAAAAATATCGCCCTCGTCTCACTGCTTGTTTCTGCCGCCTTTCCAGCCCTCTCGCAGGTTTCGCCGGCCCAGCCTGCCGCCCCCGCCACGCTCAAGGAGGTGGCGCAAAGTGCGGTGCTCAACAGTCCCGAAGTGACATCGAAGTGGCATGCCTATCGTGCTGCCGCCGAAGAAATCGGGGTGGCCCGTGGCGGTTACTTCCCGCGCGTCGATCTGACCGCTGGCGGTGGTCGCGAAAGCCTGCGCCAGCCCTCGGCGGCAGATCGTGATTACACCCGTAGCGGCTACCAGCTCAGCCTCAACCAGATGATTTTCGATGGCTTCGCGACGCGCAATGAAGTGCGCCGCCTCGACAAGGCCCGTATCGTCCGCTATTACGAACTCCTCGATGCTTCCGAAATGGTGGCGCTCGAAGCCGGTCGGGCCTACCTCGATGTCCTGCGCTACCGCCGCCTTGTTGATCTGGCCAAGGACAACTACGTCCAGCACAAATCGACCTTTGACCAGATTCAGCGCCGCACGCAAAGCGGCGTCGGACGGCGCGTCGACGTCGAACAGGCGGGCAGCCGACTGGCCCTGGCCGAAATCAATATGCTGACCGAAACGGCCAACCTGCACGATGTCAGCGCTCGCTATCAGCGCCTCGTGGGGCGTCAGCCGGCTGATGCCATCGCGCCCCCCGGTCAGCTCGGTAGCACTTTCCCCGGTCAGGCAAAAATGGCGCTCGATACCCTGCTCCGGAAAAACCCGGCACTGCTCGCCGCCAGCGAAAACATAGAAGCCGCGCAGTATGAGGTTTATGGCCGCCGCGCCGCCTATTCGCCCAAGCTGGATTTCCGCGCGCGCACCGACCACACCCGCAACTACCTCGGCGACGCCGGTCAGCGCGACTACAACGTGGCCGAACTGGTGGTCAGCTGGAATCTCTTCAACGGTGGCTCCGACATTGCGCGGGACAAGCAGACCGTCGAGAAAAAGAATGTGGCCTTCGATCTGCGCGAAAAGGCCTGTCGCGACACCCGGCAGACTCTGCTGATTGCCTACAACGACGTCTTGCGCCTCAAGGAGCAGTCCGTCTTTACCACCCGGCAGGTGGCACTCCTCGAAAAGACTCGCGATGCCTACCGTGACCAGTTCAATGTTGGCCAACGCAGCCTGCTCGACCTTCTCGATACCGAAAATGAACTGCTTGCCGCTCGCCGGTCCAGCGTCAACGCCGACAGCGACCTGAGCCTTGCCTATCTGCGCACCCAGGCCGGCATGGGTACCCTGCTTGAGTATCTCGGCCTGCAACGTCTGGATGCTGCAACGCCGGAATCCGGCGATCTGGCCGATGTTGATCCCCGCCAGCTCTGCCCCAACGAGGCAGTGGACATCGGTCTGCCAGACCGTGAGGCGCTCAATGCCAAGGCGGCCGCGCTCAATGTCAACCGTACGCCAGTTGCGCCCCCAAGCCCCGCTCCTGACGCGACTGTCCAGGGGCAGGTCAGCGCCTGGGCAGTGGCCTGGGCGGCGCGTGATTATGCAGCCTACAGCAGCTTCTATGCGCCGACCTTTACGCCGGATGGTGGCCTGAGCCGCGAAGACTGGGCACAGTTGCGCCGCGGTCGCATCTCTGGTCGTGGCGACATCCAAGTTGATATCCACGATCTGAAAGTCCGCATGGACGGCAATGATCGCGCTGTTGCCGAGTTCCGTCAGGTCTATCAATCGCGCGGCTACAGCGACACGACCCAGAAGACTCTGGAGATGATCCGGGCGGGCGGCAAGTGGCTGATCAATCGCGAGACTTCAGTGCCCTGCACGGGAAATACCGTCGGCGGCTGCAAGGGGCTGGTCAAGTAGGACTGAGCAGTAAAGCCGGCCAGTGTGCCGGCAGATACAAAACAAAGGCCATGCAATCGCATGGCCTTTGTTTTTCACTGCAGAAAACAGAAAATATCAGGCTGGCAGGCTCGTGTTCAGGGTATAGGTGCCGGTCAGGCTGGCTTGGGCAAGGATGTGTCCCTGCATCGCGCCGCGAACCTCCGGGCCGCCAAACTTGCCTTCAAGCGGCAGTTTTTCAATGTCCAGCGCAAACACTGTAAAGACGTAGTGATGGATGATCTCGTCGTTCCACGGAGGGCAGGGACCGTCGTAGCCGTAGTAGTCGCCATTCATGTCACGGTCGCCGGCAAACCAGTCCGTGTAGTTGTTGATGCCTTGCCGGCAGCCTTGCGCCGTTTGTGGTCCGGATTTGCCGCGTGGCGTGACATCGCGACTGAATTCTCCCTCGCTGATCGCGTCGGTCGTCGCCGGCAGGTCTACCAGCACCCAATGGAAAAAATCGACGCGGGGCAGCGAGGCCGGGACGGTTCGTCCTTCCTGATTGACATCGTCGCCCTTGCTGGGGACGTCCGGATCATGGCAGATGAGCACGAAGGACTTGGTGCCGGCTGGCGCGTCACGCCAGGCCAAATGGGGATTGATGTTTTTGCCGAGGCAGACGTGATGGGCAGGGTCGGGGATGCAGAAGGAAAAATCCCCGGGAATCTTTTGCCCCTCTGAGAAGCTGTTGCTGGTCAGTTTCATCGTTACCTTTCCGATTATGCCGCCTGGCGTTTGAAATCCCTCAGGCGGAAGCCAAGAATCCATAGTGTGCCGAAATAGGTGCTGGCGCCGAGGGGAACCAGCCACGCGAGATGGATTGTCCGGTCGACAAAGCTGGTTTGCAACCAGCTTTTTTCCTGGCCCATGCCAAACCATAGCGCTGCGCCCATGGCGATCAATGCCAGCAACAGCTTGCTGCTGAATATCAGCCATCCGGCCTGTGGTTGGTAGATTTCGAGGCGACGCAGTCCGCGATAGAGCAGCAGGGCATTGAGGCAGGCGGCCAGGCCGATCGACAGGGCTAGCCCGGCATGTTCCAGCCAGCCGACAAAGGCGAGATTCATGGCTTGCGTGGCGGCCAGTGAAATCAGCGCGATGCGGACCGGGGTCCGGACGTTCTGGCGGGCATAAAAGCCGGGCGCCAGGACCTTGACGAGAATCATGCCGGTCAGGCCGACGGTATAGGCAACCAGGGCCTCGCGAGTGCGGAAGACGTCGTCGGCCGAAAAGGCGCCGTGAAAAAACAGGGCCGAAATCAACGGCACGGCGAGAATGGCCAGGGCGATGGCAGCCGGTGCGGCGAGTAGCAGGGTCAGGCGCAGTCCCCAGTCGAGCAGGCGCGAATATTCAAGGGGATTGTTGCTGGCGTGATAGCGGGAGAGCGAGGGGAGCAGGATGGTTCCCAGTGCGGCGCCGAGCAGGCCGGAGGGGAATTCCATCAGGCGGTCGGCGTAATAGAGCCAGGAGACGCTGCCGGATTTCAGGAATGAGGCAAAAATGGTATTGATCAGCAGGCTGATCTGCGACACCGAAACGCCGATCATGGCCGGCGCCATGAGCGTCGTGATCCGGCGCACGCCGGGGTCGGCCCAGGCGGCGCGCCAGTTCAACGATGGCCGCGGCAGCATGGCAATTTTTTTCAGCGCAGGAATCTGGATCGCCAGTTGCAGCAAGCCGCCGACAAAGACTGCCCAGGCCAGCACCAGGACAGGAGGGTCGAAATAAGGGGCGGCGAACAGTGCCATGCCGATGAAGGCGAGATTGAGCAGGACGGGGGTGAAGGCCGGTAGGGCGAAGCGGCTCCAGCTATTGAGTATGCCGCCGGAGAGGGCGACCAGCGACATGAAGAAAATGTACGGGAAGGCGATGCGGGTCAGCGTTACGGTCAGTTCGAACTTGCCCGCATCGGCCGCGAAGCCCGGCGCTGAAACCCAGACCAGTATTGGCGCGGCAGCAATGCCGATCGCGGTGACGGCAAATAGTGCCATCGAGAGCAGGCTGGCCACATGGTCGATCAGTGTGCGTGTATCGTCGGCGCTACGCGTGTTCTTGTATTCGCCCAGGATGGGCACAAAAGCCTGGGAGAAGGCGCCTTCGGCAAACATCCGGCGCAACAGGTTGGGTAATTTGAACGCGACGAAAAAGGCATCGGTCGCCAGTCCGGCGCCAAAAGTGCGGGCAATGACGAAGTCTCGAGCGAAGCCGAGAATTCTGGAGAGTAGGGTCATGCCACTGACCGTGGCCAGGGCGCGGAGCAGATTCATTCGATTTTGGCGTGGCGAAATCCGGTAATTCTACGCTGGGCTTGGTCGGAAGCTGTCAAATGAGCTGTGGGTGCGCATTGATTTGCCGAGGCTGGACAGGAATAGCGCACGCTCCTTATTGCCCGAGCCGTTCCGCTGCTGTAGAATTCGCGGCCTTGGTTTGCCGCTTTAGCTCAGTTGGTAGAGCAGTTCATTCGTAATGAAAAGGTCGCCAGTTCGATTCCGGCAAGCGGCACCATCTTGATTCAGCCCACTTCGGTGGGCTTTTTCATTTGCGCCCGGCGTGGGGGCACGCGCCCGGGTGGCGTCATTCCAGGTTGAGAATGACCCGGTTGCGGCCGGCTGACTTTGCCGCGTAAAGGCCTGTATCGGCGGTTCTGAGGAGGTTCTGCGGCCCATTGTCGGCGCTGGGCAGCGTGCTGGCGACACCGAAGCTACAGGAAACATGTCCGTCGATGCCGCGTTCGTGCGGGATGCACAACTCACGGGCTGACAGGCGCATGCGTTCGGCCACGGCATGGGCGCCATCGGCGTCGGTGCCGGGCAGGATGGCGACAAATTCTTCGCCACCGTAGCGGGCGAGGGTGTCTTCGACCCGAAAGATGGATTCGCTGAGCGAGTTGGCCACGGCCTTGAGACAGGAATCGCCTGCCTGGTGGCCATATATATCGTTGAATTGTTTAAAGAAATCGATGTCGCCGAGAATGATGCTGAGCGGCGATTCGTTGCGCAGGCAACGCTTCCATTCGACCTGCAAGGTGTCATCGAAATGACGCCGGTTCGGAATGCCGGTCAGGCCGTCGAGAATGGCGAGTTCCTTGAGGCGCCGATGAACCTCGCAGATTTCATGCTGCCGGATGGAAATGCGCAGCATGGCGCGTACCTTGGCGAGCAGCACGACTTCCGAAACCGGTTTGCTCAGGAAGTCATCGCCACCTGCCAGAATGCCCTGGGCGAGCGTGTCTTCGTCGGTGACCGAGGAGAGGAAGACGATGGGCGTCCATCGTGAAATTCCGGCGTCATGGCTGTCTTGTTCCCAGGCCCGGATCTTCTGGGTGAGCTGAAGGCCGTTGGTGTGTTGCTGCGTGGTGTCGAGCAGAACGAGGCTGGGCCAGGTGTCGCGAAATATCTGCAAAGCCTGTTCGCCGTCGCCGGTGGCCATGGTCTGGATGTCCGGCAATTGGCGCAGGCATTCGCAAATCAGGGCGCGGTTTGCTGCCGACGGATCAATGACGAGTACGCTGGGCCTCGCGCGGTCCGGGGGCGCTGGCTTGAAAGTGGTTGGATAGGCTTGGCGCGTCAGCATATTGCGGGATCATAGCACCGCCAAATGAATGGCATAGGGAGTCTGGCTCATTTTCCTTGGGGCCGACCTGGAGTAATATGTGCTCGCTTTCCATACGGTACCGTCTGGAAAAAAGACAAATATTCAGGAGATGGCGACGATGCAAATCAAGGACAAGGTATTTCTGGTGACTGGCGCGGGCTCGGGGTTAGGGGCGGCGACGGCATGTGCGCTGGCTGAGGTCGGGGCGAAAGTGGTTTTGGTGGACCTCAACCGCCAGGCCGGCGAAAAGCTGGCTGCAGAACTGGGCGGCAATACCTGTTTCGTCGAAACCGACGTCGCCAACGAAGCGTCGGCACTCAAGGCAATCGATACGGCTATATCGATGTTTGGCGCCTTGCATGGCCTGGTTAACTGCGCCGGCGTGGCGCCGGCCGAAAAGGTGCTGGGCAAGGAAGGGCCTCACCGATTGGAGAGCTTTTCCCGGGTGATCAATATCAATCTGGTCGGCACGTTCAACATGATCCGCCTGGCCGCCGATGCGATGATGAAACATGAGCCGGATGCCGGTGGCGAGCGCGGTGTGATCGTCAATACCGCCTCCGTAGCCGCTTATGAAGGCCAACTTGGGCAGGTGGCCTACGCTGCCTCGAAGGGCGGTATCGTCGCGCTGACCTTGCCGGTCGCCCGCGAACTGGCGCGTAGCGGCATTCGCTGCATGACCATCGCGCCAGGCATCATGGAAACGCCGATGCTGCTCGGCATGCCGCCCGAAGTGCAGGATTCGCTGAACAAGATGGTGCCGTTCCCGACGCGCATGGGCAAGCCGGCCGAGTTTGCCGCGCTGGT
>ERZ1034361.557-NODE-557-length-23387-cov-2.969627_pt1 | contig 23387 bp, 22 predicted proteins | sample MGYA00520617_ERZ1034361 | MGnify/ENA primary metagenome ERZ1034361 (study PRJEB33736, sample SAMEA104284507) | Azolla filiculoides | biome: Urban; feature: Water surface; material: Ditch water | place: Netherlands | collected 2015-10-28 | depth 0-0.1 m ...
CCCACCCGCGCCCCGCCGCGCGCCCCGGCGCGGCGCTGCCGGTCGCGACGCTGTTCGAGGGGCGGCAGGGCCGCGCGGTCGAGCTGCCGGGCTGGAGCGTCGAGCTCGGCCCGGCCGACGGCCGGGTACGCGCGCGCCGGCTGGAGCCGGCTCCGACCGCGACGCTGCGCCTGATACTCGACCGTCCGCAACCCTGAAATCAGTTCCCTCTATATATGTCGCTGCGTCAATTGCTGGACGTGCCTGCACCGGCCAAGCTCAACCTCTTCCTGCACATCACCGGCCGCCGCGCCGACGGCTACCACCTGCTGCAATCGGTCTTCATGCTGATCGACTGGTGCGACACCCTGCATTTCGACCGACGCGCGGGCGGCGTCATCAGCCGCGAGGATATTGGCGGCAGCGGCCCGGCCCTGCCGGAACAGGATCTGGTCGTACGTGCCGCACAGGCGCTGCAGCAGGCCACCGGCTGCGAATGGGGCGCGCACATTGCGCTCGACAAGCAGATCCCGCAGGAAGCCGGCATGGGCGGCGGCTCGAGCGACGCGGCCAGCTGCCTGCTGGCGCTCAATCGGCTCTGGGGACTGAACCTGCCGCTCGAGTCACTGATGCAGATCGGGCTGCAGCTGGGCGCTGACCTGCCCTTCTTCCTGGGCGGAGACAATGCCTGGGTCGAGGGCATAGGCGAGCGGCTCAGCCCGGTCGAGCTGCCGGCCGCCGAACTCCTGGTGCTGAAGCCACCGACCGGAGCCGCGACACCGAAAATTTTTCAGAGCCCGGCGCTGAAACGCGACAGTTCCTGCTCTACAATCGCAGACTTCGTTGCAAGCGCAAGTGTTTTCAATTATGGACACAACGACCTGCAGCCAGTCGCTATCGATCTATGCCCCGACATAAAAACCGGACTGGATTGGTTAAAAAGCCAGAATCTTTCTGGTAGAATGACGGGCTCGGGCAGTGCATTATTTGCATCAGTCGGTCAAGCAAGCGTCGCAAATCTCGCGGCATTGCCAGCCAACTGGATAGCAAAAAGCTGCAAGAATTTGTTTGAACATCCTCTCAAACAATGGCGAAAGTAGAGTACAATCTCTTTCGTTGTTTGTAAAGAGAAATAACAAACAAAACTGCATTCGGTCTGTAGTAAAACTGCAAACCCGTGTAGGGGAGTCGCCAAGTTGGTCAAGGCATCGGATTTTGATTCCGACATGCGAGGGTTCGAGTCCTTCCTCCCCTGCCAAATTTATTGTTAGCAAACACACAACGCGGCCTTAAAGGGCCGCATTGTGTTTCTGAAGACCAACATTTTGCCGGGTTCTCCATGCAAATCACCACGCCAGTGCAATCGCCGGATTTCATGATTTTCACGGGCAATGCCAACCCGGCACTGGCCGCTGAGATCGCTCAGCAGCTCGGCACCAGCTTGGGCCAGGCTGCCGTGGGTCGCTTCTCCGACGGCGAAGTCACGGTCGAAATCAACCAGAACGTGCGGGCCCGCGAGGTGTTCGTGGTGCAGTCGACCTGCGCCCCGACCAACGACAACCTGATGGAGCTCATCATCATGGTCGACGCGCTCAAGCGCGCCTCGGCCGAGCGCATCTCGGTCGTGATCCCCTACTTCGGCTACGCCCGCCAGGACCGCCGTCCGCGCTCGAGCCGGGTGCCGATCACGGCCAAGGTCGTGGCCAACATGCTGCAGGCCGTCGGTGTGCACCGCGTGATGACGATGGACCTGCACGCCGACCAGATCCAGGGCTTCTTCGACATCCCGGTCGACAACGTCTACGCTTCGCCGGTGCTGCTGGGCGACCTGCGCTCCAAGAACTACGAGGACCTGCTGGTGGTCTCGCCCGACGTCGGTGGCGTGGTGCGCGCCCGTGCGCTGGCCAAGCAGCTCGGCTGCGACATGGCCATCATCGACAAGCGCCGCCCGAAGGCCAACGTGTCGGAAGTCATGCATGTGATCGGCGATATTGAAGGCCGCAACTGCGTGATCATGGACGACATGATCGACACCGCCGGCACGCTGGTCAAGGCCGCCGAGGTGCTCAAGGAGCGCGGCGCCAAGAGCGTCTATGCCTATTGCACCCACCCGGTCTTCTCGGGCCCGGCCATCGAGCGCATCGCCAAGGGCAGCGCCCTCGACGAGGTGGTCGTGACCAACACCATTCCCTTGAGCCAGGCTGCACAAGCCTGTGCCAAGATCCGCCAGGTTTCCGTGGCGCCGCTGATGGCTGAAGTCATCCAGCGCATCGCCAATGGCGACTCGGTGATGGATTTGTTCGCCGAATCGAACTGATTCGACGACAAAAAGCAGCGTCCACAGTCGTGGGCGCTTTTTCTGTTGGGGGCCGCTGGTCGCGGATGGCCCCTCTTTGAGGTAGAAATCATGCAATTCACCGCTTTTGAGCGTAGCAAGCAGGGCACGGGTGCGAGCCGCCGCCTGCGCAACTCCGGTCGTACTCCCGCCATCGTCTTCGGTGGCACCACCGAGCCGGCCGTCGTCGAACTCGATCACAACAGCCTGTGGTTCGCCCTGAAGAAGGAATCCTTCCACTCGGCACTGCTGGACATGGAACTGAACGGCAACACCGAAAAGGTCGTGCTGCGCAATGTGCAGTACCACCCCTTCAAGCCGCTGGTCCTGCACGTTGACTTCCAGCGTGTCGACGAGACCACCCGCGTGCGCAAGAAGGTGCCGCTGCACTTCGTCAACGCCGAGGAATCGCCGGCTGTCAAGCAGGACAAGTGCCTGGTCAACCACGCGCTGACCGAAGTCGTGATCGACTGCCTGGCGATGCAGATCCCCGAGTTCATCACTGTCGATCTGGGCAACGCCGTCAAGGGCCAGTCCATCCACACCAACGACCTGGTCCTGCCGGCTGGCGCCAAGCTGGTCATCCACGGCAAGCCGAACCCGGGCGTCGCCACCCTGGTCGAGCCGAAGGAAGAGATCATCGCCGCTCCGGTGGCCGCTGCCGCTACCGACAAGAAGAAGAAGAAGAAGTAATTCTTCTCTCCCCTGCTTGTCAGGCAAAGGCTCGCTTCGGCGGGCCTTTTTCACATCCATCGTTCACTGATCGCGCCCTGCGGGCGCTAAGCTGCTGCCATGTTCAAACTGCTGGTCGGCCTGGGCAACCCGGGCCCGGAATACGAGGATACCCGTCACAACGCCGGTTTCTGGTGGCTGGAGGTGGTCGCGCGCGAACTCAAGGTCAACCTGAACCCGGAGCGCAGCTATTTCGGCGTTGCCGGCCGCACCAGCTTCGAAGGCCGGCCGATCTGGCTGCTCGAGCCCATGACCTTCATGAACCGCTCCGGCCAGTCGGTCGCGGCGCTGGCGCGTTTCTTCAAGATCGCGCCCGAGGAGATCCTGGTCGCGCATGACGAGCTCGACCTGGAGCCAGGCGAGCTCAAGCTCAAGAAGGGCGGCGGCCATGCCGGCCACAACGGCCTGCGCGACATCCACGCCCAGCTCGGCAGCAGCGACTACTGGCGGCTGCGCATCGGCGTCGGCCACCCAGGCGTGAAGTCCGAGGTCGCGAACTGGGTGCTCAAGAAGCCGGCACCGGACCAGCGCGATGCGCTCGAGCAGTCGATCCAGCGCGCCGTGCGCGCCCTGCCCGATCTGCTGGCCGGCCGGATGGAGAAAGCCACCGCCGCGATCCATACCAGCAAGCCGCCGCGCCCGAAGCCGCCCAGGCCACCCAAGGCGGATACGCCTCCAGCTGCTGCCGCTGAATGAGCGTCACAGCCTGCTTCGAGTTGCGGCTTGCTGGCGGGTCTTGATTCGGCTGATTGGGCTCATGGGCCGGCCCGGCGGGCGGGCATGCGCCTGGCCTCATACCGTCCGCTGCGCGGCCAAAAATCGGCCATGCGCACGCCCACCCACCGGGCTCGAGCGTGGCTGAGTCGGCGACAGGAAAGTCGGAGACAGCAAAATCAAGGTTTCGGGCGTGAGTGAAGCTCACGACCGATTCATGGTCTGGGGCGGGGGTGAGGCTGACGACCGATTTGCTGGACGCGCAGCGGACAGATGAGGCTGGCAGGGGCTATCCACCCCGACCGCTAACGCGCCGATTCCGGCTGGAGTCTCAGGCGACCGAATCCGCCATGTCCTCGACCCAGCGCGCGAACTCGAGATCGCGTGCGGTCACGCCGCCGGCGTCGTGGGTCGTGAAGCTGATCTCGACCCGGTTGTAGAGGTTGAACCACTCGGGGTGGTGCTGGCGCCGCTCGGCCTCGAGCGCGACCCGGGTCATGAAGCCGAAGGCCTGCGAGAAGTCGTGGAAGGCGAGCCAGCGCGTGATCGACTGCTCCTCCTCGTCGTACTCCCAGTTCGGCAGCTCCAGCTCGGTCAGCTGCTGGCGCACCTGTTCGGTGCCCAGCACTTGCAGCTCCTCAGTGGCTGGCAGGTGCAGCTCGTCAGTCATCTCAGGCCGCCTCGCCGCTGATGACCTGCTGCAGTTCGCCCGACTCGTACATCTCCATCATGATGTCCGAGCCGCCGATGAACTCGCCCTTGACGTAGAGCTGCGGAATGGTCGGCCAGTTGCTGTATTCCTTGATGCCCTGGCGGATTTCGGGGTCTTCCAGCACGTTGACGGTCTGGACGGTCTTGGTGTCGACGCCGCAGGCCTTGAGGATCTGGATCGCGCGGCCCGAGAAGCCGCACATCGGGAAGCTGGCGCTGCCCTTCATGAAGAGCACGATCTCGTTGTTCTTGACCAGTTGGTCGATGCGCTGTTGGGTGTCGCTCATGGATGGTTCCGCTTGTCGGTGTGGGTGAAAGCTTCGATTATCCCCGTGCGGCGGTGACCTTGCGAGCCGGGTGGTAGCCAGCCCGCAAAAGACAAAGCCCGCACAGGGCGGGCTCGTCGTTACAACCTTCGCAGCCATCAATGAGTTCTGTGCGCCGGTCGATGAGTTGAATGTAGTCGCGCGGTCGGGCACTGTCCAGGCTGTCGTGGTTACGAAACCCGATGGGTGCCGTGGTCCGGTGCCGGACCTCGATGCAGCCCTGGATCAGGGCTGCCGCTTCAGTTCCGCCGATGCGGCCGCGAAGTCGAAATCCCGGATGGCTCGTGCCAAGACTTCGTAACGGGCGGGCCCCAGTGCCGCACGGATCTGGCCGGCCTGCTCTTCGAACAATTGCAGGCATTCCGTGTCGCTGACCTCCAGCAGGCCCAGTAGCCGGGCGCGCAACGGCGGCCATTGCTCGGCATTCACGCTCTCGACAGGGCCGGCCGGGTCTGTCCTGGGCAGGCAGGTGGCGATCGCCTGGCTCAGTTGCGCCAGCTGACGCGCGGCGGTTTGACGCAGCGGTTCCAGCTCGACGGCGGACCGGCGTTCCCGCACCGCCTGTTCCAGTCGCTGCGCTGCATCGCTCAGGGCCTGGGCGCCGATCTGGGCCGCGACTCCCTTGAGCGTATGCGCCGTCCGCTCGGCCTCGTCCCAGTTCGAGCCAGCGATGGCCTGCGCCAGCCGCTCCGGCGCATTGGCCTGATCGGCGACGAACTTGGCCAGCAGACTGCGATAGAGCGACTCGCGCCCGGCCGCCTGCCTCAGCCCGAGCCGACTGTCGAGCCCGTCGACCTGTGCCAGTGCGGTCCAGCATGCCGCATCCTCGTCATGCAAGGGCTGGCGCAAGGGATCGGGCTGGCTTGCCGTCTTGCCGGCGGCAGGTCCGGCTACGGGTTTGACCCAGCGCCGCAGCTTGGCCAGCAGTCGCTCCGGGTCTATCGGCTTGGCGATGTGGTCGTTCATGCCGGCCTCGAGACAGCGCTCGCGGTCGATCGTCATCGCGTTGGCCGTCATCGCGAGTATCGGCAGCTCCTGCAAGCCGGGCTGCTTGCGGATCGCGCGCGTCGCGCTGAGTCCGTCCATCACCGGCATCTGCATGTCCATCAGCACGATGTCGTAATGCTGGCGCTGGACCTTCTGCAGTGCGACCGCGCCGTCCTCGGCCAGTTCCACCTGCAGCCCGAGCGCTTCGAGGAACTCGGTCGCCACTTCCTGGTTGAGCTCGTTGTCTTCCACCAGCAGGGCGCGCGCTCCCTGCAGTTCGGCGGCTGGTGACAAGGTCTCCGCTGCAGTCTGGCTGTCTTCTGCGGCAGACGTTCCGTGGCTGCTGAGTGCGATCTTGACCCCATGCCGTCCGGGGCAGGCAGGGCCCAAACCCAGGCCGGCGGTGAACCAGAAGGTCGACCCGATGTCGGGCTGGCTGTCCACGCCGATTCGGCCTCCCATCAATTCGGCCAGCCGCTTCGAGATCGACAGCCCGAGCCCGCTGCCGCCGTACCGGCGCGTGATCGAGCTGTCGGCCTGCTGGAAGGTCTGGAACAGCCGCTCGCGCTGTTGCTGCGACAGTCCGATGCCGGTGTCGCGCACGGCAAAATGCAGCACGACCTGGCCGGGGCGGCGTTCCTGCACCGAGACGCTCAGCACGATCTCGCCGCGCGCCGTGAACTTGACGGCGTTGCCAGCCAGGTTGATCAGCACCTGCTCGAGCCGCAGCGGATCGCCGACCAGCTTCATCGGCATGTCGTCGGCGACCTCGACGATCAGTTGGAGCTCCTTGCTGGCGGCTTTCTCCGAAATGACCGACACCACGTCGTCGAGCATCTGCTCGAGGTCGAATTCGACCTGTTCCAGCGCCACCTTGCCGGCCTCGAGCTTGCTGATGTCGAGGATGTCGTTGATCACGCCCAGCAGATGCCGGCTCGAAGACTGGATCTTCTGCAGATAGTCGCGCACCTTGGGCGACGGGTCGGCCCTGAGCGCCAGCAGCGTCATGCCCATGACCGCATTCATCGGCGTGCGTATCTCGTGCGACATATGGGCCAGGAAGGCGCTCTTGGCCTGGCTGGCGGACTCGGCGGCCAGGCGGCGCACCCGTTCGCGCAGGCGCTCGACGCCGAAGGCCATGTTGTGCGCCAGTTCCATCAACAGCCTGACCTCCTCGGGCGCGAAGGCGTCGGCCTCGCGGGCGTAGACCATCATGGCGCCAAAGGTGCCGGCTTCCGACAGCTTCATGGGCAGGGCGATGCTGGACTGATAGCCATGTTTGAGCGCTATCTCGCGCCAGGGCTCCATCCTGGGGTTGCCCAGGTAGTTCTGGTTGACCTGCGGCAGGCCGCTGCGGATCGCTTCGCCGGTCGGACCTCGGCCCCATTCCGAGTTCTCGTCCCAGCTGACCTTGATGTCCGCCAGGTAACCGTCGTTCGAACCCCAGGACACCAGCGGCCGGATCGTCTTGTCGGCGTCCTGTTCGGCGCTGCCGATCCAGGCCATGCGGTAGCCGCCGGACTCGACCACGACGCGACAGATTTCGCTCAGCAACTCGATCTCGGAATCGGCGCTGGCCAGCGCGAAGTTGCAGTCGCTCAGCAGGCGCAGCGCGCGCTGCACCTTGTGCTCGGACTGCTCGGCTTCGACGCTGCGCGTGATGTCGCGCGCTATGCCGAACAGGCCGACGATCTCGTTGTCCAGATTCCGGAACGGGTATTTGCGGTTGTCGACCCAGCCGGCCCGGCCGTCCTTGCGCATGATGGGCTGGATCTCGTGCGCGACCGGCAGGCCGGCGAAAACCTGCTTTTCCAGGCGATAGTAGCGGTCGGCCAGGCCTTCCGGAAAGACGTCGTAGTCGGTCTGCCCCAGCAGGTCGGTCCAATGCTCGGCCGGGTGGCAGATCGTCACCAGCGTCTGGCTGGCCCCGGTGAAGACATGGTTGCGGTCCTTGAAGTAGATGAAGTCGTCGGTGTTCTCCATCATGGCGCGGAAATTGGCCGTCAGCGACGCATCGTCCAGTGTCCGCGGCAGGCTCTTGGCGTCCTGCAGCAGCAGGTCCAGCATGACCCCGTCGTCGCGCGCCGGGGCTCTGTCGTAGTTCGCCTTGACTCAGCGGATTTGGCCGCCGGCTTGACGCAGGCGCAGGTTCATGGCGCCGGACGACCGGCCGGAATCGGTGGCAAACAGGATTTCGGTCAGGTCGCTGTCGTCCGGGTGGATCAGTTCCCCGAACGATACGCGTCCGCTGACGAAGTCATCGGACGCATAGCCCAGCAACGGCAAGATGTCAGCACTGGCCGACAGCACCGACCAGCGCGAGCGCAGCAACAGACTGATCTTGGCTCCGTTCATGGTGTTTCATTATCACCATTCTTTGGCTGGTTGTTTTGGGCCGTTGCCGGGCCATCGGGCAGCGCAGCGCCCGCCCGTGCAGCGCAGATGGCCGGCCAGATCGGTCCGGTGCTGGACCTCGACATAGCCCTGTTCGCCCAGCAGCTGCGCGACCGCGCCGGCCTGGTCCCAGCCATGCTCGAGCAGCAGCCAGCCGCCGGGTTGCAGATGTTCCCTGGCCTGGGCCGCGATGCGGCGGATGTCGTCCAGCCCGTCGGCGCCACTGGCCAGCGCCGACAGCGGCTCGTGCCGGAGCGCGGCCAGATGCGGGTCGTCGGCGCGGATATAGGGTGGATTGCTGACGATCAACTCGAAGCGCGCGGGCAGGGCGGGGCCGTTGGGGGCCTTGGCGGCAGCTTCGGCCTGGCGCTGGGTCCAGTCTGACAGCCAGCTGCCGAGCAGGAAGCGCACCGGCAGTCCCAGCCGGCTGGCGTTGGCGTTCGCCACGGTCAGCGCGTCGCGGCTGGCGTCAAGCGCCCAGACCCGGGCATCGGGCCGGCGCTGCTGCAGCGCCAGCGCGATCGCACCGCTGCCGGTGCCGAGGTCGAGCAGGCTCGGGTTCTCGAGCGGGGCCAGGACCTCGAGCGCCCAGTCGACCAGGGTCTCGGTGTCGGGGCGCGGGTCGAGCACGCGCGCGTCGACCTGCAGCTCGAGGCCGTGGAATTCGCGCCGGCCGACCAGATAGGCCACCGGCTCGCCGTCCAGCCGGCGCCGGCACAGCGCCAGGAAATCCTGCGCGGCGGCGGCGGGCAGCGGGTCGGTGTCGTGCGCGATCAGCCAGGCCCGGTCATGCGGCGAGCGACCGAGTCGGTGCAGCAGCAGCACCTGGGCGTCGAGCTTGTCGAGTCCGGCCTGGCGGGCGCGCAGCAAGGCCTGCTGCACCGTCGCCGGCAGGGAGGCGTTCTTGTCATCTTCTGGGCCGATCGTGCGCAGTCCGGCCGGCTCGGCGGCGCTCATGCCAGTGCCCCGTGCGCGGCCTGACCGGCGCTCTGCTCGAGGTCGGCCATCAGTTCGGCACCGCGCGCGAGCTGCAGCGCGTGGACCACCTCGTCGAGCTCGCCTTCCATCACGACGCCGAGCTTGTACAGCGTCAGGTTGATGCGGTGGTCGGTCAGGCGGCCCTGCGGGAAGTTGTAGGTCCGGATCCGGTCGCTGCGGTCGCCGCTGCCGATCAGGCCCTTGCGCTCGGCGGCCTCCTTGGCGGCGCGCTCGCTGCGCTCCTTTTCCTGGATTCGCGCCTGCAGCACCTGCAGCGCCTTGGCCTTGTTGCTGTGCTGGCTGCGACCGTCCTGGCATTCGGCGACGATGCCGGTCGGCAGGTGCACCACGCGCACGGCCGAGTCGGTCTTGTTGATATGCTGGCCGCCGGCGCCGCTGGCGCGGAAGGTGTCGATGCGCAGGTCGGCCGGATTGAGCTTGATGGCCTCGGTCTCGTCCGGCTCCGGCATCACCGCGACCGTGCAGGCGCTGGTGTGGATGCGGCCCTGGGATTCGGTCGCCGGCACGCGCTGGACACGGTGGCCGCCCGACTCGAAGCGCAGCTTGCCGTAGGCCCGGCTGCCGACGATGCGCAGCACCACTTCCTTGTAGCCGCCGAGCTCGCTCGGCGACTCGCTGACCACCTCGACGCGCCAGCCCTGGCGCTCGGCGTAGCGGGTGTAAAGGCGGGTCAGGTCGCCGGCGAACAGCGCGGCCTCGTCGCCGCCGGTGCCGGCGCGCACCTCGAGGAAGGCGTTGCGGTCGTCGTCCTGGTCCTTGGGCAGCAGCAGCAACTGCAGTTCCTGCTCGAGCGCGGCGAGCTCGGCTTCGGCGTCGGCGATTTCGTCCCGCGCCATGGCGGCCATCTCGGCATCGTCCTCCTGTGCCATGACCCGGGCCTCGGCCAGTTCGGCCTCGCGCTGCTGGTAGCGCAGCCAGGGTTCGATCAGGGCACCGTTCTCGGCATGCTCGCGCGTCAGCTTGCGAAAGCGCTCCATGTCCTGGGTGGCGTCTGGCGCACTGAGCAGGGCGTCGAGTTCGTGCAGGCGCAGGCGCTGGCGCTCCAGGGTGTCGCGGATGAAGGGCTTCATGTGCGCTTGTCCTGGCCGCGCAGGAACAGGCGCGCGACCGTCTGAGCGGTCGCTTGGCGTGTCGCCGCATCGCCCGTGTGCAGCTCGGCCAGCGTGCCGTGCAGCATCTTCTGCGTCAGGCCGCGCGCCAAGGCCTCGAGCACGGTGTCGACGTCGTCGCCGCGCGCGAGCAGCTTGCGCGCCCGCGCGAGTTCGGCCGCGCGCCATTCGTCGGTCTGCACCTGCAGGTCGCGGATCAGCTCGACCACGCCACCGCGCGGATCGCGCTGCCCGACCCAGTGCATGAAGCTCTGCACGCCGGCGTCGATGATGATCTCGGCCTCGGCCACGGCGGCCTGGCGGTTTTCCTTGCCGGTCTGCACCACGGCGGCCAGGTCATCGACGGTATAGAGGTAGACGTCCGACAGCTGCTGGACCTCGATCTCGATGTCGCGCGGCACCGCCAGGTCGACCATGAAGATCGGCCGATGCCGGCGTTTCTTCAGCGCGCGCTCGACCGCGCCCAGTCCGATCAGCGGCAGGCTCGATGCGGTGCAGCTGATGATGGCGTCGAATTCATGCAGGCGCTCGGACAGGTCGGACAGGCGCAGCACCTCGGCGCCGAAGCGGCTCGCGAGCTTTTCGCCGCGTTCGAGCGTGCGGTTGGCGATCGCCATGCCCTTGGGCGTCTTGGCGGCGAAATGGGTCGCCGCCAGCTCGATCATCTCGCCAGCGCCGACGAACAGCACCTTGATGTCCTTCAGGTCCTCGAACAGCTGGCCCGCCAGCCGCACTGCGGCCGCGGTCATGCTGATCGAGTGCGCGCCGATCTCGGTGTGGCTGCGCACCTGCTTGGCGACCGCGAAGCTGCGCTGGAACATCTGGTGCAGCGTGCTGCCCAGGGCGCCGGCCTCGTCGGCGGCGCGCACCGCATGCTTGAGCTGGCCCAGGATCTGGGCCTCGCCCAGCACCATGCTGTCGAGGCCGCTGGCGACACGAAAGGCGTGGCGCGCGGCCTCGTCGCCCTTCAGCACGTAGGCATGGTCCAGCAGTGCCTGCGGCGTCACGCCGCCGGTGCTGGCCAGCCATTGCACGGTCGACTCGAGTTCGAGCTCGTCGGCGGCGCAGTAGATCTCGGTCCGGTTGCAGGTCGACAGCAGCGCGGCCTCGGGCTGGCGCGCCAGCGAGGCCCGGAAGCGCTGCAGCGTTTCCGGCAGCTGATCGAGCGCGAACGCGAACCGCCCGCGCAAGTCGAGCGGAGCGGTGTGGTGATTGATTCCTAGCGCCCAGACAGCCATATGGGAAGACATTATAAAATTTTCGTCTTTGATTGTTTTTTGATGCCTGTGACCGACAGCTATTCCTCCGTCCTGACGCTCTGGGGCTGGCTCCTGCACCTGGTCAACTTCGTGCTGCCGGCGCTTGGCCTCGCGACCCTGCTGGCGCCGGCTGTGGCCGGCTGGAACAGCCTCACGCTGCAGCGGCTGTGGCGTGCCTGGTGGCCGCTTGCGGGCGCGGGGCTGCTGGTGTTGCTGGCCGGGCTGGTCGGTTTCGGCCGCGACGGCCGCATGGCGACCTATGCCGGTCTGGTGCTGGTCGTCGCCAGCCTGGCTTGCTGGCTGCAGGCCCGTCTGGCGCCCGGGATCGGGTCGCGTCGCGCCCCGTATCCACGCTAGCGGTACTGCCTTGCCGCCCCCCTTGTCCGCTGCCGCCAGGGCTGCGGTAACATCACTTCCCCCGTACCACGGCGAAACCTGCTCCGGATATGAACGCACCCACCCCGATCCAGCACCTGCTCGACGCCGCCGGCGACACTCCTCGCCTGCGTGAGATTCCCTACAACTACACCTCGTTTTCGGATCGGGAAATCGTCGTTCGTCTGCTCGGCTCCCGCGCCTGGGAGGTGCTGAACCAGCTGCGCCAGGAGCGCCACACCGGCCGCTCGGCCCGCATGCTGTATGAAGTGCTGGGCGACATCTGGGTGGTGCAGCGCAACCCCTACCTGCAGGATGACCTGCTCGACAACCCCAAGCGCCGCCAGGCCCTGGTCGAGGCGATGAACCACCGCTTGGGCGAGGTCGAGAAGCGCCGTCGCCCGCAGGAAGACGGCGAGCGCGATGCGCTGGTCGGCGAGCTGCTGGCTGCGGCCAGCCTGGCCGTGCGCCAGTTCGCGGCCGCCTTCGAGCAGATGGGCGGGCTGCGCCAGCAGGCCGGCAAGGCGCTGCGCCGCCACACGGGAAAGGACAACATCAAGTTCGACGGCCTGAGCCGGGTCAGCCATGTGACCGACGCGACCGACTGGCGCGTGGAATACCCGTTTGTGGTGCTGACGCCCGACACCGAGGTCGAGATGGCCGGCCTGGTCAAGGCCTGCATCGAGCTCGGCCTGACCATCGTCCCACGCGGCGGCGGCACCGGCTACACCGGCGGCGCGATCCCGCTGACCTGGAAGAGCGCGGTCATCAACACCGAGAAGCTGCTCGGCATGAACGAGGTCGAGCTGATCGACCTGCCCGGCGTCAACCACAAGGTGCCGACCCTCTGGACCGAGGCTGGCGTCGTGACCCAGCGCGTGGCCGATGCGGCCGAGCGCGCCGGCTTCGTGTTCGCGGTCGATCCGACCAGCGCCGAGGCCAGCTGCGTCGGCGGCAACATCGCGATGAACGCCGGCGGCAAGAAGGCCGTGCTCTGGGGCACCGCGCTCGACAACCTGGCGAGCTGGCGCATGGTCACGCCCGACGCGCAATGGCTCGAGGTGGTGCGGGTCGACCACAACCTCGGCAAGATCCACGACGCCGCGATCGCCAGCTTCGAGCTGCATTACTTCGAGGCCGACGGCAGGACGCCGATCCGCACCGAGCGGCTCGACATCCCGGGCAAGACCTTCCGCAAGGAAGGCCTGGGCAAGGACGTGACCGACAAGTTCCTGGCCGGCCTGCCGGGCGTGCAGAAGGAGGGCTGCGACGGCCTGATCACCAGCGCGCGCTGGGTGCTGCACCGCATGCCCGAGCACACCCGCACCGTCTGCCTGGAGTTCTTCGGCAACCCCCGCGACGGCGTGCCGAGCATCGTCGAGATCAAGGACTTCATGTTTGCCGAGCAAAAGCGCTCGGGCACGCTGCTGGCCGGTCTCGAGCACCTCGACGACCGCTACCTGCGGGCGGTCGGCTACTCGACCAAGAGCAAGCGCGGCGGCTTCCCCAAGATGGTGCTGATCGGCGACATCGTCGGTGACGATCCGGACGCGGTCGCGCGCGCCGCCAGCGAAGTGGTGCGGCTGGCCAACGGCCGCGCCGGCGAAGGCTTCACGGCCGTCAGCCCCGATGCGCGCAAGCAGTTCTGGGCCGACCGCAAGAAGACCGCCGCCATCAGCCGCCACACCAATGCCTTCAAGGTCAACGAGGACGTGGTGATCCCGCTGCCGCGCATGGGCGAGTACACGCTCGGCATCGAGCGCATCAACATCGAGCTGAGCCTGCGCAACAAGATCAGGCTGGCGCAGGAGCTCGAAAGCTTCTTCGCGCGCGGCAACCTGCCGCTCGGCAAGGTCGAGGACCCCAACGACATGCCGAGTGCCGACACGCTGCAGGAGCACCGCGAGCGCGCGCTGGCCGTGATCCGCGGCGTGCGCGCCGAGTGGCAGCAGTGGATGGACGGCCTCGATCAGGTCCAGGCCGACAGCGGCCGCAGCTTCTTCGACCAGCTGCAGGACTACAGCCTGCGCGCGAGCTGGAAGATCCAGATCCGCGAGCCGTTGCGTGCCATCTTCACCGGTTCGGTGTTCGCGCCGGTGCTCGAGGAATGCCAGGCCATCCACAAGCGCGTGCTCAAGGGCCGGGTCTGGGTGGCGCTGCACATGCACGCCGGCGACGGCAACGTGCACACCAACATCCCGGTCAACAGCGACGACTACGAGATGCTGCAGACCGCGCACGAGGCGGTCGACCGCATCATGGTGCTGGCGCGCAGCCTCGACGGCGTGATCTCGGGCGAACACGGCATCGGCATCACCAAGCTCGAATACCTCAGCGACGAGGAACTGGCGCCGTTCGCCGGCTACAAGCAGCGCATCGACCCCGAGGGCCGCTTCAACAAGGGCAAGCTGCTGCGCGGCGGCAGTTCGTTCGACTCGGCCGACATGCGCCGCGCCGACCTCAGCATGGCCTACACGCCGAGCTTCGGCCTGATGGGCTACGAGTCGCTGATCATGCAGCAGAGCGACATCGGCGCGATCGCCGATTCGGTCAAGAACTGCCTGCGCTGCGGCAAGTGCAAGCCGGTCTGCTCGACCCATGTGCCGCGCGCCAACCTGCTGTACTCGCCGCGCAACAAGATCCTGGCCACCAGCCTGCTGGTCGAGGCCTTCCTCTACGAGGAGCAGACCCGGCGCGGCATCAGCCTCAAGCACTGGGAGGAGTTCGAGGACGTGGCCGACCACTGCACGGTCTGCCACAAGTGCCTGTCGCCTTGCCCGGTCAAGATCGACTTCGGCGATGTCTCGATGAACATGCGCAACCTGCTGCGCAAGATGGACAAGAAGAGCTTCCGTCCCGGCAATGCCGCCGCGATGTTCATGCTCAACGCGACCAACCCCGAGACCATCAAGCTCGCGCGCAGCGCCATGGTCGGCGTCGGCTTCAAGGCCCAGCGCCTGGCCAACACCGTGCTCAACAGCTTCGCCAAGAAGCAGACCAGCGCCCCGCCGGCCTCGGTCGGTCCCGCTCCGATCAAGGAGCAGGTGATCCACTTCATCAACAAGAAGCTGCCGGGCGGCCTGCCGAACAAGACCGCGCGCGCGCTGCTCGACATCGAGAACAAGGACTACGTCCCGATCATCCGCAACCCGCAGGGCACCAGCAGCGACAGCGAGGCGGTGTTCTACTTCCCGGGCTGCGGCTCCGAGCGCCTGTTCAGCCAGGTCGGCCTCGCGACCCAGGCCATGCTCTGGCATGCCGGCGTCCAGACCGTGCTGCCGCCGGGCTACCTGTGCTGCGGCTATCCGCAGCGCGGTTCGGGCCAGTTCGAGAAGGCCGAGCAGATGATCACCGACAACCGGGTGCTGTTCCACCGCGTCGCCAACACGCTGAACTACCTCGACATCAAGACCGTGGTCGTCTCCTGCGGTACCTGCTATGACCAGCTCGCGGGCTACCAGTTCGACCAGATCTTCCCGGGCTGCCGCATCATCGACATCCACGAGTACCTGCTCGAGAAGGGCATCACGCTCGAGGGCAAGGGCGCCTACCTGTTCCACGATCCCTGCCACAGCCCGATGAAGCTGCAGGCGCCGATCAAGACCGTCAAGGCGCTGGTCGGCGACACGGTGGTGCAGAGCGACCGCTGCTGCGGCGAGTCCGGCACGCTCGGCGTGACGCGGCCCGACATCTCGACCCAGGTCCGCTTCCGCAAGGAAGAGGAACTCAACAAGAACGCGCAGGAACTGGCGGCGCTGGCGGCCAAGAACGGCGTCGTCCAGCAGGCGGGCAAGACCAAGATCCTGACCAGCTGCCCGAGCTGCTTCCAGGGCCTGAGCCGCTATGGCGAGGATCTGCCCAACGGCCTGCTCGAAGCCGACTATGTCGTGATCGAGATGGCGCGCCATATCCTCGGCGAGAACTGGCTGCCCGACTATGTCGCCAAGGCCAATGCCGGCGGCATCGAGCGCGTGCTGGTCTGACCATGGTTGCCAGCCCTGAGCCCGGCTGCCCGCTCTGCCACGAGGATGGCGGGCTGCTGATCGCCCGGCACGGGAAGTTCCGCATCATCCGCGCCACCGGGCCGGATGCGGCGGAGTTTCCCGGCTGCTACCGCGTGGTCTGGAACGACCATCGGGCCGAGTTCTCGGATCTGGCCGAGGCCGACCAGCTGTCGTGCCTGCGCGCCGTCAGCGCGGTCGAGACCGTGCTGCGCGAACAGCTGGCGCCGACCAAGGTCAACCTGGCGGCGCTCGGCAACATGGTGCCGCACCTGCACTGGCATGTGATCGCGCGCCATGACTGGGACAGCCGCTGGCCGGCGCCGGTCTGGGCCGGGCCGCAGCGTGCGCCCGACCCGGAGCGTCTGGCGGCGCTGCGCGCGCGTCTGCCGGACTGCGACGCCGCCATCGCCACGCTCGCCTTCTGAGTCGGCCCGGGCGGCTTGCCGCCCGTGTGCCCTCCGCTTGCCGCGCGTTACGATAGCGTTTTGTCCCACTAGCCTTCTGCGAGAGACCATGGCTGGCCTGAACCCCAACACCCCCCATCCCGTCGAGCTGACGCTGCACGCCAAGTCGCGCGTGCTCGAGATCGCCTTCGATGACGGCGCGCGCTTCCGGCTGCCGTTCGAGCTGCTGCGCGTGCTCTCGCCCTCGGCCGAGGTCCAGGGCCACGGCCCGGGCCAGGAGACGCTGCAGACCGGCAAGCGCGAGGTCGGGATCAGCGCGCTCGAGCCGGTCGGCCACTACGCCGTCAAGCCGACCTTCTCGGACGGCCATGACTCCGGCCTCTACAGCTGGGACTACCTGTACCGGCTCGGTGCCGAGCAGGAGCAGCGCTGGACCGACTACCTGGCCCGCCTGCAGGCCGCCGGTCTCGACCGCGACGCGCCGATGGCCGACCAGGCCGGCTCGGCCTGCGGCCACTCCCATTGAATCGCCGCAGCGACGGCAAGCACCCAGCAGGAACTGACGCCATGAGCCAGACCCATTTCGGATTCAAGACCGTCGACGAACAGGACAAGGCGCGCCATGTGCGCAGCGTGTTCGACTCGGTCGCGTCCAACTACGACATCATGAACGACCTGATGTCGGCCGGCCTGCACCGCCTCTGGAAGGCCTACACGATCCAGGTCGCCAACCCGCGCCCGGGCGACCGCGTGCTCGACATCGCCGGCGGCACTGGCGACCTCGACCTGGCCTTTGCGCCCAAGGTTGCGCCCAACGGCCAGGTGGTGCACACCGACATCAACGAGGCCATGCTGCGCGAGGGCCGCAACCGCCTGCTCAATCACGGTCATGTGCTGCCGACCCTGGTCTGCGACGCCGAGAAGCTGCCGTTCCCGGACGGTCATTTCGACATCGTGACCGTGGCCTTCGGCCTGCGCAACATGACGCACAAGGATATCGCGCTGCGCGAGATGAACCGTGTGCTGCGTCCGGGCGGAAAATTGCTGGTGCTGGAGTTTTCCAAAGTCGCGGCTCCGCTCGAGAAGGCCTATGACTGGTATAGTTTTAACATCTTGCCCAAGCTCGGCAAGTGGATTGCCAAGGACGAGAGCAGCTACCGCTATCTGGCCGAGTCGATCCGCATGCATCCGGACCAGGAGACCTTGCGCGGCATGATGCGCGAGGCCGGTTTCGGCCATGTGGATGTGCACAACTTGACGGCTGGCATCGCGGCGCTGCACCTCGGCATCAAGTGCTGAGCCGGCTGTAACCGTCGCCTGAAGACAGGGGTATTGAAATGGAATGGTGGATAGCGATCCTGGGTTTGCTTGTGCTGGCTTGGGTGTTGCGCGGGTGGCTGCGTGGCCGCCAAGGCGGGCTGGCGCAGCCCTTTGCAGGTGCCGCTGCGCCCGAGGCCATGCGGCCGCCGGCCAGCTACAGCGCCAAGAACGTCGGCAACGATGCCTCGGCCCGCCCGTGGGAGCAGCAGGTCGGAGGCTCCGATGTCACCCTGAATCCGGCTTCGGGCGCGGCTGGCGCCATGCCGCAATGGGGGGCTGCGGGTTCGAGCCTGCCGGTTGGCTTCGATGCGGCGGCCTTCCTCGAGGCCTCCAAGACCCACTTCATCCAGCTGCAGGCGGCCTGGGATCGCGCCGACATTCCCGCGCTGCGCGCGATGATGACCGACGCGATGCTGGGCCAGATCCAGGCCCAGCTGCTCGAGCGCGAGCATCAGGCCGATGCCGTCGTCGGCCAGAGCTCCGAGGTCGTGATGCTCGACGCCAAGCTGCTCGGGATCGAGGAGCAGCCGGGCGATTACCTGGCCAGCGTCGAGTTCTCGGGCCTGATCAGGGATGTGGCCGCTGCCGGCCCCAATCCCTTCCGCGAGGTCTGGAGCATCATCCGGTCCAAGAGCCGTGCCGAGGGCTGGCTGGTCGCGGGTGTTCAGGCCATGCAATAAAAGGGCGGCCTTTATCCGTCAAAATCGGGGGACCTATGAACAAGCCCCCATTTTCCTTGCCGCCGGTTGAGTTGCTGCAGCAACTCGCCTCCAGGCTGCCGGCACCGCCGGCCTGGCTGCGCGCCGAACTGCACAACCGCCTCGTGCTGCTGCTCAACCATGTGCTGCAGCAGGAGCCCCAGGCCATGGACCGGCTCAGGCGCCAGCAGGGCAAGCGGCTGCAGCTGAACTGGGGCAGCATCGAGCTGGTGTTGCAGCCGACCCCGGCCGGCCTGCTGGCACTGTCCGAGCCCGGCGAGCCGTCGGATCTGCAGCTGCGCGTGGCCGAGACCTCGCCGCTGCTGCTGGCGCAGACCCTGCTGGCGGGCGGCAAGCCGCCGGTCGAGATCCAGGGCGATGTGCAGCTGGCGGCCGAGGTCGCCTGGCTGGTCGACAACCTGCGCTGGGACCTCGAGGAAGACCTGTCGCGCCTGTTCGGCGACCCGGTCGCGCACCAGCTGGTCGCTGCCGGCCGCCAGCTGGTGCAGGGCCTGCGCGGCTTCCTGCTGCAGGCCGCCGAGCGCCGCAACAAGGCCGCGTCATGAGCCGCTTCCTGCGCGGCTTCTTCATTGTCTGGGTCGTGCTGCGCTACGGCCTGGACGAACTGCTGTTGTCGGGTTTTCCGAACCCGCTGCTGCGCGCCCTGCGCAGCGTCATCACGATCGGACGCAACCTGAAGGCGCCGCGCGGCCAGCGCTTGCGCGAGGCGCTCGAAGCGCTTGGGCCCATTTTCGTCAAGTTCGGCCAGGTGCTCTCGACCCGGCGCGACCTGATGCCGCCCGACATCGCCGAGGAGCTCGCGCGCCTGCAGGACCGGGTGCCGCCGTTCCCGAGCCAGGTCGCGGTCGCCACCATCGAGCGCGCCTTCGGCCAGAAGCTCGACCAGATCTTCGCCAGCTTCGAGCAGCAGCCGGTTGCCAGCGCCTCGATCGCCCAGGTGCATTTCGCCGTGCTGCACGACGGGCGCGAGGTCGCGGTCAAGGTGCTGCGCCCCGGCATGTTGCCGGTGATCGACAAGGACCTGGGCCTGATGCGCCTGATGGCCGGCTGGGTCGAGAAGCTCTCGGCCGACGGCAAGCGCCTGAAGCCGCGCGAGGTGGTGGCCGAATTCGACAAGTACCTGCACGACGAGCTCGACCTGGTGCGCGAGGCGTCCAACGCCGCCCAGCTGCGGCGCAACATGTCCGACCTCGACCTGGTGCTGATCCCCGAGATGTACTGGGACTGGTGCCGCACCGAGGTGCTGGTGATGGAGCGCATGAAGGGCGTGCCGATCAGTCAGGTGGTGCGCCTGCGCGAGGCCGGCGTCGACATCCCCAAGCTCGCGCGCGATGGTGTCACGATCTTCTTCACCCAGGTCTTTCGCGACGGCTTCTTCCACGCCGACATGCACCCGGGCAACATCCAGGTCAGCCTGGATCCGGCGACCTTCGGGCGCTATATCTCGCTCGATTTCGGCATCGTCGGCACGCTGACCCAGTTCGACAAGGAATACCTGGCGCAGAACTTCACCGCCTTCTTCCGGCGCGACTACAAGCGGGTGGCCGAGCTGCACATCGAGTCGGGCTGGGTGCCCGAGGACACCCGGGTCGACGAGCTCGAGGCCGGTATCCGCTCGGTCTGCGAGCCCTATTTCGACCGTCCGCTCAAGGAGATCTCGCTCGGCATGGTGCTGATGCGGCTGTTCCAGATCTCGCGCCGCTTCAATGTCGAGATCCAGCCCCAGCTGGTGCTGCTGCAGAAGACCCTGCTCAACATCGAGGGCCTGGGCCGCGAGCTCGACCCCGAGCTCGACCTCTGGAGCACGGCCAAGCCCTTCCTCGAGCGCTGGATGATCGACCAGCTCGGCCCCAGGATGTTCTGGCAGCAGCTCAAGGCCGAGGCGCCGCAGTACGCCAAGCTGATCCCCGAGCTGCCGCGCCTGCTGCATGACTTCCTGCGCCAGCGCAAGGGCGACGAGTCGCGCGAGCTCCGGGCTTTGCTGTCCGAACAGCGTCGCACCAACCGCCTGCTGCAAGGCCTGATCTACGGCGGGCTGGGTTTCGTGCTCGGCCTGCTCGCGATGCAGCTGCTGGTGCGCGTGCGACTCTGGTGAACGCGAATCCCACCCCAATTTATAATCAAGGGTTATTTCATTTTCCGACCCGAACGGTAACGCCATGCCCATCTACGCCTACAAGTGCGAGTCCTGCGGCCATGCCAAGGACGTCCTGCAAAAGATTTCCGCCGCACCCCTGACCGATTGCCCTGCCTGCGGTGCGGCGACTTTCAGCAAGCAGCTGACCGCCGCCGGATTCCAGCTCAAGGGCTCGGGCTGGTATGCGACCGATTTCCGCGGCAGTACCAGCGGTGCCGGCGGCACCACGGCACCGGCCAGCGCGCCAGCCGAATCGACGGCTCCGGCCGCCAGCGACAGCCCGGCACCCGCCGCCGGCTGCGGCGGCTCCTGTGCCTGCCACTGAAGCGAAGGCACAAGACATGTCCGCATTGCGCAAATGGCTGTTCTCCGGCCTGCTGACCCTCGTGCCCCTGGTCATCACGCTCTGGGTGCTCGACTGGGTGGTTTCGACGCTGGACCAGACGCTCAGGATCCTGCCCGAGGCTTGGCAGCCGCAGCAGCTGCTCGGAATGAACATCCCGGGCCTGGGGGTGCTGTTCGCGCTGCTGATCGTGCTCTCGATCGGTGCGCTGGCCTCCAACTTCATCGGCAACAAGCTGGTCAACTGGTGGCACGCGCTGCTGCACCGGATCCCGGTCGTGCGCTCGATCTATTCGGGCGTCAAGCAGGTTTCCGACACCCTGTTCTCCGAGAAGGGCAATGCCTTTCGCAAGGCCTTGCTGGTGCAGTGGCCGCGCGAGGGCATGTGGACCATCGCCTTCCTGACCGGCCAGCCCGGCGGTGACGTCGCGCGCCACCTCAACGGCCAGGACTATGTCAGTGTTTTCGTGCCGACCACGCCCAACCCGACCGGCGGCTATTTCGTGATGGTCCACAAGCGCGACTGTGTCGAGCTCACGATGAGCGTCGACGAGGCGCTGACCTATGTGATTTCGATGGGCGTGATCGTGCCCGGGGGCCCCAAGGCGCTGGAGCCGGCCGATGCCTTGGCCGACCAGGTCTGAAGCCCCCCTCTCCGATATTTCTAGAAAGTTCAATATGGCAATGCGTTCCGAATACTGCGGTCTGGTGACCGAGGCCCTGCTGGGTCAAACCGTGACCCTGTGCGGCTGGGTCAACCGCCGGCGTGACCATGGCGGCGTGATCTTCGTCGACCTGCGCGACCGCGAGGGCTATGTCCAGGTCGTCTGCGACCCGGACCGCCCCGAGATGTTCGCGATCGCCGAAGGCCTGCGCAACGAGTTCTGCATCCAGGTCAAGGGCCTGGTGCGCGCGCGCCCCGAGGGCACGACCAACGACAACATGAAGAGCGGCAAGATCGAGGTGCTGTGCCACGAGATCGTCGTGCTCAACGCCTCGGTGACTCCGCCGTTCCAGATCGACGACGACAACCTGTCCGAGACCACCCGCCTGACGCACCGCGTGCTCGACCTGCGTCGCCCCTACATGCAGAAGAACCTGATGCTGCGCTACAAGGTGGCGATGGAGGTGCGCAAGTTCCTGGACGCCAACGGCTTCATCGACATCGAAACGCCGATGCTGACCAAGAGCACGCCCGAAGGCGCGCGCGACTACCTGGTGCCCAGCCGCGTGCACGACGGCCAGTTCTTCGCGCTGCCGCAGTCGCCCCAGCTGTTCAAGCAGCTGCTGATGGTGGCCGGCTACGACCGCTACTACCAGATCACCAAGTGCTTCCGCGACGAGGACCTGCGCGCCGACCGCCAGCCGGAATTCACCCAGATCGATATCGAGACCAGCTTCCTGACCGAAGAGGACATCCGCTCGATGTTCCAGGGCATGATCAAGAGCGTGTTCCAGCACACCATGGGGGTTGACCTGGGCGAGTTCCCCTGCATGCCCTATGCCGAAGCCATGCACCGCTACGGTTCCGACAAGCCAGACCTGCGCGTGAAGCTCGAAATCACCGAGCTGACCGATGTGATGGCCGATGTGGATTTCAAGGTCTTTTCGGGTGCCGCCACGATGAAAAATGGTCGTGTGGTTGCACTGCGTGTACCCGGTGGCGCTCAGGAAACCGGGGGCATGCCGCGCAGCGAAATCGACGCTTATGCCGAGTTCGTGAAGATTTATGGTGCCAAGGGCTTGGCTTACATCAAGGTCAATGAACGCGCCAAAGGCCGTGACGGACTGCAAAGCCCGATCGTCAAGAATATCCATGACAAGGCGCTTTCCGAGGTGCTGCAACGCACGGGCGCACAACCGCGTTTGTTGAGGCTTGAAATTACCGAGAGCATGTTGGTGTCGAACATTGAGTACTTCCAAATCAGCGATGCCGCAGCTGGCATTACCAAGAACGGTGTGATCATAAGTGTGCGGGCGATTCCCTGACCAAAGAATTTTCTGTCCAGCAAGATTGCGAAGAACAGGCCCAAAAGAAGCGAGAGCACAACTGCCGCAGTTGTGATTAAAACGGTTGCAAAGATCGATGGAACAAGTTCACCCATGGTGAATACGTTTACGAAGTTGTCAATGCCGGCAAAGTGAATGTCGTCTGGATACATCAAGTTCCAGGTGAAGAGTGAATAACCAATCGTGGTTAGAAACGGAATCTGCGTCAGAACGATACCAAAAATTAGTGCTGGCAAGATTAGCGAGCGGGCTACCCACGCTTTGCGCTTTGCTTCTTTGCCGACTTTGGCAATTGCAGTTGACATTTGTTTCCTGTTTCTTAGTGGTGCGAAAATTGAGTGTATTTCTAAGTGATTAATTCGGGGCCGGCCGAATCCGACCGGCCCCGAATCTTTAATCAGTTTTTACTTGTGCTTGTTACCTGCTGCTTGAGCGATCTTCTGACCTGCATCAAGAGCTGCCTTTACGGTCTTGCGACCTGCAAGTGCATCTGCAACTAGCTGTGCAACCTTGTTACCAACAACCTGGAAC
>ERZ1034361.560-NODE-560-length-23346-cov-8.947871_pt1 | contig 23346 bp, 20 predicted proteins | sample MGYA00520617_ERZ1034361 | MGnify/ENA primary metagenome ERZ1034361 (study PRJEB33736, sample SAMEA104284507) | Azolla filiculoides | biome: Urban; feature: Water surface; material: Ditch water | place: Netherlands | collected 2015-10-28 | depth 0-0.1 m ...
GTGCCTTTGACCTCGTTGGCCTCGCAACAGGCTTGCAAAGGCGCTTGCAGATCGGCGAAGTCGGGCAGATCGACGAATTTGTAGAGGGCAGCGGTGAGGTACGGGGTGGCGGATTGCATGGCGTGATTATCCCCTCTTGGTAACAGGGTCATGCCTCATAAGTCAACAACACCACATCAGCGGCTTCTTGTCGCAAGGCAACGAGTGATTGATATGCCGCTGAGCTGTGCCAGCCATCGGCGTCGGCCAGTGAGGGAAAGCGAATCACCACAATATCGGCATGCGGACATTCGCCGGACAGTGTTTTGACCTGATGGCCACGAAATACCAGTTCGCCATGCCATGGCGTCAAGGTGGCCAGCACCTGCCCCCGGTATTGCGCCCATTTTTCAGGGTTTTTGACGGTCATTTGACCGACAACGTAGGCGTGAGGCATGACAGCTCCTTATAAGGCTTGGACCTTCAACAGGCTGGGCGCAGCCAACCATTGAGAAAACTCTTGTGCCAACTGTGCACTGGCTTGAACCGCTGCCTGCCAAACCTTCACCCGTCCTGCAAAGTCATGCTCGTAGGTCATGAAGTCATTGCGGTCAGGCAATTTGCCATTGGGCAGGGTTTTGACCCACTCGGGGTTGGGTGTGAGGACGATGGTGTTGTCCAAGAACGACGTTGCGCCATGCCGCCACTTGAGCGCTTTGTCGAGCCAACCAGGCACCACGTTTTTCTGAAAGTGCGGGTAGAGCACGATGGCGCGTTCGGGGCCTTGGGTGGGCGCGATCCAGTTCAGGTGCAGGTGGTAGTCGGTGATGCCGCCGTCCCAATACGCGCCTGTGGGTGCGCCAGGGATGTCGTGCACGGCTTTGAGTGCAAACGGGATGGAGCAGCTGGCCTGCAATGCGGGCATGAAATTGCCCTCGTTCAAGCGGGCTTGGAGGGTGCGGAAGTCGCTCGCGTCAAAGGGCAGCGGGTGCTCTTTGCCAGAAAAAACCACCCGTTCCAACCAGCCGCCCAAAGCAGGTCGGTGCAGGGCGTTGCTCAAAAAAGCACCTGCGTAGCCCAAGGGCGTGGCCACCGGGTGTTCGCGACGCAGGATGTGCCGCCCATGCGATGTGACGATGTGCAGCCGGTAGCGTGGGTGGTTCAACACCTGATCGATCCGCCCGCCATAAAAGCGTGTCAGGTTGGCTCCAAACGCATCGCTCACTTGCTGCGCCGTGACTTTTTTTTGACCGGGCAAGACCTCGTAATGCTGCTGAATGTAAGCATTTTCAAGCTCCTCGAATGCAGCGACCGGATCGTTCAGGCAAGCCGTGGACATGCGCCACGCGCCAATCGATGCGCCCACCAGATCCACCGGCTGCGAGCTTTGGGCCAGCCATTCGCCAAAGATGAAGCGGTCCAGGGGACCGAGGATCAATCCTTTAGGGCCGCCAGCCGCTGCAGGGATCACCCCCACGTGTTCGGGCCTCAGGCCGTGCTCACGGATGTGGGCGAGTGCCTTAGGGCCAGCGTGGATGTGGAGGGCTTGCATGCGGTTTACTTTTTGAGGCCTTGCAGTTTGGCGAAGGCACTGGCCATGGCCGAGCCCGAAGCTGCTGCGGGGGGCGAGGTATAACCACCGCCGCCGCCACGCTGGCGGTTGTCTCGCCCTGCCCCTTCAAACTTGTTGTCGCGGGGGCCATCGCGTCTGGTGGGCGCAGCGTCGAGCTTCATGGTCAAGCTGATGCGCTTGCGGGCCACATCCACTTCGAGCACTTTCACTTTGACGATGTCGCCGGTCTTGACCACCTCGCGGGCGTCGGTGACGAACTTATTGGCCAGCTGGCTCACATGGACCAGGCCGTCCTGGTGCACGCCCAAATCGACAAAAGCGCCAAATTGGGCCACGTTGCTCACGGTGCCTTCCAGGGTCATGCCTTCTTTGAGGTCCTTGATGTCTTCCACGCCGTCGGCCAGGCGGGCCACTTTGAAGTCGGGTCGCGGGTCGCGGCCGGGTTTTTCCAGCTCGCCCAGAATGTCCTTGATGGTGATGGCCCCAAATTTGTCGCTGGCAAACAGCTCGGGCTTGAGGGTTTTCAAAACGTCCGAGCGGCCCATGATCTCTTGGATCGGCTTGGCGGTTTTGACGATGATCTGCTCGACCACAGGATAGGTTTCGGGGTGCACGCCCGTCATGTCCAGCGGGTTGTCGCCGCCCCGGATGCGCAAAAAGCCCGCGCTTTGCTCGAAAGTCTTGGCACCCAAGCCGGTCACTTTCAGCAAATCTTGGCGGGTTTTGAACACGCCATTGGCATCGCGCCAGCGCACCACCGACTTGGCCACGCTGGCCGACAAACCCGACACGCGGGTGAGCAAGGGGACGCTTGCGGTATTGAGGTCCACGCCCACCGAGTTCACGCAGTCTTCCACCACCGCATCCAGCGTCTTGGCCAGCTCGCTTTGGTTCACGTCGTGCTGGTACTGGCCCACACCAATCGCTTTGGGGTCGATCTTGACCAGCTCCGACAGCGGGTCTTGCAGGCGGCGGGCAATGGAGGCAGCGCCGCGCAGGCTCACGTCCACGTCGGGCATTTCTTGGCTGGCGAATTCGCTGGCCGAATAGACCGAAGCGCCCGCCTCGCTGACCACGACCTTCTGAATCTCAACACCGTCACGCAGGCGTGCCAGCTGCTTGATCAGGTCGCCCGCCAGCTTGTCGGTCTCGCGGGAGGCGGTGCCGTTGCCAATGGCGATCAAGTTCACGTTGTGCTTTTCACAGAGCTTGGCCAAGGTGAAGAGCGAACCCTCCCAGTCTTTGCGCGGTTCGTGCGGATACACGGTTGACGTGTCGACCAGCTTGCCCGTCGCGTCCACCACGGCCACCTTCACGCCCGTGCGGATGCCCGGGTCCAGGCCCATGACCACGCGGGGGCCTGCGGGCGCGGCCAGCAGCAGGTCTCGCAGGTTGTCACTGAACACCTTGATGGCGACTTTTTCGGCCTCTTCGCGCAAGCGGGTGAAAAGGTCGCGCTCGGTGGACAGGCTGAGCTTGACGCGCCAGGTCCAGGCCACGCATTTGCGGATCAGGTCGTCCGAGGGGCGGGCCGCATGGCTCCAGCCCAAGTGCATGGCGATCTTGCCTTCGGCAATGCTGGGTTTGCCGGGTTCTGGTTCTACCGGGAGAACCAATTTAGCGTCCAGCATTTCCAACGCGCGACCACGAAACACGGCCAAAGCCCGGTGTGAGGGCACGCGGCCAATCGGCTCGTCGTAGTCAAAGTAATCGCGGAACTTGGACACATCGGCGTTGTTCTCGTCCTTGCCGTCGGCCAGTTTGCTTTTGAACAGGCCTTCGTTCCACAGCCATTCGCGCAAGGCTTGCACCAAAGAGGCGTCTTCGGCCCAGCGCTCGCTCAGCAAATCGCGCACCCCGTCCAGCACAGCGGCGGTGGTGGTGAAGTCGGCACCTTCAATCGCGCCTGCAGGCAGCACAAAAGCGGCGGCTTCGGCGTGCGGGTCAAGGCGCGGGTCGGCAAACAGCTTGTCGGCCAGAGGCTCCAGTCCGGCTTCGCGGGCAATCATGCCTTTGGTGCGGCGCTTGGGTTTGTAGGGCAGGTAAAGGTCTTCCAGCTCTTGCTTGGTGGGCGCGGCGTCGATGGCGGCCAGCAACTCGGGCGTGAGTTTGCCCTGCTCCTGAATGCTTTTGATGACCGCTGCCCGGCGATCTTCCAGCTCACGCAGATAAGCCAGTCGTGCTTCCAGTTCACGCAGCTGGATGTCGTCCAACCCATCCGTCACTTCTTTGCGGTAACGGGCGATGAAGGGGACGGTAGCGCCCCCATCGAGCAATTCCACGGCGGTTTTGACCTGGTCAGGGCGGATACGGATTTCAGCGGCCAGTTGGGCCAGGATTTTCTGCATGTCTCAGGTCACATCGTTAGGGGGAAAGCGGGCGAGTTTGCCACAAGCAGGAGGCCTCAATCCCACCCAAGCCTCAAACTGACAATTCACAGTTTTAGTGTTAAATAATCTTAAAAACAAAAAATAATCCCGTAATTTTACAAATTTACAGGCATCAAACCATCAAAACTGTAAACTTGCCTCAAACTAACAAAGCAGCCAATTGAGGGAGTGATGATGAATTTGACAAATAAAGACCCGGTTGGTGTCACCAAGCGTCTGGCGATGATGGGCTTGCTCTGCCTGTTCACGGTTTTTCTGACAGGTTGCCAAACCATGGGCGGCGGCGTGATCCCAAGTGCTGAATACGAAAAGTTCACCCCCAAACCCACAGACAAGCGGATCATGAAAGAGGTCAACTTGCGCTGGGAAGTGCGTGATGATGTGGCCCAATATTGCGCCAAGTCCATCGGCATGGGACGCGAACAGGCTTACATCACCCCACCTGTGGCGTGTGCGGTGTGGCATGTCCAGAGGCAGGAATGCGTGATTGTGACGGGCAAAGAAACATCCCATGTGGCTTTGGGGCACGAAGTTCGCCACTGTTTTGAAGGCCACTTCCACAAATAAGCCACCGAGACAGCGTTCGGGCCCGAGCGCGCCACGCGCTCAGTCTCAAGGGCTTGGTCTGATTCAGATGTTGCGCAAGGCTTTGCGCAAGCCCTCGCCCACCTCAGGCTTGGCGGCAAAGGGATCGGGCGGGTTGATGCCCTGAACAATCGCCTCCATGCGGCTTTGCACATTGCCCAAGGCGTGAGGATGGCTGTAGATGTAGAACTGTCCCGAGGCCACGGCATCAAACACTTTCTGTGCCACATCGGCCGCCGACACCTTGCCACTGCCCACCGCTTTATCAGTTTGTGCCTGTCCAATCAGCTGGCTGGCGGTCGGTTTGTCTGCGCCCAGTGCGGCCGGGCGATTGCGCTCACTGTGGCTGATGCCGGTGGCCACAAAGTAAGGGCACAACACACTGGCACTGACCTGATCGCTGACCAGCTGCAAGTCTTGGTACAAGGTTTCAGTCAGCGACACCACGGCATGTTTGCTGACGTTGTAGATGCCCATGTTGGGCGGGGTGAGCAAACCGGCCATGCTGGCGGTGTTGACGATGTGGCCCTGATAAGCCGGGTCGGCCTTGGCGGCTTCGAGCATCATGGGGGTGAACAGGCGTACGCCGTGCACCACACCCCACAGGTTCACGCCCAGCACCCATTCCCAGTCGGCGACCGAGTTCTCCCAGACCAAGCCCCCTGCCCCAACACCCGCGTTGTTGAACACGAAGTGCGGTGCGCCAAAGCGCACTTTCACGTCTGCGGCCAACTGCTCCATGGCCTGAGCGTTCGACACATCGACCTTGCGGGCCAACACCTGCACGCCTTGGGCTTTCATTTCGGCCTCGGCTTTGTCCAGCGCATCTTGCTGTACGTCCACCAACACCAGGTTCATGCCCAGCTTGGCGCCGATGCGGGCGCACTCCAGGCCAAAGCCGGAACCTGCACCGGTCAGGACGGCGGTTTTTCCTTTGAAGTTGTCGATCATGCGGATGCCTTTTTGAGTGTGAAGCCCACGCGGGGGAAATGAACATGCACAGTGCCGGCGCGTTCGTCTGTGCGGCGCAGGGTGTATCGGGTGCGGGTGGCGGCGACCAGCTCACCCTCGGTGGGCTCCAGCCCGAAGTTGTCGGCCGCGATCACCACCTGGCTGCCCAAAGCGATGCCGTGTTCGTCCTGGAATACCTCGCCCTGTACAGGGGCAGGCGTGGCGCTGCGAGCCAGCTGCAAGGCTTCTTCAGCACTGCATTTGCCGGGCGTGCCATGCCCGATGGCTTTCATGCGGGCCATCCAGGTTTTGACTTCGGGTGTCGCATCCAGAATGCCCGCCAAGGCGGGTGTGCGCTCTTGCGTGAACCACAGCGGGTGGTAGGCCGCAAAGTCGGCCACGCAAGGCTGTGCACCGAACAGGAAGTCCTGCCCGTGCAACATGCTGGCGATGCGGCGCAGGTAGCTTTTGTAGGTGGCTGCGGCATCGGCAGACGCCATGCGTGCGCCACCGGAGCGCATGGCGGCTCGGTCGGCCACAAAGGCTTTGACGGCGGACTCAGGGGCACCCGCAAAGACCTGCGCCACACCCGCAGGCTGGAAGTTGTAGGCCATGGCTGCGGTGAACAGCGCCCCATCAGCCCACTGCGCCACGATGCGGGCCGCACCTTTGACGGCTTCGGGGTAGATCGTGGGCGTGGGCACCAAGTGCTCCAGCACATCACAGATCAATGCCGTGTCGCAGTAAATGTCCGCGCCGATCTGCAGCACAGGCGTTTTGCGGTAGCCGCCCGTCAGCGCCGTCAGGTCTGGCTTGGGCATGATCATCGGAATGAACACGCTCGTCCAGGCCAGTTGCTTGTGGCCCAGGATCAACCGGACCTTTTCGGCAAACGGCGATGTTGGGTAGTGGTGAAGGATCAGATCGGACATGCGCGTGGCCTCAGATCAGCTTGACCAGCTGCTTGCCGAAGTTCTTGCCTTTGAGCAAACCAAGGAAGGCCTCGGGTGCGGCGGCCAGGCCCTCAGCCACCGACTCACGGGGGCGCAGCTTGCCGGTGCCCACCAGGGTGCCGAGTTCTTGCAGGGCCTCGGGCCAGATTTCCATGTGCTCGCTGACGATGAAGCCTTCGATCTTCATGCGGTTGACCAAAATCAGCGCAGGGTTGGCCATGGGCAATGGCGCACCGTCGTAGCCGGCGATCATGCCGCAGACCGCAATGCGGGCAAACGCGTTGGTGCGCAGCATCACCGCGTCGAGCACCATGCCGCCCACGTTTTCAAAGTGGCCGTCGATACCGTTCGGGCAGGCTTCGCGCAGGGCTTTGGACAAGCTCAGGTAGTCCTTGTGCTCTTTGTAGTCGATACAGGCGTCAAAGCCCAGCTCATTGACCACGTAGTCGCACTTGTCTTTGCCACCCGCAATGCCCACCACGCGGCAGCCACGGGCCTTTGCCAAAGCGCCATAAGCACTGCCCACCGCGCCACTGGCCGCGCTCACGGTCACCGTCTCGCCTGCTTTGGGGTTGATGATCTTGACCAGACCGTACCAAGCGGTCACGCCGGGCATGCCCACGGCGCCCAGGTAATGCGACAGCGGGACATGGGTGGTGTCGACCTTGCGCAGTGCGCCGATCACGTTGGCATCGACCACGCTGTATTCCTGCCAGCCGCCCATGCCCACGACTTGGTCACCGGCCTTGAATTTGGGATGACGGCTGTCCACCACCTCGCCCACGGTGCCGCCAATCATGACTTCGCCCAGTGGCTGCGGCACGGCATAGCTTTTGCTCTCGTTCATGCGACCACGCATATAGGGGTCTAGGCTCATGAAGTGGTGGCAAACCAGCACTTCGCCATCTTTCAAATCGGGCAATGGCAGTTCAACCATTTTGAAGTTGTTGACCGTGGCTTCGCCTTGCGGGCGGTTGTCCAAAACGATGCGGTGGTTGATAGGCATGTGTATCTCCTGTGAATTTAAAAAGTTAATCAGTGGACGGTGAAGTGGTATCGCGGCGGCTCACGTACTTGAATGTGCCGGTCGCGTGGGCGCACAGCTGGCCTTCGCTGTCGTACACATGGCCTTCGGTGAACGCCATGCTGCGTGTTCGGTGTTGCAAGTGGCCTTTGCCCACGAGTTTTTGTCCGGCAGACACTTTGGCCGGGCGCATGAAGGTGGTTTTCATCTCGATGGTGACCACGCCCATGTCCGGGTCAACACTGCGCGCAGCCATAGCCATGATCACGTCCAGTAAGGTCATGACCGCACCACCATGGGTGACATCGAATGAATTGAAGTGTTCGGGGCGGGGCGCGAAATGCAATTCGGATTCACCGCCTTCAAATTTTTCCAGAGAGAAACCCAAATGGTCAACGAAGGGAATCTTGGCGCCGAAAGGGATGCTCATGCTCAAGGACTTTCGCATCAGCCGCCGATGATGGCGCTCACGCCACCATCCACCGCCATCCATTGGCCGGTGATGTGTTTGCCTGCGTCTGACGCATACAACAAAGCCAAACCTTTGAGGTCTTCGTCGTCGCCCAGGCGGCGCAGCGGCGCACCCGCAGCCATCTTGTCGGCACCCAGCTTTTCCAGCAGGCCATAGGTCATCTTGCTGGGGAAAAAGCCCGGGCAAATTGCGTTGACCGTGATGCCATGCTCGCCCCACTCGCCCGCCAGTGCACGGGTGAAGTTGATCACTGCCCCCTTGGAGGTGTTGTAGGCGATGGTTTTCATCTCTGATGGGTTGCCCGCCAAGCCCGCAATGGAGGCCACATTCAGGATACGGCCTTTGCCACGCGGGATCATGCTCAGCTTGGCTACCTCTTGCGACAAGATGAAGTAGCCGCGTACGTTGAGGTTCATCACCTTGTCCCAGGCTTCAACCGGGTGGTCTTCGGCGGGTGCACCCCAGGTGGCGCCTGCGTTGTTGACCAGGATGTCGATGTGCCCCATGCGCTCCATGGTTTCAGCAGCCAGTCGGCGGATGTCTTCTTCCTTGCCGCAATCGGCGGCGATCCAGCGGGCGTCAATGCCTGCGGCTTGCAGCTCAGCGGCAGCTTCTTCCAGATCAGCAGCCTTGCGTGAGCTGAGCATGATCTTGGCACCGGCTTCGCCCAGTGCATGCGCCATTTGCAGGCCCAGGCCACGAGAGCCTCCGGTCACCAAGGCCACTTGGCCCGTCAGATCGAAAAGTTTTTGAACCGTGCGCGCCATGCTGTGCTCCTGTTGTGTTTGTCTCAGTCGACGTTGAAATCCATGCAGCGGCGCTCTTGGACGACCGCTTTCATGAAGGGTTTGATGGCCACATGTTGCGGGTGATTTTGATAGGCCGCTAGCACCTGCGCGTCATCCAACAACATGTGGAGCACCAAATCATTCGTGCAATCCATGCCGGGCGTCGCTGTGGCGACTTCAAAGGTGCGAATGCCAGGCACCACTTGGGCGCAGGACAAAAGCAATTCTTTGGCTTTGAGCAGGTTGGTGGCCTTGTCGGCCCCTTCGGCCTGGTCGTGCAGGTTCCACATCACGATGTGTCGGATCATCAAAAAGCCTCCTCGGGCAAATCGGCACAAGTCGGGTCGCGGCTGCTGACCACGTTGAGCCAAGCGCCGATCTTGGGCAATTCATAACGGAAGAAATAACGGCAGGCCGCTTGGCGACCTTGGGCAGCAGGCGCATTGTCCTTGCCCAAGCTGGCCGCCACGTCGAGCCAGATCCAGGCGATCACGGTGTGGCCAAAGGCCTGCAAATAGGGCACGGCGTTGGCCAGCGCTTGCGCGGGCTCGGCACCCGCCCAGGCTTGCTGAGTGGCTTGGCCGATTTGCTGGAGCGCATCGCGCAAGGCAGCGGCTTCAGGGCCCCAGTTGGCTTCGGCTTTGGCCGCTGTGGCCAGCATGCGCTCGGCCAGCAATTGCAGGCCGCGCCCGTTTTCCATCAGCACCTTGCGGCCCAACAGGTCCATGGCCTGGATGCCGTGGGTGCCCTCGTGAATCATGTTCAGGCGGTTGTCGCGCCAGTACTGCTCTACCGGGAAATCGCGGGTGTAGCCGTAGCCACCGTGGATTTGGATGGCCAGGCTGTTGGCCTCCAGGCACCATTCGCTGGGGAAGCTCTTGACGATGGGCGTGAGCACTTCCAGCAACAGGCGCGCCACATCGGCGTCTTCGGCTGTGCCCGTGTGTTGCTCGTCCACCAGGCGGGCGCTGTAAAGTGCCAGCGCCAGAGCGCCTTCGCTGTAGGCTTTTTGCGCCAGCAGCATGCGCTTGATGTCGGCGTGCTCAATGATGCGCACCTGCGGTTGGCTGGCGTCCTTGCCCCCTGCCCCGCTGGGCCGGCCTTGTGGTCGGTTCTTCGCGTAATCCAGGCTGGCGTAATAACCGGCCATGCCCAGCATGGTGGCGGCCATGCCCACGCCGATGCGGGCCTCGTTCATCATGTGGAACATGCAACGCAGGCCTTCGCCGGGCTTGCCGACGAGGTAGCCAATGGCGCCGCTTCCGGTGCCATCCAGGCCCCCGCCGCTTCCGGCGCCGTCCAAGCCTCCTCCGGCCTCGCCGCGCACGGGGTACTTGCCCTCGCCAAAGTTCAGCAGCGTGTTGGTCGTGCCGCGCCAGCCGCATTTGTGGTTCAGGCCCGCCAGCGCCACGTCGTTGCGCTCACCCGTCAATTGGCCATCGGTGCCCACCAGCTTTTTGGGCACGATGAACAGTGAAATGCCTTTGACGCCCGGCACCAACTGGCCATTCGCATCAGGGATCTTGGCCAGCACCAGATGGATGATGTTCTCGGAGAGTTCGTGCTCTCCCGACGATATCCACATCTTGTTGCCCTTGAGTCGGTAACGTGCGCCCAAAGCGTCGGCCTCAAAGCCCTCGCCATCGGGCGTGGCGCGGGTGGTCACATCGCTCAGCGACGAGCCTGCTTGCGGCTCAGACAGGCACATGGTGCCCGAGAAGCGGCCATTGAATTCATTCGCCGCAAACACCTGCTTTTGCAGATCGGTGCCGTGCACCATCAGCAAATTGGCGTTGCCGCTGGTGAGCATGCCCGAGCCGATGCTGACCGAGGCCATGGCAAAAAAGGCATTCGCCGCCGCTTCCACCGTGTAGGGCAGCTGCATGCCGCCCACTTCATAGTCTTGCGCGGCGCTGAGCATGCCCGACTCGGCGTAGGCTTTGTAGGCGTCGTGTGTGGCTTGCGGCAAGATGACTTTTTCGCCGTCAAAGTGCGGTTCCTGCGTGTCCACCAGACGGTTAAAGGGTGCGTACTTTTCTCGGGCGATGCGCTCACAGGTGTCAAGCACCGCGTCAAAGGTTTCGCGTGAGTGGTCGGCAAATCGATCGCGAGACTGAAGGCTTTCGACCTTCAGCCAGTCGTGCAGCAAAAAATCAACGGTGGGGCGCAGGCTCATATCGCATCATCCCGGTACAAAAAAGACAAAGAAAAAGGCGGTCAGCTGGAAGCCGACCGCCTTGGTGTTGATCAGGCGTCAACAGCCACGGACATCACAGCACTTCGAAAATGCCGCAAGCGCCCATGCCACCGCCAATGCACATGGTCACGGCCACGCGCTTGGCGCCACGGCGTTTGCCTTCGATCAGGGCGTGACCTGTCAGGCGTTGGCCCGACACGCCGTAGGGGTGACCCACCGCGATCGCGCCACCGTTGACGTTCAAGCGGTCGGCCGGGATGCCCAGCTTGTCGCGGCAGTACAGCACCTGCACCGCAAACGCTTCGTTCAGTTCCCACAGGTCGATGTCGTTCACAGTCAGGCCCAAACGCGCCAATGCTTTGGGCACGGCGTACACAGGGCCAATGCCCATTTCGTCAGGCTCGCAACCGGCCACGGCAAAGCCCAGGAAACGGCCCAGGGGTTTCATGCCCCGTTGTTCGGCCAGTTTTTCGTCCATCAACACGCAAGCGCCCGCGCCGTCCGAGAACTGGCTGGCGTTGCCTGCTGTGACCAAGCCACCGGGCAAAGCCGAGCGCAAGCCGCTGATGGCCTCGACCGTGGTGCCTTCGCGCAGGCCTTCGTCCACGCTCACGGTCACTTGCTTGGTGGTCAAGCCCATGACTTTGTCGATCACACCTTGCGTCACGGTGATGGGGGCGATTTCGTCGTTGAACAAACCCGCCGCTTGCGCAGCGCAGGCTTTTTGCTGGCTGGCCGCACCATAAGCGTCCATCACATCGCGGCCAATCTTGTAGCGCTTGGCCACTTGTTCGGCGGTTTGCAACATGTTCCAGTAAATCTCTGGTTTTTGTTTGGCCAAGGCCAGGTCTTGCAGCATGTGGGTGTTCATTTCCTGCTGGACGCAAGAGATGCTTTCGACGCCACCCGCCACATAGACTTGGCCTTCACCCGCGATGATGCGTTGCGCGGCCAAAGCGATGGTTTGCAGGCCTGAAGAGCAAAAACGGTTGACGGTCATGCCGGACACCGAAATAGGCAAACCGGCCTTGAGCGCCACCTGACGTGCGATGTTGGCACCCGTGGCCCCTTCGGGTGTGGCGCAACCCATGATCACGTCTTCGACTTCGGCGGCGTCAATGCCTGCGCGGGCCACTGCGTGTTGCACCGCGTGGCCACCCAAGGTCGCGCCGTGCGTCATGTTGAAAGCGCCCTTCCAGCTCTTGGCCAGAGGTGTGCGTGCGGTAGATACGATGACTACATTCGTCATGATGAAAACCTTTCATGTGGAGAACCGACCCAAAAATCGGTTCTCCGAAAATTAAAAAATCAGTTGAATGTCTTGCCTTCGGCCACCAAGCGTGCCAGCAAAGGCGCGGGTTGCCAGAATTGAGCGTCGTCGTGCGGGTTCTTGGCGAAGCGCTTCATGGTTTCTGCCACGTTGAACAGGCCCAAGGTGTCCGCATAAATCATGGGGCCGCCGCGCCAGAGCGGGAAACCATAGCCGGTCAGGTACACCATGTCGATGTCGCTGGCCTTGCTGGCAATGCCCTCTTCCAGGATGTGTGCGGCCTCGTTGACCAAGGAGAACACCAAACGCTGCACGATTTCTTCGTCCGAAATTTTGCGCGGTGTGATGCCGATGGCTGCGCGGTGCTTCTCGATCATTTCGACCACAACAGCACTGGGGATCGCGTCGCGCTTGCCGGTTTGGTAGTCGTACCAGCCTGCGCCCGTCTTTTGACCGTAACGGCCCATTTCGCACAACAAGTCAGCGGTTTTGCTGTACTTGAGGTTGGGCTTTTCGGTGTAGCGACGCTTGCGGATCGCCCAACCGATGTCGTTGCCCGCCAAATCGCCCATGCGGAAGGGGCCCATGGCAAAACCAAACTTCTCGACCGCTTTGTCCACTTGCGCAGGAGTGCAGCCTTCTTCGATCAGGAAACCGGCTTGGCGGCTGTACTGCTCGATCATGCGGTTGCCGATGAAACCATCGCACACGCCTGAAACCACGGAGGTCTTCTTGATCTTCTTGCCGATGGCCATCACGGTGGCCAGCACGTCTTTGCCGGTCTGTGCGCCGCGCACGACTTCCAGCAGCTTCATCACGTTGGCCGGGCTGAAAAAGTGCATGCCCACCACGTCTTGTGGACGCTTGGTGAAGCTGGCGATCTTGTTCACATCGAGTGTGGAGGTGTTGGAAGCCAAAATCGCGCCGGGCTTCATCACGCGGTCCAGTTCTTTGAAGACGGCTTCTTTCACGCCCATTTCTTCAAACACCGCCTCGATCACCAAGTCCGCCTGACCGATGTCGTCGTAGCTCAAGGTGGTGGACAACAACGCCATGCGCTCGTCGTACTTCTCTTGCTTGAGCTTGCCCTTTTTGACTTGGGCTTCGTAGTTCTTGCGGATGGTGGCCACGCCGCGATCCAGTGCTTCTTGCTTCATCTCCAGCATCTTGACGGGGATGCCAGCATTGAGGAAGTTCATCGAAATGCCACCGCCCATGGTGCCTGCACCAATCACAGCAATCGACTTGATCTCACGCTTAGGCGTGTCTTCTGGCACGTCCGGAATCTTGCTGGCAGCACGGTCGGCCATGAAGATGTGGCGCAGTGCACGGCACTCAGGCGTCATCATCAAGTTCATGAAAATTTCACGTTCGAAGACCATGCCGTCTTCAAACTTCTTCTTGGTGGCGGCTTCGACCGCGTCCACACACTTGGCTGGGGCTGGCAGGTTTTTGGCCATGCCTTTGACCATGTTGCGAGCGAACTGGAAGTACGAATCGCCTTGAGGGTGCTTGCAAGGCAGATTTCGCACCAAGGGCAGCGGGCTGCCGTCGGCGTGGGCAGCGGCCACTTTGCGGGCCAGCGCAAACGCTTCCTCAGCCAAGCTTTCGGCTGATTTGGCCATCGCATCAAACAATTTTTGACCGGGCAACATGGCGAGCATTTCACTCTTGATGGCCTCGCCACTGACGATCATGTTCAGCGCCGCCTCCACACCGATCACTCGGGGCAGACGTTGCGTCCCGCCTGCACCGGGAATCAGGCCCAACTTGACTTCAGGCAATGCAATGCTGGCACCAGGTGCTGCAATGCGGTAGTGGCAGCCCAAAGCCAGTTCCAGACCACCGCCCATGGCGACGGAGTGGATGGCGGCCACAACGGGCTTGGCCGAGTTTTCGCAAGTGCGGATGACGCTCAACAAATTGGGTTCTTGGATCGCTTTGGGCGAACCGAATTCACGGATGTCTGCGCCGCCCGAAAAAGCCTTGCCACCGCCGGTGATGACAATGGCTTTGACTGCCGAATCGTTGTTGGCTTTTTCCAGACCATCGGTGATACCGATGCGGGTCGACAGACCCAAACCGTTGACGGGCGGGTTCATCAAGGTGATGACCGCGACATCGCCGTGGACTTTGTATTCAGCTGTCATGCTGCACTTCCTTTGCGTGAAATAAAGCTGGAGGGCAAAAAAGAACGACCGTTCTTTTTTAAGGGATTGTAGTGGCTAGATGGGCAAAAAACAGCCCAAACTGTCTCGACCGGGACGAATGTCAAACCTCCAGCCACTCTTTGCGGATGTAAGTGTTCTCGCGAAGCGCTTGGGGCGTGCCTTCAAAGACGATGCTGCCATGGCCCATGACCAAGGCGCGGTCCGAAATTTTCATGGCAATCGTGAGTTTTTGCTCGATGAGCAGGACCGAAATGCCTCGGCTCTTGAGCTCTTCAAGGTATTGCCCCACCAACTCGACGATCTTCGGGGCCAAACCCTCGGTGGGTTCATCGATGATGATCAGATCCGGGTCGCCCATGAGCGTGCGGCAAAGGGTCAGCATTTGCTGCTCCCCGCCCGACAAAACGCCTGCCTCTGTGTGCTCACGCTCTTTGAGACGAGGGAACATGGCGTACATGTCCTCAAATGACCAGCGCCCGTTTTTGCCGCTGCGCTTTTGGCCCAGCTGCAGGTTCTGATGCACCGTCAACTTGGGGAAAATGTCGCGATTTTCCGGCACATAGCCAATACCCAAATGGGCGATTTCGTAGGCTTTTTTGCCCTGAATGGGTTGACCGTTCCAGTCAATGCGGCCCTGGCAATCGACCAAGCCCATGATGGCCTTGGCGGTGGTGGAGCGGCCGGAGCCATTGCGCCCCAGCAAGGCCACGATCTCGCCTTGGCCCACTTCAAAGCTGACGCCATGCAGCACATGGCTTTTGCCGTAATAGGCGTGAAGGTTGTCTACTTGCAACATCAATGGCCTCCTGCCTGGCTGTCTGCAACGGAGGAGCCCAGATAGGCCTCCTGCACTTTGGCATTGGCACGCACGGCCTCGGGCGTGTCAAAAGCGATCACCTCCCCATAGACCACCACCGCAATCTTGTCGGCCAGCCCAAACACCACGCCCATGTCGTGCTCCACGGTCAGCAAGGTTTTGCCGACGGTGACTTCTTTGATCAGGTGAATGAAACGCGAAGTTTCACTTTTGCTCATGCCCGCCGTCGGTTCATCGAGCAAGATCACATCGGCCCCACCCGCAATCGTCACACCGATTTCAAGGGCACGTTGTTCGGCATAGGTCAGGTTGACCGCCAGCACATCGCGCTTCTTGTCCAGGCGAATCATCTCCAGCAACTGGTCAGCCCGTTCATTCGCGTCTTTCAGACCCGAAAGGAACTTGAAGAAGGTGTACTTGTAGCCCAGACTCCAGAGCACCGCGCAACGCAAGTTTTCAAACACACTCAACTTCGGGAAGATGTTGGTGATCTGAAAACTGCGCGCCAAGCCCATGCGGTTGATTTCGTAGGGGGTCTTGTGTTGAATGCGTTGGCCATTCAACAAAATATCACCGCTGGTCGGGCCAAAGCGACCGCTGATCAGGTTGAACAAGGTGGACTTGCCCGCACCGTTCGGGCCGATCACGGCCACCCGCTCACCGGGCTCAACGGCCAAATTCACACCCCGGATGATTTCGGTCTTGCCGAAATTCTTGCGAACATCTTTCAGTTCCAGTGCGTAGGTCGTACTCATACTGCAGTCTCCCTGCGCTTGATTTCTTTTTCGATCTCGGTCTGGATATCGCCCCACTCGATCATGTATTGACGACGGCACAACTCAAACAATCCGAGACCCGTGAACATGACAAAGGCACAGCCAAACCAGCTGTCCAGTCCTTTGGCATTGAGCGTGGCCCCCATGAATTTGACGGTGTCTCCCAAAGCCGAATTGAGCTGCAGGTGATAAACCATTTCGATCATCGCGCCCGCTCCCGCCAACATGACAAAGGCGGTCAAGCCCAAGCCCAGGTAACTGGTCCAGATCTGACGCAACTTGCCAAACTTGGCCACTCGCAAATTCATCATGATCAGGCTGGCAATGCCACCCGGTGCATACATGACCATGAACAAGAAGATGAGGCCCAGATAAAGCAACCAGGCCTTGGTCAGCTCAGACAAGAGGACAAAAGCAATGACCATCAAGATGGCTCCGATGATGGGGCCAAAGAAGAAGGTGGCGCCACCCAAAAAGGTGAAGAGCAAATAAGCACCAGAGCGCCCTGCCCCGACGACCTCGGCTGTCACGATCTCGAAGTTGAGCGCGCCCAAACCACCCGCAATGCCGGCAAAAAATCCCGCAATGATGAAGGCGATGTAGCGCACTCGCTGTGTGTTGTAGCCAATGAACTCCACACGCTCGGGGTTGTCGCGCACCGCGTTCAGTATGCGACCCAATGGCGTCTGGGTGAAGGCATACATGAGCGCCACACACACAAAGGTGTAAGCCGCGATCAGGTAGTAAACCTGAATTTGTGGACCGAAAGTGATGCCGAAAAAGGCCTCGCCAGCCACCCGGTTGCCAGACACCCCGGCCTCGCCACCAAAGAACTCCGAGAACATCAAGGACATGGCAAACACCAACTCGGCCACACCCAGCGTGATCATGGCGAACGGCGTGCCCGATTTGCGGGTCGTGACCCAGCCGAGCAGAACAGCAAAGCACATGCCAGCGATGCCGCCAACGATGGGCAACAGACTGACCGGAATGTGCCATTTACCTGCACTCACCGCGTTCAAAGCGTGGATCGCCAAGTAAGAACCCAGCCCCGTGTAGACCGCGTGGCCAAAGCTGAGCATGCCGCCTTGCCCTAACAAGATGTTGTAGGACAGACAAGCGATGATCGCAATGCCCATCTGGGCCAGCATGGTGGTAGACAGGTTGCTGGTGAACACCAGCGGAGCCAACAGCAAGACCAGCGCAAACAGACTCCAGATGACCCAGCGGCCCACGTTGTATGGTTTGAATTTGTAAACAGCAGCCATGTCTTAACCCTCACGAGTACCCAAAAGACCCTTGGGCCGGAAGATAAGGATCAGCACCAGGAACAAATACGGCAGGATGGGCGCCACTTGTGACAGCGTGAGCTTGACAAATGAGTTGTCCTGAGTCGCTGCAGACAAGGCCCAACCCATGTCCTTGGCCAAGGTCAAGAACGAGTAATCAATCGCCACGGCAAAGGTCTGGATCACGCCAATCAGCACCGACGCCAGGAATGCCCCAGACAAAGAGCCCATGCCCCCCACGACCACCACCACGAAGATGACGGAGCCCACGGTGGCTGCCATGGCGGGTTCGGTTACAAACGTGCTGCCACCAATCACGCCCGCCAAGCCTGCAAGTCCAGTACCAGCACCAAAAACCAACATGAAGACGCGTGGCACGTTGTGGCCGAGAGACTCGGCCATTTCAGGATGCGTCAAGGCCGCCTGAATCACCAGGCCAATGCGTGTATGGGTGAGCAAGAGCCACAAGGACACCAGCATCAAAAGCGCCACCAGCATCATGAAGGCCCGGGTAGCAGGAAACGGCGAGCACACCACCCGGACGGCGGCATCGGCAGCAGCGCAAGCTTCGGCCGGTGCAGCGCCCCAAACCAGACTCATGCCATTGGCCGAGTGGTTGATCAAGGTGAATGCGGCACTGCGCAGGATCTCGGGCGGCGCGAATTCGACGGCGGTTCGGCCCCAAACCAGTTGCACCAGTTCAAGCACCACATAAGACAGCCCGAAGGTGACCAACAACTCGGGGACATGGCCGAACGGGTGAACCTTGCGCAAGGTCACGCGCTCAAACAATGCACCGCAGGCTCCCACAAAAAGAGGTGCCAAGACCAGTGCCGGCCAAAAACCGATCCACCCCGACAAGGTGTAGCCGAAATAGGCGCCGATCATGTAAAAACTGGCGTGCGCAAAGTTGAGCACGCCCATCATGCTGAAAATCAGCGTCAGCCCTGAGCTGAGCATGAAGAGCAACAGTCCGTAACTGAGACCGTTGAGCATGGAGATGATAAAAAACTCCATAAATACCGCCACTTTTCCAGGCTCTGAATGAGCCTAACTTCGTTACCGAAAGTGGGTTGCAATGATCAACCCGAGACTTGCATAGGCACCAACGCCCAAAAGAAAGGCCCGACAACCTGGATGTTCATCGGGCCACTGAACCCTTAGGTTCATTCGACCAATCCTTGGCATAGCCAAAACCTGTCGGCAAACCAGACACGGCCTGGTTTGCCGGACTGGTCGCAGCTTAGCCAGGACGCTTCATCTGGCAGCTGGTCGGCGTGCTGGACACATAAGAAGGGAACTCTTTGACAGGTGCCAAAGTCATGCCGGTGTTCTCTGGGCTGTAAGGGTACTTCTTGTCAGCCTTTTGCCACACGGTCATGTACAGCGGTTGCTGCAGTTGGTGGTCAGCCTTGCGGATTTGCACTTCGCCGTGGTAGCTCTTGAAAGTCAAGCCTTCCAGAGCTGCAGCCACTTTGACGGGGTCGGTTGACTTGGCTTTGGCCATGGCTTCACCCAATGCGCTGTAGATCGAGATCACAGAACCCGTGTAAAAGTCGTCGTTGAACTTGGTCTTGAACTCACCCATCCACTTGCCAATGTCACCACCCATGTTGTAGTGGTTGTAAGCGATCTGGTAAACGCGCCCTGCACCGCCTTGGCCCAAGGCCGTGGGCGTGCCGGTCACGCCGGTGTAGTAGGTGTAGAACTTGCCGTTGTAGCCGCCTTCGTTGGCCGCTTTGACCAGCAAGGCCAGGTCAGAACCCCAGTTGCCGGTGATCACGGTGTCGGCGCCCGAGGCTTTGATCTTGGCAATGTAAGGGGAGAAGTCGCGCACCTGGGCCAATGGGTGCAGGTCTTCGCCCACGATTTGGACATCCGGACGCTTGCGGGCCAGGTTTTCCTTGGCAAACTTGGCGACCTGGTGGCCGTGTGAGTAGTTCTGATTGAACAGGTACACCTTCTTGATGGCGGTGTCGTCTTTCATGAAGGTGGTCATGGCCTCGATCTTCATGGACGTGTCGGCATCAAAGCGGAAGTGCCAGTAGCTGCACTTGCTGTTGGTGAAGTCAGGGTCCACGGCCGAGTGATTCAGAAAAATGATTTCCTTGCCGGGGTTGCGCTCGTTGTGCTTGTTCACGGCCTCAATGAGGGCACCCGCCACCGAAGAGCCGTTGCCTTGCGTGATGTAACGCACGCCTTGGTCCATGGCAGCCTTCAGGGCATTCAAGCTTTCAGCGGGGCTCAGCTTGTTGTCGATGCCGATGACTTCGAATTTGACGCCAGCAGGATTGGTTTTGCTGAATTTCTCGGCAAAGAACTGAAAGCTCTTGAGTTGGTTGCTGCCCACTGGTGCCATCAGGCCCGAAAGTGGATCGATCCAGGCAATCTTGACGGTCTCGCCTTTTTGAGCAAAAGCGCCCATGGAGCAAGCGGCCAAAGCGGCTGCGGTGATCAAACGTGTTGCGAATTTCATTCAAAGTCTCCTGCGTTATGAATCAGAACAATGTCAGCGTAACCGGTGAAAACACAAATGCGCTCGGGGTTTGCCCCTAAGCCTTATCACCCGCGCGACTTTGATGTCACGCGGGTTTGTTTTGGATCAAAGACCCGGCAAAACATAGTCCGCCAACTGCTCACGCAAACGGGTCTTGAGCATCTTGCCGGTGCCGCCCAAAGGGATGGCGTCCACAAACACCACATCGTCAGGAATTTGCCATTTGGCCGTCTTGCCATCGTAGAAAGCCATCAGTTCATCCCGGCTGACTTCGGCACCTGGTTTCTTGACCACGCACACAATCGGGCGCTCATCCCACTTGGGATGGCGCATGCCGATGCAGGCAGCCATGGCCACAGCCGGGTGCGCCATGGCAATGTTTTCCACATCGATCGAGCTGATCCACTCGCCACCAGACTTGATCACGTCCTTGCTGCGGTCGGTGATTTGCATGAAACCGTCGGCATCGATGGTGGCCACATCGCCCGTGGGAAACCAGCCACCCACTAAGGGGCTGCCGCCTTCTTGTTTGTAATAAGAAGCGATGACCCATGGACCTTTGACAAGCAGATCTCCTGCGGCCTTGCCGTCGTGCGGCAAGGCACGGCCTTCGGCGTCGACGATTTTCATGTCGATGCCAAAGATGCAACGGCCTTGCTTCAGGCGCAGCTTCATTTGCTGCTCGGCGGGCAGGCTCAGGTGTTTGTTTTTCAGGGTGCACACCGTGCCCAGAGGGCTCAGTTCGGTCATGCCCCAGGCGTGCAACACGTCCACGTTGTAGTCTTGGCGGAAGGCGTCGATCATGGCGGGCGGGCAGGCCGAGCCACCAATCACGGTGCGGTTGAGGTGGCTGAACTTGAGGCCTGCAGGCTTCATGTGGCCCAGCAGCATTTGCCAGACGGTGGGCACGCCAGCCGCAAAGGTCACGCCCTCGGACTCGATCAACTCGTACACCGATTTGCCATCCAGCGCGGGGCCAGGAAACACCAGTTTGGCGCCCGTCATGGCCGCGCTGTAGGGAATGCCCCAGGCGTTGACGTGGAACATGGGCACCACGGGCAGGATCGAGTCGCGCGCCGAGATGCACATCGAGTCGGGCAAGGCCGCGGCGTAGGCGTGCAGCACGGTAGAACGGTGGCTGTACAAAGCCCCCTTGGGGTTGCCCGTGGTGCCACTGGTGTAGCAAAGGCTGCAGGCCGAATTCTCGTCCAGCTGAGGCCAGGTGTAGGTGTCTGGCTGTTGGCCCATCCAGGCCTCATAGCTCAGTAAATTCGGGATGCCGGTGTCGGTAGGCAGTTTGTCGGCGTCGCACAGTGCCACATACTGGGTCACGGTCTTGCAATGGGCGTGAAGGGCTTGAACCAAAGGCAAAAACGTCATGTCAAAACACAAGACCTGGTCTTCGGCATGGTTGGCGATCCAGGCCATCTGCTCAGGGTGCAGGCGCGGGTTGATGGTGTGCAGCACACGGCCTGAGCCGCTCACACCAAAGTACAGCTCCAGGTGGCGGTACCCGTTCCAAGCCAGCGTGGCGATGCGGGCACCTTGGGGCACCTTTTGCGCATCCAGCGCGTTGGCCACCTGGCGCGAGCGGCGACCCACATCGGCCCAGGTGTAGCGGTGGATATCCCCTTCTACCCGACGCGAAACGACCTCGCCGTCACCGTGGTGCTTCTCGGCAAATTCGATCATTGAAGAAATCAGCAGCGATTGCTGTTGCATCAGTCCCAGCATGGGTATCTCCTGTCGTTGCGGTTGTTCTCAAGCGAATCATTGTGCACCCGGGCGCGGCCATCTCTGCTCTTAAAACCCGCAATTACCCGGGTACTTGTCAAGGGCGTGACAATCGAGCCCTATGCATCCAGCCCACTTGAACCCGCTCAGCCGTGCCGACGATGCGCCATCCGCGCTGGCATGGACCCATCGCCTGACGCAATTGGGCCCCCGGTTTTTCACGCGCCTGCAACCCACACCTGTGGCCGCCCCCCGCTGGGCCGCTTGTAACGAAGCCCTTCGCGCCGAGCTGGGCTGGCCTGCCGAGGTGTTTGATGACAATCACTTGCAAGCCTTTGCGGGCAACGCGGTCATGACCGGGTCGGACCCCTTGGCCACGGTCTACAGCGGCCACCAGTTCGGGCAATGGGCAGGACAATTGGGCGACGGCCGGGCCATCTGGCTGGGCGAGGCGGCTTCAAAACAAGGCCCACAAGAAATCCAGCTCAAGGGCGCGGGCCGCACCCCGTATTCGCGTGGTGGCGATGGCCGGGCTGTGCTGCGCTCGAGCATCCGAGAGTATTTGTGCAGCGAGGCCATGCACGGCCTGGGCATTCCCACCACCCGGGCGTTGAGCCTCGTGGCTTCACCCGAGCCGGTGCGGCGCGAAACCATCGAAAGCGCTGCCGTGGTGGCCCGTGTCGCCCCCAGCTTTCTGCGTTTTGGGCACTTTGAACATTTTTCGGCGCAGGGCGACACCGACAGCCTGCGCACACTGGCCGACCACGCCATCACCCACCACCTGCCCGAATGCCATGCACGGACCTCGCTGTGGCAAGGCAATGTGTATGCGGCCCTGCTGGACGAAGTGCAGGAGCGAACCGCCAAGCTGCTGGCGCAATGGCAGGCTGTGGGCTTTTGCCACGGCGTGATGAACACCGACAACATGAGTCTGCTGGGCCTGACCATCGACTACGGCCCCTTCCAGTTCATGGACAGCTTTGACCCGGGCCACATCTGCAACCACTCTGACCACCAGGGGCGTTATGCCTACGGACGCCAGCCCAACGTCGCGTACTGGAACCTGTACTGCCTGGCCCAAGCCTTGGCCCCCTTGATCGATGACCAGGAGATGACGCTGCAAGTATTGGAGGGCTACAAGACTTTGTTCCCTCGGTACCTTGGCGACGCCATGCGGGCCAAGCTGGGCCTGACAGGGACACTGGCACCTGAATCCGAGCGCGAAGCCGACTGGACACTGGTGGAAGACCTGATGCAGCTCATGGCCGCCGAAAAAGTGGACTTCACCCTGTTTTGGCGGCAACTGAGTCAAGCGGTGGTGCGGCAATCGCAAGCCAATGCTGTGACCGAAGCCGACTGGAGCCCCGTGACCGATCTGGTGCTGGACCGCCCTCGCCTGCTGGCTTGGTTGGAACGCTACACCGCTCGTGCCGGACAGACCCACTTGGTCAGCATGGGGCCACGGATGCTTCGCACCAACCCCAAGTTTGTACTGCGCAATCACTTGGCCGAAGTGGCCATCCGTCAAGCCAAGGCGGGTGACTTTTCAGAAATCGACACGCTGTACAACTTGCTACAGTCTCCCTTCGACGAGCATCCGGGCTTTGAGGCCTATGCCGACCTGCCGCCCGACTGGGCGGGCCAACTGGAAATCAGCTGTTCATCATGACCCAAATTCAAAAAACAAACGCCGAGTGGCGCGAGCTGCTGGCCGCCAAAGGGGCCGAGCCGGTCGCGTATGCCGTGACACGACAAGCCGCCACTGAGCGCCCTTTTACTGGCAAATACGAAGGCCACTGGGCCAGCGGCATTTACCGCTGCATCTGCTGCGATGCCGAATTGTTCAAATCCGACACCAAATTTGACGCCGGCTGCGGCTG
>ERZ1034361.561-NODE-561-length-23343-cov-3.693114_pt1 | contig 23343 bp, 17 predicted proteins | sample MGYA00520617_ERZ1034361 | MGnify/ENA primary metagenome ERZ1034361 (study PRJEB33736, sample SAMEA104284507) | Azolla filiculoides | biome: Urban; feature: Water surface; material: Ditch water | place: Netherlands | collected 2015-10-28 | depth 0-0.1 m ...
TTAATGTACAATAACCAATTATTTTACAATAGCGGATACAAAATAACCGTAGCTGACACCGTTGGTGCTGGAGATTCATTTTTGGCTGGATTGTTAACCCAATTATTGACTGGAATTGACCCTCAAAAAGCCATTAATTTTGCTTGTGCATTAGGTGCACTTGTGGCACAAGAAGAAGGAGCTAATCCAAAAATATCACCTGAAGCTATTGCTAATTTTATGCAAGTATAAAAAGATGGATTTAAAAATCAACCACATACAACACATTGGCATCCCTGTTTCTAATATTCAAAAATCGATTGGTTTTTATGAAAAATTCGGTTTTACAAATGTAATGCCATCAACCTTTGAAATAGAGGGTGAAAAAGGCGGAATTGTAGCCATGATGAAGCGAGATAGTATAATTTTAGAATTGTATCAAATGCCAGCTTCTTATTTAACAGAAATAACAAACAGGAAAGATGGTCATATTGACCACATTGCTTTTGATGTGGATGATATCGAATTGGCATTTACAACTATAAAAGAAAACCATTTTACCATTCTCGAGAAAGAACCTGTTTTCCTGAATTTTTGGAACAAAGGATGTAAATATTTCAATGTTCTAGGACCTGATGGTGAACGTTTAGAATTCAACGAAATCATTAAATAACTATAAACTACAACTTAATTATTACCCGCATGAAAAAGAATCAAATGCTGTTGATTGCCTTACTCTTTTCTTCTTTTATGAGTATAACAGCACAAGAAAACAAAACAACAATCGTAAAAAATGGTGATGCCAAATGGTGGAAAGAAGCCGTCATTTACCAAATTTATCCTCGCAGTTTTAAAGACAGTGATGGAGATGGAATTGGGGATATCAAAGGAATTATCTCCAAATTAGACTACTTAAAAAGTTTAGGAATTGATGCTGTTTGGCTCAACCCAATTTACACTTCTCCAAACGATGATAACGGATACGACATCAGTGATTATCGTGAAATTATGAAAGATTTTGGAACGATGGAAGATTTTGATCTTTTATTGAAAGAAATGCACAAACGCAACATCAAATTAATCATGGATTTAGTGGTAAATCACAGTAGTGACGAGCACGAATGGTTCAAACAATCCAGAAGTTCCAGAGATAATAAATACAGAGATTATTACCATTGGTGGCCAGCTGAAAAAGGGAAACCAACTTACAGATGGAGCTTTTTTGACGTGAATAGCGAAGCTTGGAAATATGATGCCCAAACTGATGCTTATTACCTGCATTATTTTTCTCAAAAACAACCGGATTTGAATTGGGAAAACCCAAAAGTAAGACAAGAAGTATATGATATCATGCGTTTCTGGCTGAACAAAGGAATTGATGGTTTCAGAATGGATGCTTTTCAATTTGCTTCAAAAGATACTTCTTGGCCGGAATTACCAAAAGGATATGAAAAAAACATCATCAAATATTACGGAGTTGGTCCTCATCTTCACGAATATTTGCAAGAAATGAACCGAGAAGTTTTTAGCAAATATGATATTATGACAGTGTCAGAAGGTGCTGGAAGTTCTCCAGAAGACGCGATTCAGTTTGTAGACCCAGACCGAAAAGAATTAGACATGGCGTATCATTTTGAAAGTGTAGACATTGGAAACCATGTAAAGGATTTTGGCCTTGCAAAATACAAACAAATATTTTCAAGATACGATGAAACTTTCAAAGAAAAAGGTTGGTTATCTATATTTCTGGCAAATCATGATCAGCCAAGAATGGTGAGTAAATTTGGTAACGACACCGCCGAATTTAGAGAATTATCATCCAAAATGCTTTCTACATTTGTAATGACAATGCGCGGAACGCCTTATTACTATTATGGTGATGAACTGGGAATGGTTAATATTCGATTTAATGATATTAATGATTACAATGATGTGGAAACCCGAAATAAATACACTCAAATAAAAAATGCAGGCGGAGATTTAGACGCTTACATGGAAAACCGAAAACAAACTTCGAGAGAAAACGGAAGAACACCATTTCAATGGGACACAACTGAAAATGCCGGTTTTACAACAGGAAAACCGTGGTTGAAAGTCAATTCAAATCATAACATCATCAATGCCGAAGCTCAGGAAAAAGACCCTAATTCAGTATTAAATTATTTTAGAAAATTAGTTCAATTGCGCAAGCAAGACCTAACGCTGGTTTACGGTGCCTACACGCTTTTGGACAAAGATAATCCGGACGTATTTGCATACACTAGAGAACTTGACGGTAAAAAACTATTGATTTTATTGAATTTTTCTGAAAAAAATACAGCCTATACCCTTCCGATTTCTACGGCTAAATCTAAAATTATTTTAGACAATTATTCCAACACCAAAAAAATAAAAAAGAACACTTTGCGTCCGTACGAAGCAGTAATTTTGGAGCTTAGATAAAGCCTGATAAAATCTTTCAAGTTAAACTGTTTTTTGAAAATCGATTTGCAAATTAAATTGTAGATTTGTTTTTCAAGAAACAGTTTTTTTTATCGATACTAATCAGGAACTCCATAAATGAAAGATGCTACTCTCAAACAAATTGCCTTACAACTTGGAATTTCTATAACAACTGTTTCGAAAGCCTTAAAAAATTATTCTGACGTAAGCGAAAAGACAAAAAAAGCGGTTATAGATTTAGCAACCGAATTAAATTATACTCCAAATAGCTTTGCCGTAAACTTAAGAACCAAAGAATCTAAAACCATTGGATTAATAATCCCCACTGTTGTACACCACTTTTTTTCGAATGTTATTGAAGGAATTCTTGAAGAAGCCGAGAAAAGAAACTACATGGTTATCATTTTACAATCTAATGAAAACTATGAACTCGAAAAAAAACAAGTAGCGCTTTTATTGAATAAAAGAGTAGACGGAATTCTTATTTCCTTATCAAATGGGACTGGCGAATTTGACCATTTAAAAACAATTCTTGCCAACAAAACTCCATTAGTTCTTTTTGACAAAATTGCAAAAATTGTAAACTGTTCGAAAGTGACCATAAACGACAGGAAAGCGGCTTATGATGCGGTTACTTATCTAATAAAAAAAGGATATAAAAAAATTGCTCATTTTCGCGGATCTTATTTACCCCAGAATGCTATAGACCGTTTTTTGGGTTATAAAAAAGCGCTTGAAGACAACAACATTGTTTACGATTCTTCATTGGTTTATTTATGTGAAAATAATTTAGACTTTGAAGACGGCTATGAAAATGCAAAAAAAATAATTGCAGAACATCCTGACATTGATGCAATTTTTGCCGTAACCGATTTAGTTGCAATTGGAATTATTAAATACTTCAACGAAATAGGCATTCCGATTCCAAAACAAATTGCTGTTTTTGGATTTAGTAATTGGTTCATGTCAAGTATAATATCTCCAAAACTAACAACAATTGACCAACCTGGTTTTGAAATCGGAAAGAAATCAGCGACAATATTATTTGATGAAATTCAATTAAAAAAGAACAACGAACCTATTGTTTTTCAATCTATTGAACTGGAAACAAGTATAATTGAAAGAGAATCTACTTAAAAAAACACCAAGTCTGTCTTTTTTAAAATACATCTTTAAAAGATTTAAAAATAAGAGTGTTTTAAATTTAACTGAAATTTGCTAATTTGTTTATTTTAATAATTGGAATATTTTTAAAATAAAAATTAATATCTTGGCAGAGGATTTTTGAAGAAAGAAAAATTTCCGTTCCAATAAATTGACTTGAAAAGATAGTAACAGTATCTTTTATATTTTGTTTTTCTTAAATTAAACCAATAGACATACACTGCATGAAAGACATCACTCTTAAAGAAATTGCAAACAAATTAGGTATTTCTATAACAACTGTTTCAAAAGCACTAAAAAATTATCCCGATGTTAGTGAAAAAACTAAAAAAGCGGTAATTGAACTTGCCCAGACTTTACATTACACCCCAAATAGTTTTGCTGTAAACTTAAGAACTAAAGAATCAAAAACTATAGGACTGATTATTCCGGAAGTTATGCATCACTTTTTTTCGAATGTGATTAATGCAATCATTGATGAAGCCGAAAAAAATGGTTATCTGGTTATTATTTTACAATCGAGTGAAACGCTGGCATTAGAAAGAAAACAAGTTGAACTTCTTATCAATAAAAGAGTTGACGGAATAATTATGTCATTATCGAATGAGTCTAACTATGACGAGCATATAAAAGGAATAATCAACCGAAATATTCCGTTTGTTATGTTTGACAAAATTTCAAAATTGACCACATGTTCAAAAGTAATAATTGATGATCAGAAAGCTGCCTTTAATGCTACTCAACATTTAATTGATAATGGTTGTAAAAAAATTGCTCATATCCGAGGGCCTTTAAATCCCCAAAATTCTATTGATCGATACATTGGATATAAAAAAGCTTTGGAAAAAAACAACATTCCTTTTGATTCAAAATTAATTTATACTTGTGAAAAAGTAACTTTTGAGGAAGGAAAATACTTTGCCGAACAAATTATTAAAGAACATCCTGAGGTTGATGGTATTTTTGCAATTACAGATTTAGTTGCGGTAGGTGCTTTGGCTTATTTTAATGAAAATAATATAAAGGTTCCTGAACAAATAGCAGTAATTGGCTTTAGTAATTGGTTTATGTCGCAAGTAATCACTCCTAAACTAAGTACAATTGACCAACCAAGTCATGAAATGGGGATAGTTTCTTTTAATTTACTATTAGAAGAAATGAATTGTCGCAAAGAAGATATGCCGTTTAAACCACGAACAGTTGAATTAGAAACTGCTTTGATTGTTCGAGAATCCAGTATGAAAAAGCTATCTTAAAAAATCAATATTTCTTTTTATTCCGGAAAACTTAGTTCTTTTTAGAGGAGAATTTTTGGCGATAACTTTAAAAGTTTCTTCTGTTATTTCTTCCCAATCTTTTTTGGACATTGAAAGCAATTCTGGTTTTGGATTAAATAATGGTTCGCTATGTGGTTTTGAAAATTTATTCCAAGGGCAAACGTCTTGACAAATATCACATCCAAAAGCCCAATCATCAAACTTACCTTTCATTTCATCAGGAATATTTTCCTTGAGTTCTATTGTAAAATAAGAAATACACTTGCTCCCATCAACCTGATACGGCGCAATTATAGCTTCTGTCGGACACGCATCTATACAAGCTGTACATGTACCGCAATGATCAGTGGTAGCATAATCGTATTCTAAATCTAAATCAATTATAAGTTCGGCAATAAAGTAAAAAGAACCTACTTTTTGAGTCAACAAATTACTGTTTTTACCTATCCAACCCAAACCACTTTTGGCAGCCCAAGCTTTGTCAAGAACCGGCGCTGAATCAACAAAAGCGCGTCCGGATACTTCACCGATGTTTTCTTGTATCGAGAACAAAAGCTCTTTTAATTTCTCTTTTATAACAGAATGATAATCTTCACCATATGCATATTTTGAGATTTTAAAAGAGTCTGGATTTTGAAATTCTGAAGGATAATAATTCAATAAAAGTGAGATTACACTTTTAGCGTCGTCAACGAGTAAAGTTGGATTCAAACGTTTATCAAAATTATTTTCCATATAGGACATTTGTCCGTTTCTTTGATTGTTTAACCAATTCTCAAGCCTTGGTGCTTCCTGTTCTAAAAATGCAGCTTTAGATATCCCACAAGACAAAAAACCGAGGCGGTTGGCTTCGGATTTGATGAATTGTGTGTATTTTGATTTGGTGTCTATGATGGTAAATAGGTGTTTTAAACTGAAAAGAAATTGTGTGGATCTAGCCCTGATAGTAGCGGCATCCTTTCCCTTCTTTCTTTAGGAAGGGAAAGATAAAGCGGATAGCAGGAAACAGCTCCTTGTTATGTTCTAAAAAAGATTAAAATAATCCTCCTTGAATATTTGTTTTTATTTTGCCTAAATGCCTGTAAGCTTTATCGGTAACTTCCCTACCTCTGGGAGTTCGCATGATAAATCCTTCTTGAATTAGGAACGGTTCGTAAACCTCTTCTATTGTTTCGCTGCTTTCAGATACGGCTGTTGCCAAAGTTGACAAACCTACCGGTCCGCCCTTAAATTTATCTATGATGGTATTCAGTATTTTATTATCCATCTCATCCAGTCCGTGAGCGTCTACATTAAGCGCTTTAAGGCTATATCGAGCTATTTCAATATCTATTGTACCATTTCCTTTAATTTGTGCAAAATCACGCACACGACGCAATAAAGCATTTGCTATACGAGGTGTTCCTCTACTTCTTCCTGCTATTTCTATAGCTGCTTCATAAGAAATTGGCATCTTTAAAATGGTAGCACTTCGCTCAACTATGGTAGTTAAAAGTTCTGTTGTATAGTATTGTAAGCGGGAAGAAATACCAAATCGTGCTCTCATAGGAGCTGTAAGCAGCCCTGAACGCGTAGTTGCACCGATAAGTGTAAACGGATTTAAATTGATTTGAACTGTACGGGCATTTGGCCCAGATTCAATCATAATATCAATTTTAAAGTCTTCCATTGCAGAATATAAATATTCTTCGACTATGGGGCTTAAACGGTGTATTTCATCAATAAATAACACATCTCGTTCTTCGAGATTAGTCAACAATCCAGCAAGGTCTCCTGGTTTGTCTAAAACTGGACCAGAAGTTATTTTTATACCAACTTGCAATTCATTAGCTAAAATATTTGCCAACGTTGTTTTACCCAATCCCGGAGGTCCATGAAAAAGAGTATGATCAAGCGCTTCGTTTCTTTGATTAGCGGCTTGAACAAAAACTTTTAGATTTTCAAGAATTTGATCTTGCCCTGCAAAATCATCAAAAGAAAGTGGCCTCAATCTTTTTTCGAGATCAAGCTCTTCCGGATTATATCCTTTTGTAGTTGGGTCTAAATTTTCATTCATGTAACAAAGATAAAGAAAGTAATGTTTCTGGGGGAATTACATTGGTATAGATTAATGAAATACCTATATGTAAAAAGTAATGAAATTTATCAAAATAAAAAAACCCCTTCTTTCGAAGAGGTTTTATAGTTTTTATTAGTGATGTAAAACAGCTTCACCTGGTTTCATTGGCACGTTTTGAGGAACAAAATCTTCATCATGCTCAGGATTACTATAATCATAAGGCCATCTGTGAACCTCAGGAATTGCACCTGGCCAGTTACCGTGTATATGTTCTACAGGAGCTGTCCATTCTAATGTATTAGATTTCCATGGATTTTGTACCGATTTCTTTCCGTAAAAAATACTAACAAAAAAGTTATATAAAAATACTAATTGAAATGCTCCACCAATTAATGCGAATGTTGTAATCAAAACATTTACGTTTTGTAAATCATCGAATAAAGGAAAATTTGTATTTGTGTAATAACGTCTTGGTAAACCTGCTAATCCTATGAAGTGCATTGGAAAAAATACTCCGTAAGCACAAATTGCAGTTACCCAAAAGTGAACGTATCCTAAATTTTTATTTAACATTCTACCAAACATTCTTGGAAACCAATGGTAAATACCAGCAAACATTCCGTAAAGAGCAGAAATACCCATTACTAAGTGAAAGTGAGCTACAACAAAATAGGTATCGTGAACATTAATATCTAATGTACTATCTCCAAGAATAATTCCTGTTAAACCTCCAGTTATGAAAGTAGAAACTAAACCTATAGAAAATAACATTGCTGGATTTAATTGTAGATTACCTTTCCAAAGCGTTGTAATGTAATTAAAAGCTTTTACTGCAGAAGGAATTGCAATAAGTAATGTTGTAAATGTAAATACAGATCCTAAAAATGGATTCATACCAGAAACGAACATATGGTGACCCCAAACAATTGTAGATAAAAAGGCAATTGCTAAGATAGACATAATCATAGCTCTGTATCCAAAAATTGGTTTACGTGAGTTAGTCGCAATAATTTCTGACGTGATTCCTAAGGCAGGCAATAAAACGATATAAACTTCAGGATGTCCTAAAAACCAGAATAAGTGTTCAAACAATACTGGAGATCCACCTTGATAATGTAATACTTCACCAGCAATATAAATATCAGATAAAAAGAATGATGTACCAAAACTTCTATCAAAAATCAATAATAAAGCCGCAGATAACAAGACCGGAAATGAAACTATACCAATAATAGCCGTTACAAAGAAAGCCCAAATAGTAAGTGGCAATCTTGTCATTGTCATCCCTTTTGTTCTTAGGTTAATTACAGTAACAACATAGTTTAAAGATCCCATCAAAGAAGAAGCGATAAAAATTGCCATAGAAATTAACCAAAGTGTCATACCCATTCCAGAACCCGGAATTGCTTGTGGCAATGCACTTAAAGGAGGATAAATAGTCCAACCTGAGGAAGCTGGTCCAGCTTCAACAAATAAGGAACAAACCATGATTACACTTGATAAAAAGAACAACCAGTAAGAAATCATATTCATAAAACCGGAAGCCATATCTCTAGCACCAATTTGAAGTGGTATCAGTAAATTACTAAAAGTTCCACTTAAACCGGCAGTTAGCACAAAGAAAACCATTATGGTTCCATGTATTGTAACCAAAGCCAAATAAATATCATTAGCCATAACACCATCAGGAGCGAATTTATCACCTAATAATATGTTGAAAATTTTGAATGATTCTTCAGGCCAAGCTAATTGCATTCTGAATAGCATTGACATACCAACACCAATAATACCCATAATAATACCAGTTATCAGGTATTGTTTAGCTATCATTTTATGATCTATACTAAAAATGTATTTAGTAATAAACGTTTCTTTATGATGATGTTCCTGTTCGTGTTCGTGTCCGTGATCGTGACCTTCTGCTGACATATATGTTTACTTTAAATTTTTCTTAATAATTATTTCATAGCTATTTTTGCAACAGCTGCTGAATCGTTAGTTTTAGTAGAATCTACACCTGTAGCGCCATCAACTGGAGCAGGAGTTTTAGCGGCTTTTACTTCATCCACTAAAGTTACTTTATCGCTTAACCATTTTTTATAATCTTCTGGTGTGTCAACAATAACTTTCATTTGCATGTTATAATGTGACGCTCCGCAAATTTTATTACAAAGCAATAAGTAATCAAAAGTGTAAGGATCAAGAGCAGTTTGCCCTTTAGCTACTAATTCGATACTCTTTTTTGCTCTCAATGCATTAATGTTAGCTACTTTTTCAACCATGTAAGGCAACTCTCTATATTCTGCAGTAGTATATACAGGTACAAAAGCAAACTCAGTAACCATTCCAGGAACACAATTCATTTGTGCTCTAAAGTGAGGCATATAAGCGGAATGCAAAACATCTTGAGAACGCATTTTGAAATGTATCTTTTTTCCTTTTGGTATATGCAATTCAGTAACCACAATATCATCTTGTGAATACGGATCAGACAAATCAACACCAACAGAATTTGCTCCTTCTATGTAACGTACATTTGCTTTTCCAAGTACATTATCATTTCCTGAATATCTGGCTTTCCAGTTAAACTGTTGAGCGTACAATTCGATAACAATAGTATCTTCCTCTTCGTCAACAAACATAATATTGTTCCAAGCATACAAACCATATAATATCAATCCAGCCAAAACTACAGCAGGAATAACACTCCAAATTGCTTCTAACTTATTATTGTCTGCAAAATATAAGGCTCTTTTATCCTTATTTCCTCTGTATTTAAAAGCAAAGAAATGTAAAAGAACTTGAGTTATAGCTTGAACTGTAAATATTAAAATCCAAGTAATATTCATTAAATTATCAACATCTCCTCCATGCTCTGAAGCAGGAGTATGAAGTACCAAAGACCCCCATTTTATCAATCCGTAAATTGTAAAAATATAAATGAAAGCTAAGAAACCAAACATCAAATAACCTTGTACGTTATTATCATTGTCTGTAGCTACTTGAGAATCGTCCGAACTAGTGTTTCCTACTTGAGTAAGATCAAAAATTTTCGTCAATTGCCAAAGCGCAACAGCTAATAAAACTAAAACTATAATTACCAACAAACTTGTCATCTGTTTTTTTCTTTAAAATTAATAATGAAAATGTTTACTTTCTTCTATAAATGGATTTCTTTTTGGCAACAATGGAACTTTTGTTAATGCTGTAAATACAACATATATAAATAGTCCAAGAAAGAAAAGAACAGATGCAATTTCTGAAACTCCAATAAACCATTGGTCACCAACCGTACCAGGCATAATCATATTGAAGAAATCAATGTAATGACCTAATAGAATCACAATTCCAGCCATAACAAGTATCCATGTAATTCTTTTGAAATCCGTGTTTATTAAAATCAATAAAGGGAAAAGGAAATTCATAACTACAGCTCCAAAGAAAGGAAGATTGTAAAGTTGAATTCTTGTAATAAAATAAGTTACCTCTTCAGGTATATTAGCATACCAAATCAACATGAATTGTGAGAACCACAAATAAGTCCAGAAAACGCTAATTCCAAACATGAATTTAGCTAAATCATGAATATGACTTGTATTAACATATTCTAAATATCCTTTAGATTTCAAGTATAAAGTTACCATTGCAATCATTGTTATACCACTAACAAAGAAACTTGCAAAAACATACCATCCAAATAATGTACTAAACCAGTGAGGATCTATAGACATAATCCAATCCCAAGACATTATAGATTCTGAAACTATGAAGAAAACTAAGAAACCTGCAGAAATTTTGAAGTTCTTTTTGTAGTTAAGGTCATCTTGAGCTTCATCTTGAGCCAAACAATTTTTTCTAGAAAAATAACGATATAAATTCCAACCAATTAAAAATATAGCAGCTCTAACAATCCAAAAAGGGAAATTTAAATAACCTGCTTTATTTGAAATAATTTCATCGTGAGCAACAACTTCTGGATCTAACCATATAAAAAGGTGATTAAAGTGAAGACCTGATAAAACTAAGAATATAAAGAATAAAACAGAACCTACAGGCAAATAAGCCGTTATACCCTGCATCACTCTAAATAAAACAGGAGACCAACCAGCCTGAGCTACTTGTTGAATAGCATAAAATGCTAAAACTCCCATAGAAATCAATAAAAAGAAAATACAAGCAACATACAAAGCAGACCAAGGTTTGTTTTGTAATTGATGTAAAACATGAGTTAAATGCTCATTATGTTCTGCAGCTTCTTTGGCATCAACAACATCTTTGTGTTCAGCAGTAACGCCAGCTTCATGTGAAGATTTTTCAACCTCGTGTGCTACAGCAGCATGCTCACCATGACTATCTGCGGCAAGAAGTTTTTCAACTTCCTGAATATCTTTAGGTGCAGTTAAAAAACCATATCCAATTCCTAAAAGACCTACAGCCATTAAGATTAGAGAGAAAGTTTTTAATTTACTTGAAAATGTATACATATCTATTACGATCAGTTTGTTCAACAATTATAATTCACTTTTTAGTTTTAGAACATAGTCAGTAACTAACCATCGTTCATGGGCACTCAATTGATTAGCGTGAGAACCCATTGCATTTAAACCGTAAGTTATTACATGAAATACACTTCCTTCAGTAATAGGTCTATCAGCATAACTTGGAACACCAAGAAATTTTTCTCTTTCCACTAATTTACCTTTCCCATTTCCTGAAGCACCATGACAACTTATGCAATAAATTTCAAAAAGCTCTTTTCCTTTATCTAAATTTTTACTCAAAGAATCTAAAGGTGATTTTAAATTAGCTTTAGCTAATTCATAACCAGCAGTAGAATTTTCATATTCGTAAACTTCAAATCCTCTGTTTATAGATCCTTTGGCTGGAAGTTGACCTTCTTTACCATCTTTAAAAGCATTTGACTCAGAGTAAGTCTCATACCCTACTGATTCGTACATGTTTGGAAAATACTGATAGTTTGGCTGTGTCTTATCATGACAAGACGAAACTAAAACCGTAAAACCAAATAAAAGTGTTATTTTATATATCCTTTTCATAGCTATGATTACTGCTTTTCTATTACTTTAACTTCAACAGCTCCTGTAGATTTGAAAAAAGAAACTAATTCCTCTTCGTTTTCATTTACAGCAACTTCCATCAAAAAATGATCATCTGTTGTTCTAACATCTGGATTTTCTGCTTCTTTAAAAGGCCATAATTTACTTCTCATATAAAAAGTAATAACCATTAAGTGTGCAGCAAAAAATACTGTTTCTTCAAACATAATTGGCACAAAAGCCGGCATGTTTTCAATGTAGCTAAAACTCGGTTTTCCACCTATATCTTGTGGCCAATCTTGAATCATGATATAATTCATCATCCAAGTCCCAAAAGATATACCGCATATACCATACAAAAAGGCACAAATTGCTAATCGTGTTGGGGCAAGTCCCATGGCTTTATCCAAACCGTGAACCGGAAATGGAGTAAAAACTTCTTCAATATGATGATGAGCTGCACGAGTTTTCTTTACGGCATCCATCAATATATCATCGTCATTATAAATGGCGTATATTACTTTATTACTCATGATGTGAATCTTTATTTGCTTCTCTTTCTCTTTTGTAATTATCTCCTGTTCCTTTCAATATTGTTTTAACCTCTGCCTGAGCGATTACAGGGAACGTTCTAGAGTACAATAAAAACAATACAAAGAAGAAACCAATTGTTCCTATGAAAATTCCAATATCGACAAATGTAGGTGAAAACATTGTCCATGAAGATGGAAGGTAATCTCTATGTAATGAAGTTACAATGATTACGAATCTTTCAAACCACATTCCAATATTTACAACAATTGAAATTATAAAAGAGAACATAATACTTGTTCTTAATTTTTTGAACCACATAAATTGAGGAGAGAACACATTACAAGTCATCATTGACCAATATGCCCACCAGTAAGGCCCAGTTGCTCTATTTAAGAAAGCGTATTGTTCATATTCTACACCAGAATACCAAGCAACAAACAATTCAGTAATATAGGCAACCCCAACAATAGAACCTGTAATCATGATAACTATATTCATCAACTCAATGTGTTGAATGGTAATATAAGCCTCAAGATTAGAAACTTTTCTCATAATGATAAGCAAAGTATTTACCATTGCAAATCCAGAGAAAACTGCTCCAGCAACGAAGTATGGAGGGAAAATTGTAGTATGCCATCCTGGAATAACCGAAGTAGCAAAGTCCATAGATACAATAGTATGTACTGAAAGTACAAGTGGAGTAGCTAATCCTGCAAGTACCAAAGATACTTCCTCAAAACGTTGCCAATCTTTAGCTCTACCGCTCCATCCAAAACTCAATATTGAATATACTCTTTTATTAAAAGGTGTTATAGCTCTATCACGTAACATCGCAAAATCAGGCAATAAACCAGTCCACCAGAAAACTAATGAAACCGAAAGATATGTAGAAATTGCAAAAACGTCCCATAATAATGGTGAGTTAAAATTTACCCATAAAGAACCAAACTGATTAGGTATAGGTAAAACCCAATATGCTAACCATGGACGACCCATGTGTATGATTGGAAATAAACCCGCTTGTATAACTGAGAAAATAGTCATTGCTTCCGCAGAGCGGTTAATAGCCATTCTCCATCGCTGACGGAAAAGTAATAATACAGCAGAAATTAATGTTCCTGCGTGACCGATACCTACCCACCAAACAAAGTTTGTGATATCCCAAGCCCATCCAACAGTTTTATTTAATCCCCATGTTCCAATACCTGTAGATACGGTGTAGATGATACAGCCCAATCCCCAAAGGAAAGCTGTTAATGCGATTGAAAACACAATCCACCAATGTTTATTTGCTTTACCTTCAACAGGTGCAGCTACATCTACTGTTACGTCGTGATAAGTTTTATCACCTATAACTAAAGGTTTTCTAATGGTTGCTTCGTAGTGAGACGACATAATCCTTTATCTTGTTTCTTATTAATTATTTTTTTGTACTATGTATTTCTAACTTTAACGTGATAAATCACATTAGGTTTTGTTCCAACATGCTCTAATAAATGATACATTCTTTCATCAGCTACTAACTCAGCAACTTTAGCTTCCTTATCATTAATATCTCCAAATACCATTGCTCCAGTAGAACAAGCACTTGAACATGCTGTTTGGAATTCACCATCTACGATAGCTCTTCCTTCTCTTTTCGCTTTTAAAATTGTTGCTTGTGTCATTTGAATACACATTGAACATTTTTCCATAACTCCACGAGAACGAACATTCACATCCGGATTTAAAACCATACGACCTAAATCATCATTCATATGATAATCAAACTCGCTATTTTTGCTATATAAGAACCAGTTAAAACGACGTACTTTATAAGGACAGTTGTTCGCACAGTAACGAGTACCAACACATCTGTTATACGCCATATTATTTTGACCTTGACGGCTATGAGATGTAGCAGCAACTGGACAAACAGTTTCACAAGGCGCGTGATTACAGTGTTGACACATAACCGGCTGGAAAGAGACTTGAGGATTATCTCCTGCTTTTTCCATTTCGTTAAATGTTGACAATGAACTTGACAAACCTGCTATATTTTCTTTTCTTTCGTTATCTCCCTCAAAAGTACTTTCTGAAGAATAATATCTGTCAATACGCAACCAGTGCATGTCACGACTTCTTCTAACTTCAGATTTTCCTACAACCGGCACATTGTTTTCTGCATGACAAGCAATAACACATGCACCACAACCAGTACAAGCATTTAAATCAATTGAAAGATTAAAATGATGTCCAACAGAACGATCAAATGAATCCCACAAATCAACTTTAGTAGCTTCAACTTCTTTATGATCTAAAGATACCATTGGCTGAGGATTCCATTCTTTAGCATCTTTTGTATTAAAGATTTCTAAAGAAGTTTCCTTAATTATATCCCCTCTACCCATTAATGTTTTCTGACCTTGTACACAAGCGAACTCATGATCTCCTCCAGCTTTAACTAATGATACAGATTGAACATTATTAAATCCTTTATATAAAGAGTAAGCGTTTAAACCTACCATCATTTCTTCTTTCAAAGCCGCTTTACGTCCGTAACCTAAAGCCAAACCTACAGTCCCTACAGCTTGCCCTGGCTGAACAATTACAGGTACATTTTCTAATTTCAATCCATCAACAGTTGTAATCGTAGCATAACTACCATTCAAACCACCGTTAGCTACAATTTCATTAGAAAGACCTAATGCTTTAGCATCTGCATTCGAAACTGTAACATAGTTATCCCAAGAAACTCTCGTAATTGGATCTGGAAATTCTTGCAACCATGGATTATTAGCTTGCTGTCCATCTCCCATACCTGTTTTAGTATACAAAACTAATTCAAGTCCTTGAGAAGCTTTTGATTGTGCTAATGCATTCGCTGCTCCAGCGTAATCAGCAGTACCTCCAGAAACACTAGGAATTGCACCGATAAAAACACCATCATGTAACACTTTATTCCAAGAAGAACCTGCAATAATACCAGCAGAATTCGCTTTTAAATAATCATAAAAAGTACCAGTCAATCCATTCAATGACAACAAAACATCTTGAAATTGTTTTGTATTGAATAAAGGTCGAATTGTAGGCTGAGTAAGACTATAAGTCCCTTTGGTAAGACTTAAGTCGTTCCAAGACTCTAAATAATGAGGAACCGCAGCTGCGACAGTACTCACTAAAGCTGTCTCATCTTCTTTCAAAGAAAAAGCAACTGAAGTTTTTACTTTTTTAAGCCCTTCAACAAATGAAGCACTATCAGCTAAAGTGTAAACCGGATTAACTCCACTCATAATTAAAGTATGAACACTTCCTGCATTCATTTCTTTAATTAACTGAGCCACTTTTTCGCTAGATCCTTTTCTTATTTGTCTTGTACCTGAAGTAGTAAAAGCCTCACTAGCCAAAACTTGATTAATAGCCAAAACTAATAATTGAGCATTTTTATCCTGAATTCCAGAAACTAAAACACCTTTAGACCCTGCAGCTTTTAATTGCTGAGCCGCTTTATTTACTTCAGCTTTAAATTTATCATCTAAATTTACAGAAACAGCAGAACCAGTTACTACATTATATATATGAACTAATGCCTGTTTTTGATTTGCAGTTGACATCGCTAATCGCTTATCAGCAGCAGCACCAGACAAAGTCATATTAGCTTCTAGTTGGAAATGACGAGACATTTTTCCATTTTTAGGAATTCTGCCTTGAGCATATCCAGAATCATAACCTCCACCTTGCCAGTCTCCAAGAAAATCAGCACCGACAGAAACTATAAAAGAAGCTTTTGAAAAATCATAATCAACTAAAGCTCTTTCACCGTAAACCGCTTCAAATGCATCAAGAGCTTCCGAAGAAGAAACAGCATCGTAAACTACATGTTTAGAATTTGGGTTTTTAGCAATAAAATCAGCTATCAACTTTTCAGTTGACGGACTCGCTAAAGTATTTGTTAACAATACTACTTGACCACCTTTTGCTTTAGCATCAACTAAACTTGAAGCTATTTTTGAATTTACATCTGACCAAGTTGCGTTTTTACCCTCAACTTTTGGCTCTTTCAAACGCATACTATCATACAATGATAAAATAGATGCATGAATTCTAGCATTAGCAGTAAATTTAGCTCCAGCGATAGTATTATTATCTATTTTAATAGGACGACCTTCACGTGTTTTTACTAAAATGTTAGCAAAATCAAAACCGTCAAAAACAGAAGTCGCATAATAGTCGGCAACACCTGGAATAATTTGCTCAGGTTGCAAAACATAAGGAATTGACTTATGAACAGGCCCTTCGCAAGCTGCAAGCGTAGCTGCTGCAGTACTAAATCCAACGTACTTTAAAAAATCACGACGTGTTGTAGAAGAAGATGACAAAGCATCATTATTACCCAGAAATTCATCTGTAGGAATCTCTTCAACAAATTCGTTATTTTTAAGCGCCTCAACAATAGAACTATTTCCGTCTAGTTCTTCAACACTTTTCCAGTATTTTTTGTTTGATGACATATATAAATATTAAAATCTTAATAATTTGATTAATAGTGACATTTACCACATTCTAAACCTCCCATTTGTGCAGCAGTCAATTTGTCTACACCATATTTTTTAGAAAGTTGCTCATGGATTTTAGTGTAATATTCATTACCCTCCATTTTAACATCTGTTTTTCTGTGGCAATCAATACACCAACCCATTGTTAAAGGAGCAAACTGTTTTTGAATTTCATACTCTTCAACTGGACCATGACAAGTCTGACACTCAATACCCGCAACAGTTACGTGTTGTGAGTGATTGAAATAAACAAAGTCAGGTAAATTATGAATACGAACCCATTTAACTGGCTGAGTTTTCCCAGTATACGATTGAGTGGTTTTATCCCATCCAACTGCAGTATATAATTTTTGAATTTGTTCGTCATAAAATGCTTTGCTATACTCTGGAGTAGCAGTAGTTTCAGCAACTTCTGATATGTTTTTATGACAGTTCATACAAACATTCAAAGAAGGAATACCAGCATTTTTACTAACTCTTGCAGCTGAGTGACAGTATTTACAGTTGATTTCATTATCTCCGGCATGTATCCTGTGAGAATAATGAATTGGCTGAATTGGCTCATAATCCTGATCAACACCAACCTGCATTAAATAACCATACACAAAGTACGCACTAGCCAATAGTAAGAAAATTGAAGTAACCAAAACTAAAAATTGGTTTCTAGCAAACGCTTTCCAAATTGGAGTCGTTGGCTCTTTTAAAGCAACTTCAATATTATTTGCTTTAGCCACTTTACGCAAAACATTATTCACTAAGAACAACATAACTACAAGCATAGCCATAACAAGACTTAGAGCACCCAATATTATATCGTTTGAAATTCCAGCCTCAGGAGCAGGAGTTCCTGGAGTAGCAGCCGAACCGGTTGCAGCAGGAGCTTCAGCTTTTGGCTCTGAAGTATAAGCGATAATATTATCTACATCCTCTGTAGACAATTGAGGAAAAGCAGTCATTACAGCCTTATTGTTTTCTTCAAAAACCTTTACCGCTGCCGCATCTCCTGATTTAATCAAATCAGAACTGTTAGCTACCCATTTGTAAATCCACGACATTTCATATTTAGAAGCAACTCCTCTAAGGGCAGGACCCGTAGCTTTTGCATCTAATTTATGACATGCAGCACAATTTGCATTAAAAAGCTCTTTCCCTTTTGCAGGATCTTGAGCAAATGAAGTTAATGAGAAAATGAACATTAAAGCTAAGCCAAAATATAATTTCCTTGAGATCGAATTATGGTTACCCACCTTTTTCATATAGTATAATGATTATCTACTAAAAATTGGTACGGTTTTTTCTATAAGTATTTAAAGAAAAAACGAATACATTCTTTTTAAACTTGGACAAAAATACGACTTAAGAACTATTCTCAAAACCTTAAAATAGTCTTAAATTCAATTTATATTAATTCTAAATAATATTTATAATCCACTTTGGCACATTAAATATTATTTTTGCACAAAAAACATCACATTATGAGAATTTTAACGAACAAAAAAGCACTATTGATATCAGCCACCTTTTGTGTTGCCACTTGTTCTTTACATGCACAAGATCGAACCAACAACATAAATCAAGACCCAAAATTCGAACAATTGTTAAACGAAAAGAGGAAAATTAACACAAGTATTGCGATTAACGACTATTATAAAATTCAAATTTATAGTGGTGACAGCGAAAAAGCAAAAAAAACGTTAAGTGATTTCAAACAAGAGTTTGAGAACATTGACGGAACGATTATTTTCAACACACCTAATTATAAAGTATGGATTGGGAATTTCAAAACAAGAATTGAAGCAGAAAAAAACCTTATTCCTATTAAAAAAAAATACAAAAATGTCCTTTTAATAAAACCTAACAAGTAATACGTTGTCTTTTTAAAAATTAAAATATTTAAATTAATTATCACATAAAAAAAACCATTCAAACGAATGGTTTTTTTTATGTCTATATATAGGTATAAAAAACAAAATTATTTATATGTATTAACCAGCGTCAAAAACATATTGTAAAGAGAAAACCCAACACAAAATCTACATCAGTAAAAAATTTATTTTTGCATTCTATTGTGTAAATTAAATGTTCAAATAGCATACACTTTAAAACTACATTCTAAATAATGAAAGCAAAAAAATCACCACGATTATACAATTAGTAACAACAAATAAAAAAATCAAAATCTGACATTAGAACGTTCTTGTACAAAATCAACTCATTTTGACTATTTTAAACATACGAATAGAAGCTAACACAATCAGATAAGAATTTCCACATTCATCCTTTAAATCTAAAATTTAAGCAAAAAAAATCCCGACGAATCGGGATTTTTTTTAAATATTAAAATTCTATTTCAATTTCTTTTTTATAGCAACTTCATGGTAAGCTTCAATAACATCTCTCTCTTCAATGTCATTATAGTTTTTGATTTGAATACCACAATCGTATCCTTTTGATACTTCTTTAACATCATCTTTGAAACGTTTAAGTGCTAAAAGCTCTCCTGTAAATACAACAACACCTTCTCTAATGATTCTGATTTTAGAGTTTCTTGCAATTTTACCATCCATAACCATACAACCTGCAATAGAACCAACTTTAGAGATTTTGAATATCTCTCTAATTTCAGCTGTACCAAGTATTTCTTCTTTCATTTCTGGCGCTAACATTCCTTCCATCGCATCTTTCAAGTCATCGATAGCAGCATAGATAATAGAATAATAACGGATATCGATTTCTTCTTTATCAGCTAACTGTCTTGCATTTCCTGCAGGACGAACATTAAATCCAATAATAATAGCATCTGAAGCAGAAGCTAACATAACGTCAGTTTCTGTAATCGCTCCAACTCCTTTATGAATAATATTAATTTGAATTTCTTCAGTAGATAATTTAGAGAACGAATCTGATAAAGCTTCAACTGATCCATCAACGTCACCTTTAAGAATTACATTCAATTCTTTAAATTGACCTAAAGCAATTCTACGTCCAATTTCATCTAATGTAATATGTCTTTGTGTACGAACAGATTGTTCACGCATTAATTGAGAACGTTTTGAAGCAATTTGTTTTGCTTCTTTTTCATCTTCAAAAATATTGAATTTATCACCGGCAGTAGCCGCACCGTCCAGTCCTAAAACTGATACCGGAGTAGATGGACCTGCAACGGTAACAATATTTCCTCTTTCATCATGCATGGCCTTGATTTTACCATGATGTTTTCCAGCCAACATATAATCACCAATTTTTAGTGTTCCATGTTGTACTAATATAGTAGAAACATATCCTTTTCCTTTATCTAAGAATGCTTCAACAACTGTTCCCGAAGCCGCTTTATTAGGATTTGATTTTAAATCTAAAATTTCAGCCTCCAACAATACTTTCTCTAATAAGTCTTTAACCCCAAGTCCTGTTTTTGCAGAAATATCATGAGATTGGATTTTTCCACCCCAATCTTCTACAAGTAAATTCATACTTGCTAATCTTTCTTTGATTTTCTCAGGATTAGCATTAGGTTTATCCACCTTATTTATTGCAAAAATAATTGGAACACCAGCAGCTTGAGCATGACTAATTGCTTCTTTAGTTTGTGGCATGATATCATCATCCGCAGCAATTACAATAATAGCGATATCGGTAACTTGAGCACCACGCGCACGCATTGCTGTAAACGCCTCGTGACCAGGTGTATCTAAGAAAGCGATTTTTTGTCCGTTATCTAAAGTCACTCCATAAGCTCCAATATGTTGTGTAATACCTCCAGATTCACCAGCGATAACATTTTCTTTACGGATGTAATCCAATAAAGATGTTTTACCGTGATCGACGTGACCCATTACAGTAACAATAGGTGCTCTAAAAACTAAATCTTCTTCTTTATCTTCTACAACTTGAATTGCTTCTTCAATATCAACAGTTATAAACTCAACTTCATAACCAAATTCATCAGCAACAATTGTTAATGTTTCTGCATCTAAACGTTGATTCATGGTAACCATGATACCAAGTGACATACAAGTTCCAATTACTTTAGTAATTGGCACATCCATCATAATAGCAATTTCACCTACAGTAACAAATTCTGTAACTTTAATAGTTTTACTTCCTTCATCTAAAGCTCTTTGCTCATCATCTGATTTCTGACGGTGCGTATCTCTTTTATCTCTTCTGTATTTTGCAGCTTTAGACTTACCTCCTTTACCTTGTAATTTTTCTAAAGTCTCACGGATTTGGTTTTTAACTTCTTCTTCCGTTGGCTCAACTTTAGCCACAATTGCAGGTCTGTTTCCTTTTACGAAACCAGGTCTAGCACTTCGGTTGGCGTTAAAACCTCCTCCACCTGTATTAGGTGTAATTTTATTAGGATTTGGCGCACCAGGAACTCCAGGAGTTGCAGGCGGACGTGGCGCTCCTGGTTTTGGAGCAATCCTTTTACGTTTATTTTTATTAGCATTATTAGCTCCAGCAGCTCCTGGTGCACCCGGCTTGTTTGGAGTAATTTTAGGCTCTTCTTTTTTCTTTTTTGGCTTGTTAAATTGAGATAAATCAATCACTTGACCCGTAAGAGTCGTTCCTGACAATTTTTGATACTGAGTTGTTATCGTTTCATCAACAGGAGTTTCTTCCGATTTTTCAATTGGTTTTGCTTCAGGAGCAACTTCTTTCTTAACCTCTTTTATACCAAGAACTGGCTTTACTTCTTTCTTAACAGAAACAACAGGTTTTTCTGGAGATAATTCTTTAGCAACAGGTTCCTCTGGTTGAATAATAGCTTTAGGCTGTTCAATTTTCTCGGTCACAATTGGAGCTGCAGGTGCTATCGTAGGTTTCTTAGGATTAAGATCAATTTTACCAACTTGAACAGGTCCAGTTACAACAGCTCTGGCCTTGATAACTTCTTGTTGTTTTAAACGCTCTTCATCTTGCTTACGTTTGTCTTCAATTTCTTTCTCTCGTTCGACACGTAATGCTTCTTTTTCCTTCCTTTTCTCTTCCCCTACCTCTTTCGAAGCCTCTTTATTCCCCTTGTCGCCCGCGAATTGACTTTGCAGGATATTAAATTCCTGATCAGAAATTTTTGTGTTTGGATTTGCATCAATAACAATTCCCTTATCTTTTAGATAATCCACAGCTCTTTCTAACGAAATGTTTAATTCCCTTAAAACCTTGTTTATTCTAATTACTCTCTCTTCAGACATATAACCTTTTTATTATTACCTTTTTTTGTTGTTTCAAAACCTAATCCCCATTAAAAAAAGAAAATTAAGGTTTAGAATTTATTTTTAAAGAATTGATTAACTATCAAATTCTTCTTTCAATATTCTTATTACATCCAGAATCGTTTCCTCTTCCAGATCAGTTCTTCTTACCAAATCCTCTACATCTTGTTTCAAGATACTTTTTGCAGTATCTAGACCAATTTTAGCAAATTCTTCGATAACCCATTCTTCAATTTCATCTGAAAATTCTGTTAATTCAACATCATCATCATCTGCAGTTGCTCCAGCCACATCACCTTCGCGAATAACGTCTAATTCATAACCCGTTAATTGTCCCGCTAATTTAATATTATGACCTCCACGACCAATCGCTTTAGAAACTTCTTCTAATTTCAAGAAAACTTCAGCTCTTTTTGTCTCCTCATTAATTTTGATAGAAGAAACTTTTGCAGGGCTTAATGCTCTTGTAATATACAATTGAATGTTATTTGTATAGTTAATAACATCTATATTTTCGTTTCCTAATTCACGAACAATTCCATGAATACGAGAACCTTTCATTCCAACACATGCTCCAACTGGGTCGATTCTGTCATCATAAGAATCTACGGCTACTTTTGCTTTTTCACCCGGAATTCTCACCACGTTTTTAACCATAATCAATCCGTCAAAAACTTCAGGAATTTCTTGTTCAAATAATTTTTCCAAAAACTTCTCAGAAGTTCTAGACATAATAATTTGAGGTTTATTCCCTTTTAACTCAACGCTTTCTATAATTCCACGAACATTATCTCCTTTTCTAAAAAAGTCAGAAGGAATTTGTTTTTCTTTTGGCAAAACAATTTCATTCCCTTCATCATCCACTAAAATAACAACTCTAGGACGCACATGGTGTACCTCAGCAGTATAAATATCCCCGATAATATCTTTAAATTGTTTGTAAAGATTAGTATTATCGTGTTCGTGAATTTTTGAAATTAAATTTTGACGCAATGCCAAAATAGCTCTTCTTCATAATTGAATTAATTTTACTTCTTCAGAAAAATCCTCACCTACTTCAAAATAAGGCTCAATTCTTCT
>ERZ1034361.562-NODE-562-length-23301-cov-15.755770_pt1 | contig 23301 bp, 9 predicted proteins | sample MGYA00520617_ERZ1034361 | MGnify/ENA primary metagenome ERZ1034361 (study PRJEB33736, sample SAMEA104284507) | Azolla filiculoides | biome: Urban; feature: Water surface; material: Ditch water | place: Netherlands | collected 2015-10-28 | depth 0-0.1 m ...
GGGTAATGACTTGGTGGCATGTCATCATTTTATGCAGTTCATTTGATGTTATTTCGATAATCACAAATATACTACAAATTACAGGTTTAACCCATTACCCATAAGTTCTCTCCTTATTTCTAAAGATTGACAGAAAATGCCCCTCCTTTCAAAAAATAGTTTATCAATTAAATTACTCAGAATTGTTTTTTCAGTTTATTTAGTCATCACCTTATTGATTACCTTTGTTCAAATAGCAGATGAATATCAGCGCAAAAACCATGAAATTCTAAAATCTCTGGAAGCAGCACAGCAAATTTTTCAAGCTAACTTAACAGAAGCCGTATGGACATTTGATAGCAAGCAATTACAAGCTATTTTGACAGGTATGATGAAAATTCCGGTTATTGTCGGTATTAAAATCAACAATATGGAAAAACCGACAGATTGGAGTCAAGGCTTTCCAATTCGCATGGGTATAGTGCAAAATGAAGTCGGACAAATTATTCAAATCTCAAAAAATGACAAACAACAAAAAGGGCTGCTTTATTTAAAACTTATTTCGCATCATTTCTCCTTAAAAAAAGACAATTTAACTTTAGCTGAAGTCACGCTGTATTCCAGCAATCACATTATTTTTGAGCTTGCCAAATATACTTTATTATCTATCACCCTTGCGGCTATCACTAAAACAGTTATTTTATGGTTGCTATTTTTATGGGTATTTAATAAATATTTAACCAAACAAATGAATGAATTTTGTGGTGCTATGGAAAAAATTAATCCTGACTTACCGGAAAACAGCTATTTAAAACTGCAAACCTATAATATTAGCGAGTTGAATAGAATTGAGGATGTTTATAATCAAATGCTGTTGCGGATTATTCAGGCAAGAGAAGCACTGAACTTATTGAATGAAAATCTGGAGCAACAAGTGATACAGCGCACTGAAGAGTTACAAATAAAAAATAAAAAACTCGAACAGCTTAATCAGGAAAAAAATGATTTTTTAGCCATTGCCGCACATGATTTAAAAAATCCGCTGGCAAATATGAAAGGATTGAGTCTTTTAATTAGGCGCGGATTAAAAGAAAATGCTGAAATAGAAAAATTGTCTTATTTTACAGAGTTGATCGAAATCAGCTCGAAAAATATGTTGGAAATAGTTAATAACTTTCTTGATGCGGCTAAAATAGAGGAAGATAACAACTTTCATTATACTAAAACTGATTTGCTACAATTAGTTAAATCAACGCTGCAAGAACATAAAGATTATGCAGATTCCAAAAGTATTAAGCTTATTGTTGAAAGTACAGGAATAGATTATCAAGTTAGCACCGATCAATTTAAGTTATCGCACATTTTAATCAATTTGATTTCAAATGCGATTAAGTATTCTTTTCCCCAGAAAAGTGTGACTGTTTCACTCGATAGGCAAGAAAATTTTGTAACTATTGCTATTAAAGACCAAGGGCAAGGTTTTAGCGTAGCGGATAAAAAGAAGTTATTTGGTAAATTTAGCCGTTTGAGTGCCAAACCCACCGCAAATGAAAGCTCTACTGGATTAGGTCTTTATATTGTCAAACAATTGGCCGATAGGCTGGCTATAGAAATAGACTGTACAAGCCAACAAGGAATAGGAACGGTTTTTAGTTTAAAAATTCCACTTCATTGTCAATTTATTGCCCCTCTTTAACCCTGTTTTGCTCTATCTCTTCTGCTAATATCCTTTCTAATGCAGGAATTAAATCCTGATGTTTTTTGTTCAAATAATGATAAATAGAAAATTGATGCACTGCTGGCATTAGTTTTTTAATTTCCATTTCTGCCAAAGGCAAATTTCCAATTGCCCCCGCTTCATCGCCGCTGATAACAATATCAACCCTGTTATGCGCTAACATAGTAAAGGCTTGCTCAATAGTAGTAACCGCTTCTAAATGAAAGTCTGCAAATTGTTTTTCTATTGCTTTTACCCCGCGTAGATAGCCTATTCTATAAGGCTTTAAGCTTTGACTATCCGTGACAGTAATAGCTGGATTTTTACTGTATGCAAATAACGTCACGGTTTGCAAAGGCACATTAACCCTGATTAAATTAGGATAGTTTTTTTCTATTCCGGCTTGCCGTGCAACCTCGCCATCCAAATCGCCGCTATTGGATAAGGCAAGAGAACGTTCACCGGGTAGATAAACAAAGCTAACCTGAAGGTTAAGTTTTTGATAAACCTCTTTTAAAAGCTGTTTGTGCGGCATGTTTTCATCACGGTGAAACGAGCCAAACTGCAATAAAGATTCTGCGTAAGCAAAATTCGCTATGCTCATTAATAAACATAACAGCCCGAAAACACTTTTTAACCAAGAAAAATAAAACATAGTGATGGATTTAACAAATAACGCGACTGTTTTGGCAATTGATGATGAATTGTCAAATCTGATTTTAATTGCAGAGTATTTAACGCCACTCTGTAAAAAAGTAATAACAGAGCAAAATATAGAAAAAGCTCTGTTGTTAGCAAAAAATGAAGAACCCAATATTATTTTACTCGATATTAGAATGCGTGAAATAGATGGTTATGAAGTCTGCAAAAAATTAAAAAACGCTAGCAGTACCGCGCATATTCCGATTATTTTTTTAAGTTCGTTATTAACAGCACAAGATAAAGTAAAAGGTTTTGCAGCAGGTGGCGTAGATTATATTTGCAAACCTTTTGAGATTGAGGAAATGCTGGCGCGAATTGAGTGCTGTTTAAAACTGCATCAGCAAATTTATCAAACGCAGACCAAAACGGTTAAAAATATTCAACAACAGATTGAAGTTTATCATTTGACAGAGCGCGAGGTGGAAGTTTTGACCTTCTATGCACAAGGAAAATCACGCAGTGAAATAGCCCAGAGACTAAAAATCAGTGAAGAAACGGTAAAGTTTCATTTGAAAAATCTTTTTATAAAACTAAAAGTGGAAAATAAAATTCAGACGGTGCACAAAGCGCAGGAAATAGGTTTAATCGAGTAAAAAATCTCCACCCCCCATTTGGGGAGCTACTTTTCCCTAAGCAATTTCATACACTTCCCCTTGCAGATAGCTTTTTTGTTTTCCTCATTCTTTCAACAGGGGTTATCTGCAAAGACTGTGAAAGTGTTGCTATGTTTTGGAGTGCAAAACCTAGGTTTTGTACTTCGATAAATCAAATAAAAACAATCTGTTAAAAAATTAACACTTGGTAAATTTTGAATGCTTTCACAGTCGTTTAAACAGCAAACTTTTAAAGACTGCGCAAGCATTTGAAGTTTGCAAACTATTCAACTAGCAGGTGTTAATATCATGCCCCTTCCCAAAATCACTTTATCATCAGGCACTTCTCCGATTGAAGGAAAAATCGGCGGTTATGTTATTACGTTAGACTCACCTGCGCCAGCAGCAGGGCTTACGGTTTATTTTGACACCACAGCGAGTACAGCTACTTTTGGCACAGATTACGAATTTAGTGCTGGAAATAATCTCAGTGCCGTTTCTTCTAACAGCTTTACTCTATCCTCTGGCGCAACAGCAGCTACTTTAAACTTAGTTGCTTATGCCGATGCAGTGGTTGACCCACAAGAAAAAGTAACGCTTAAATTAATACCAGGCGCAGATTACGAAATAGTCAAGTTTGCCCCTAAAACAGACCTTGCAATTCATTCCGCTCCTTATGCCATAAGTGCGGCTGATTTTAACGGTGATGGCAAAACAGATTTGGCTATTACCAATGTCAACGATAATGCCGTCACTATTTTATTAGGCAACCTAACAACCAGTACTGCTCAAGAGTTTGCCACAGGTGAATTCCCTATTTCAGTTAGCACTGGGGATTTTAATGCAGATGGAAAAATCGATTTAGCCGTTGCCAATTATTTCAGCAATACAGTTTCAGTGTTTTTACGCAATACTGACAATACTGATTTTCAAGCTAAAACTGACATTATCACTGGCAATTTTCCTTATGCCGTTACGGTTGGTGATGTTAATGGTGATGGCAAAGCTGATTTGGTCACGGCTAATAAAAACAGCAATACCGCGTCAGTATTGTTGCGCAATGCCGCAAATGATGGCTTTGAGGCAAAACTGGATTTTGCCACAGGAGCTTCGCCTACCGCCGTTGCAACTGGTGATTTTAATGGCGATGGTAAAACTGATTTTGCAATAGCTAACGCGGACAGTGATTCGGTTTCGGTATTTTTACGCAATGTGAGTAATACCGGATTTGAAACCAGCCAAAGTTTTATGACAGGCATTGATCCCTGGTCAATTGGAGTTGGTGATTTTAATGGTGATGCTAAAACAGATTTAGCTGTGGCAAATTATGCTAGTAATACGGTTTCAGTATTATTGCGTAATGCCGCTAATACCGGATTTGAAGGAAAAGTAGATTATGCAACAGGCAAAGCTCCCGTATCGGTTGCTATAGCCGATTATAACAATGATGGTAAAACCGACTTAGCCGTTGTTAATGCTGATAGTAACTCTGTTTCTGTGTTGTTGCGGAATAATGTAAATACAGGATTTGATTCTAAAGTCGATATTGCAACAGGCATCTTGCCCGAATCATTTAGTGTGGGTGATTTTAATAAAGATGGAAAAGCGGATTTGGCAGTCACAAATATTGATGATGGCACGGTTTCACTGCTGCAAAATCTCACCAGTTCGCAAGCCTCTCTAACCATTCAACAACCTATTAATCATCGTCTTGTCGGAACTGTCAGCGTTAATGATGTTAGCCCAGAACAAGGTCAAACACTCACCGCTCTCAATACTTTTGCCGATGCCGATGGTCTAGCAAGCATTACTTATTCCTGGTTTGCCAATAAGCAGCTTATTGGCACAGGCAGTTCTTATACTGTCACTGCTAATGAACTTGGCAAAACTCTCAATGTCACCGCCCGTTGTACAGATAATTTAGGAAACACTGAAAACAGAAGCTCTGCCAATACCAGCAAAGTTTATATTACTTTAAATGGCACAGCCGAAAACAACCTGTTATCTGGCGGGGCAGGAGATGATTTACTCAGTGGCAATGCAGGAAATGACACTTTAAATGGCGGGTTAGGAAATGATGTTTTAAATGGCGGCGATAACGCAGACAAACTCAGTGGCAGTTTGGGCAATGACATTTTGAACGGTGATTTAGGCAACGATACACTCGACGGCGGTTTAGGTAACGATACCTTAAACGGTAATGAGGGTAATGACATCTTGCTAGGCGGTATAGGAGTTGATGTTTTGACAGGCGGTCAAGGAGCGGACACTTTTAAATTTCTCAGCACAGATATTCAAGCAACTGTCGCAATCAGCAAAATTGACACCATTAGCGACTTTGAAACAGGCATTGATAAAGTCAATTTATCGTTAATTGATGCAAACACCGAAAAGACTGGAAACAACGCTTTTCTTTCCATTACCGTAGGCGATAGTTTTTCAAATGCGTTCACTGCGCCTGCTGAATTATATTTTGATAGCAGCAGTCATATCCTTTACGCGAATAACGATAGCGATGCCGCAGCCGATTTCGCTATTTTATTAGTAGGCATAACCACGCTTAGCAAAACAGACTTTGTTCTTTAAGCACAGTCATTGTTTGTTGCCCTCTAACTCTAAAATAATAAAAAAACATCATGATTTTACTTTCAGCACTCTTTCCTAAAATTAAATTCTTTGGTGGAGCAACGCTCACTGAAGGTTCAACTGGCACCTATACCTTTATTTTGGATATACCTGCTCCTGTCAATGGCTTAACCGTAAACTTCAATACCCTAGGGAGCACAGCTACTTTTGGCATTGATTACAGTTTTAGTGCTGGCAGCAATCTGACGGCTGTTACAGAAAACAGCTTTACTATTGCTGGCGGGGCAACAACTGCTACTTTAAATATTGCAGCTCTTTCAGACACGCTAAAGGAGGGCAATGAAACAGTTTCTGTCAATTTAACCGCTGGCTCAGATTATTCAATTATCAACGCTCTGTCTTTTGCGCCAAAACAAAATTATGCGGCTGGCTCACATCCTCAAGCTGTGAGTGTAGGGGACTTGAATGGCGATGGTCGCACTGACATGGTGGTGGCCAATAAAGACAGTGGCTCTGTTTCTGTTTACTTACGCAATGCGGATAATACCGACTTTACTAAACAAGCAGATTTAAAAACAAGTTTAAATGCTACGTTTGTCAGTGTTGGTGATTTTAACGGTGATGGTAAATCTGACCTGGTTGTCAGTGATGGTCAAAGCAATGTCATTTCAGTCTATTTGCGCAATGCAACCAATACAGGATTTCAGGCTAAGATTGACTATGCCACAGGAGCAAAGCCACAATCGGTAACGGTTGGTGACTTTAATGGTGATGGCAAAACAGACATCGCCGTAGCGAATAAAGATGGTGATACCGTTTCAGTATTCTTGCGCAATGCAACCAACACAGGTTTTGACAAACAAACAGACTTGCTTGCCAGTGAAGATCCCAATAAATCAGCCCCGGAATCCATTACGGTGGGGGATTTTAATGGTGATGGCAAAACAGATATTGCTTTAGCCAATAAAGATGCCGACAGGGTATCGGTCTATTTGCGCAATGCGGATAACACAGGTTTTGACGCAAGGTCTGATTATGCTGTAGGCAGCAAACCAGATTCTGTCAGTGTGGGTGATTTTAATAATGATGGCAAACTGGATATGGCGGTTGCCAATAAATACGGAAACTCTGTATCCGTGCTATTACGCAATGCCAATAACACAGGTTTTGACAGTCAGTTTGTACTAGATACCGGCGCAGGCTCATCCCCTGAATCTGTAACAGTGGGTGATTTTAATAATGACGGCAAAGCAGATATAGCCGTTGCCAATGCAAAAAGCTATACAGTTTCCATCTATTTGCGTAATACAGGCAACACTGGTTTTGACGCAAAAGTTGATTATGCCACCGGCTTAAATCCTCGCTCAGTCACGGTAGGGGATTTTAATAATGACGGCAAAATAGATTTGGCAGTGGCCAACAAATACGGCAATAACGTTTCTGTTTTGTTAAATACCAGTGCACCTAGCACAGCATTAACGATTACCCATCCTGCACCCGCTGCTGCCGATGATGCACTGAGCACCGATGAAGATACCGCAATCACCTATACCGCAGCAGATTTGTTGGCTAATGATACGGTAGCAGGCGGATACACCTTAACCATTGATAGAGTTACAAAAGGCAGTGGTGGGGATGTTGTGTTAAATGCAGATGGCACAGTAACTTTTACGCCAGATAAAGATTTTAATGGCGCAGCCAATTTCAGCTATCAAGTCAAAGATGGAGAGTTCATTAGCAACCAGGCAACCGCTACAGTCGATGTGGCTGCTGTTAATGATGCCCCTACCGGATTGCCTTCAATTTCAGGAACTAGCACCCAAAACCAAATCCTGACCGCAACTACATTAGGTGTTTTTGATGCCGACGGTTTAGGCGACTTCAGTTATCAATGGTTTGCAAATGGCGTTAAGATTACGAATGCCACTGCTGTCACTTATAAGCTAACGCAAGCTGATGTTGGAAAAAGAATTGTAATTTCTGTTAGCTATACAGATGCACAAGGCAATAAAGAATCACTAACATCCGATTCTACGGGGCTGGTTGCTGATATTAATATGCCGGCAACTGGCAAACCAACTATCACTGGCACGGCTGCACAAAATCAGGTGCTCACTGCGGTGACTACCGGCATTAAAGACCATGATGGCTTGGTAGGTGTGACCTATAGCTATCAATGGCAAGCAAATAATGTGGATATTGAAGGGGCAACGACCGCAACCTACACGTTAACTCAAGCAGAAGTAGGTAAAACGATTGCAGTGAAAGTCAGTTTTACCGACCAAGGGGCGACTAAAGAGTCCGTGACTTCTGCGCCAACTGCTACAGTTGAGGAAGTAAACGAAGCTCCAACCCTTACCAGTTTCTCAGGAACAGTTATTTCAGGTGGTCTGACTAACGAGATTCCTTTATCCTTTGTCAATTTAATCAACAAAGGTGATGAGGCTGATGTTGATAACAATTTCACCGCTTTTGTTGTAAAAGAAGTCAGTTCGGGTAGCTTGAAAATCGGTATCTCTGCCAGCACCGCAAAAGCTTTTAATGCCACAAGCAATAATACGATTGATGCGTCTAATAATGCCTATTGGACTCCTGCCGCAAATGCAGCAGCAGGTACGGTCAATGCGTTTACTGTGGTCGCAAAAGACGCTGATGGCTTAACCTCGGCAACGCCAGTGCAAGCAACAGTAAAACTGGCTGGAGCAAACACCGCACCTACTTTGACAGCTTTTAGTGCAGCGGTTACAACAGGAAAATTAAACTTTGAAAATCCAATTACTTTTGCCAATTTAACAGCCAAAGGCAACGAACAGGATACCGACGGCACAGTTGACAGTTTTGTTGTTAAAGCCGTCAGTTCAGGCAGCTTAAAAATCGGCACATCCGCGACTGCGGCAACACTGTTCAGTGCGACAAATAACACCATTGATGCAAGCCACAATGCTTATTGGACTCCCAGTGATACTGCGACCACAGGCGTTGTTGGCGCATTTTCAGTCACCGCGCAAGATGATGGCAATTTACAATCCAGCACTCCTGTTGTTGTTAACGTTAATCTTAGTAATAAAAATATTGTCCCAACGTTTACCAGCTTAAGTGACGTGGTGGCAACCGGCAGCAAAAGCGGCAATATTCCCATTACCTTTGCCAGTTTAGAAAAGTTGGGCAACGAAGCGGATACTGATGGTTCAGTGATTGGTTTTGAGGTGAAGGCAGTCAGCACTGGAACCTTAAAAATCGGCACATCTGCTGATAGCGCAACAGTTTGGAGTCCAGACACCAATGACAGCATTACGGCGACCAAAAATGCCTACTGGACTCCTGATGCAACAGCTACCAACGGCAGTGTCGTCAATGCGTTTACGCTAGTTGCTGAAGATGATGTCTTTTCAACCTCTGCCACGCCAGTACAAGCGACTGTCAAAATAGAGGCCACGCCACCGACCTTAACCGCATTTAACAACACCAGCAACAGCAACAAAGGCGATGAAATTCAACTCACGTTCGCCAGTTTAAAAACCAGAGGTAACGAAGCGGATGCTGACGGCACGATAGATAGTTTTGTCGTAAAAAGCGTTACGACTGGTAGTTTAAAAATTGGTACATCCGCTGCTACTGCTACGGCGTTTAATGCCACAAGCAATAATACGATAGATGCAACTCATAACGCCTACTGGACACCTGCTGTTCCGAATAGCAATACAACCGCAGCCACTCCAGCTACAACGGGCATGGTGTTAAATGCGTTTACGGTGGTTGCCAAAGACAATGATGATTTAGAGTCTGCAACCCCTGCCCAAGTAACCGTTAAATTAACCACCGGCAATCTTGAACCTACTTTTACACTATTAAACAGCCCTGTATCAGTCGGTACATTAACGGATGGCGCGGTGGTTAGTTTTGCTAAACTGCAAACTAAAGCCAATGCTATGGATGTTGATGGTGTGATTTACAGCTTTATTGTGAAGGAAGTTAAAAGCGGTACATTGAAAATCGGCTCTTCTGATTTTAGCCCCAGCAACAATACCATTGATGCAAGCCATACCGCCTATTGGACACCTAATAAAACCACCGCTACCGCAGGTTCTGTTGTTGATGCTTTCACCTTAGTCGCTAAAGATGATGGTGATTTAGAATCCGCCAGACCGATTCAAGCCAAAATCGAACTGACAGAAACCAACACAGCTCCTACTTTAACCGCTTTTACTGGTGCTGCGGCAACCGGAATTCAGGGTAGACCAGGTTCAGTCACAGTCACCTTTGCTAATTTACAATCCCAAGGTGATGAAAAAGATACCGATGGCGCAGTTGATAGTTTTATTGTTAAAGCTGTAACATCAGGCACTTTAAAAATCGGCTCCAGTTTAACTACCGCCACACCTTTCAGCAGCACTTTAAACAATCTGAACAATCTGATTGACGCAAAACACATTGCCTATTGGACACCCGCTACCAATGCAGGCACAGGCAATATCAATGCTTTTACCGTTGTGGCACAAGATAACGGCAATTTGGTTTCAGATACCGCGATTCAAGCAACAGTCAACTTAAAACCCGCTCCTGCACCTGTAGCCAATTTACCCACACCGATTGGTAAAGCGAGTCCAAATCAGGTTTTGGTTGCTGACACCAGTGGCATTAAAGATTTAATTGGCAGTGCTGGCTTTAGTTATCAATGGAAAGCGGGTGGCGTTAATATTCTCGGTGCTACCTCAGAAAGTTATACCTTAACTCAGGCAGAGGTTGGCAAAGCAATTACCGTTTCCGTTAGCTATTTCAGTTCAACCGGTTTAAAGTCTCTTGTTTCAACTCCAACAGCGGCTGTTGCTACGGTTGAAAGCGGGATTCCTTTTGCAGCCGAATTTAATGGCAGTTTGCAGATTGCCGAAATCGGTGATTTTTCTGCCACCATCACCCAGCTTGGAGCTGACTTAATCATAGGTGATTCTGGCAAGCTTACCGGTACATTAGAGTTACAAGGCTACGACCCTGCTCAGGATAATGAAGCCCCCATCAATTTAAATCTGGAAGCCAATTACGATCCCAGCAATATTTCTTTAGCAGCAACTCTGGATGAAACAACTCCCTGGTTAACCCCGTTCGGGCTGGAAGGAACGCAGCTTAAAAACTTGTCACTGGCAATGGATGGTACATACGCTCCGATTGCATTTGGCAGTGTAACCTTGGCAGGCACTTTGGCATGGGCGGATGATGTTACCGGCGTGACATGGGTCGGTCGTGACACTCCTCTGGGTTATTTAAGTGCTGAAGCAAAAATCAACAGTGTCAGTGTGCAATTGACGATTGGAGACGACATATCTTTGTCGGGTGAATTTAATGGCAACGCGCTGTTAGAGCTTGGAAATTTCTCGGCTACCCTGACACAGGCAAAAATAGGCTTTGCATATACCAGTGCCGACCCTGCTGTGCCAGGCTCTAAAGGCAAGCTGGCAATAGATACAGGGGTAAAAGTTAAACTGGAAGGTTATGATCCACGCCAGGATGGTGAAGCACCTCTCGTGTTAAATGGCGGTTTCAGCACGAATGGCGCGGGAGTAAAAGTTTTCTCCTTGTCATTGGACGATAGCACGCCCTGGCTTAATCCACTCGGTTTAAACGGCGCAGTGATTAAATCATTCTCACTCACTTACACGAGAACTACGGTTGCTGCTGTAGGAACAAAGCCGGCTCAAACTTATACGGCTACAGAGATACAGGGCAAAATGGATTTTGTGAATCCAGAAGCAGACGGGTTAACCAACTTTATATACCAAACGCTGGGAATAACCAGCTTGGATGTGCTCTACAGCACTGACAATCAGGCGGGAGCGACTTTATTTAAAGCAGATCTAGCAAATATTGAGTTAGTCAAGCCTGCTAAATCGACTGATTTAAGCTTGGCACTTAACTCAGTCAGGTTTGAGTATTCCAGCACTACGCCTCCGGTTTCAACGACCGGAGTCACTCCCACAGAAACAAATAAAGTAATCGGCATTACCGGACAATTGGTAATGAAAAATTATGATGCTACTCGCACAGATGAGCCGGATTTTGTTGCCAGTGCCTTAATTTCTTATGCTCCTAATAGCAGCGGAGAAAAAGAAGTTTCTTTGATTGCCTCTATTGATAACTGGGCAAATCCGTTTGGCTTAATGGGAACAAACCTGAAAAATCTGTCTTTAAAAGCCGGTATGGTTTTCAAGCCTTTCAAGATGAATGTTCTTGAAATTACAGGTTCTTTAGAGTTTGTTTCAAATGCGACTAGCGGTGCATTGGCTGATTTTATGGTGAATACCTTAGGTATTAATAGTCTGGAAGCCGCTCTGTTAATTAATCCTGCCACAGCCATTGCTTCGTTAGATGGCAAAATAACTACTAATATAGAACTGGTTAGAAGCGGTGATTTTAGTGTTGTGATTAAACAGGTAGGCGTACAGCTTTCCAGAACGGTAACAGATGCTAACGGCAAAACCACAACGACAGTCACCAAACCTGGTGAAATTGCCGCACCAGCTGATGCCACAGCCACTACAGCTGCAACTTACGCTGCTACGCTATACAGTGCAATTGCACTCAACGGTTATGACCCAAGCCAAGATAATGAACCCGCCATAGGTCTAATCGGTAGCATAAGCGCGGTAGCAGGCAACAACAATGGTGCAGTCGCACTCTACGTTGGTTTAGACCCTACTAATCCTGCACCTTGGAAAAATCCGTTTGGCTTGACTGGAATGCAGATCAATTCCTTAAGTTTAAGTGTTGTTGGTAAATTTTCGCCTTTTAATGTAGTGGTAAAACTGGAAGGCGTTTTTGAAGTGGATAAAACCACGCCACCACCTGAAGGCAGTATGGCTAAATTTTTAGCCGACATCGGTATAGACAAAGTAGGACTTGCAATTGATCTTAATACAACTAACAAGTCGCTAGCATTATCTGCTTTTATGGCAGGTCAGGTGGTTATTATTGCCCCAGATACCACAAAAGGTGAAGAACTCAGTTTAACCTTAACAGATGCTGCTTTAGCACTGTCTCTTTCAGTTGCCACCTCTGCTGCTGCCATTCAAGTCACGCTGTCAGGCAAAGCGTTGTTATCCGGTTACGACAGCACACAAAATAATGAACCTGTCTTAGCAATTGCAGCGGCTATATGGGCAAAAGCCAGTTTAGGAACAAATACCTCTGTTAGCATAGGTTTAGATGCGAACTTTAAATTTGTGGATGCAACACATGCAAATGGCTGGGAAAACCCTTATGGTTTAACGGGCGTTTCTATAAAAGACATTTATCTGAGCCTAGGTGTAGGTTTAGCACCAGTACCGATACTCGATAGACTGGTTGCTTACGGTTCTGGCGCACTTGGCACAAGAGAAGTCAATGGTATTACAACGCCTAATAACATTACGCTGGCTTTTGTTTATGACAAAGCCAATGGCGATTTTGCTTTTCTGGTTGATGTTGAACAGCTCAATTCCGAAGATTTGATTACTGCTTTAATAGGTGCGTGGGATGCCAATGATGGTGATAGAAATAACGATATTGACAAAATAGCCCTAGGCGAAACTCTAAAGTTGATCTTGCCTAATTTGCAAATTTCAGCAGTGGACTTTGATAATGCCGACCAGGATAACAATGAACTGACTGGTGTAGACCCACTGTTGAAAATGGCTAGTAAGGATACTGTGGTTATTGACAAACCAGGCACCGCAGAGGATGTGGTGATTACAAAAGGAATTAATTTGGGTGGAAAGTTTGAGATTGGAGGTTTTAGCATAGAAGCAGGATTTGCTTTAAGTGATGCCGGATTTGGCACCAGCTTTGAAATATCGGCTGAAATTTTAGGCGCAACTTATTCACTGGGTGTGGAGATTAATTTTGTTACCGAAACATCAAAGGCTTCATTTGCGCTGAAAGTGGGAGATTCCTATGATTTTGCATTTGACCTGGATGTTAGCGAAGTTGTTTCTTTCTTAAGTGATGTGGTAGGAACGGTTGCCGGATGGATAACTGACAACGTTCTCGGCCCTATTGCGGATATTGCGGGTGTCGCCTTTGATGTAGTAGGCGATGCCGCAGTTGCAGTGGGCGCGGCAATAAGTGATGCGGTAGAAGCAGTAGGGGTTGCAGTCGATGCTGCGGTTGCTGCTGTAACTAACACTATAAATGATGCGGCCGCTGCTTTAGGCATCAATACACAAGCAGTAGGTGATGCCATTTCAGGAGCTGCTGCTTCTATTGCAAAAGCGGCTGAAAATGTGGCGACAGCTGTTGTAACTTTTGTGAGTGATGCTGCCAAAGCAATCAGCACGTTTGTGAGTGATGTTGCAAGTGTTGTCGGTACAGTTGTTAGTGATATAGCCACTACTGTAGCTAGCTTTATTTCAGATGTTGGATCAGCCATCTCCACTGCTATAGGTGGAACAATTGATGCTGTTGTTAATTGGGTTTTATCAGACAATAAAGATTTTGGCAGCGTTAATGATACTTGGACAGGGACTAGTTATGATGATCAAGCAAAAGGAAATGGTGGCAATGACAGCTTGTATGGGGAGTACGGGAAAGATGTTATCAATGGTGGAATCGGAGATGACAAGCTCTACGGCGGTGGAGGAGATGATATTATTTTCGCAGGTGATGGCAAGGATTCAATTGATGGTGATAAAAGAGCTACGGGTTTAGACGATCAAGGAAATGACCAGATAGACGCAGGCTCTGGCAATGACACTATTTCTGGCGGTTATGGAAATGATCTGATTAAAGGCGGTGATGGCGATGATACTGTTTATGGTACTTTGAATGGCACTGTCTTTGCTGATACAGCAATGGATACTATTGATGGTGGCAGGGGTAATGACTACATTGATGGACAAGATGGTAACGATGTTTTAGCAGGTGGCGATAACAACGACACCATTTACGGCGGCGATGGCAACGATAAAATAGATGGAGGTTTGATTGATGACACTCTCTATGGTGGAAACGGTGACGATACCATTGTAGGTGGAGGTGGTTATAGTTGGAATGGAGTATGGACTAATGGTCACGATTATCTGAAAGGAGATGCTGGTAATGACAAAATGGATGGAGGTGATGGTAACGATACACTCTATGGCGGCGATGGTGATGATGTGCTTTCAGGAGGAAAATCAAATCACTTGGAAACAGTGATTGATGTTGGAACCAAGCAAACTGTTGCTGTATGGGTCACCAGTGGCGATGATTCTCTTGATGGTGAAGGCGGTAATGATAAGCTTGATGGCGGTGATGGTAACGATAGCTTGTCAGGTGGATCAGGGAGCGACGTGCTACTAGGGGGCGATGGCAATGATTCTTTAGGTGGTGGTACTGAGCAAGATACCTTGGATGGCGGTGCAGGCAACGATACTTTATATGGCTCAGCGCAAACCGATACTATTTCAGGTGCAAGTTCAAATGACATGCTCTCAGGCGGTGATGGCAATGACGTGCTGTATGGCTACACAGGCAATGACAAACTTGATGGCGGTACTGGTACTGATTTGTTATGGGGGGGAGTGGAAAATGACACTCTTTCTGGTGGTGATGGCAATGACACGCTAAACGGAGGCATCAATAATGATTTCATTGACGGCGGTGCAGGTGACGACAAGCTTTATGGTGAAGACTCTTCTGATACTGGTTCATCGGTAAAAACACAAATAAAACCAACATCAGCCTTAGCAGTGTCAAGCTCAATAGTGAGTAATAATCCCCCAAGTTCAGAAGGAGTGGGCAATGCAATTGACGACAACGTCAGTACAAAATATCTTAATCTGAGTGAGCTAAATGCGGGGCTAACAGTCACTTTTAGCGCGGCTCAAGTCATTGATGCTATTAAGATTACTACAGCTAATGATGCTTCTGAAAGAGATCCTGCCAGTTATTCTGTGTATGGCTCTAACACTAGCACCACCACAGTATTCACGTTAATTGCTGAAAATAAATCGCTTGCACTTTCTACAAACCGTAGCACAGAAAGTGACTTCTATACTTTCAACAACGCCACTGCATATAAATACTACAAAATCGTATTCCCGACAGTGCGTGACGCAGCGACAGCTAATTCCATGCAAATAGCAGACATCAAATTTTACGCGCCTACAGATCACAGTGACACACTGTTAGGCGGTGATGGTAATGATTATCTGGCTGGTAATAAAGGTGACGACAAACTGAATGGTGGAAAAGGCGTAGACACTCTCTATGGCGGCACAGGCAATGACACCATGACAGGTGGTGATAACGAAGACAAGCTGTTTGGTGACGATGGCAACGATGCGCTTGACGGTGGTCTTGCTAACGACACACTTGATGGCGGGACTGGTAATGACACTCTAATCGGTGGAGCTGGATATAGTTCAAATAACCTATGGATTAGTGGTAATGATTCTGTAGACGGTGGAGTTGGCAATGATCATTTGGATGGTGGTGATGGCAACGATACATTAATCGGAAGTGATGGTAATGATATTTTGTTGGGTGGCAAAGCCAGCCATCTTGAAACTGGCTCAGATGGCAAACAATATACTATAACCAGCGGAAACGATTCTTTAAGTGGCGGATCCGGCTTAGATACGCTTGACGGCAGCGATGGTAATGACACCCTTTATGGTGGTACAGAGGATGATTTATTGTCAGGTGGTGACGGTGTTGATTATCTGTCAGGTGATGCAGGCAATGACAAACTGGATGGCGGTGCAGGCAACGACTCACTCTATGGTGGCACTGAAAACGACACACTGCTGGGCGGACTTGGTAACGACACGCTTTCGGGTGATACTGGCAGCGATTATCTGTTCGGAGGAGACGGCACAGATTCCATTGATGGCGGACTTGGCAACGATACGCTTGATGGCGGCGCAGACAATGATACCCTCAAAGGTAACGCCGGCATTGACCTTATTAGCGGGGGTGCAGGCAATGACAATATCGACGGTGGAGACGATGCGGATACGCTGATGGGAGGCGATAGCAATGATAGTGTTTCGGGAGGTCGTGGCAATGATTCTGTCTCAGGTGATGCCGGTAGCGATATGCTTGATGGGGCTGATGGCAATGACACCCTGTTAGGTGGTAGTGAAAATGACTCTTTGTTAGGTGGGGCAAATGATGATTTACTCGATGGCGGCACAGGTAATGATTCGCTTGATGGAGGTACAGGTAATGACAACTTATCCGGTGGCAACGATAACGACTCACTAACAGGTGCAGCAGGATTGGATACGCTAAATGGCGGATTAGGCAATGATACACTCAGCGGTGGCGATGATGCGGACATGCTGGCAGGTGGTGATGGTCTGGATTATCTGACAGGTGATGCTGGCAGCGACAAAATTGATGGCGGGCTGGGTAACGATACGCTCTCTGGTGGCTTGAATGATGATACCTTGTTAGGCGGGTATGGCGATGATTCTGTTGCGGGTGATGCAGGCAATGACACTTTAGTCGGAGATGCTATCAAGGCTGATGGCAGTGCCGATGGTACTGGCAATGACATACTGAACGGTGGAGTAGGAAATGATACGTTGTTAGGCGGCAATGGTAACGACACGCTACTGGGCGGTAGTGAAAATGATAACTTACTAGGCGGTAGTGGTAATGACTCCTTATTAGGCGAAACTGGTAACGATACGCTGGATGCAGGGGACGGTGATGATACCCTCAATGGTGGCAACGGCGGTGAAGAAGATGCTATGTTGGGTGGCTTAGGTAACGATACCTACTTTGTCGATAACAGCAGAGACAGGATACTTGAAAACGCAAATGAAGGTATTGATACGGTTAACAGCTCAGTGACTTATGCTTTGACAGGCAATATCGAAAACCTTGTACTGACAGGCACAGCAGCAATCAATGCTACAGGCAATCTCTTAAAAAATATATTAACTGGCAACAGCGCGGCAAATGTTTTAACAGGTGATTTAGGTGATGACAGCTATTTTGTCGATGTAAATGACACTGTTGTTGAAAATGACAGTGCTGGAGTTGACACCATTAATGCCTCCATCAGCATTAGCACCATGATAACTTACAATCTGGCTGCTAACGTAGAAAACTTAAATCTTACACTCACAAAAAGTGCAAATGCGGCATGGGTAAGCGTTAATGCAACGGGAATCGGCAACGCCTTAAACAATATTCTTTCTATAACCTCTGCTACAGGAGTTGCAGCAATCGACCTGAAAGGTCTGGCAGGTAATGACACTTATATTATCAGCGATGGATTTACTCAAGTTGTTGAGGAAGTAAATGCGGGCATAGATACGGTGAATAGCTCCATCAGCTATACCTTAACAGCAAACGTGGAAAACCTTTTATTGACAGGTAGCAGCCCGATTAATGGTACAGGCAATACTTCCAATAACACACTGATAGGTAACTCCGGTAATAACTCACTTGATGGAGGTGCTGGCGTTGATACTTTAATCGGTGGCACAGGTAACGATATGTATATTGTTGATAACAGCGCGGATGTCGTCACTGAAACATCAACCTTAGTAACTGAAATTGATACTGTGAATAGCTCTGTTAGCTACACCTTAGGTGCAAATATTGAAAATCTGACATTAACTGGAACAGCAGCTATTAATGGCACGGGCAATAGTTTAAATAATCTGCTAAAAGGTAATACTGCCAATAACAGCTTAAGCGGTGCTCATGGTAATGATACGTTGGACGGCGGTGCTGGTATTGATACTTTGGTCGGTGGCGCAGGCAACGATACCTACACTGTTGATAACAGTGCAGATGTAGTGACTGAAACTTCAATCGTAGCAACTGAAATTGACACGGTGAATAGCTATGTTAGCTACACCTTGGGTGCGAATGTTGAAAAACTGACCTTAACCGGAACAACCGCTATTAACGGCACAGGTAACAGCTCAAACAATACGCTAACAGGAAATACCGCGGCAAATAGTTTAAGCGGCGGTACTGGTAATGATACTTTAATCGGCAGAGCCGGAGCTGACACATTAACAGGCGGGACTGGCGCAGACATTTTCAAACTTACAGACATACTATCGTTTGATAGCATTACTGACTTTTCAGTTGTTGATGACACTATCCATTTGGATAAAGCCCAGTTTAGTAAGCTTCTAAACACAGGAGCTACGTTAACATCTACTGAGTTTAAAATTGGTAATGCTGCGCTCGATTCAGATGATTATCTGCTCTATAACAGCAGCACAGGAGTATTGTCTTACGACGCAGATGGTAATGGTGCGGGGATAGCAGTAAAAATTGCCACACTTGGCACGGGTTTAGTCTTAACAGCGGCAGACTTTTATGCTGTTTAACCCAAAAGATGTTTTAAAGCTGTTTTAACCACAACAGCAAACCATAAAAAACCTGTTCACGAACTTATCGGAACAGGTTTTTTTGTTTAGAGAGCGACCAGCAATTATCCTTATGACAAAAACTCTCTACAATCTGATTACTTTGTAAAACACAAAAAAATAGAGCGTGTCATTACTTACCAGTCGAATCCCACGAGATTTTAGCGAATCCCTTATCTCACTAGAATTCAAGCCAGATACGGATTTCCCAAAAACAGCCGAATTTTCAGCCCTACTTTTTGGGACAAACTAAGCCCACAGAATCCAGATATTTTCGTCTGAAAAATCGAATTCCCCGTGCCGATTAAAATGCGCCCAAGTGTTCTGGAAAAAACGCCTTAGCGGGAACGCTTAATCGCTCAAATCCTTGAAGAATTATTCCAGCATCCCTTGCTTAATAATAAACTCGCGAATCTCTTGCAATCCTGTCCCTGTTTTTAAATTGCTGAATACGAACGGACGCTCGCCGCGCATTTTTTTCGCATCTCTGTCCATCACATCTAAAGACGCGCCCACATAAGGTGCTAAATCAATTTTATTAATCACCAACAAATCCGAGCGCGTGATGCCGGGGCCGCCTTTGCGGGGAATTTTGTCGCCTGCGGACACATCAATCACATAAATGGTTAAATCGGCGAGTTCTGGACTAAACGTCGCGCTGAGGTTATCGCCACCACTTTCCACCATAATAAAATCCAAATCAGGAAACCGCTGGCTCAAATCATCCACTGCGGCTAAATTCATTGAGGCATCTTCACGAATCGCGGTATGTGGACAGCCGCCCGTTTCCACGCCTAAAATTCGTTCTTCGGGCAACGCTTGGCTGCGGATTAAAAATTGTTGATCTTCGCGGGTGTAAATGTCGTTGGTCACTACGCCGATATAAAAATCATCGCGCATGTTTTTACATAATGCGTCCACTAATGCCGTTTTTCCTGAACCGACGGGGCCGCCGATGCCAACTCGTAAAATGTGTTTTTCTGTCATGGTTTTACCTCTGTAGAACACGATTTTTAGGATTTTTAGATTAACAGGATTAATCGTGAAATCCTGCTAATCGTTAAATCGTGTTCAAAAATTAAGAACGAAATAAACGTGAATATTGCATTTCATGCCGACTACTGGCTAAAGCCAAACCAAACGCGCTACCACCAATTTCAGCATCAGTGAGATTTAACGCTTGATCCACTAAATCTGGAATCTTAGCCGCTAACTCAAGCAACAATTTTTGCCCTGCAACTTGTCCGAGCGGTACCAATTTCACTGCGCACAGCACTTGATTTTCCAACCAACCCCAGAGATAACCTGTCATCGTTTCACGCTTGCCAATTTTCCACGACACAGCAGCAAAACTAAACAAAGTTGCTAAAGTAGCATCAGAATTGCGAATCCATGTTTGCATTTGCATCAATGGAGCATTCACGACTGCCAGTCCTCCAAAGGACTGGCAGTCGTAGCAATCGGTTAAGGCTAATGAATCCAGCAATCGCGCTAAGGCTTGTCCAGTTTGCCGATCTTCCGTGCGTAATTCCAAAGTTTCTCGATAAGCCAACAGCGTGCGACTCCAATAAATAACTTGCGCATCGTCGCCTGTTTGCCAAGCATCAAATAACCGCGCCAAAATCGGCAAATCCACCCGCGTTAAACAGATATTCATCACGCCGCTAATCCATTCACCCGCATCACTGGCATTTTTCACCCAACCATCGTCCACCGCCGCTTCCAGCCCTTGCGAATAGCTGTACATGCCAATCGGCAAGCCCGGACTGACCAGTTGCAGCAAGCGCAACAAAGCTAAATCAGTGCCCATGTCCGTGATACGCTCCATTTTCCGGTTCAAATGGCAATACTTCATGGCTGACGCTCAAACCTAAACCAACTAACATTTCATCCAATACATAATCGCTTAAAAAACGCAGTTCATTCGGCAAAATTTGCAACGCGACATGGCGATTGCCCAAATGATAACAAGCGCGGGCAAATTGCAAGGCATTGTCGGTGCGCACCACTGATAAGGCTTCATTCGCCGCGACAACTCGCACTTTGATATGGTCAACGCCACTCAAAACATAACCATGCCGCAATACTTGTCCGCGTGGCAAAAACAAGCCGATTTCCGTGCCATTGTCGGTTTTGCTTAAAAGGCGCGATTTTTGCCGCGCTTCGTAAGGCAAGGTCAAGCTGTCGTCAGTTTGGGTATCGGTGGGAGCGAGTTTGGTGAGTTTTAGCATGGTTATTATTGAGTTTTTGGAGTAATGTCAAAAAGTTACTAAAAATTAAAGTTTAGCACTTACCCCCAAGGGTAAATGTCAGCACTTCGACAACAAACATACACGGAGGCGACTTCATCTGCAAACCTAGACTTTATGCGCCAAACCTGGAAAGGCTTCAACCAAGCCTTGAATCATAAACTGCACTGCCATCGCAGCAAGTAATAAGCCCATAATACGGGTGGCTGTGTTAATGCCTGCAGTTCCCATTAATTTTCCCAAGCTATTGGCGACACGCAAAGTCAACCAAACAACGCTTGCCAAAATAAAAACACCTAAGGTCAACAGCACTTTTTCAAACCATTGTTCCATTTGGTTGACATTGACAATAACCAAACTGATAGCACCGGGGCCTGCCAATAAAGGCATAGCTAAAGGTACAATAGAAATATCGTCTTGATGGGCGGCTTCAATGGTTTCTTGATCAGTATTGCTTGCACCGCTGGTTTTGGCATGGAACATGGCAATAGCAACCAGTAACACCAACAAACCACTGGCAATACGGAAAGCAGGCATGGTGATACCGAAAAATTGCAACACGGCGTTACCCAGCCAGATTGAAATGACTAAAATAATAGCTACCGCAATCGAAGTTTTTAGCGCAATTTGCTTAATCTCAAACTCTGATTTATTCGCGGTCATGCTTAGGTAAACGGGGATTGCGCCTAATGGATTCAGTATGGCGAAAATACCCACAAAATCTTTGAAAAGCTCTGTCCAATTGATGATTTCTTGCATGATTAATTCGACTATTGGGATGTTAAACATTAACGCCCAAAAAATTAAAACCGCCCGATGTAGTGGCGGGGTTCTTGTCGCAAATGTGCTCATTCCCAAGCTCTGACTTGAGAATGCAGTTCGTAGACTCGGTTAGCAACAGCGTAACCCAACAAAATACCACTTTGTGGATATGTCGAGTTACATTTATCCACTCAAAACAAAAAATAACGTTGCGCAAACGGCAAAACTTCAGCGGGTTCGCAAATTAATAATTCACCATCCGCACGCACGGCGTAGGTTTGCGAGTCCACTTCAATATTCGGTTGATAATGGTTATGAATCAAATCTTTTTTGCTGATGTTGCGGGTGTTTTTCACCGTGCCGATTTGTTTATTCAATTTCAATGTTTGCGCAAGATTCGATTCAACGGCAACTTGTGGCAGGAAAAACATCGAAGTCGCAGCGGCGGTAATCCCGAAACTACCAAACATCGGACGATAATGGACGGGCTGCGGGGTAGGAATCGAAGCGTTTGGATCGCCCATTGGCGCGGCGGCAATAAATCCGCCTTTTAAAATCATACTCGGTTTCACGGCGAAAAAAGCCGGATGCCATAATACTAAATCTGCCAGTTTGCCGACTTCAATTGAGCCAACTTCGTGCGAAATGCCGTGACTAATCGCCGGATTGATTGTGTATTTAGCAATGTAACGTTTGATGCGGAAATTGTCGTTACGCGCTGAATCTTCTTTCAAACTACCGCGCTGGGCTTTCATTTTATGCGCGGTTTGCCAAGTGCGAATCACCACTTCACCGACTCTGCCCATCGCTTGGGAATCTGAGGAAATCATCGAAAACGCGCCTAAATCCTGCAAAATATCTTCCGCTGCAATGGTTTCGCGGCGAATGCGAGATTCTGCAAACGCCACATCTTCGGCAATGCTGGGGTCAAGATGATGACAGACCATCAGCATATCCAAATGTTCATCCACCGTATTCACCGTGTAAGGACGCGTTGGATTCGTTGACGATGGCAACACATTCGCTTCACCGCAAGCCTTGATAATATCAGGCGCATGACCGCCGCCCGCGCCTTCGGTGTGATAAGTGTGAATGGTGCGCCCTTTGAAGGCGGCAAACGTGTCTTCGACAAAACCGGATTCATTCAAGGTATCGGTGTGAATCGCCACTTGCACATCAAATTTTTCTGCTACACCCAAGCAACAATCAATCGCTGCTGGCGTTGTGCCCCAATCTTCATGCAGTTTTAAGCCCATTGCACCAGCGTGAATTTGCTCTTCTATGGCAATCGGTAAACTGGCGTTGCCTTTGCCGAGCAAGCCAAAATTCATTGGGAAACCGTCCAACGATTGCAACATGGT
>ERZ1034361.563-NODE-563-length-23288-cov-2.847615_pt1 | contig 23288 bp, 24 predicted proteins | sample MGYA00520617_ERZ1034361 | MGnify/ENA primary metagenome ERZ1034361 (study PRJEB33736, sample SAMEA104284507) | Azolla filiculoides | biome: Urban; feature: Water surface; material: Ditch water | place: Netherlands | collected 2015-10-28 | depth 0-0.1 m ...
AGTTCATAGGATTCTTGAACTGCCTTTAAGATGATATCATCCATTGTAAGATGAGCATCGAATTCGAGTGAATGGTAACTATCGAGAGATTGAGAGAGTGACATAAAAAGAAATGGTTAGAAAAATTAATCACCGTATGCTATAAAATTCGGTGGAAGTGCTTCAGTGTTTCAGGGGATTTCAAATTTAATAGTTGTGGAACCTTCATAACATTCATCATACGATGGAAAGTCAGAGGTAACCTTCACATTAACATATCCGAGTCATCTCAGGAGATTTTCGATATCCTTATCAGGATCACGGCAAACCCTTCCTAAGAGGGATATATTCACCTTTCGGCTATAAGAAGCGACTATTTCTCGAATCTTTGCATCGAGTGCATTTCGAGTGGACTCAGAAACCTTATGTTTCAAGGCTTCCAATCGTTCGAGCGGAGACATACTCGCAAGTTTTTCGCTTGCTTCATGTGCTGTTATCATATGAGAGAGTGTTATGAAATAAGCACAGACACTGTAATCGAAATAAAAATAATTTATTAAAAATTACATTCATTTGTAATATTCTTCTAAAATTATTGATTATTTATTGAATAAATAGATAAAAATAATAGAATTAATATATGTAATTATTTGTTACACTATGGAAAAATATATACAACTCTTCGAGAAACTCGGAATACCTGAGAAAACAGCTCGCATCTATCTCACTCTCCTGGAGCATGGAACCTTATCAATCTCTGATATCTGTAACAAATGAAATCTCCATCGTCCTGAGGTATATAGAGCCCTTCCGCTTCTTGAGGAAGAAAAACTCATACAAGGCACTATAAAATGAAAACGCACTCTTTATCGAGCCCTCTCCCCTGAACGAATCGAGGAACTCATACGAGATTTTGAACGAAAAAATGCTCCAATAGTATCGGAGCTCCGTCAAAAGTATGAAAATCTATCGAGTGACATCTCCGTAAGCTATCAAGAAGGAAAGAATGCGATTGCACGAGTATTTGATGATATCATCGAAACTCTTCCAAAAAATGGAGTATTCTATCGCGTGAGTGCAGAGGATGATGTAGAACAGGCAAATACCCATCTTCCAAAAGACTATCGTGAGCGTCGTGATAAGAAATCGCTCGAACGATATGTTATCATGGGATCAAAAGCGGCACAAGCAAAAGCTCCGCGCCTTGAACGTGAACTCGTGGTTATACCAAGAAGTGTCGATGAATTTGATGAAAATGTCTCGATGACGATTTATAATAATAAAATTGCTTACATTGATTTTACTCATAAGTCATCTATTATTATAGAGAATCCAATGATTGCAGAATTTCAAAAAAAACTCTTTATGCTTACCTACCGAAATCTTAAAAAATAATCCCCATATTGGGGATTATTTTTTCCTATATCATACAATCATAAGTGGTCTCGTAAAATGCTCAGGGGTAATAAGATTTGCGCTTGAAAGTGGATATGGTGCTGGCCACTCAAGATACCTTCTTTCTACCCAGGATTCAATTCCATTTACTCCATATATTCCTGTTGGCTTCTTCCGTTTTTCATATTCAGTTTGACCTGATAAAATTGTTTCATACATCCGATGTACGTTTTCGATAAAGTCCTGAAGTGTTTCGGATACAATGAGCTGTATCCGTCACTCTGGATTCAGGTTTCAAAAATCAGAAATCTCACTTCGTTCCTTACTACTGTAATATGTACATACATCATCTCTTAGATGGAATCGTTTCTTATAAATCTCAATAACTGATTCTATTACTGATTCAGGGGGCGAATTCAATCCGAGTATCACCGAAAGAATCTCTTGATTCGAATCTGGTCTTATTTCAATCATATTTTAATAAATAACAATGTATATATAATACATTGTTATTTATTTTGTCAAAGAATTATACCACCACACTCTGTTCGCTCATTCCAGCAACTCAAAATGTCTTCTTGAAGAGTTCCACTCGTTCTGGAGAACCCATTGCCTTATTTGGATTATCGGAAAGTTTTACACATGATACCCAAGTTCCATCACTTCGCTTTACTGCATCAGGTTTCACAACAACCGAGAATGAGCCAAATGGACCAAAATTTTCTTTCTCACGAGGAAATAATCCTTTTGTATTATTCGTCAATCCTGTTCCCCAACCATATGTCAATTTTCCTACCATTCCAGAACATTTATCTGTAATATCACGAATAGAACGTGCATCAAGTCCATCACTCGGAATTCCCATTTTTATTAGAGGGTCTTGACCATTTTCAAGAAGAAAATTCACATATTCAGGGATGGCAATAATCGGATCTTTGGAATCAAAACGAGTACCAATATGTCCTTCGATAATATCTCGTGGAGCATTCTTGTAGTAAAAACTCGTTCCAAAAGTATCGGGCAGAAGAATGGCGAGTTCAGGAAAATGTGCCATCCATTGTCGATCTATATCATACATAGTAGTTATGATATCTTCTGGAGAATCTTGAAGTGCAGTAGGAATCATACGAAGTTCATGTGCATTCGTTCCACGTGGATTATTCTGTCCGAACTCACGAGCGAGCATCACATTCGAGGTTCCAGTGCATTGACCAGGGAGCTCAGATTGGAGGATCTCGAGCACCTGACGGTGAATATCAGTACTCGCCGCTCTGCGAGTTCCAAACTCTGAAAATGTAATACGAGGATCTGCTTTTACTGTATCTATATCGGTATAAAGTCTCCCCATAAGTCCAGTCATAATTCGATTCCATTCTACTGGAGTAATTTTTGCCTTCTTTGCATAGTTATAGAGGTAGAGACTATTTACAATCTTCAGGGAAAGAATTTCCCACATCATCGATGTGGCCCAGCTTCCTTCAAAAGAAAGATTATATCCTCCAGCTTTATCAGATTCAAGAAAATAATCAGGAAGACGAAAAGTTTCAAGAAATTTGAGGGTTTCTTCTCGAAGAAGGGGTCGGCCACCTATAGAGGTCATACCACGAAGGTAGGAAATATCAGCGGGTGATACTCATCAAATTGATTGTGTAGTATCAAGTTGTGCACGAAATTCTCATTCTGGAATAACATTTCAAAGTTTTACATCTTGATTGCGTACCTTCATCTTCCATCGTACATTAAGATTTGCATACTCGGGACGAGCAAGAATAAAATCAAGCATCAAAAATTTATAAACATCATTATTGAGAAGACTCTGCACCTCTGCTTCATCACGAGCAGGGGCAAAAGAATTTTGGAGTGTGTATGGAAGATTGGTACGCATATATAAAAAAGTTATTAAGTGTAATGTTTACGTTTATCTAAGAGGAAATTTTTACTCAGATTTCTGCTAACTCACGAAGTTTATCTTCTCAACTTGGGAGATTTGGAACATTTACGGCTGCAATACCTGAACGGAGTACAGAAACATCAAATCCAAGTTTTCTTGCATCACGTGCTGTGGCAAATATACAAAAATCAGTAGCAAGTCAGACAATTTTTAGTACTTGAATATTGGATTCTCGAAGAATCTGTTCCAGTGTACGGGCTGATGAGGCAACTTCAAATCAAGCTTTTTCATTACCATCGAGATTATCAACTCACTCAAAACCAGAGTATCCATCATTGCTATTACGGAATCACTTAAATATCTCTGTATCAATCATATTTGAATCAATACCATTTATATATTCAGCACCTGCAGTATTTGCCACACAGTGTACTGGCCAATTATCAAAGTGAACTGTTTTTTCTGGATGCCAATCACGCGTTGCAACAATGAGTCAGGATGCATTCTTGGTAAAATTTATTTGTTGTTGTATAAATGGAACTAGTGCACGTGCTCCATTTACCGCAAGGGATCCCCCTTCTGCAAAGTCGTTTTGATAATCTACGACTATAAGTGCTTCTCGAGACATATATCGAAAGATAAATATTAAAGGTGTAATTGTTACACTTATTAAGTGAGAAAATATTTAAGCCATCTATTGGCCTTTCTTTTATTAAGTGTTGTATTTACACTAGTAAATATATGAAAATACTTTTTAATGTCAAAAAGAAATTGTATTTTTTACACTTTATATGAGTCCATATTAATTGAATATAGAAAAATGACTCTTGTACTATTCTATACTATTTCTCTCCCCTGTTTGATAATTTCGAAGCATATATTTCATTTTATTCTTCTGAATGTATGTTCTGAATCTTTTCTTTTATACGTTTATAATAATCTATCCAGGTTGCTAATGAAAATGCAGCTCCTCACCCAAGAAGCCATGTACCAATTTCACGAATATGTTGGTAGGTTTCTGGAGTTGTAATAAGAAGTGAGAGTGCCCCCATTTGTACTGCTGTTTTTACCTTTCCGATGGGACTTACATCAAACATTTCTCCGTGATGTTCTAATTCTATTCCCATTTTAAAAAGATGTGCATCCCTTAAGGCAAGAAGACAGGAGGATGTAAGGAAGACTCACTGTGCAATTGGGTTATTACTTGAATATGCAAGGCCCCAAAGTGGGAAATGAAATGATGCACTATCTACAATTGGATCAAAACGTTTCCCAAAACGAGTTTGTTGATTCAGTTTTCTTGCCGCAAATCAATCAAGTGCATCTGTGAGCATTCATACGGCATAATAGGCTCCAGTTTCAAAACTTGGGCCATCATGAAAAAGTCTAAAGGTTACATATCCAACAACTCCTGCCCGAATCGTTGTAAGCGTATTTGGAATATTACAAATTTCACGGAATCACTCATGAGGCGGATGATGATTTGTATTTTGCATACAAAAAGAGTTACAATTAATTATTTATAACTAAATATATTAAATTTGCAATAATATTTCTCTTTCAAAAAAAAGCAGTGAAATTTACACTGCTTTTTTATATTACACTGGATGAGTTGCTTCCTTATTTTTCATAAGTTGATGCATAGCACTATATCGTAAAAGCTCGTATTCAAGTTGTATTAATTTATGTGGATCATCGACTGATTTCCCCTCAAGAACAAATGCATTTTTTAGATCTTCTGCTTCTTTTTTTTGTGCGATTATATATTCCTCATCGGTTAATGAATCTTCATTATGGACAATATCTGCTATAATTCTACAAATATCATCTGAAACATGAACTACTCCTCAGCCAATTACGTAATTTGGGGTATAAATATGTTTTCGTCCGTAGGAAATGGTAAGGATCCCTGGAAGTATCGCTGATAAGATTGGTTCATGATTTGGAAGAACCATGATTTGTCCATCATGAGTAGGAATCATCGCTGAGATAAAATCTTCAGTCTCAAGGACTTTTCCATTTATAGAAATAAGTTCGAATCGCATAAAAGTAATATCGTAAGGAAATGGGTGAATTACGCAGCAACAGTATCTTTTTGTTGCTCTTTTTCGTATGCACTAATTACATCATCAATAGAACCCTTATACATAAAGAAGCGTTCAGGAATATAATCTGCTTCTCCATCAATAATAGCTTTAAAACTACGAACTGTATCAGAAACCTTTACATATAAACCTGAATTTCCAGTGAATTGCTCAGCAACGAAAAATGGTTGAGAGAAGAAACGCTGAATCTTACGTGCACGAGCAACCATAAGCTTATCTTCTTCTGATAATTCATCCATACCAAGAATAGCAATAATATCTTGAAGCTCTTTATAACGCTGAAGAATACGCTGACAAGTACGAGCCACTCCATAATGCTCATCACCTACTATTTTTGGAATTAAAACGGTTGATGTAGAATCAAGTGGATCTACTGCAGGGTAAATACCAAGTTCAGAAATAGGACGAGAAAGAACCACTGTAGAGTCCAAGTGAGCAAATGTATTTGCAGGAGCTGGATCAGTAAGGTCATCAGCTGGAACATATACTGCCTGTACAGAAGTAATAGAACCATTACGAGTTGAAGCAATACGTTCCTGAAGTGCCCCCATATCAGTTGCAAGAGTTGGTTGGTAACCTACTGCAGAAGGAATACGTCCAAGAAGAGCGGAAATTTCAGAACCTGCTTGTGTAAAACGGAAAATATTATCAACGAAAAGGAGAACATCACGTTTTTCAACATCACGGAAATATTCAGCCATAGTAAGACCAGTAAGAGCTACACGAGCACGAGGTCCTGGAGCTTCATTCATTTGTCCAAATACCATAGCAGTCTTATCAATAACTCCTGAATCTTTCATCTCATGGTAGAGATCATTTCCTTCACGAGTACGTTCCCCTACTCCAGCAACTACTGAATACCCTCCATGTTCGCTTGCAATATTATGAATTAATTCTTGCATGATAACTGTCTTTCCTACTCCGGCACCACCAAAGAGACCCACCTTACCACCCTTGAGCATTGGACAAATAAGATCAACTACCTTAATCCCTGTTTCGAAGATTTCTGTTTTTGTAGAAAGCTCTTCAAAAAGTGGAGATGGGCGATGAATCGGCCATGCTTCATCCGTTTTTGGATTTTCTTGATCATCAATTGCATCTCAGAGAACGTTAAACATTCGACCAAGAACATTTGGCCCTACCGGTACACGGATAGCTGCTTCAGTTGCAAGAACAGAAAGTCCGCGTCTTACTCCATCAACCGGGTTCATAGCGATCGTACGAACAATATTATCACCGAGCTGTTGTTGAACTTCAAGAATAAGTTTATGAGGAGCTCATTGGACTTCAAGAGCATCATAAATTTGAGGGATATATCATTCATTAAATTCAACATCAATTACCACACCGATAATTTTCTTAATAATTCCAATTTGTTGTGCCATAGGTAAAAACAAAAAACAAGTAAGGTCCTTCTTTACAAGAAGGAAAACGGCGTAATTATATGAAAAATATACGGAAATCAAAAAGAAAAAATAGTGAGACTGGAAGTCTCTGATTTTTATGAAGAAAAAAGCCCATTTTATTGATTAACTCGTGATTTTATGATACAGTGATTTCATGCGAAATAAATGAAATTTCAACATCCACATATATTTCAACCAAGAGCGAGAGAATGCTTGACCTACAAATATAAAAACAAATCCAGAAAGTGAAAAAGCTCGAGTTCTTCTTGGGCAGGTTACAAAAAACGTAATTGATCAGATTTTTAAGCCTGAGATGACCCGAACAGAAGCAATAAAAATACTCTCCAGATCTGAATTTTGACTCAGCAAGAGTCCAATTTTAGTTTCAGCACCAAAAGAAACAAAGGTATTTTTTGAAATGATACGACTCTATATTCTGGGGAAAGATATCTTTGATAACACAGGAAAATATCAGAAATGAAAAGCGGTAGATGGTATATCTAATCTCATATGAGCTCTTCAGAAAGAAACTGGCACACCGATTCGTATAGAGGTTCCAGAATTAGACAAGGAAAAGGTAGAAAAATTGAAAAACCAACAAGCAGAAACAAAAAAACAGAATGAAATCATAGAAGCAAATGATTTTAAGAAAAAATATCCAATAGAAAAATTCAAGGATGATATTATAAAATACAGTTTTGACCATCCTCAACTCGCAAAATGAGGAAAAGTAATGGATTTCTTATGAAAAATTTCACATCGATGAGAAACAGTAGAAGAAAAAGCTAAGCTCCCAGCATGAATCGATAAAAAACTCCTTCCAGAACATTATGCAGTCGTAGAAACTCTTCGACATGCTATGCAGGATGATATGTGGGGACGAAACACAGGTGTATTCGATCAGTTCTCTCAAAGAGCAAAAGAATTTATCCGGAGTGATAAAAAACGAACCTATGAAGAGTATGAAAAAACAATTCGAGCCTCAGTCAATGAAGCAGTGAAAACAAAACAAATGGTATTAACTGTTTGGTGAGATAAGAACAGTTCAGGACAAAATAGCTATCAAACACTCTCTCTTGAGATTGTAGCCAAACGTGCCTATAATAATCCAGCATCTCTCAATAGTAATGCTATAAAAGTTCTCACAGAGACTCCATGATGGGAACAACGAATCTCAGAATATCTCCCGGCAGAGGGGCTTCTTGGATTAGCCATGTATTTTTCTGGAAGAAATTGGAATTCTGATATGTTGAAAACAAAAGATGGAAAGATAGATAATGAAAAGGTTAACTTCTTTACATCCATATTAAAAAATAGTAATAATAAATTTGAGACTATAAAAAGTGAATCAACTGAATCTCTCTACAATGATATACCATCTCTTAGAAAAGTCATGAGTCTATCAGAGTTTCGGACAATGACAAAAAATGGAGAAATCGATATCGAACAATTTGCAAAGAAGATACTTGGAAAGGATTCTGGAAGCAACGAACAGTCTAGTATACTTGATACCCCTGCTAAAATAATGGAGTTTCGAACAGAATTTAAAGAAGAATTAAAAAAAGCGATTCAAAAAAATAAAATGGAACAAAAAGAACATAGGGAGAAAATACCAAACTCAGCTACGATGCAATCATCATTTCCGTGAATCCGAACCAAGATTATAGAGAAATCAATAAAAGAACTCACTTTTGATGAAGTAACTATCGCACTTACCGAAATCTACACATACAATGAAGAGAAAAGAAAAAAAATAAAACCAGGGGAATCTCTACAGGTAAGTGATGCTCAAATATTGATTATCAAATTACTCCAGAATCGCCAAAAGGAAAAGGCTGCTGTAAAAAGTTGAGCCAAAATTCAAGCGGTTACTTCAAGTCTAGATACAGCGAAAACAGTTGCCTGAGTTTGACTTGGGGAATCTTGATACAAAAATCGTGAACAAATGATTCGAAAGGTCGAAGTAGTAAGTACTCTCGCTGTATTAAATGCTGATAAAGAAAATTTTGTCACTGTATTAAAAGAAAACACGGAACGGATGCAAATTTTAAAAGATTATAAGATCACGCCCGAGGCACTTTGAGCCGATATATGACAATCCATAAAGCTGTACAATGAACTCCTTCATAAAAAAAGAACAAAATGAGAGGAAGAATTATTTAGAACTTTAGAATGAATCGTTTCAATAAAAAGACAAGAAGCTGCTGCGGTTGCTGATATTATAAAAGTCAGCAAAAACTATGATGAAGCCCGAAGTTATATCGCTGAAAATACCGACATGAAAGCCCCGAGCAAACATGATCTGGTAAAATATGAATATATAGATAAATACTTTAATACCCCTGCGGAAGAGAGAAATTATAGTCAATTTGAAAAAACTCTCGTGAGTATCCCACCATGAGAGAGAATAGCCATCAAAGATATACCAAGTATAGATATCTGAATACAGAGTGAATATATTGGAAATATGAATGTTTGTCATAATGAATGATGAAACATAGGTCGATACACTCTGACCGATGGAAGATGAATAGTGGTAGCAGATAACATTTCTCTTAATGCTATTCCAGCTATTATGAATAATGTTGCGCTTTTAAGCACACTCGGCTGTGAAGTCCTTACTCCATATATGTCACTCATGTCTCAGCACCTTTGATTAGTGTGAAATCAATCAAATAGCTTTGATGAAACTTTTACCTACAGAGAACAGATTGCTCTTATCGAAAATCTTAGTATTTTCTTATATGGTACAAAAGTAACTTGAAATACTATAGAAGAAATGATTCGGGAATTTAATTCACAAAATCCGAATCAAGTACAACCGAGTAATGGAGTGGTATCAATTCTCAGAAATCAAAAAAATATCATTACGAGTAATAACACTTTGAAAACAAATGAGTTTTTAAAGGCAATGGGAGGAATGAGAAAAGAAGAAGCAAAGAAAGTATAAATTTTTATGGATTATTATTATCCATTGCCACATTTGAGAGTCTATCTGCTTCTTTGTTCTGCTCGCGAGGAATATGAATAAATACTATTTCACCTTTCCAATTTGATATAATTGACTGAATTTCAGAATGTATTTTTTTTAACTCTGTATTCTTCACTTTATAATTCCCTTTAAGTTGTTCTATAACAAGTTGACTATCAGCAAGAAGTTCTATAGATTTTGCTCAAAGTTCTATTGCACGCTGGATTCATAAAAGTGCTGCAGTATACTCTGCAACATTATTGGTAGCTATTCCGATAGATTTATACCGTTTTTCCAAAACCGCTCAATCCTGAGAAGTAATAAATATTCAGCACCCTGAAATTCCAGGATTTCAACGGGATCAGCCGTCAGTAAATACACGGAATTTCATGTTTATAATATTTCAGCAATACGATTATGTGCCTCCATGTATATATTTCGTGTATTATCCGAAAGGCTAGAGTCTTTACTTGCTTGTAAAACAAGATATGAAAGAAGTCACAATCGTTCTTGTGAATACATACCGAGTCAGGTTACTAATTCTCAGATTTTATCATGTGTCTGAATAAGATTTCTTGCTATAATAAGAACAGCAGAAGGATCAGTAACGGTAAGATGTTTTCTAATAGCATCAATGGATTGTACTGGTGATGAGTTAGAATTCAGAGAAGGAAAAAAACCAGTTGTAAGAAGTACACGAACGGTGCTATCTTCAAAATTTATGGTCGAAAGAGGGTGTATTGGGGCATTCATGGGATTAAATTTCTAATTCTAAAAAACGAGGAGTGATATAATAATCAACTTCCAGCATACCACTTGAGAGGGTATGCCAAGGGTTTATATCATCAGGCATGGAGAGTACCAAAGTAGAACCTTTTTTCATATATGGAATCCCATCGCCTGTAAGATATTGGCCAAGAAGGGTCAAATCTTCATTATGTCAAACTACCAAGATAACATCATGTTTTTCATTGGTTGAAACGAGCGCATTAAAATATAAATCAACACCATGAGTTCATTTTTCACGATTTTCATTATATAATTCTGGAAAATACTCTATTTCCTCAATCTTAAATTTATCTGCAAATATTTTAGCGGTTTCTTGAGTTCGTATAGAAGGACTTGCAATAATATGATCAAGCTTAACACCAATGAGGCGAAGGTACTTTGCCATCTGTTCAGCTTCTTTTGCTCATTTTTCTGTTAATGGGCGATTAAAATCATTTCCGGAAAAATCTTGTTGTTCAATTGCCTGAGCATGCCGGAGAAGTATAATTTTCTTACGCTTCATACAAAAAAATAGATAAATGAAATATATTACTAGTATACTGAGAACTTATAAGAATCAAATTTTTCCTTCACTCTACTAGCCAAGTGATAATAAAAAAACACCATTCATTTCTCCATGAATGGTGTTTTAGAAGATTCTATATTTAAATATCCTTCATAGATTCTACTCATGAAACGATTTCAGAAACTTCTTTCGTAATACTTGCTTGACGTGCTTTATTATAAGAAAGAGTGAGAGCGGCTACTTTTTTATTAGCACTATCTTTTGCATTTTTCATAGCAACCATTCGAGCAGCATGTTCACTTGCTTTTGCCTCTAAGAGCTTCTCATGAAACATGAGATCGAAAACCATAGGAAGTACTGCATCAACTATACATTCAGGATTAGGTTCAATCGTATAAGCTTCTCATTCTATGACTTTTTCTTGAGATTTTCCAATCATTTCATCAAGAAAAGAAATCATATAGTCTTTATCAAGTGGGAAAAATTTATACGCAACTGGAATCTGAGTAATTGCAGATATGTAATGATTGTAAATAAGGGTAATATCTTGATATTTCCCTGTTTTCCACTCATTTAAAATAAAACGAACGAGTCTTCTTGATTCTGCAGTAGTAAGTGGATCTTTTATCTCATCAGAGAAATCCATAATCAGATTCTGACCAGTACGAAGAATAAAATCACGAGCTCGTTTTCAGATAGAAATATAATCGTAGCTTCGGGTTTCATCATGATCCGTACGAATATATTCTACCACTTTTTTAAAAACATTGGTATTATATCATCAGCACAATCCTTTCTGAGAAGCAACAACAATAATAAGCTCACGATCAGAGGTAGCATTTATCTTTGTGAATTCAGAAAAAACATCACTCTCATGAAGTGTAGAACGTAAAACTTTTACTGCAGCGAGACTAAAAGGTCGGGCAAATAAAACACTTTCTTGTGCTTTTTTCATTTTTACTGTCGAAATAAGCTCCATAGCTTTTGTAATTTTTCCAGTATTTTTTACAGATTTAATACGAGATTTAATTTCCTTTCAAGATGGCATAGAAGGACGGGGTAAAAAAGATTGATGATTCTATTATTTTTTTAATTGTTTCTGACTTACAAACATAGTCTGGAAGTTATCAATAAATGATTTCAATGAAGCCTTTGTTTCATCAGAAAAATCTTTTGTCTCACGTATAGTAGTAAGAATTTTTTCTTCACGATCAAGTGCAGAAAATAGATCATGTTCAAATACATGAACCTCAGTAGGAGGAATAGAATCAAGATAACCATTTGATCCAGCAAAAATAATAGCCACTTGTTTTTCGAAAGATACTGGAGAATAAATATCCTGTTTAAGAACTTCTACCATGCGCTTTCCTCGTTCAAGTTGTTTCTTTGTATCTGCATCGAGATCAGAAGCAAATTGAGAAAAAGCTTCAAGTTCACGATATTGTGCAAGAGAAAGCTTGAGTGTTCCTGCATTCTTCTTCATCGCTTTTGTTTGAGCAGATCAACCTACACGAGATACAGAAAGTCCTACGTTAATAGCTGGTTTAATACCTGCATTAAAGAGTCCTGATTCAAGAAAAATCTGTCCATCAGTAATAGAGATTACATTTGTTGGAATATATGCCGATACATCACCTGCTTGTGTTTCAATAATTGGAAGTGCTGTTAAAGAGCCTGCACCAAGTGCATCATTTAACTTTGCAGCACGTTCAAGTAAACGAGAGTGTAGGTAAAATACATCTCCAGGATATGCTTCACGTCCTGGTGGACGACGAAGAAGAAGAGACATTTCACGATATGCATTTGCATGCTTTGTAAGATCATCATAGATAATGAGTGCATGTTTTCCATGAAACATAAAATATTCACCCATAGCACATCCAGAGTATGGAGCGAGCCACTGCATAGATGCAGGAGAAGAAGCTCCTGCGGAAACTATAATCGTGTAATCCATAGCTCCTGCTTTACGAAGCTCTTCAGAAATAGCAACTACCTTGGAATCCTTTTGTCCAATTGCTACGTAGATACAAATCATATCTTTCCCCTTTTGGTTTAAGATAGTATCAATCGCAATTTGTGTTTTTCCAGTTTGTCGATCTCCAATAATAAGCTCACGTTGACCGCGACCAATAGGTACAAGGGCATCAATAGCCTTAATACCTGTTGACATTGGTTCATGCACACTTTTACGACTCATAACCCCAGTTGCTACAAATTCTGTTGGACGATATTCTGTTGCTTGAATCTGACCATGACCATCAATTGGTTTTCCAAGTGGATCAACCACGCGACCAAGAAGTCATTCCCCTACTGGAACCTCAAGAATCTTTCCTGTTGTTTTTGCTATCATTCATTCTCGAATAGTACTAAAACCTGCAAGAATTACGATACCAACACTATGTTCTTCAAGATTCATGGCAACTCCACGAGCTCAAGAATCAAATTCTACAACCTCATTGTAGGCAACATCTCGAAGTCAAGCAACCTTTGCAATACCATCACCCAGATAGATAACAGTACCAGAGTTTACTCGCTCTGGAGATATATCTGTTGAATCAATATGCTGTTCGAGATCATGAATAAGCTTATCAACTATTTGAATTGTGGAAGACATAGAAAAGAAAAAAAGGAAAAGTAAGGGAGAGAAAATTATTGAGCAGAGAGTAACATCATGGTTTCGAGATGTTCATATGAAATATCAACCATTTCATCAGCAATAAAGAACCGGAGTCATCAAACCAAATGAGGGTTTTCCTGAAATACAATAGAATCAGCAGGAGGAGTATTTTCGTAATATTTTTTAAAAATATTAGAAACAAATCCAGAAAGCTTGGAAATATCTACATTCGAAGCATGCTGAACAATGTACGAAGGTTTTTCACCACTCAAAAAAATCTGTTTTGACCGATTTCAGATTTGCCGAAGAAGGACTCGATAGGATCGAAGAGCTGAAATAATAGATTCCAATTCTTCTCGAGAATACGAAGATATTTGCAAAGATGATGCCATAGAAAAAGATATTAGAATTGAACTTCTTTAGTAGATTCTTTCAAGAAAGATTCATGTGCCTCAGATGTACCGAAGAATTTTGCATTGAGTTTCAATGCAACATCAAGGATACGTTTTTTCATTTCGGTTTCCATATTCTTCCGTTCAACATCAAGTTCAAGAAAGCTCTTCATTCGAACTCCATCTGCATCTTTTTGAGCACGAGCAACAATTTCATCAGCCTCTTTACGAGCAAGCTCTTTGATTTCATTTCCCATAAGCTTCGCATCTACTCGAGCCTGATCAATGATATTCTGAGATTGAAGATGTGCATCTTTCAAAACATTTTCACCCTTCGCTAATTGTTCTTCGTAAAGTTTTCGCTTCTTTGCCTCTTCATCAAGATACTTCATATAAGGCCGAAAAACGAAACGTGAAAGAACATAGATAACTATGGCGATATTAATCGACTGAAGAATGAGGGCCTGAAGGTTTATAAGTTGTTCCATACAGGACAAAAAGAGAGAGAATTATTTAATGATGAAAAGGGATGCAAATGCAAGAAGTGCTGGAAGTTCACACATGGCAATAGCAAGAAGCATAGCCATAAATGTTTTACCAAAAGCTGCAGGGTTTCGTCCAATCGCTTCAAGAGCCCCCTTACCAATAAGTCCAATACCAATTCCAGAACCGATTACACCAATAATTGCAAGACCCTTAGCAAGAGCTACGAGACCTTCTACATTTGAAACTACTGCTTCCATAGATTAAAAAAGAAAAAATAAAAAACAAAAGGATTCCCTGAGAAAAAATCAGGAAGAAGTACTCTTTAAATGTCAAAAAGTACTTCATTCACAACTTTTTAATGGTGCTCTTCTAGAACAGATGCTTCTTTTAAATAAATACTGGATAATGTCATAAATATAAAAGCCTGAAGGAGTGCAACAAGGAGTTCAAAAAACCAAAAAGGGAGTGCAAACATAGCACCAAATATTCCATAGGTATGAGGAATAATAGTTCCTATATAAAACATAACCCCAAGAAGAATAACTCCGGCAAATATATTACTAAAAAGACGAAGTGAGAGTGAAACAATACGAGCAAGCTCCCCGATAAAATGAAGCCATCCAACAAATACATTTATAATTTTTTCAATCAGCATTTCTCCTGAATAATTAAACAGATAATGTCAGAAATGATGAAAAAAACCCTTTCTTATAATAGCAACAATTTGAGCTGAAATTACTACCCCCATTCCAAGGACAAGTGTTGTATTAAGATCAGAATTAATAGGACGAAGATATGCATGAAGACTTGGGACTCCGAAATTAATATAATCAAATAAGAGACCAAAAAGATTCCCAAAAAGTACAAAAGTAAAAATACTAGCAAGTACCGGAAGGAAAAAACGAGCACGACCTTTATCTCCAAAAATATCCGAAATGAATGTATCAAGACTCGAGATAAAATGAAGTCACGCCTGCTTGATTCGTGGAAATTTATTTCCGGAAAGTGCACGATTAAAAAGAAGTGCAATCAAAAGAATTACCACCATAACAATCCATGTTGAAAAAATGGTAGTGGTAATATCTATTTGATATCCAGCAATATCAAAAACATAAATACTATCCCCTTGTGTTCAAGGAATATGTGGACCTTCATGATGTACTTCCTGAGATGACATACTTTTAATAGTAAGTTTAGAAAAACGCGCGTAGTATATAGACCCCTAGAAAAAATGCAAGTTTTTTCTTTTACTATAAGTAACAACCGTATGAATCAATGTATTTGATTTATCAAAAAAATACCATATTCTTACAATCTAATTTTCTTCTATGCAATTCAAAAAATATTCATCATATTCAGCCTCAGAATATAACTGAGAAATCATTTGACTTATTAATTGAATTATTTGAAATCAATGAATACAAAGATATAATACAAAACTTGCATCAATAGAACTTCCATATGATACAAGATATATTCAAGAAAGCACCCAATTAAATCTCAAACTCACAGACTATACTATCATGCTTTTGATAGGTATAGGAGGGTCAAACCTCTGAACTCTTGCTTTTCATGATGGAATTTGAGAAAAGAGAAAATCAAAAAAGAAAATATTTTTCCTTGATACAATAGATGTATATTCTTATAAAAAAACCGTTGATGGTCTTTGTTGATATCTTGAAAAAGGCGAAAAGCTCTGTATTACAGTTATTTCAAAATCAGGAACAACCACAGAAACAATTGCATTATTTGAAAGTATCTATGCTGATATTTACAAAAAATATACCTCACAATGAACGATTGTCTGTATAACGGATGAAAATTCAAAACTTTGGAATATAGGCCACGAGAACTCTTGGCATTTGCTCAGTATTCCAAAAAATGTTGGGGGTCGTTATAGTATATTTTCAAATGTTGGTCTTTTCCCATTAAAATTTCTCGGATATAACATAGAACAAATTCTCTTTGGTGCACAATCTGCAATAGCAGATTTTCTCGAAAAACCAAAAGAATCCGCTGCATTCCAAAACGCAGAAATGCTATTTCAAGGATATACAAAAGAAAATAGGAATATTTGTGAACATTTCTTCTTCTGAAAACATTATGAAAACATCGGTAAATGGTATCGACAACTCCTTGCGGAAAGTATTGGAAAGGAAAAAATCTGAGTTCCTTCGGTAGGTATTACGCCAACTACTTCGATAGGCACAATTGATCTTCATTCTATATGACAGCTTGATATTGCACACTGAAGTGATAGAAGTATTATTCTCGTGTTTCCTGAAGATCAAGGACAATGTTTCGTTCCGATAGATGCCCCATTTACTCCATTGGTAGAAGATATTCGTGGAAGGAGTTTTGAAACGATACTTCGTGCAGCCTATGAATGAACACGTCTCCTATTTATTGAAAAACAAATACCGATTATGACATATACATTGCAAGATGGAGATGAAAGTGAAATTTGATATTTTATGCAATCAAAAATGCTCGAAGTAATACTCTTATGAGAATTTTTTCAAATAAATCCCTTTGATCAGCCCAATGTTGAAGAATACAAAAAATGAATGCGCTCATATTTGCAATGAGCCCATTCATATAAGGAGATACCATTTAACCAATAAGGATACAAGCGGTTTTATCAGTATTCAAATCAGTTTCTTTTAATTTCCATCGATCAAGTGATTCAATAGAATGACCAAGAGAAGTTGATAATTCATGTCACTGTGGTCAATATGCGATAATAGACCTTGGATCTATTTGTTCAATCATTCAAACAGACTCTTTTGATCCAGGAATAACAAGAATATCTACACTTCAAAGAAATTCAAGTAAGGTAGGATTGAGCTCAATCTTAGGCATATTAATATATGCAATCCAGTAACCTTCTACACGCAAATGAGCAACAAGAAAAGTTTCATATTTCAGCATATGACACATAAAACCAGATTTCTCGTATTCACCTGACATATCAAGAAGGAGTGAATCAATCGTGATATTTTCCTCAGTAAAAAGAATATCTTTTTTCTCAGACTGAAGCAAGAGTCATGTACCGTGCTTAATAAATTCCATAAACAAAAAATTACATAAATTGAATATTTTTTTCAATAAAACCAACTACATCTGGTTTGATACGAACCGTTGAGAGATCTTCAATGGTAAACCATTTATAACCAATAAAACGCTCTTCTTTTTGAGGGATTGGTTCCTTCTTTCCTTTATATTTAACCAAAAAAAGATATACATCTTTGTTAATCAGAGGATTTCCCTCTTTATGCGTGGCCACAAAGCTATAGTTAATCTTGTTCATGAACTTAATAAGTTCCAAATGCTCAATAGAAAGTCACGTTTCTTCAGCGATTTCTCGAATCGCTGTCTCATACGCACTCTCATCCTCTTCTATATGTCCTTTTGGAAGGACATATTCGAGGTCACCTTTTGCATTTCTCCAAGCAAGCATAAGAACTTCGATAATTCCCTGCTTTTTTCTATAGACAATACCGCCAGCGCTCTTCTCATAGAGCTCTACCATATGTCAAATCGTAAATAAAACTAAGGAGAGTATAGTGGTTTTTTCAAAAAACTCAAAAAGATTATTGCGAAAGTTGATTTTTCCCATCTTTTTAATAGACTCCTGCTTGTATTAATTCCTTGAGCTTTTATTATGCGTTTTTCCATAGACATACAAACATTGAAAGCAGCTATTGAGGTGACAAGTCATGCAACTACAAACTCAAATCTCACACCAATTCTTGAGAATATTCTTATTGATGTTCAATATAAAAAAGTAATATTAACAGGAAACAATCTAGAAATGGCAATCGAATATACCATTGAAAAGGATATTGATATCGAGAGTGAAGGAAAGTTTACTATTTCCTCAAAATTTCTTACTTCTTTTATGGCACTCCAGCAGTGAAAAAGAATTAAAATTGAATTAGAAACCGGGAATAGTCTAAAATTTACAACAGACTCATGAGAAACTCGCTTCAAATGAGTAAGTGCTGAAAAGTATCCTGTTATTCCTCGTTTTACTGGAAATACGCCACTCAGAATACGTTGAAAAGATATTCGAGTAGCCATAGAAAAAACTATCCTCTCTACTGCTGAAGGAAACATACGCCCTATGCTTGCTGGTATATATATTAGAACACAAAAAGATACTATTGTCTTTGCATCCACTGACAGTTTTCGTCTTTCTGAATTCAGAATTCTCTGACATGAATCTATAGAAAATACTGGAATTATCATACCAGAAAAAACCGCCATAGAACTTGCTCGTATCATTGAAGATAACAATTCATACGTTGAACTCTATATTCATGAAAATCAACTCATGGTTGCATATGAAAGTATCAAGCTTTCTTCTCGATTGCTTTCTGGGCGTTTTCCAGATTATGAGTGATTTTTCCCAAAAAAATACAATACAAAATGAGTAATACTCCGCACTGATCTCATGAATGCTACCAAACAAATTAATCTTGTTGCCCGAGAAAATAATTATAACACTCGCTTTCGTTTTGATTTGAACGGAAAATTAGAACTTTCCACGGGTGATACGGAAATATGAGCAAGTACTGCTCATCTTGCAACTTCAGTTGAATGACAAGAAGGTACTATTGGTCTGAATTCGCAATATCTTTTAGAAGTGCTTTCAGTGATAAAAGAAGATTACGTCAGTATTGATTTTGAAACCCCTCTCTCTCCTATTGTTATTAAATGAGTTCCAGAAGAAACAAAAGAATATGGATATAGACACCTTATTATGCCTCTAAAGATATAAATCTCCTTACTCCAGTTTACCATTCCTTCCTATGATACAGCAACTTATACTTCTTGAAAAAGAGGCAATCGAGCATATCAATTCTATTACTACAGAAGAGATGCTTACTCTTTTTAAGAATGATCTTCTCGGTAAAACTGGAAAACTTACCGTTATTCTGAAAGGCTTAAAAGATCTCAATCCAGAAGAAAAACAAACGGTTGGGAAATTTGCAAATACTCTTCGAGACACTATCAATCTTGTATTTGAAAAGCAAAAAGAAACCATAAAACAACGCTGAATCGAGGAAAAACTCGCAAATACATGGATAGACGTCACTCTTCCTATCGAAGAAACCATACCGCATCTCCATCCAATTACCCAAGTACGAATGGATGTAGAAGATACATTCCGTAGAATGGGTTATGAAATATATGAGTCAAGAGAAATTACAACCGAATATAACAATTTTGATGCAGTAAATGTTCCAAAAACCCATCCTGCAAGAGATATGCAAGATACTTTTTGGCTTGAAGGAAATGGAAATGTTCTTTCCACCCAGACATCAAGTATGCAGAATTTTATTCTCAAGAATAATACACCTCCTATACGAGCCATTATTCCAGGAAGAGTATTTCGAAATGAAGATGTTGATGCTACGCATGAAAACACTTTTTATCAAGTAGAGGGTATTGTTATTGATAAAAATATAGGAATGGATCATTTGAAGTTCACTATACGCACCATGCTCTCCGATATATTCTGAAAAGAAGTTACCATTCGTATGAGACCTGGCTATTTTCCATTTGTTGAACCTGGTGTTGAGATTGATTTCTCGTGTCCATTTTGTTCTGGAAATGGATGTAAAATTTGTAAAAAAACAGGGTGGATTGAATTTATGGGTGCTGGACTCATTCATCCAAATGTTCTCAAGGAATGAGGACTCAATCCAGATGAATACAGCTGATTTGCTTTTGGATTCTGACTCAATCGATTAGTCATGATAAAATATGGAATCCCTGATATGCGCTATTTTCAGAATCCTGATATTCGTTTTCTTAAACAGTTTTAAAAAATCCCCTGAAAGTTTCAGGGGATTTTTTTGAATTAATCAAACATTTATGATATAATATCTCTATAAAATGCTTAATAAAAATTGATATATGTAAAAAATGGTTTGATTTTCTTACATTATCTCTAATATATACCCTATATCCTCTTGAATACACCTATGTTCACACGAAAAAAACTCCTCGAAAAATTTGATAAGGAATGTCTCAAGAGTGATGCACTCCTTATTCATCTCCGTTGACCAAAATGATCAGGAAAGACGAACTTTATACAAAGCGCTATAAAAGAAGGGTATATAAATGATAGTATGAGTCGCTATCTCTCACTTGATGATAGTATTATTGGAGAAATTGATACTCCAAAAGGCTTTAATATATACATATCACAGATACGTGAACTCACGAGCGGAAGATTCTACTGTATATTTGATAATGCAGAATATATTCCATGATTATTTGATATAATTGAGAACTATATTGAAAGTACGGGCGATAAAGATACTCGTTTTATTATAATCAATCCAAATAAGATTCCAGAAACCATATTTCAACAAACAGTAGTTACTTTCACGGTAAATCCTTTTTCTTTTAAGGAATTTGTTGAAATTCAATGAAAAACCATTGAACTCATGGCTCTCAAAAACAATCCATCCATCATTAATAATTTTACTCCACTGGTTGATGAATATGTACGAATGGGGGGATATCCAGATGTTGTATTTGCTGGAAATGAAGAACGTGAACAGATATTACAAAAAATATTTCAAGACATAAAGTATTCACTTCTCAGTAATATAAAAACTCGAGACCACGCTATATTTCTCTCATTTCTCCAAGTTCTCGCTAACCAAACTGGTGAACTCTTGAAAATAGATAGACTCTCACAAATAACTGATATACCAAGACGAACTATAGAACGATTTTTAGAAATCCTTGAAAACGAATGAGTCATATTTATAGTATTCCCCTTTGTAAAAAATAAGGAAAAGGAAACATCCGTTCATAAGAAATTTTATTTTTCTGATCTTGGATATTTGCGTACACTTCTTGGTCCATATGCATTTCAAGGTGCTGATCGCCAACATATATATGAGAATTTTGTATTTCTTGAACTCTATAGAAATCTTGTTCCTGCACATACTATATATTTTTATCGGAAAAAATCACAAGCAGAGATAACTTTTATTTTAGAAAATAACACTACACAGCAATTGACACCAATAGATGTAATTGAACGTTCTACAGAGGCTATACCACAGGCATTTACTTCTTTTGATAGTGACTATTGAAACAGTGTAAATAGGTATGTTGTATTTAATATTAATAAACTCACCGATAAAGAACTCGGAACAAAAAAGGTATACATTCTTCCACATATAGCTGTATAAAAAGAAAAAATCCACAATAAAAGTGGATTTTTTCTTTACAAAAAAACGAGCATTCATACACTTATATCAAAATTTATTTATTGTCTTTAGCGCCATGCATTTAGTCATCTTAGCTGCAGGAGAATGATCAAGACTTCGACCACTCACAACAACTATACCAAAACCACTCACGAAACTTCAATGAAAAACCATAATCGAACATAATCTTGAACCTATTATTGATTATGTGGATGAAATATATTTAATAGTACGCTATAAATCAGGGATCATCCGATCGTATTTTTGACAAGAATATAAATGAAAGCGTATTCATTACATAGAACAAATTGATAAATTCTGAACTGGTGCTGCTATTTTATCACTCCAAGGACATATACAGTGATCATTTGTTGTTATATCGTGAGATGATGTATATGAAAAAGAAGATCTCAAAAAATTATTTGATGCAACCTGATATACTGCCCTCTGTAAAGCGGTTGAAAAGCCTGAAAATTTTTGAATATTCGTAACCAATGAACATTGAAAGGCAGTAAAACTGGTCGAGAAACCAAAGAATCCATCACTTGGAAATATGGCAAATATGGGAGTGTATCGTTTTGATAATGCCATATTTGAAGAACTTTCAACTATACCATATTCTGAACGTGGAGAACTTGAAATTACTGATTTAATCGATCGATATATAGGAAGGTGACAATTTTCTGTTGTGGAAGCAACTGGAAAATGGACAACTATTGGTTATCCATGGGATTTATTAAAATACAATGAAGAAACACTTCCCTTTCTCTCATCAGAGAACGAAGGGTTTATAGAAGAATGAGTAACTCTCCGGGGAAATATTCGTATCGGAAAATGAACACGTATAAAGTCTTGAAGTTATTTAGAAGGAAATATATGGATTTGAGAAAATGTAACAATAGGTCCAAATGCGTACATACGAGGAAACAGCAGTATATGAAATGATTCAAAAATAGGATCGTTTGTAGAACTCAAGAACTCATATATTGGCGAACACACCTTTGTTCCTCATCTTTCGTATGTAGGTGACTCAATTATTGGAAATAATACCAATCTTGGCGCTGGAGTGAAAATAGCCAATCTTCGTCATGACTGAGAGAATGTTGAATGCGTTATAAAAGAAAAATTTGTTGATACGGGTCGAAAAAAACTTTGAGCCATCATAGGAGACGATGTAAAACTTTGAATTAATACACTTATTTACCCTGGTCGAGTTCTCGATACCGGAAAAACAAGTCTTCCAGGGGAAATTATCATCAAATAGACCAACTATGAAACCACACTATAAATCAATCCATCTTGTTTTTTTCTTACTCTCTCTTCTTCCAATAACTCTTGGAGGGATGTTTTTGTATCGGTTTTATGATGTTGCTATCAATAAATCACCACTCCATATACAAACAACTTCGCAGAAAACAAAAAATATCCCAATCTTGCCATGTCAAAGTTGAGCAAATGTATATGTTATCATGTACCACTATATTCGTGAGCCTGATAAGCGAGATTCTAATATT
>ERZ1034361.564-NODE-564-length-23243-cov-3.231158_pt1 | contig 23243 bp, 18 predicted proteins | sample MGYA00520617_ERZ1034361 | MGnify/ENA primary metagenome ERZ1034361 (study PRJEB33736, sample SAMEA104284507) | Azolla filiculoides | biome: Urban; feature: Water surface; material: Ditch water | place: Netherlands | collected 2015-10-28 | depth 0-0.1 m ...
TATTTTTCATAAACCTTTAGATTTAAAATCGAATTACAAATGTAAACCTTTAGATTTAAATAAAAAAATACTTTTAAACTTTTAGATTTAAAAATTTTAATAGATTAAAAAAAACTAATTCTTTGTTTAGTATAAGCTTTTTAGGAAAGTATCCTAAAATTTAATCAAATGAAATTTTACACAATACGCTTTCAATAATTTCTAATTCTTTATAAAAACGGTTAGACATTTCTCTTGTTAGGTGTACTTTAAAAATCCTTAATCGGCTTTAAACAAGCTAATTAAGGATTTTTTTAATTTCCAATACAATTTTTGAATCTAGATTAATCAGGCAAACGAAATGTAGAATAGATTTTAAATCTATTTTTCTGATTTGTGTCACAATTCACATCATGACAAAGGTGTTGAATACGTATACTTTGATTTAGGTTTTATTTAAACCAGTTTAGTTTAAATTTTTGTGTTGATTTGATAAGTAATCTTTAGGGGAATAGTTAGTCTGCTTTTTAAAATAGATAAAAAAAGAATTATAGGACTTAAACCCTACTTTGTATGCCAATGCATCAAATGTTTTTGACGCTAAAAAATTATTGCTTATTAGATGTAACGAATCATTAATTTTGCAGTAATTTTTGTACTCAACGAACGACAACTTACAGTGGTATTTAAAAATATACGCTAAATGACTTGAAGGGATATTTAAACTATTAGATAAATCATTAATTGAATAATTTGAATCTCTAAAAGGAGTTTCTTTTGCAACAAAATTGTCAATTGCAATTATATATGAATTTGTTTTATTTGCTATTTTAGTTTGTAATTTAAACTCTTGCTTGTTTGATATATTTAGAATGGTTGGTTCCCAGATAAAATCGTTTATTTTAATTTCATTATTTAAACCAGCTATTTGTTTAATTAATTTTGGATATCCAAAAAGAATTTCGGGACTCATTAGAATTTTCAAAAAAACCAACAGTAATAAAAAACTTTGAGTTATTGAAATCGTATGTCCTGAAAATTTTCCCCCCGTATATATTTCAAAGCTTAAAGCAAATAAACCTCTAAGAAAAAAAATAATTATAATTATATAAAAATCAATTCATTAAACAAAATTAATTCTGAAATCTAAATTAAAAAACACACAAACTATAGATTATTATTTCATTGTATATTCTTCAAATTTATCACCTCTACTATAGCCCCTTAATATTTTTAAATATCAACCGCAAACACATGAATTACGTTTTAAATTTGTCTATTTTCGTATAAATTTTATTTTTTTATGGTTAAAAAAATTACAGATACTGAATCGGTTACAATCATAGAACAATCCGCTATGAATGCCATAACAATTGACTGTGTAATCTTTGGTTTTGACAACGGAATTCTTGAAGTCCTTTTAGTACAACACGCTGAAGGTATCAGTAAAGGAAAATGGGGACTTCCCGGAGGTTGGATAAAAAAGAAAGAAAGCATAGACAATGCTGCGCACCGATTATTGGGTGAACTTACCGGATTAGACAATATTTATCTGGAACAACTAAAAGCCTTTGGAGAACCGGATCGTTTTCCTTTAAGAAGGGTAATCACCATTGGTTATTATGCTTTAATCAAAAGAGAGGATTATAATGTTACCGCCGGTTTCACAGCATCTGACGCAAAATGGTACCGAATTAATGAAATACCCGATTTAATTTACGACCACAACGAAATTTTAAATTACAGCTTGAAACGCTTGCAAAATAGAGTGCGCCAAGCCCCAATAGGTTTTAATCTTTTACCTGAAAAATTTACTTTATTACAACTCATGCATTTGTATGAAGAAATTCTAGGAATTGAGATGGACAAATCCAATTTCCGCAGAAAAATTTTGCACATGAAATTATTACAAGCTTTAGACGAAAAACAACAAGACGTTTCGCACAGAGCCGCCCAGTTATATAAATTTGATTCAGAAATTTATGAAAAACTAACTCAAAAAGGATTTAATTTTGAGTTTTAACTCCTTTTCTTCTCTTAAAATTGAATCTGTTTTACTTATCAACAGTTCCAAAAATTAACTTTCGTTATCCAAAACCATACGACACGATTCCGTAATTTTACAGCATGTATGCTTTAGTTGATTGTAATAATTTTTATGCTTCCTGCGAAAGGGTTTTTCAACCTCAATTCGTAGGAAAACCAGTTGCCATATTATCCAATAATGATGGCTGCGTAATTTCAAGAAGCGACGAAGCTAAAGCCGCAGGAATCCCTATGGGTGCGCCAATATTCAAAATTAGAGACTTGGTAAAAGAAAAAAAGGTTCAGGTTTTCTCTTCTAATTATGCGCTTTACGGTGATTTAAGTAATCGCGTTATGGCTATTTTAAATCAATTTACACCCAATGTTGAAATCTACAGCATCGATGAAGCCTTTTTAAATTTTGACGGTCTCAATATTTCAGATTATCAGGATTACGGACTTCAGATGAAAACCCGCGTACAAAAATGGGTTGGAATTCCGGTTTGTATTGGCTTTGCCGAAACAAAGGCGTTATCAAAAGTAGCTAATAAAATTGCCAAGAAATTTCAAAACAGGACAAAAGGCGTTTATGTAATTGACAGCGAAGAAAAACGTATCAAAGCCTTGAAGTGGACTAAAATTGAAGACGTTTGGGGCATTGGTTACCGCACAACAAAAAAAGCAAAACTTAAAAACATTAATACCGCATTTGACTTCATACAACCGCAATACGAAAGTTGGATTAAAAAAGAAATGGGCGTTATTGGTCTTCGTCTAAAATGTGAATTAGAAGGAAAATCAGTTTTAAACTTAGAACCTGTTGCAGAACAAAAGAAAAGTATTGCTGTCACTAGAAGCTTCCCAAAACAAATTGCTGATTTTGATTTACTCAGGGAACGCGTAGCCACTTTTGCAGCCGTTTGCGCAGAGAAATTGAGAAAGCAAAACACCTGCTGTCATACTATAATTGTACTATTGGTAATTGATCGACATTCGATAAAAGCTTCAAAATATTATTTTAATATGGCTGTAACTTTGCCTTATGCCACCAATTCAACCTTAACGATTTCGAATGCAGCCATAGCAATGCTGAGAAAACTGCATCAAGGAAATGAAAATATAAAGTTCAAAAAAGCCGGCGTAATTGTGACAGAGCTTATTGATGAAAACAAAAAACAACTGCAATTATTTGAAGAAGAAAATCCGAAACATCAGGCTTTAATGAAAGTAATGGATCAACTGAATAAAAAAATTGGAGATAAAAAAGTAAAATTGGCCACCCAGAATTTAAGTTTAACCTGGAATATGAATCAGAATCATTTGTCGCCAAGATACACTACTAATTTCAACCATATTCTCGAAATAAAATGTCTATAAAAAAAGTACCAAAACTAACCTTCTTTCGCCCCGATTTTGAAAGCGGCATGCGAATTCCTTTTATTAAGGAAGGTGTTTCGGCCGGATTTCCATCGCCCGCTGCTGATTTTATGGAATCTAATATTGATTTAAATAAAGCATTAAGCGAAAATCCATTGGCTACTTTTTATATCAAAGTCAAAGGAAATTCAATGATCGATGCCGGTATAAATGACAAAGATGTTCTGGTTGTTGATCGTAGTTTAGAACCAAAAAACAACAAAATTGCTATTTGTTTTATTGACGGAGAATTTACCGTAAAACGCATTCAACTCGAAAAAGACTGTTTGTACCTGATGCCGGAAAACTCCAACTATTCTCCCATAAAAGTCACCGAAGAAAACCAACTTATCATTTGGGGAATCGTAACTTATGTCATAAAAAAAGTGTGAAACTAAACGAATTCAGTTTCACACTTTTCAATAAAGTAAGTCTATTAATTTTTACCAGAACTTAACGTACAAAGCAAAAATAATCAATAGTGTTATTACAATTAATACTGTTGTTTGCGGTTTTACCTTGAACATTTCAGTATCTAGTTCAAATGCTTTCGGATTCACTTTTGGTCCGGCAAAACTTATGGCAATCATAAGAAGCATGGTAAACACAAATGATAATCCCATACAAATATGGAATGGTATTTCGAAACCACCTTTTCCATTGGCGTAAGCCGTATACAACAATGTTTCGTTTCCGAACAATGCAGGTGCAAATTCATTGAATAAAACTGACAATAAGAAACCGGCAATTACACCAACAATCGCAGCTGTACCAGTTGTTCTTTTCCAGAACATTCCAAGGAAGAACATAGCAAATACACCAGGACTAATAAATCCTGTATATTTTTGAATGTATGTAAATCCACCTACACCACCAATTCCTAGTAAATCATTCCAAGTAAACATAACCGCAAGAAGCATTGCAGCAAAAACAGCATATCTTCCGATGTTTACCTGAGCTCTGTCAGTAGCATTTTTTTGAATGTATTTTTTATGCACGTCTAATGTATAAATAGTAGAAATACTGTTTACTTTTCCGGCCAAAGAAGCAACAATCGCTGCCGTTAAAGCTGCAACAGACAATCCTTTTAAACCTGTTGGAAGGAATGTTAACATAGCAGAGTAGGCTCCGTCTTTTCCTCCAACTAATTGTGGTAAATGTCCATTTTCGTATAAAACATAAGCTGCAATACCTGGCAACATTACGATTACCGGCATTAATAATTTCAACATACCTGCAAACAAAATACCAGTACGGGCAGTTTGTAAATCAGCTCCCAAAGCTCTTTGCGTAATGTATTGATTACAACCCCAATAATTAAGATTGATAATCCAGATACCCGCTAAATAAGACATCATTCCAGGAAAAGTAAGATACTTGTTGATTTCTAATTGAGAAGAAGTCGCAGTTGGTTCCGGTATAATCATTTTGAAATGTTCCGGAGCTTTTTCCATCAATACTTTGAAACCTGCAATAGCATTTTCGCCAACTCCAAAATATTGTCCAACTGTAGTCAAAGCAATATATGAAGTAACCAATCCACCAATAATCAAAACCGCTACTTGAATTACATCAGTATACGCCACCACTTTCATTCCTCCTAAAGAAATTAATAAGGCAAAAAGCGCCAAACCAATCATAATAGCATGCAGATATTCTCCACCGGCTAATCCATTAATAGCAACAGCTCCTAAATATAAAATAGAAGTTAAGTTTACAAATACATATAAAAACAACCAAAAAACAGCCATAATCAAAGCCGTAGATTCGTTATATCTCGTTTTCAAAAACTGAGGCATGGTGTAAATCTTGTTTTTTAAATAAACAGGAATAAACCAAACAGCAACAATAATCAGAGCAATAGCAGCAATCCACTCATAAGCAGCAACAGCCACTCCTAAAAAGAATCCCTCTCCACTCATTCCGATAAATTGTTCAGCAGAAATGTTAGAAGCAATTAATGAAGCTCCAATAGCCCACCATGTCAAAGTTCCTTCTGCAAGAAAATAAGCTTTGGCATCATGTTCGTTTTTTTCGCGCTTGCGATAAATGGTATATCCGTAAGCGGACACCACAATAAAATAGATAATAAATACTGCATAATCTGCAAAAGCAAGGTTCTGGCTCATGGGTAATTTGTTTTAAAAAATTAATATATAATGAATGTGATTATTGTCGTCTGCTATTTCTTATTTTAATACTCAAACTGTATTCTTTTTTGTTTTCCTAAACCACATTTGATATCCGCTTGAAACTATACAATTCAATTATAGAATTGAGGATAAAATGTGATATGTGTTTTAATTTTATTATTTTTTTATGAATTTATGAAAGTCAAAAGTAAAATAAAAATTTTTATTTACATCATTTATAAATGTGTTTTTTACATTTATTATTGAAAAATAAATTAAATCTTAAAATCAAAGGAAATCCCCTACCGGATTTATAGCCTTTTTTCGAATTAGCTTTTACTTCTAACCTTTTGTTCCCATTTCCAGGCACTATCCATAGCTTCTTCCAGAGTTGAAACGGTTTTCCAGCCCAGAACAGTATTCGCTTTATCCGTATTGGCGTAAGCCGAAGTAACATCTCCTTCTCTTCGTTCAACAATATTGTAAACCAATTTTTGTCCGCTAACTTTTTCAAAAGCATGAATTACTTCCAAAACAGAGCTTCCGGTTCCAGTTCCCAGATTAAAAATCTCTAATTTATCTGCATTATTTTTGTCAATCAAACGTTGCAAAGCAATGACATGGGCTTTCGCCAAATCGACTACGTGTATGTAATCACGAACGCAGGTTCCGTCAACCGTTGGATAATCATTCCCATAAACGGATAATGCTGCACGCAAGCCCATTCCGGTTTGAGTGATAAAAGGAACTAAATTTTGTGGTACACCAATAGGTAATTCCCCAATTTCTACTGATGGATGTGCCCCAATTGGATTAAAATAACGCAACAAAATAGCATTGATATTACTTACTTTGGTCACATCAGTAATAATTTCTTCTCCAATTTGTTTGGTATTTCCATAAGGAGACATCGCAGGCTGAATTGGTGTCGTTTCGGCAATTGGCATCACTTCGGCTTGACCGTAAACCGTACAAGAAGAACTAAAAATAAAATTAGCTTCCGGTTTTTGTTGCAATTCCTGCAAAATATAAACCAGCGAAGCAATGTTATTTTCATAATACAACAAGGGTTCTTTTACGCTTTCGCCAACTGCTTTTGAGGCTGCAAAATGAATCACTCCGGCCACATCATCGTATTTCTTAAAAAAACTGTGAACCGCCGCTTTGTCTCTTAAATCTATTTGTTCAAAAATAGGTTTCTTTCCTGTAATTCGTTCAATACCATCCAAAACCTCGACAGAAGAATTAGACAAATTATCAATCACGACTACTTCAAAATTTTCATTTTGTAACTCGACAACCGTATGCGAACCTATGAAGCCTAAGCCTCCTGTAACTACTATTTTCATGACTTCTTTTTATAATGTACATTTGATTGCGCTCTCAAAATTTCAGCACTTTTCTCTGGCGTAATATCTCTTTGTGATTCACCCATCATTTCGTAACCTACCATAAACTTTTTCACGGTTGCAGAACGCAACAATGGCGGATAAAAATGCATGTGAAAATGCCATTCCGGATGCAATTCTCCATCTGTTGGCGACTGATGAATCCCTGATGAATACGGAAAAGACGTTTCAAAAAGATTATCATATTTGGTTGTCAATTGTTTTAAAATAACAGCAAAATCTGATACTTCCGTTTCTGTGAAATCCGTTATTTTACTCACATTTCGTTTGCTGACAATCATCGTTTCATAAGGCCAAATCGCCCAAAAAGGAACCAATGCCACAAAATGATCATTCTCAATAACGATGCGTTCGTCTAACTTCAACTCTTCTTTTACATAATCTTCTAAAAGCGTTTTATTATGTTTGTCAAAATAGGCTTTCAGATTATTTTGTGTTTTCTCTACTTCTGTTGGTAAGGACGATTGCGCCCAAATTTGACCGTGTGGATGCGGATTACTGCAACCCATCACACTTCCTTTATTTTCAAAAATCTGAACGTGATTAATGTAATCTACATTCCCTAAATCCGTGTATTCTTTTTGCCAAGTATGAATGATATTTTCAATGGCATCAGCCGGCATTTCTGGCAAGGTCAAATTGTGTTTTGGCGAAAAGCAAACTACTCGAGAAATTCCTCTTTCCGGTTTTGCTTTAAAAAAAGTCTCGTTTTTGTTTTCTTCAAAAGCAATTTCTTCTTGCTTTAAAGCAGCAAAATCATTTTCAAAAACAAAAGAACTTTCATAGTCTGGATTGACCATTCCGTTCGCACGAACATTTCCCGGACACAAATAACAAGTTGGGTCATATTCTGGCAATGCATCCGAAGTTACTGTTTCATTTTGCCCTTGCCAAGGACGTTTTGAACGGTGTGGAGAAACCAAAACCCATTCGTTAATTAACGGATTATAACGTCTGTGCGGATCTTCGTTGATATCAAAATTTTTCATTATTTCGCGATATAAAGTGATGTTCCATTTCCGATTTTTACATCGTAAATTTTTAATTCTATTCCAAAAGTATCTAAATAAAGTGCAGAAAGCTGTTGTTTAATTCGCTCTTCATGCCCTTTTTTAATTAAATTGATGGTGCAACCACCAAAACCGCCGCCCATTAATCGGGAACCTACTACGGCATCTTCCTTTTTAAGCGTGTCTACAATCATGTCTAATTCGGCGCAACTTACTTCATAATCAACCGATAATCCTTGATGCGTTTCGAACATTAATTTACCCAAGGTTTCGATATCTCCTTTGTCCAAAGCGTCACAAGCCTGAGTTACTCGTTTGATTTCTTTTACCACAAAAAGACATCTTTTGAAAACATTGGCACTCATTACATCTTGCAATTCTAAAACATGTTGTTCGTTACAATCTCTGAAACTAGTTATCTCCGGAAAATTACTTTTTATAATCGCAATCCCTTCTTCACATTGCTGTCTTCTTTCATTATAAGCCGATGTCATCAAGGAATGTTTCACATTCGAATCGAATAAAATCAAAGAATAATCATTAAAATCAGCATTATGATATTCGTATTCTAATGTTCTGCAATCAATTTTTATGACTTTGTTTTCTTGTCCCATGACACTCGAAAACTGATCCATAATTCCGCAATTGATACCCACCCAATGTTCCGCACTTTGACCCATTAAGGCAATATCTACCGGTTTTATTTTCAGTTCAAAAAGTTCATTAATCCCAAACAAAAACCCACATTCTAATGCCGCCGAAGAAGACAAACCTGAACCTACAGGAATATTACTGCTAAAAACACAATTGAATCCATCAAATTTAAAACCTTTGTTTTTCAATTGATTAATAACTCCACGAATGTAATTTGTCCATACATTATCCGTCAATTCCATGTCCGTTGTCAAATCAACTTCAAACGAATCATCTAAATCTATAGCAATGATTTTTGAGGTATTGGTATAATTTTTTTCGAAAGCAAAACAAATAATCTTGTCAATTGCTGCCGGCAAAACATAACCATCATTATAGTCAATATGTTCTCCGATAATGTTAATTCTTCCCGGAGACAGCACTGTTTTTTTTGGTGCTGAACCAAAGCTCTCTTCAAAAAAAGCTATCGTTTTTTTAATTAATAAATCGTTCATTTTCTTTAAATTACTGTTATTTTGAAATTGTTAAAGTATCCGATTTTAAAGCCGTACTTAATACTTGAACCATAATTTTCCTTTTTTAAATCTTTTGTTTTCAAAAGTATAGTTGCACTACTTCCCCTTTTTTATTTATTTGACAGAACCCAAAGTCAGTTTACCGCTTTTAAGCCCTGCACCTTTTACTTCAAGTTTTATATCCCCTGCGGTTGTTTTCGATTTTACAAGCACTACCAATTTTCCGCTAAAAAGTTTCATGGTATCTTTATGAAACATTTCGAGTGAAGTAGCATCGCCATTGCAGGCAGCTCTGTAAGTACCCGCTCCTGTAACCTTAAATTTTAACTGATTCGTCGCTGTAGGACAAGGAATTCCATTTTTATCCACTACAGATACGGTTACGAAAGAGATATCCTCACCATTGGCAGTTATTGTTTTTCTGTCTGCGTTTAAAACAATTTGATAAGGCTTGCCGGCAGTACGTATTTCTTCTTCAGCAACAGCTTTTCCATTATCATCATAAGCCACCACTTTTACCGTTCCTGGCTCATATTTCACATTCATCCACATCAGACGATAGCGATTCTGAGGTGTGCTTTTATTTTTTGTCTGCACTCCCAAACTTTTGCCATTAATAAAAAGTTCAGCGCTGTTGTAACTCGTATATACAAAAACGGGGGTTATTTCTCCTTCACGACCTTCCCAATTCCAATGCGGTAAGATATGAAGGGTTGATTCCTTTGTATTCCAACGGCTTCGGTATAAATAATAACGGTCTTTTGGCAAACCCGCTAAATCGTTAATTCCAAAATAAGAACTTCGGGACGGCCAGCTTTCATCATAAGGCGTAGGTTCTCCCAAATAATCAAAACCAGTCCAAACAAACTCGCCAATTACCCAAGGTTTATCATCTTGAAGCACAAAATCTTCATCAGGCACATTAGACCAGCTACAGGCTTCCAAGTCATAAGATGAAGATTGAAAGTCTGGATATTGCTTATCTTTTTCCTGAACCACAGGGAATTTATAAATCCCTCTCGAGCTAACAGTTGAAGCGGTTTCTGAACCTAAAATAAAGCCTTGCGGAAATTTTGAAAAGGCTTCATCATATAAATGTACCCGATAATTCAATCCCGGAACATCAAGCAAAGCTCCAAAACCAGATTCCATAGTTGCTTTTACTTGATCCATACCTACAGTTACGGGACGTGTTGGGTCTTCTCTGTGAAAGATTTCCTGCAACCATTTAGCTCGTTTTACACCTGCTTCTCCCCATTGATCCGGTACTTCATTTCCAGAACTCCACATCACAATAGAAGGATGATTTCTTGTTGCCTGCACTAAATTCACGATGTCTTTCTCGGCATATTCCTCAAAAAAACGATGATATCCATTTTCTACTTTTGGTAATACCCATTCATCAAAACTCTCCGCTAGAAACATAAAACCCATTTCATCCGCCAATTCAAGCTGCTCGAAAGAAGGCATATTGTGTGAACTGCGAATTGCATTGCAGCCCATATCTTTTAATATATCCATTTGCCTGCGCAACGCGGCTTTATTTACGGCAACTCCAAGCGGACCAAGATCATGATGCAAACAAACTCCTTTAAATTTGGTTATCTTTCTATTAAGACTAAACCCCTTATTGGCCTCGTATTTTATTTCGCGAATTCCAAAACGGGTTGAAATTTCATCCTTCAGTTCTTTTCCTACATATAATTGGGAAACCGCTTTGTACAAATAAGGGGTTTCGGGACTCCATAATTTTGGCTTTTCTACTTTTAAATTTTGATCGAATTCTTTTCCGAATTCCATAGTCGACTCCTCTGAACTAAGTTTTTGTCCTTCGGCATCAAAAATAGTGGTGACTAAACGAGTATTCTCCCCAGAAGCTTTGGTCTTAATATAAACTTTAGCAATTTCTGAACTTATAAAAGGTGTTGTTACAAATTGCCCCCATTGGTCAATGCTTTCGTTATTTTTTACAATAACACTTACATTTCTATATAAACCGGCACCAGGATACCAGCGGGAAGCAAATTCTTTATTGGTTAGTTTTACTGACAATGTGTTGGCTCCTTCTTGTATAAATTGGGAAACATCAAAATAAAAATAACTGTAGCCATACGCCCATTCTCCCACTTTTTTTCCGTTTAAATACACTTGAGGTTCGCTCATCGCACCTTCAAAAAGTAAAATTATTTTTTTCCCTTTTGAATCTTTAGGCAATGTAAATGTATTGCGGTACCAGGCTGTTCCTATATGTGGTAAAGCCCCTGTTCGTCCTGTTTTTTCGGTAGCAACATTTTCTCCGTTTTGAACAATGGCAACTTTTTGTATGTCCACATTTTTATCAAAAGGCCCATAAATCGCCCAGTCATGAGGTACAATTACGGATTCCCATTTCGAATCATTAAAATTTACTTTATTCGCCGCTTCAAAATCGCCTTTTTGAAATTTCCAATTGGTATCTAACACTTTAATTTCTCGTGTTTGAGACAAAGCCATTTGTGTAAATGCTAAAAATAGAACGAGAATACTTATCAGTTTCTTCATTTTTAAACCTATATAATTATTTAATATCTGTGCAATTAAGTTCCATTAATCAAATCTATTCTTTAAAAGCATCCAAAGCCGGTGAAGGTTTTCCGTCAGATTGCCAAGCGCTAAGAGAATAACCGCTCCAACTTTTTTCTCCTTGTGGTTCCCAAAAAATTACGCCAAGTCCTTTGTTATTTGGTACATTTTTCACCGCTTTGATTGTTGCTGCTAACATTTCGTACGTGTTTTGCACTTTGTCATATTCACCGCCAACTTCTACAACCATCACTTCTTTGTTATATCTGGCAACCATATCATTAAGATTATTTGCCAAATCTGCGATAGTTTCGGTATAATCACTTTTTATCCAATACGGATAATACGACAGTCCAATCACGTCATACTTTACATTATTTGCTGTAGCATTATCAAAAAACCATCTGAATTTTGCGTTGTTATTTCCTTCATCTACATGAACAATTACTTTAATCTTGGTATTTACCGCTTTAACAGCATCGTATCCTTTGTTTAATAACTGAGCGAGTTGACCAAAATTTGAAGATTTCCCATCCGGCCATAACATTCCACCCGGAATTTCATTACCAACTTGTACCCATTCCGGCGTAACTCCTGCTGCTTTCAACAGATTTAACACTTCAAAAGTATGATTGTAAACATCGTTTTGTAATTCTAAAAAAGTATGATTTACCCATGCAGCCGGTTTCGTTTGTTTCCCGGGATCAGCCCATGAATCGCTGTAATGAAAATCAATCATGATGCGCATTCCTAATTTTTTGGCACGAACCGCCATGGTTACAGTTTCGGCAGGACTGCAATGTCCGCTCGCTTTATCATTAGATGGATTCACCCAAACCCGAAGGCGAATGGTATTGATTCCTCTGTCTTTTAAAAGCTGTAAACAGTCTTTTTGCTTACCATCTGTATCATAAAATTTATAACCGGTAGCTTCCATTTGTGGCAACCATCCCACATCGGCTCCTTTTGCAAAAGCAGAAATCGTTGGTATTGGCGTCTGATCCACATTCGTTTGAGAATTACAGGACGTAAAAAACAAAAACGACAGTAACAACGGCAATATGATTTTGAAATTTTTCATCTTAAAAGGATTGAAATTTATAAATTGTCTTGTGATAATATACTTCTCCTTTTTTTAAAACGGAACTAGGAAAATGTTCGTGATTGGGCGCATCAGGAAAATTTTGGGTTTCAAAACAAATACCACTCAAAGCATGATAATTTGCATTTTCTTTTCCTTTTATGGTATTGAAACAATTCCCGCCAACATAGATATGTACTCCGGGTTGATTGGTATAAACCGACATCTTCAGATTATTATTTTTATTGAAAAGCGATGCCGCAAATTCATTTTCCTTTTCTAAAACAAAGGTGTTATCTATTTTTGAAGGACATTTTTTAGGTTTATTAAAATCGAAAGGATTATTATCTAATTCCAAAAACCTACCGGTTGGTATATTTTCACTAGTTGTCTCCACCATTTTTTGGGAATTTACAATTAATTCCTGTTCTAAAATATCAGAATCATGTCCATCCAGATTAAAATAACTATGATGGGTTAAATTCACAACTGTATCTTCGGTTGAAATGGCTTTATATTCAATAATTAATTCATTTTCTTCTGATACTATGTAAGTGATTTCCACAGACAATCCACCTGGATAATTTTCTTCCCCATCAGGACTGAAATACGCTAAAGTTATTGACGGATTCTTACCTTCTTTTACGTTTTTTATTTCCCATTTCTTTTGGCTAAAGCCAATATTTCCGCCATGTAAAGCATTAGCATTATTGTTCTTATTTAAATGAATTAGGTTTCCATTCAAACTAAAAACACCCTTATTAATTCTGCCGGCATACCGACCTACAGTTGCGCCAAAGTAAGGAGCGCTCTCTAAATCGAACGATTTCAAATATGCTTCAAGAGTATCAAATCCTAAAACAACGTCTACGATTTCTCCGTTTTTCAAAGGGATTTTCAAAGAAGTTGCCGTTGCACCATAATTAATAATTTTCAACTGCATTCCGTTTTCATTCGTTAATTCACAAGAATCAACAACTTCTCCATCAGCCAATATACCAAATAATTCCATGATAGAACTGTCTTTTAAATGTGATATCTGTTTTATTTTCATTATTTTTTTATCAAATATGAAAACCAAAAGTAAAATAATTGTTGTCACTTACATACCAGTACCTACCAGTTTTTGTATCTTGCGAAAAAATTCATTCATTTATGAAAATAATTTCGATTCAAAACAATCTTGGTATCCCAAAATACAAGCAAATTATCCTTTCGATAGAAAAAGCAATTGAGGAAGGCCTTTTAAAAAAAGAGGAGCGATTACCCTCAATCAACAAAGTCTGTCTTGAATTTTCTTTGTCGCGGGACACGGTTTTACAAGCCTACGAAGAGTTGAAAAAAAGAGGAATAATCTACGCCATTCTTGGAAAAGGATACTATATAAAAAGTACCGAAGTGAGAATAAAACAACGGATATTTTTACTTTTTGAAGAGCTGAATATTTTTAAAGAAGACCTGTATAATTCCTTTTTAGAGAACATTGGAAAAGACGTTCAGGTTGATATTTTCTTTCATCATTTTAACCTTCAGGTTTTTCAAAAACTCATCAATGACAGTAATGGTAATTACACAAAGTACATTATCATGCCTACCAATTTAATTGGAGCCGCTACCATTATTGAAACCCTACCAGTAAATGACGTTTATATCTTAGATCAGACTAATCCTGAACTAAATTCCTTTCCCGCCGTATATCAAAATCATAAAAAAGACATCTATGAAGGCTTGGTAAAAGGGAAATCCAGATTAAATAAATACGAAAAACTTATTATGATTTTCCCAGGATTCCGGGAACCTTTAGGAATGAAAATTGGATTCGAGAATTTTTGTGCCAATTTTGAATTTGATTACGAAATCATTACTGAATTTAAGAATCGGGAAATAAATAAAGGCGAAGTTTATGTGATTCCGAGTGACCGGGATTTGGTTCGGGTAATCGAAAAAGCAAACCTTCAAGACCTAGAATTAGGGAATGATTTTGGAATTATTTCCTATAATGAAACCCCATTAAAAAAAATTGTCGCAAACGGAATTACAACCATTTCGACAAATTTTGAGGCGATGGGAAAGATTCTGGCTCAAATGATTCTGAAAGGAAAAAAAGAACAAATAGAAAACAAAAGCGCCTTGATTATTCGGAATTCTCTATAAATACTTCCCTTCTTTAAAACTTCAACCAAGGAGATAAAATAAGACTATTCTTTTTTATTGGCAAAATAAATGCAGTTTCCATTTTAAAATAACAAGAAAAAAATTTATTTGTTATTGTAAAAAAAAAATGTTTACATTTGTAAATGTATTTTTTACACTTATTATTATTTCAAACGGTCTGATGCTAAAAAACAAGCAGTTAATTAACCGTTTACTATTAAAAAGTGACAAAATCATTTAATCTACTTAAGGTTTTTGATGTTTATTACTATAAATTTTCACAACCCTTTTGATTAAAACAGAAAGAATTTACAACCGCCCTATAAACTTCGGCAGAACATCAGTTGAAGATTTTACCAGCTTATAAATTCTTTAACTTCAACCAAGCACATATAATTTTATAATCATAACATGAATAAAACAATTGACAATTTAGCAGCTGATAACGTAAGGGCTTTGGCTATCTCAATGGTAGAAAAAGCAAATTCAGGACATCCGGGAGGCGCCATGGGTGGTGCTGATTTTATGCACATTTTATACACTGAGTATTTAAATTTTGATCCAACCGAAATGGATTGGCCTTTTAGAGACCGTTTCTTTATGGATGCTGGACATTTATCTGCTTTGATGTATGCACAGTACTATTTATTAGGAAACTACAAAAAAGAAGATGTTCAAAACTTCAGACAATGGGGTTCTGTAACTCCGGGACACCCAGAAGTAGATGTCCTTAGAGGAATAGAAAACACATCTGGTCCGTTAGGACAAGGACACGCTATGGGAGTTGGTGCAGCTATTGCAGCCAAATTTCTAGATGCCAGATTTAGCGGACTTTTCAATCACAAAATATACGGTTTCATCACTGATGGTGGTGTTCAGGAAGAGATTTCACAAGGTGCCGGAAGAATTGCAGGGCATTTAGGCTTGAATAATTTCATCATGTTTTATGATTCAAATGATGTACAACTTTCGTCGATGACGGATGAAGTGACCTCAGAAAATACAGCGATGAAATATGAAGCTTGGGGCTGGAAAGTCATCACTATTGACGGACATGACCATGAACAAATTAGAAAAGCGCTGAATGAAGCTCATGAAGAATTGGAGAAACCAACTTTAATAATTGGAAAAACAATTATGGGAAAAGGTTGCGTTACCGCAAATGGTGATATGTATGAAGGCGAATGTGAATTACACGGAAAACCTATTGGCGATACCAAAGCTGATTATTTAAAAACACTAATCAATCTAGGTGCCAATCCAGAAAATCCTTTTGATATTTACGAAGAAGTTAAAACCCATTATTCTAAAATAGTAGCCAAAAAAGCCGAAGATGCCGCATACAAAAAACATCAAATCGCTACTTGGAAAAAAGAAAATCCGGAGTTTACTCAAAAAATGGATTTATTTTTATCCGGAGCATTACCGGAATTGGATTTGAGCAGTGTAGTTCAAAAAGCTAATGCAGCGACAAGAGATGCTTCATCGGCGGTATTAGCATATTTGGCCGAAAACGTAGAAAACATAATCGTTTCATCGGCTGATTTATCGAACAGTGATAAAACAGATGGTTTCCTGAAAAAATCTTCTGTTTTACAAAAAAATGATTTTAGCGGCGCCTTTTTACAAGCTGGAGTTGCTGAATTGACAATGACTTCTATCGCAAATGGAATTGCGCTTCACGGTGGTATTATTCCTGTAGTCGCTACGTTTTTTGTATTTTCAGATTATATGAAACCAGCGATTCGATTGGCTGCGATTCAGGAATTACCGGTAAAATATGTTTGGACACACGATTCGTTCCGAGTGGGTGAAGACGGACCAACACACCAACCTATTGAGCAAGAAGCCCAAATTCGTTTATTGGAAAAAATCAAAAACCATTCCGGGAACCAAAGTTTGTTAGCCCTGCGTCCGGCCGATGCAATTGAAACTTCTGTAGCTTGGGATATGGCTTTGAAAAACACCAAAACTCCTACGGGATTAATTCTTTCCAGACAAAATATTGCTGCTATTCCTGCAACCGGAACATCAAGATATCAAGATGCTATTCAAGCTGAAAAAGGAGGTTATTTAGTTCAATCTACTCCAAATCCTGATATTACTTTGATTGCCAATGGTTCAGAAGTTGCCACACTTATAGCTGCTGCTGCCCTTTTGGAAAAAGAAAAAAATCTAAAAATAAATGTAGCCTCAATTATATCTGAAGGGCTTTTCAAACAACAATCAAAAGCGTATCAAGAAAGTATTATTCCAACCGGAAAATTAGTTTTCGGATTAACTGCCGGACTTCCTGTAAATCTTGAAGGTTTGATTGGCGACAGCGGAAAAGTAATTGGTTTAGCGCATTTTGGCTATTCGGCTCCGGCAAGTGTATTAGACGAAAAATTTGGATTTACAAGCGAACACGTTTGTGCAGAAATCCTAAACTATATCGAAGAAAGTAAATAAACATTTAAAATAATAAAGACATGAAATTTTTTATTGACACCGCAAATTTAAAAGACATAAAAGAAGCTAACGACCTGGGAATTCTGGATGGCGTTACCACTAACCCATCGTTGATGGCGAAGGAAGGAATTACAGGAACTGACAACATTATTGCCCATTATGTAAAAATATGTGAGCTGGTTGACGGAGATGTCAGTGCCGAAGTCATTTCGACTGATTTTGAAGGAATGGTAGCCGAAGGAGAAAAATTAGCCGCTTTACACCCACAAATCGTGGTGAAGATTCCGATGATTAAAGACGGAATAAAAGCAATAAAATATTTTTCGAATAAAGGAATCAGAACCAACTGTACTTTGGTATTTTCATCAGGTCAGGCATTGCTTGCCGCCAAAGCCGGAGCGACTTATGTATCGCCTTTCATCGGAAGATTAGACGATATCTCTACTGATGGAATGGCATTGATTGAAGAAATTAGATTGATTTATGACAATTACGGTTACGAAACTCAAATTTTGGCCGCATCAGTACGTCACGTCATGCATATTATTAATTGTGCCAAAGTTGGATCTGATGTAATTACCGGACCATTAAGCGCCATCGAAGGATTATTAAAACACCCTTTAACTGATATTGGTTTGGCCACATTCTTAGCCGATTACAAAAAAGGAAATAGTTAATACGTATTGACTTTAACTATCGTATCAGCAGTATTTTTATAAAAACCGATTCTTAAAATTATTGAAATTGTAGTCAATCAATTGTTTAAGAATATCTTTTTTTTCATAGTTAGTTATTTAAAAAAAAGGAAGCCTCAGTTTAAGAGACTTCCTTTTTTTATATCTTATTATTTAGTAAAATTAAATATACTACAAGTTTAGGACAAAATCGTTCAACAATTTTGCATCATATTTTTCTTTGTCGAAAGTATAAAGGTAAGAGCCTTTTCTGGAGGACATCATGTCTTTTTCGTCTAGTTTTATCAAAATATCTAATGAGTTTATTTTGCTGATAAAGTTTCGTTTGTCTAATTCTTTACTCAAAATAGCTTCATACAATTCTAATAATTGACGCATGGTGAATTTTTCCGGTAAAAGTTCAAATCCAACAGGCTTGATAGAAGTTCTGTAACGCAAACGTCTAATGGCGTGTCGCAACATACTATCGTGGTCAAAAATTAATTTTGGCGCATTAGCAACACTAAACCATTGGGCATGATAATTCTGAATTAATTCTTCATTATGGTTTTCAATATTGATTAAAGCATAATACGCTACCGAAATGGTTCTTTCAACAGGATCACGATCAATTTCGCTATACGCATGCAATTGTTCCATGTATATATCCTGAAGACCGGTGTAGCGCTCCAGAATTCTAATCGCTGCAGTATCTAATACTTCTTCTTTCTTGAGAAATCCTCCGATTAAAGACCATTTTCCTTTTTCGGGTTCAAAATCTCTTTTGATTAAAAGAATTTTCAGCCCTTCATTATCAAAACCGAAAATGATACAATCTACAGCCAATAATACCTTATCTGCTGTACTATAACTATTTAACATTCTTTAATTTATTTTTTCACGGTAAATATAGCAACTTCCATAAAAGTTTCATAATTTATTAATGTGCTTTTTACACTAAGGAATTTAAAAGGAACGAAAATTTAAATCCAAACAGGTCGAAACAGACTATATTAATCGACTTAAAAAGAAGTAATCCTAATCTTCGAATTTCTAAAATCAGAAAATAGGATTTAAAAAAAACTACATCGATTACGACAGCAAAAGTTAATTAAAGTCCATTTTTTTGAAAATCAGTCGATTTATAAAACCGAAAACGATTGAAATTAACAATTAATATAGTCTTTTTCGTTCAAAAAATGTTTTAAAGTGACCTTTGTCTCCTATAATTATTCCAGTTTTTTGAAAAAAAAAGACAAAAAATTAAGTTTTTTTTAAATAATAATTAAGAAACTTTTTTTGTAGAAATAGATAGTTTTTTAATCAAAATTTACACTTTTAAACATAAAAAAACATAAAAACGGACTGTTTTTTAAAAAAAACACAAATTTTAAATGTTGATTTTACACTTAATTTATGAGATGTATTTTTTTTTCGCCTTTTTTTTAGCAGATTAATTTGTTTTTGTAGATTTTTTTTAATTAAATTTACAAATGTAAAACACACACTTATAATTAACCTAATAAAAACAGTATGATAACAACCAAAAAATTATTTTTTTCTTGCCATCTATCAATACCAAGAAAAGAGTGGCTATTAGCAATAGTAGTTATGCTATTTTCTTCTTATTCGCTTTTGGCTCAAAATGATAAGACAATTACAGGAGTCGTGACTTTGGCAAAAGATGCAATGCCTTTGCCTGGAGTAAACGTGATGATTAAAGGAACAAACAAAGTAACTTCAACTAGTGTGGACGGAGATTATGCTATAAAAGCCTCTGCAAATGACATTCTAGTTTTTTCCTACATTGGATCAACAACACAAGAAATTAAAGTAGGTAATCAAACTACAATTAACATCGCACTGAAAGATGATGTCAACAAACTTGATGAAGTTGTTGTAATTGGATACGGAACACAAAAGAAATCAGATCTTTCCGGAGCTGTTGGAGTTGTAAATATGGGTTCTGCTAAAAAGACCGTAACCTATGACACTGCAAAAATGCTTCAAGGGCAAGTAGCAGGTGTAACTGTGCAGTCATCTGGAGAACCTGGTGGATTTGTAAACGTGAAAATTAGAGGTGCTAACTCCTTTACTAATAACAACCCACTTTTTGTAATTGACGGGATGATTGTAGACTCTCCATTTGATTTTGCTCCTGGAGACATCGAATCTATGCAAGTGCTTAAAGATGCTTCTTCGGCTGCTATTTATGGTGTTCGTGGTGCCAATGGTGTTGTAATCATTACAACCAAAAAAGGAAAATCAGGACAATTAAGCGTGAAGTACAAATCACTTGTAGGTTTTCAAAATGTGACCAAAACTTGGGACGTAACTGATAGAGTTGGTTATCAAACAATTACAAATGAAGCAGAAAAAAACAGAGACCTTCAAAATGGAGTTGCAATTAATATATTAATAATGTTGATACCAATTGGCAAGATGCTGCTTATCAAACAGGTGTTATAGAAAACCATTCCTTGGGCTTTAATGGAGGTGCCGAAACTTTGGCCTACAACATGAATATGGATTATTTCAAAAATAGTAGCTATATTAAATCGCCTCAAGATTATGAAAGATTGTCTATGAATTTGAATTTGAATGGTAAAAAAGGAAAATTTAAATACGGTGCAAAAATTGGATATACACAATCTGACAAAGAAAATTTCAACAGTTATGTTGGAGAAACTGCCGTTGGTGCTTTAGTGAGTGCCATCCCTACAATGCCTGTTTATGATGCCAATAGATTAGGCGGTTATGGAGGTACAACCAGTTTAACACAAAAAGCTATTTCACTTAACGTTATCGGATTCAATAACTTAATTAATAATAACGGACAAAGAAATCGTTTTATTGGAAATGTTTGGGGTGAATTTGAAATCGTAAAAGGATTAAAATATAAAATTGATGCCAGTTTTGACCGATTGGATTATGAAAACAGCAGATACATACCACAAAGTGATTTAGGATGGTATTATATTACCACCAAAGACGAAGCTTCTCTAGATATATCAACAGGTAGTACAGACAAAACTTTCTTTAACAACATATTAACCTACTCATTAGATGTAGACAAACATAAATTTGATGTATTAGGCGGTTTTGTACAAGAACGCACTGATTCATACAACCACTGGTCAAGAGGTGTAGGTTATGAATACGGTGAAATAAGTATGTTGCAATATGCAGATGCAACTAGTACAGGTGAACGCAAAGAAACTATAACTGGTAAATCATACATTAGCCGTATCAACTATTCATACGATGATCGTTATTTGTTGCAAGCCAACTTTAGACAAGACAAAACATCACTTTTTAGCGAAAAAAACAATACTGCTAACAACTACTCTTTTTCAGGAGCTTGGAAATTGAGTAACGAAAAATTCATCCACTTGCCAGAATGGGTAAGCAATATCAAAATAAGAGGTAGTTATGGTAAATTAGGAAACAATACTATTCCTCCGTATTTCTTCTCTACAACAACCAATGGTTTTGCAGGTTACGATTTCGACAATAAATTGGCTCCGGGAACAACCGTTGTAGCATCTTTAGATCCAGATGTAAAATGGGAAGATGTAAAAACAAGCGATGTTGCCGTGGAACTTGGATTATTTAACAATGATTTACAATTTACCGCAGAATATTTCGTAAAAAATTCTACCAATTTATTGGTTGATGTTCCAATTCCGTTTTCTACAGGAGCATTTCCTGCAGTAATTAGAACAAATGCTGGTGCAATGAAAAACACAGGTTTTGAATTTTCAACAACCTATAATAACAACAAAAACGCTTTCAAATACAGCATCTCTGCTAATTTAGGAACGTTGAAAAATGAAGTAATGCAAATTGGTATCAATGGAAATCCAATCTATGGTGCTGCTTCAAAAACTATAGTTGGAAGATCTGCAGGTGAAATTTTTGCTTATGAAACTGCTGGGATTTTTCAAAGCGCTGCAGAAATTGCTTCATCTCCAACACAAACCAATGCAGGAGTGGGAGATGTTAAATTCAAAGATATCAACGAAGACGGTATAATTAATGATCAAGACAGAACTTTTCAAGGAGTTACAATTCCTAAATACAGCTATGGTTTCAACTTTAGTGCTACCTACAAAAATTGGGATTTATCCATGTTTTGGCAAGGTGCTGGTGGAAACAAAGTTTTCAATAGTATCTATCGCAACTTAATGGCTGGAGATTTTGGTAACCATCATACCGATATGCTTAATTATTGGACCCCAACAAATACTAATACTAATGTACCACGTCCAATCATTGGTGATCCAAATGGTAACGGAAGAGATTCTAATAGATTCATTCAAGATGGAGATTACTTAAGACTCCAATCTTTGGAAATTGGATATGAAATCCCAATGCCAACAAACAGTGTTATCCAAAAAGCAAAAGTGTTTGTAAACGGGCAAAACTTATTAACCTTTACTAAATATACTGGTGCAGACCCTGATTTTAATAGCAACGACGGATTGATTTCAAGAGGATATGACGGAGGGTCTTTCCCTAATCCTAGAACAGTTTCTTTAGGAGTTGAAGTAAATTTTTAAATTAGCAAACCATTAAAAACGAATCAAAATGAAACATAAAATATATAATTATATAGCTGGTTTCTTCTCGCTGGCAATCATAACAACAAGTTGTGTTAACGATGAAGATTTACTACAAATTGACCCTAACAATGATGCTGTGGATTCCTTTTGGAAAACTGACGAAGACGCTGTAAAAGGTGTAAATGCCGCTTATGGTAGTTTACTTACCGATGGAACTTACATGCGAAGCACTCCATTATTATTAGACTTAAAAGGTGACGATACACGTAGCAACAGCCCATGGGGATCGATGGCCAATGTAGGTCGTTTTAACTCAAATGTAACAGATGCCGCAATTTATGGTTGGGCTTACGAAACCTACTATCAAGGTATTTATCGTGCAAACCAAGTTCTTGAAAACGCACCTAATATTCCATTTACTGATACTGCACTGAAAAACAGAATCTTGGGTGAAGCTCATTTTTTAAGAGGTTTGTTTTTGTTTCATGCGGTAAATATGTTCAAAAATGTACCCGTACCAACACAAATCGCCGCTTTCTACCCTCAAAAAACAGAAGCCGAAGGTTGGGCTCAAGTAATTGCTGATTTCAAAGCAGCAGCTGATTTACTTCCATCT